>OCTA010000434.1_pt1 | contig 38531 bp, 33 predicted proteins | sample 1538991 | NCBI WGS metagenome assembly OCTA01 (sample SAMEA3539302, study PRJEB22396) | soil metagenome | biome: tundra; feature: field; material: soil | place: USA | collected 2010-05 | depth 0.15 m | reverse complement strand
TGCGCTTAACGCGCTCCAGGTCTTCGCGGGACCAATCGATCTCAAACAGGCCTGTAATTGCATCCATTAGCCCCTTTTCCCCCTCAATCGCTTCCAGCGGACCAGTGATGCCCAGACGGGCCAGGAAGACGATGGCAGTGGAGCAAGCAGCCATGTGGGGATAGGCGAGGCCCTTCCAGTGCGAAAGCTTGCCTGTCCGGGTGACCCGGAGTGCGTTTAAGGCGGTACCACTGATGGCGATCGCGTTGGCAGCACTGCAGGCGTCGAGACCCAACACCCGCGCGACTCCAGCAGCAACAGCATAGGCTCCCTGTACAGTGTGATCGAACCCTGCAGCGCGGACGGCGGCGACATCGCTCAATCGGCACTGCACCTGGTAGGCAACCGCGAGGGCCGTCATCAACTCGCGACCGCTGGCGCCCGAATACTCCGCAGCCGCCACAATTGGCGCCAGATTGTCGCTGGGATGGCAGGTTTCGCCTTTCGCCAGATAACTGTCGTTGAAATCCAGGTAACGAACAGCGGCCCCATTGTAAAAGGCGGCATGGTCGGGACTTGCGCGTCCTCCGGCCAGCAGGGTGCATTTTCCGTTGGTATCGAATTCGGCAATGTTCTTGCGAATGATCTGAGTTGGCTCGCCTTCGACAGCCCCGATGGCGCAACCCAGAGCGTCCAGAATTCGGATCTTCAGTTGTTGGCGCGCCGTTTCCGAAAGCTCCTCATAAGAGGCACTCACGGCGAAATCCGCTAGTCGTTCAACCGCAGTCATTGAATGATCTCTGTTACCAACAGTTCGAATCTGACGGTAAATTGCCGATTTTGAAATAGTCTATTTGTCACATTCAGGGTTACAGACGTTTTGGTTGCAGAATCTCGATTCTCGAGTACAATTCTGATGGACTCGACCCTGATGATAGATCCCGGTTCCAAAACGATAAAGCAAATCGCTGTGGAGTGTCCAGCGGCGATTCCTGTTCTTGAAAAGCACCATTTTGACTTTTGCTGGACTGGCGACAAGACGCTGGATGTGGTTGCTGCGGAGATGGGAGTTCCGTTGGAAATCGTACTGTCTGAACTGCGGCTGGCAGTGGCGGAGCGCGAGACGGAGCAACCCAACTGGAATGTTACAGGTCTCGATGCCCTTATGCGCCACATTGTCGTTCGGCATCATGCGTATCTCCGGAACGAACTCCCCTTGATGGAGCGGCTAATCGCTCGTTTGCGTGAGGCCCGTGGCCGGACAGATGCCGCCACGGTAGCACCGCTAGAGAAGGTTTTCCGGTTTTTCAAACGCGAGTTGGAGAACCACTTAAGGAAAGAGGAAGAGGTCCTCTTCCCAATGATTGCGCGACTCGAAGCGGCCTCCGTAGCCGGCGTGAGGCTACCCCGGTACTCTTTCGGTCCGATTGCAAATCCCATCGGCGTCATGGAGGAGGAGCACGACGCCGAAAGGCGGGAGTTGGACAAGATGCTGGGACTGACCGGCAATTACAGCGGCCCTGCGGACGCCTGCAACATGTATCGCATTTGTTTCGATCGCCTTAAAACCCTCGAGGCGGATATGCGGCGTCACGTCCACCTGGAAAACCACATCCTCTTTCCACGTGTTGAAGTCTTGGAGAACGCCTCGTGTTAGGCAGGAAGCGACGCCAAACGGCTTTCGACAGAACCCCATGATTTTCGTAGCTTGGCTGTTATTTGCCGGACCGGTCATGGCGCAAACCAGCGCGACTGCAGGATCGCCAGCGTCGGGATTGGCAGCAGACTCACAGCCGGGATCGGCCACCGCCGGCAGAGTTCTGTTTCTGGGCGCCGTGCGCTTCAAAAATGGCGGCCCCGCATGCTCAGCCTGCCACAGTGTGGCCAGCCTGCCGTTTCCCCAAGGAGGTACCCTGGGGCCCGACCTCACCAGAGCCTATTCCAAACTTGGCCCGGAGGGGTTGAACTCAGCGCTGGAAACGCTCTTCTTTCCGGCCATGACGCCCTTGTTTGCGTACCGTCCGCTCACAGATGACGAACGGCGCAACTTGGCCGCATTCTTTCAAGATGTTGATGGTCAACAGCCCGGCACGCCAACTTCGGCCATCGGCGCGATCGCGCTAGCCACCTGCTTGATGCTGATCGCGGTAACTGGGATCGCGGGGCGGGGCCGGATTCGATCGGTTCGCAGGGCTTTGCTCAAACGAGTCAGGGCTCAAACGGTGGCGAAGATATGAGCTGGATACGGGACCTCATCAATCCGAACGCACGCACATGGGAGGAGTTCTACCGGAATCGCTGGCAGCACGACCGGGTGGTTCGCAGCACGCACGGCGTGAACTGTACCGGCAGTTGCTCCTGGATGATCTACGTCAAAGATGGAATCGTCACCTGGGAGATGCAGGCTACGGATTATCCGAAACTCGAAGCTGGTCTGCCGGGGTACGAGCCACGCGGCTGCCCGCGCGGCATCGTCTTCTCCTGGTACATCTACAGCCCGCTCCGGATCAAGTATCCATACGTCCGGGGAGTGCTCCTGGATGCGTGGCGAGAAGCGCGGTCCAGGCATGCGGATCCGGTGGAAGCCTGGACGGAGATTATGGACAATGCCGAGGCCCGCCGGAAATATCAGGCTGCCAGGGGCAGGGGCGGCTTCCGGAGAACAAGTTGGGATGAGTCGCTGGAGATCGTAGCCGCCTCTCTGCTATACACCGCGAAGAAATACGGGCCGGACCGGGTGGCTGGCTTCTCCCCGATTCCCGCGATGTCGATGCTCAGCTATGCCGCCGGCTCCCGGTTCCTCCAACTGTTTGGGGCGCCCCTGCTGAGTTTCTACGATCTCTACGCAGACTTTCCGCCGGCATCGCCGGAGACGTGGGGAGAAAAGACCGACGTCGCCGAAAGCGCCGACTGGTACAACAGCAAGTACATCGTCACTACCGGCAGCAACCTCAGCATGACGCGCACACCCGACGCGCACTTCGTAACGGAGGCACGCAACAACGGTTCGAAGCTGGTCGTGCTGTCACCCGATTTCAGCGAAGTCGCGCGTTACGCCGATTGGTGGATCCCCGTGCACTCCGGAATGGATGCGGCCTTCTGGATGGCCGTGGACCACGTCATTCTGCAGGAATTTCACACGGCACGGCAGGTCCCCTATTTCGTGAATTATCTCAAGCGCTTTTCCGACAGTCCGTTTCTGGTGGTCTTGGACCAGTCGGAAAAGGGCTACACGGCGGGGCGCTTCCTCCGTGCGGGACGCCTCTCGCGATATGGGGGCGAGGAGAACGGCGAGTGGAAGTTTCTGGTCTTTGATGCAAAGACAGGTGAGCCGCGTATGCCCCGCGGCGCCATCGGAAGCCGTTGGCAGGCGCAGAAAGGGCGATGGAACCTGGAACTCAAAGACGATCTGGACGGTACGGATATCGACCCGCTTCTGAGCCTTCTAGAAAGCCGCGATGCCGAACTCCTCGTGACATTTTCGGATTTTGCCAACAATCGGACTTTCCAGCGCACCGTTCCAGTGAAGTACGTCGAGACCGCCGATGGGCGGACCGCGGTAACTACGGTCTATGACCTTCTCATGGCTCAATACGGTGTCGCGCGTGGACTCGCAGGAGAATATCCGCGCGATTATAGCGACCCAGATGCGCCATACACGCCGGCCTGGCAGGAGAAATTCACGGGCATAAGCCGCAACACGGTGATCCAATTTGCCCGTGAGTTTGCTTCAACCGCCGAGAAAACCGGAGGCAAATGCACGGTGATTGTCGGCTCCGGCGTGAACCATTGGTATCACAGTAACCTGCACTACCGCGCTTCCATCGCTGCGTTAATGTTCTGCGGCTGTATCGGAGTCAATGGCGGCGGGTTAAATCATTACACGGGCCAGGAAAAGCTTGTGCCTGCGGCGTCCTGGTCCACGCTAGCCATGGCGCTCGACTGGACGGCGCCGCCCAGGCTTCAGAATGGGCCTTCATTCCACTATGTTCACAGCGATCAATGGAGATATGAAAAGGGCCCGGTGGAGGCGCAACCCAGCGAAGGCCCATTTGCCAGGCACGTCATGGACCTGCAGGCGGATGCGGTGCGGATGGGATGGCTGCCGTTCTACCCCCAGTTCGACGTGAGCCCGATCGAACTGGTCCACCGGGCGGGCCAGGATGGCGCGACCACGGATGAGGAAATCACCCAATGGGTGGTCACGCAATTGAAGAACAGAAGGCTGCGGTTTGCGGTCGAAGATCCTGACGCCTCCGAAAACTGGCCGCGCGTCTGGATCATCTGGCGGGCCAATGCCATTCTGTCGAGCGCCAAGGGACACGAGTACTTTCTGAAGCACTACCTTGGTGTTCATGACAACGCCATCGCGGACGAAGTCGCCAAGGGATCCGTCGAAGACGTTGTCTGGCGCGAGCCGACGCGCACGGGAAAGATGGATCTAGTGGTGGACTTGAACTTTCGGATGGACACCTCCGCCCTGTACTCCGATGTCGTGCTGCCCTCAGCCACCTGGTACGAGAAGAACGACCTGAACACCACCGACCTGCATTCCTACATTCACCCGCTGGGAGCGGCCGTACCGCCTTGCTGGGAATCGAAGACCGACTGGGATATCTTCAAGGCCCTTTCCGAGAAAGTCAGCGCACTCAGCGCACCCCATTTCCCGGCTCCTTTCCGCGATATCGTGTCCACCCCCCTGCTGCACGATACTCCGGATGACCTGGCCCAACCACGAGTGAAGAACTGGTACACGGGTGAGTGCGAACCGGTACCCGGCAAAACCATGCCGCACCTTACGGTGGTCGAAAGGGACTACGCGAATCTGCATCACAAGTTCTGCTCTCTCGGCCCGCGTCTGAAGGAGGAAGGCGTGGAGGACCGCGGCATCCACATCCCGGTCACCGACCTCTACGACCGGTTCGCCGCCTCGGCACCGACCTATGAATGGGGTGGCCGCACGTACCCGTCGCTGGTGGACGCCCTGGATGCGGCGAATATGGTCCTGTATTTCGCGCCGGAGACGAATGGCGAAGTCGCGTACCGCGCTTTCGAATCCCGAGAACGGGAGACAGGACTCAAGCTGGTCGATCTCGCGGAAGACAATCGCGGAGTCCGCTACGATTTCGAGGCGCTGAAAGCTCAGCCGCGTAGGATTCTGACCAGCCCGTGTTGGTCAGGCATCACGAATGCCGGCCGGCCTTACAGCGCGTATTGTCAGAACATCGAGAGGCTGATCCCCTGGCGCACCCTGACAGGGCGGCAGCACCTGTACCTGGATCACGAAGGGTATCTGGCGTTCGGTGAAAACCTGCCCACCTTCAAACCGCGGATCACGCTGGAGGCTTCATTAAACCTCGTGAACAGCGTGCGTGAAGGCAAGTCCATCGTGCTGAACTGCCTGACGCCGCACGGAAAGTGGCACATTCACAGCACGTATTCCGACGACCTGCGGATGCTGACGCTCTCGCGCGGCATCGAACCCTTCTGGCTCAATGACAAGGATGCGGTCGAGATCGGCGTTGAGGACAACGACTGGATCGAAGCCTATAACGACAACGGCGTCATCGTCACACGGGCGGTGGTGAGTGCACGCATTCCCACCGGCCTCGGGTTCTTCTATCACGCTCCCGAGCGGACCATCTCATTCCCCAAATCCCCAATGCGGAAGAACCGGCGCGGCGGAGGAACCAACAGCATCACGCGCCTGCGGCTGAAGCCGGTGCTGATGGTCGGGGGTTACGCGCAACATTGCTATCGCTTTAACGATTACGGCCCAGCGGCCTCGGATCGGGACACCTATGTGATTGTCCACAAGCTGCCAGGGAAACCGAAATGGTGATGCGGAAAAGGAGTCGTAGATGAACGTACGGTCCCAGGTTTCGATGGTGTTTCACCTGGATAAGTGCATCGGATGCCACACCTGTAGTCTCGCCTGCAAGAACCTCTGGACCAGCCGCCCCGGCGCCGAATACATGTGGTGGAACAACGTGGAGACCAAACCCGGCACCGGCTACCCGACGCTCTACGAGGACCAGGAGCAGTATCGCGGCGGCTGGGAAGTCAAAGACGGCGAACTGCGGCTGAAGCTGAATACCCGGGCGCGAGAACTCCTGAACATTTCCTATAACCCGCACCTGCCCGCCCTCGACGACTATTACGAACCGTGGACCTACAACTACGGAGACTTGATCGACGCACCCCTCCAGGAGGATCAACCTGTTTTCACTCCGATTTCGCTGGTAACCGGCAAGGAGATGGAGATCGAAGCCGGCCCAAACTGGGATGACGATCTGGGGGGCTCAAGTATTTATGCGGCCAACGATCCAAACCTTAAATCACTAAGCGATGAAGAGAGGGAGCGCCTGCTGGACGTCGAGCGGATCGTATACTTCTACCTCCCACGCATCTGCAATCACTGCGCGAATCCGAGCTGCGTGGCGGCTTGTCCTTCGGGCGCCATCTACAAGCGTGGCGAAGATGGCATCGTGCTGGTGAGCCAGGAAAAGTGTATGGGCTGGAGAATGTGCATCTCGGGATGTCCGTACAAGAAGGTCTACTACAACTGGGAGACCGGCAAGTCCGAGAAGTGCATCCTGTGCTATCCCCGGCTCGAAACCGGGCAGGCGCCAGCGTGCATGCATTCTTGCGTGGGGCGCGTCCGCTACCTCGGGGTGTTGCTGTATGACGCGGACCGTATCCACGCTACGGCCATGCGGCCGGACCACGAACTCGTGGATGCCCAGCGGGAGATGATCCTGGATCCGTTCGATCCGGAGGTGGTTCGCCAAGCCAGGAAGGATGGGATCAGCGATGCCGTCCTCGAATCCGCCCGAAACTCGCCGGTGTTCAAATACGTGAAGAAGTGGAAGATTGCACTCCCACTACACCCCGAGTTCCGAACGCTGCCCATGCTCTTTTATGTGCCGCCGTTGCTGCCTGTAACGGGGTCCACGAACGACGACGGTCTGTACGAGAGCTCTCCCGATTTCTTCAGCTCGCTCGAAAACGCGCGCCTGCCGATCCGTTATATGGCCAACCTCTTTACCGCCGGCGATGAGGATCAGGTGATCGCTGTCTACAAGAAGCTGATGGCAGGGCGACTATTCAAGAGGGCACAGACCGTCGGCGATATCTCAGTGGAAAAGGCCGCGCAGATTCTTGTCGAAGCACACACGACTCCCGAGGAAGTCGAAGAGATCTACCAGCTAACTTCGCTTGCGGGATTCGACGAGCGATTTGTCATTCCTCCATTCTCTCGGGAGGCGGCCATCGAGTTGGTGCAGATTACGCAGACCCGGCAGGAAGGAGGCGGCATGGGCTTCTTGCACGAGCCGCGTAGGGGTCTCTAGTAGGCCATGTATCAACGACTCGCCAGTCTCGTGAGCTACCCCAACGCGGAGCTTTTCCCGGCGTTGGACGCCTGCATCCAAGAGCTTGCTTCAGAAGTCCCCGATGCGGCCGCCCTGCTCGAGCACTTCCGTGATGCCGCCAGGGAGTTGGGGCAAGACGCCCTGGAGGAAACCTATATCCAGATATTTGAGATGCAGGCCGAGACTGCGCTCTACATCGGCCACCAACTCTTTGGCGAAGACTGGCGTCGGGGGACTTTTATGGCATGTCTCAAGGACAAATACCAGGAACTTGCGTTTTCGAGCGGTGCGGAACTGCCGGACCACTTGAGCGTCATACTGCGGTTCTTAGCGGTGGAGCAGCCCGGTCCGGAAAAGGAGGAACTGATCGGCGATTGCATCGTTCCGGCGCTTCACAAAGTGCTCCAGGCAATTGAGGGGAAAAAGACCCCCTATGGCAACGTCTTGCGCGCGCTGTTGCTCTACCTCGGTCCTCGGCGCGACGGCGAGACGGAAAGTGAGGATCTCTCATGCAGACCTTCTTCTTCATCGCTTTTCCCTATATTGCCCTGATTCTGGCCGTTGGAGTTGGCCTGTACCGGTATTTCTCGCACCGCTTTACCTACTCCAGTCTCTCCTCGCAGCTTTTGGAAAATCAACATTTGTTCTGGGGATCCGTGTCCTGGCATTATGGCATCACCCTGATCCTGGCCGCACATGTGTTGCCTTGGTTATTTCCGCGGGCGGCAGCGGCGGTGCTTGGCGATCCCACGCGCCTCTTCGTGTTGGAACTGGCCGGCTTGGCCCTGGGTTTTTACTGCGTGTTCGGCATCATCGTGCTGATCGCTCGGCGGCTGCCCAATGATTCTCGTGCGCGCGCGGTCACATCGCCCATGGACTGGATTCTGCTGCTGGTACTCGCGTTCCAAGTTCTGAGCGGCGTCGGCATTGCGCTTTTCGAGCGGTGGGGATCCGTGTGGTATCTGAGCACAGCCGTGCCGTGGCTATGGTCCCTTGTGTGGCTGCACCCGGACGCGAGTACCGTGACTGGGCTCCCGGTGTTCATACAGTCCCACTTGATCAGCGGCTTCGTGGTGATCCTGTTGTTTCCTTTTACCAGGCTGGTACACGTTTTCGCGATTCCGATCGAATATCTGTGGCGACCCTACCAGGTGGTCATCTGGAACCGCGATCCACGCCCGCCTGCATCGCCGACGTTGGCAAAAGCGACCACTGTCAGTATGCCGACGCCGCCGGCATCGAACGATCTGGACCGCCGCCGGTTGCTGGTCAGGCTCAGCATACTGGCGGGTTCCGTTAGCGCCGCTATAGTCAGCATACCGAGCATCGCATTTCTATTAGGCCTGCGAAAAGCCCCCGAAGTCTGGCGGGGCCTCGGCGCCGCCGACAGTTTTCAGATCGGCCAGGCTGTGGAGGTATCGTTCCTGGATTCCTCTCCTCTGCCTTGGTCGGGCGTGACCGCCAGGACCGCTGCCTGGCTGCGCAGAGAAAGCGACCAGCAGTTCATCGCGTTCGCCATCAATTGTACTCATCTCGGCTGTCCGGTACGCTGGCTGCCTAACGCAGACCTGTTCATGTGTCCATGCCATGGCGGAGTGTTTTATAAGGATGGCACGGTGGCTTCAGGCCCGCCTCCCAAGCCGCTGGTCACTTATCCGGTGCGAGTGCGGGACGGGATGGTCGAGATCCTCACCAGCCCTCTCCCGATCACCAGTATTTAAGGAGACGAATCCCGTGCGGATACTGAAGCAAATCTGGCGATGGTTTGACGACCTCACGGGGTTCTCCCAATCACTCGGCCCCATCATGGCGCATCCCGTGCCGCAAGCGCGCAGAACCAGATGGTTCTATGTGTTCGGCAGTGCAACTCTCATTGCTTTTCTCATTCAGGTCGTGACGGGAGTTGCGCTCTCCAGCGCATACGTAACAGGCTCCGGGCAGGCTTACGACAGCCTCCGCTTCATCACCAGTTCCCCCATAGGCCGGATCATTCGCGGTATCCACTACTTTGGCGCCTCGGCCATGATCATCCTCATCGGTCTGCACACCATTCGTGTATACCTGATGGGAGCGTACAAGTACCCGCGTCAAATGAACTGGCTGACCGGTGCTGGACTGCTGCTCTTTACTCTGCTGATGGCATTCACCGGGCAACTCCTGCGCTGGGATCAGATGGGATTTTGGACGGCGGTTGTCGCTGCGGAACAGGCCGGACGAGCTCCACTGATCGGCAATTGGTTGGGCCACTTCCTTCTGGCGGGCAACACCGTGGGAGGAGCCACTCTTAGCCGGTTCTTTGCAGCGCACGTGTTCTTCATCCCGGCACTGATGTTTCTCTTCATCGCTGTGCACCTGTATCTCGTCATCTTTAATGGCATTTCCGAGCCGCCCAAAGCCGGCAGGCCGGTCGACCCGCAGACGTATCGGCGTTGGTATCATTCGCTGCTCGAACGCGAAGGAATTCCGTTTTGGCCTCAGGCCGCCTGGCGTGATGTGTTTTTTGGCGTCATCGTGGTCCTGACGATATTTGTGCTGGCGCTGGTTGTTGGTCCGCCGGAACTGGGGATGCCGCCGGATCCGACGATCATCTCCGCTTCACCGCGCCCTGACTGGTATTTCATGTGGTATTTCGCCCTTCTGTCATTGATCCCGAAATGGTCGGAGAGGTGGGTGATCATCCTGGGCCCGCTCGTCTTCGGGCTTTTCTTGATTCTGGTGCCGCTGCTCGGCGGGCGGGGAGAGCGCAGTCCTCTGCGGCGTCCATGGTCGATCCTGATCATCCTTTCCGTTGTCTTTGTGATCGCACATTTTTGGGTTGTGGGCATCCGCGCGCCGTGGTCCCCGCGCCTGGATGCGCCGCCTTTGCCCTCCTCGGTAGTGGGAGTGGCCAGCGGTCCAATCGCGGACGGCGCCAGGGTCTTCTATGACAAAGGCTGCGAGTATTGCCACACGGTATCAGGGTATGGCGGCATTCGCGGACCCGACCTCTCCGATGCTGGAGATCGGATGAGTCCCGCTCAGATGGCCACGCGGATCTTTAGCGGAGCTGAGAATATGCCGTCCTATCGCGGAAATCTGAAGCCCGAGGAATTAGCATCTCTGCTGGCGTTCCTGGCCTCACGGCACCGTGTGCAACTGCCCAAGCCGCCCGCACTTCAGGGGCTAGTCCAGCAAGGAGCGACGAATGGCCGCTGACCACCCCTAGTTCGAAGAGCACAGATTATGACAAACATGACAAACCTTCCAGAACGGCGTCTGCTGCCGGAAAGAGCGATCGAGTCTTTCGACGAATATGTTGCCTCGGCGGGTGGCCAGGCGCTCGCCAAGGCGCTGACCATCCGTCGCGAACGGATCATCGCAGACATCAAGAGATCGGGCCTACGCGGGCGTGGCGGCGGGGGTTTCTCGACCGGAGTCAAGTGGGCCAGCGTGGCTCACGATCCCTGCCCTGTCAAATACCTTGTCTGCAATGGCGCCGAGGGTGAGCCGGGCACATTCAAAGACCGGTACCTCATGCGAAAGAACCCCTACCAGCTTCTGGAGGGTATCGCGATAGCCGCTTACGCTATCAACGCCAAGACGGCTTTCCTCGGCATCAAGAAGAGTTTCGAAAAAGAATATGAAGCCGTAAGCCGCGCACACGCTGAGATGTCAGCGCACGGGGTGCTTGGGGCCACGCCAATCGAAATTGTCAGGGGCCCGGAAGATTATCTGTTTGGCGAAGAAAAGGCGCTGCTGGAAGTCATCGAAGGCGGCGACGCGCTGCCTCGTGAAGCAGACCTACCTCCTTACGTCAAGGGCCTTTTTGTGAGCGATCCCGCGGAACTGAATCCCGCGGTCGTCAATAACGTTGAGACGCTTTGCAATGTCCCGCACATCGTTTTACAGGGGGCCGATTGGTTTCGCTCCGTTGGAACGAAGGACAGCCCGGGCACGATGGTTTTCACCCTCACCGGCGATGTGGAGAGGCCCGGAATCTATGAGCTGCCGATGGGCACTCCCTTGCGAACGCTGATTGAGAACTACGGAGGCGGGATCACCCCTGGCCGGTCGCTCAAAGCGGTCTTTTCCGGTATCGCGAACGCTGTCATCATGCCGTCGGCTCTTGACACGCCTCTCGACTTTGGCTCGATGCAGGGGATTGGTTCCGGACTCGGCTCAGGCGGCTTCATAGTCTACGACGATACGAACTGCATCCTACAGGTAGCCTATCGGTTCTCGGAGTTCCTTTTTGTGGAATCCTGCTTTCAATGTATTGCCTGCAAGTCAGGCACCAACCAGGCCACATCTGCGTTGCGGAAATTAATTGATGGGTCGGGCGGCGGTATGGACGTCGAGCTTGTGCTCGCCGGCGCGAGGTCGGCGCCCCGTGCCAACCGCTGCTATCTTCCCGTCGAGGCATCGCTCCTCATTCCCAGCATCGTGCTCAACTTCCTTCCCGACTTTGTTCGGCACTACAATCGCGGCTGCCAAGGCTGCCGCGAGATCGTGACACCGAAGCTCGCCGATTTTGACGAGCTCACAGGAAGGTTCACGTACGCGAAGACCACGTCCGCGGCAGATGTTGCCGGATGGTTCGGTTAGCAGCGTCGTGTTTTCGCATGCTTGACTGCAATGTTAAAGGGCAATCTACTCCGCGAACTAAACCTTGAGACATCGAATTCTCCTTTGGGTTTGGCCGGTTGCGGAGTCCGACGACACGGTACGGGCTCGCCGGTTAACCTGCCGAACTGGTTGCCTTGCGAACCTTTTCGATTGGATGATGACTTGATTCGCTTTTCCATTTGCCCGGTGATGCCGTTCCGGCTGGATCTGACTGTTTGGGCCTTACGGCGTCGCTCCATGAATGCGGTGGACCTCTGGGACGGCGAGACCTATCGCCGAGTCCTGGCGGTTGATGACAAGCCCGTGCTCGTTGCCGTGACCCAGCAGGCGACGATGCTGGATATCACAGTAACCGGGGAAGACCTCCCTCCCACGGCCGAGCAGGCCGCCCGATTCGCATTGGATCGCCTGCTCGGGATCAGCCTGGACCTTTCGGAGTTCTACGAGTTCACTCCCCGGCATGCGCGCTTGAACCAATTGGCTATGCGGTTTCGCGGGTTAAAACCTCCCCGCTTTGCTACGGTCTTTGAAGGTCTGGTCAACGGGATTACCTGTCAGCAGCTCAGTCTGACGGTTGGGATCATTTTCCTCAATCGGATTGCGGAACGCTGTGGTCTGGCGTTCGGCTTGGGGATGTATGCTTTTCCTCGTCCTGAAGATCTGGCCCATCTTGATTCGAAAGATCTGCGACCGCTCGGGTATAGCGGCAGCAAGGCTCGAGCGATCATTGAAGTGGCGCGGGCAATTGTCGAGGGGCGACTCGATCTGGAAGGGCTTGTCCAACTGGACAATCGGCAATGTGTTGAACGCCTGGTCGCAATACGCGGGGTAGGACGCTGGACGGCGGAGTACGTGTTGCTTCGTGGCCTGGGAAGGACCACTGTATTTCCGGGTGATGACGTCGGCGCCCGAAACAACCTGGAACGTTGGCTGCGCCTCAGAAACAGGCTCGATTACGAGCGTGTACAGAAAGTTCTGCACAAGTGGAAGGGTTATGGTGGCCTAATCTTTCTCCACTTGCTGCTCAAAAACCTCGACGAAGCCGGATGCCTAGGTTTACCACGCCTCCTGTCGCAACCGATCACGGGCAGGTCAGTTTGAAACCACTTTGCCCGGAGACTCGACTTGCGAAATCCGCTGAGCTTTTAGTGTTAGCATTCTATCGCGGCGTCCGCGAATCTGCACCCGTGCCGTTGAACGATCCCTATCTGGGAGCGAGCCTCCACTATTACCATGCCTGAATCCGCACCAGCCTGTGAGCATCTCCGCAAGGACCATCGAGTCATCGAGGAGCGCCTGGACGTCCTCTTAGCCGCGCTTCTGCGACTCACTCCCGAGCTCATCCCCGAAATCCAAGCGACCGTTCGCGCGCTTCAGGACCTTGCCGCCATCCATTTCGAGAAGGAGGAGACGATCTTCTACCCGAAGGTCCGGCCGCTGCTTTCCGATCTACTGGATCGCATGGACGTGCAACATGAGGAGGTTCGCGAGGTGGAGCGGTATCTCGCGGAGTTGCTGGCGGAGCCGCCGCAACCGCCGGATTCCCGCTGGCTGAACGAAGTGCGCTCGTTTGGCATCGAGTTTCACGACCGGATCCAGCACCACATCGTGGACGAAGAAGACCAACTCCTACGGTTGGCCGAGGACCGGCTCACCGCGGAAGAGCAGGAGAGCCTGGCTGCCGCCATGAGCGCGGTGCAGGGCCGGATCACCTCGATTTGATCGTTGGGGTGGCCGCTCCCGCACCGCGTCTGGCCGCCATTTCGACGCCCACGGCCTCACGGTCGGATGCAGCGAGAATGCTCGCGGCGAAGGGGAAGACCTCTGTGTCTTCGATGGCGATGTGATTGCGATACAGCTTTGCCAACTGGTCAAGCACGGTGGAGAGCCGGGATGCGTCTTCGGGTGAAAGCCGGCCACTGGTGAGCCAACGTTGTCCCAATCGGTCCACCTCGTCGTGGGCCTTCCCGGCACATTCGTGATCCTGCTCCAGGGAATCGACTCGCGCCAGTATGGCTTGCGTTTTGGCAGGGTCGATTCGGCGGAGGCGCGGGAACAGGCTCTCTTCCTCATCCGCGGTGTGCTTTGGGGCGGCTTCGCGGAAGTAGCGCAGGCTGGTCTCCAAAGCTGCCCTGTGCTCTTCGGTGAGAGGGCCGCCCTTCTCCCGGGTGGCCAGGGTCACCTGCACATTCAGAAACCGTTCGATTCGACGGTGGCAGTCCCCCAGCATCCCGATCGGATCTGTAAAATCGCTCTCCCGTTTGGCGCCGATCGTTATTGGCATTGCTCGCCTCCCTTCCAAAATCATTCGGCCGGATGAGGATAGGCATCGGGCTCCTCCCCGGCGCGCGTCAAGCAGCGAAAGTCCTTCTCTATCGCAATTCTCAGGGCTCCGTCTTGCGCATACAGTCCAACTTCGTCGCCGGACGCCCAAACCCGCACTGTCTCGGGTGGTACAAGTACGGTAATTGCCCCGCCACTGAAGTCGGCATGGAGTGGCTCGGTGCCGGTGCGGCTCTGAATCCTGTAAGTGAGCCTGCCGCCGGACCCGAACGAGGCGGCTTCCTCCACCGTACCGTGGCCGTCCAGTCGCACTACTTCGGATCGGGTAAGGCGAAGGCGCAACGAGTTGCCCTGTAGTCTCAGTTTCATCTCAGTGAGCCCGCAATCAATGACTACTACCGGCGAGCACGGTTTCCGGTTGAGGCGTTGCCGAGATCGCAACCCGGGAGATCCTAATCCGAAACTCGTGCGGACCCTGCACCTCATATTCCCATGAGAGTTCGCCGGGGCGTAGTTGTTCCATCTGGGCATGCAGGGGCTTCGGGTCGTGATCGTTGACGAGCAAGAACGACTCGCCAACAGCCAGGCGATCGAAAGCATAAAAGATCGTGCTGTGCCTGCGCTCGCGCGGCGTCTGCCGCAGATCGATGGTCCGCCCTTGCGGGGCCAGCGCGGTCCAGGCAGCGGCGTCGCTCGGTTTGATCATGGTCACCAGCAGGCGTGAATCCTGCATCGCGTCCAGACGGTGCGGCCGGCCCGGCGCCAGCCCGATCAACTTTCCCGGAACCATGTCGCAGGACTCGTCACCCTCAAAGAAAAGGACGTGCCCACTCACTGCGTAGACCGTCACCAAGCCATTCGCCGCGTGTTCGGGGAGTTTCTGGCCGGCGCGCATGGACACCAGCACCACGCGCATTACGGGATCCTCCATCAGTATCCGCCGGGAGATCTCATCGCCGCTGAAATCGTGGAAGGTCTCAATATCCAGTTGCTTCATACCTCCAGAATGGCGCACCCCCCCAGCCGTGCCTGTGACTGAAGTCACGCCCTTGGAAAATAACGGCTGCGCTCGGTGACTGCGGCTGAGGCTCCGCTTTGCTCCGCCAATTGTTTTGGCTTGACATCCACAACCCGAGTTGTATACTTCTTCATAAACAACTCTTCTATGCTATCCACGACGGCCGAACATGCACTGCGAGCGTTAACTGAAATGGCGGCACTTGGCGAAACGGAGTCGATACTGGGCAAGGACTTGGCGCTCCGTGCGGGAATCCCCGCGAACTACCTCTCGAAGGTGCTGTGGGTGCTTGGCAGTGCCGAGATCATCAATGCGACGAGAGGGAGTGGTGGCGGATACCGTTTACGACGCAAGGCGGCGGAAATCCGCTTGAGTGAAGTGGTGGAACTGTTCGATCGCCAGAAGCCGGAACGCCGCTGTCTCCTCGGTGGCACGAAGGAGTGTTCGGATGAGGCCCCGTGCGGCGCCCACGAGGAGTGGCGGAAGGTTCGAGCGACTTATGCGGATTTTCTCCAAAGGACGACAATCGCGGAGATCACGCAACGGGGCGGCGGGCAAGCGGTTCCCATCGACCCGTCAAAGGGCTGAAACGTGACAGAGGCAGGATCCCGTATGAATTCGGCAAAGGATCAATCGCCAGCCAGGAATTCGATCAGATTCGTTCTGCTGTGCTGGCTGGCAACGTACATCGCTGGTTCACCATTGGTGGCCCAGGAAGCAGCGGATTTCTTTCGTCAGAACTGCACCAGTTGCCACACAATTGGCGGCGGGCGGCTGACCGGCCCGGACCTGAAGGGCGTTCTCACCCGAAAAGATCGTGAGTGGTTGACGCGATTCGTTCAGAATCCGCAGGCCATGATGGACCAAGGCGACCCTTACGCCCTGCAACTGCGGCAAGCGGCCCGGGATGTCGTGATGCCCACGATCAATGGGATGAATCGCGCTCGGGCGGATTCTCTGCTGGCCCTGATCGAGGCTGAATCGAAGCTCGAGAAATCGCAGTTCGCCGGCATGCAAATCAGCGACCGGCCGTTCACGGCGGCGGACATCGACCAGGGACGCCAAATATTCATGGGCATCCAACACCTTGCCAACGCTGGGCCTCCGTGCATTTCCTGCCACACGGCGCGAGACTTGGGCGGTCTCAGCGGCGGACGGCTGGGACCCGACCTGACGCTGGTGTTTGAGAGACTTCAGGGCCGCAAAAATCTTGCCGCCTGGCTGACGGCGCCAGCCACCCCAACGATGTCGCCGGTGTTCAAGCGCCACGCCCTGAAGCCCGAGGAAATACTGCCCTTGATCGCGTTCCTCGAAGACGAAGCGCGCAAAGGGGGCGCCGATGCCTCTTCGGCTCCACTCACGTTTCTTCTGATCGGCCTGGGAGGCGCGGCGCTCGGTCTGGTCCTGTGCGGCCAGGCATGGAAAGACCGATTCCGTTCCGTCCGCAAGGTGCTCGTGTTAAGCAGCATTCACCGAGGTGTAGAATGACGACCGACGGCCCATTGACGTGGATCAAGGATGAAACCGACCCGCAGTTGCGGAGTTGGGAGGAGTTCTACCGGAACCGCTGGCAGCACGACAAGGTCGTCCGCAGCACGCACGGCGTCAACTGCACGGGCGGATGCACGTGGCAGATCTACGTGAAGGACGGGATCGTGACCTGGGAGATGCAGGGGCTCGATTATCCCAGCCTGGAGAGCGGCCTTCCGCCCTACGAACCGCGTGGCTGCCAGCGGGGCATCTCATTCTCCTGGTATCTTTACAGCCCGTTGCGCGTGAAGCACCCCTACGTTCGTGGGGCGCTCCTGGATCTGTGGCGGACCGCCCGGGCCGAGCACACCGACCCCGTGGATGCCTGGAAGTCGTTGGTCGAAGATCCCGAAAAGCGTGCCCGCTGGCAGAAAGCCCGCGGCAAGGGAGGCTTCCGCAGGCTGGATTGGGATGCGGCGGTGGAGCTAGCCGCCGCCAGTTGCATCTACACCATTCAGAAATACGGTCCGGACCGGATTGCGGGATTCTCGCCGATTCCGGCGATGTCGATGATCAGTTATGCGGCGGGCGCGCGGATGCTGCAACTAATGGGCGGCGTGTCTCTATCGTTTTACGACTGGTACTCCGATCTGCCGCCGGCGTCACCCGAGGTATGGGGCGAGCAGACCGACGTTCATGAGTCGGCGGACTGGTACAACGCCAAGCTTTTGGCGGTGGTGGGGTCGAACCTCAACATGACCCGCACGCCGGACTGCCATTTCGCCGCCGAGGCGCGGCACAACGGCTCCAAGATGTGGGTCTTCGCCCCCGATTTCAACCAGGTGGCTAAGTACGCCGACGAGTACATCCCCATCAACGCTGGCCAGGACGGCGCGTGGTGGATGGCGGTTGGCCACGTGATTCTCAAGGAGTGCCACCACGAGCAGCAGATCCCGTATTTCGTGGACTATGCAAAGAAGTACACGGACCTCCCCTACCTGGTGGAATTGGTGGAGCGCGATGGCGTATTCGAGGCCGGCCAACTGCTTCGAGCGAACCGCGTCCCGGGCTATGAGGGCGTCGAAAACGGCGACTGGCAGCTTCTCATGTGGGACACGGCCGAATCCAAGCCGAAAATGCCCATGGGTAGCAGCGGCTGCCGCTGGTCCAAGGACAAGGGCAAATGGAACCTGGCGCTCAAGGACGGACTCACCGGGAGCGGCATCGACCCGGCCCTGACGTTCCTGGAGCAAAGCGGCGAAGTGGTCCAGGTGCGCTTCGACAACTTCGGCGAAGGGACTTCCCACCGCCGGGGTGTTCCAGTCCGGCGTATCGAAACCGTGGGCGGCCAAGTTGTCACTTTCACCACTGTGTATGACCTGATGATGGCCCAGTACGGCGTAGCGCGCGGTCTGGCGGGCGAGTATCCGGCCAACTACGACGATGAGAACGCGCCCTTCACGCCGGCATGGCAGGAGAAGTACACGGGCATGAGCCGCGATACGCTGATCCGTTTCGCGAGGGAGTGGGGTGAGACGGCGCGGCTCACCAAGGGCAAGTGCATTGTCATCATCGGCTCGGGCGTGAACCACTGGTACCACAACAACCTGATGTACCGGTCGGCGATCAATGCGCTGATGTTGTGCGGGTGCGTGGGAGTAAATGGCGGCGGCCTGGCGCACTACACCGGGCAGGAAAAACTGGCGCCATTCGAATCGTGGTCGTCCATCGCATTCGCCAAGGATTGGTTTACGGCCTCGCGGCTCCAGAACGCGCCGACCTGGCACTACATGCATACCGACCAGTGGCGTTATGAGCGCGACTACGCCGATTACCACACCATGCCGCAAAACCCGTTGATTCGCGGCATAACGGGCACGCACACCGCCGACGTGAATGTGCAGGCGGTGCGCAATGGGTGGCTGCCATTCTATCCGCAGTTTGATCGCAGTCCCCTGCAAGTGGTCCGCGACGCACAGACGGCTGGCGCCAAGACGGACGAGGACGTGGTGAATTACGCCGTGGACGAATTGAAATCCCGCAAGCTGCGTTTCTCGGCCGAAGACCCCGACGCGCCGGAGAACTGGCCGCGCGTCTGGTTCATCTGGCGCGGGAACGCTCTGCTGGCCAGCGCGAAGGGCCATGAGTACTTCCTACGGCACTATCTCGGTACGCATGACAACGCGATTGCGGAGGATATGGCCGAAGGCTTCGTGCACGACGTTGAATTTCACAAGCAGGCGCCGCAAGGCAAGATGGACCTGGTGGTGGATCTCAACTTCCGTATGGACACGTCGGCGCTGTATTCCGACCTGGTCTTGCCGGCCGCTACCTGGTACGAAAAGTCGGACCTCAATACCACGGATATGCACAGTTTCATCCACCCGCTGTCGAAGGCGGTGCCGCCGTGCTGGGAGGCGAAGAGCGACTGGCAGATTTTCCGTACGATTTCAAAGAAGTTCTCCGAACTCGCTGCGAAGCATTTCCCCGAGCCGGTGGAGGACCTGGTGGCGACGCCTCTGGCCCACGACACCGCCGCCGAGATCGCCCAGCCTGCCATCCGCGACTGGATGAAGGGCGAGGTGGAAGCCATTCCCGGCAAGTCGATGCCCCTGTTGCGCGTGGTGCGGAGAGACTATAAAAACCTCTACAACCAATTCATCTCATTCGGCCCCCTGGTGCCCAAGAACGGGCTGGGCGCGCACGGAACGCACTACCGGGTGGACGATTTCTACGAGGAATCACTGCTCACGCTGCCTCGCGAGGATTGGGACGGCAACGGCTACCCATCGCTGTACGAAGACGAGAGCGTGTGCAACCTGATCCTCCGCTTCGCCACGGTGACGAACGGCGAACTGGCCTACCGGTCCTACCAAAGCATCGAGGAGCGAACGGGCCTCTCGCTGGTGCACCTCGCGGAGAAGAACCGCGGGGTCCGGATCAGCTACAAGGAACTGCAATCCCGGATTCAGCGTCTCATCAACAGCCCGATGTGGTCGGGCCTTACCGAGAACGGCCGCGCCTATTCACCGTACACCTACAACGTGGAGGAGATGGTCCCATGGCGCACCCTCACGGGACGGCAGCACTTCTACCTGGATCATCCCGGCTACATTCAGTTCGGCGAGCACCTGGCGACGTTCAAACCCAAGCCGTCGGCGAAAGATTTCGCCGACTTGCGCTTCAGCAAGGAAGCCGGCAAGACGCTGATGCTCAACTATCTCACACCGCACGGTAAGTGGCACATCCACTCCACCTTTGGCGATAACCAGCGCATGACCACGCTGTCGCGAGGCGTCGAGCCGTTCTGGATCAACGACCGGGACGCCGCGGAAATCGACGTCGTGGACAACGATTGGGTGGAAGTGTATAACGATAACGGCGTGGTAGTGACCCGCGCCGCCGTCAGCGCCCGCATCCCGCGCGGCATTTGCATCCAATACCATGCGCCGGAGCGCACGTCCGTCCCGAAATCGCCGCTGCGAAACTTCAGGCGCGCCGGCGGCCATAACAGCCTCACCCGGATACGCCTGAAACCGAACCTGATGGTCGGAGGTTACGCCCAGTTCACGTTCAGTCTCAATTACTGGGGCCCCACCGGATGCAATCGCGATACGCACATTCTGGTGCGGCGGCTGCCCGATCTGAAGTGGTAGAGGAGAATCAGCGATGAATGTGCGATCTCAAGTGTCGATGGTGTTCCACCTGGATAAGTGCATCGGTTGCCATACGTGCAGTCTCGCCTGCAAGAACATCTGGACGGACCGCAAGGGCGCCGAGTACATGTGGTGGAACAATGTCGAAACCAAGCCCGGCACCGGGTTCCCCACGGCTTGGGAAGACCAGGAAAAGTACAAGGGCGGCTGGGAGTGCGCGGACGACGAACTTCGGCTCAGGTCCACAAGTAAGTCGAAGACGGTCGTCAATATATTCCACCATCCCAACATGCCGACCATGGACGATTATTACGAGCCATGGACGTACGATTACCAGCACCTCTTCAACGCGCCGGAAGGACCCGATCAGCCGGTCGCCGTCCCGATCTCCGCGGTGACCGGCGAGTTGATCAATATCAAAGCCGGTCCGAACTGGGATGACGACCTGGGCGGATCCCCGATTTACGCGGAGCATGACCCGAACCTCGCCGGATTGACGGAGGAGCAGAAGGAGCAGATGTTCGCCGTGGAGCGGCTGGTGTTCTTCTACTTCCCGCGCATCTGCAACCACTGCCTGAACCCTTCGTGTGTCGCGTCCTGCCCGTCGGGCGCGCTGTACAAGCGCGGCGAGGACGGCATCGTGCTGCTCGACCAGAACCGCTGCCGCGGCTGGCGTAACTGCATCTCAGCCTGTCCCTATAAGAAAGTGTTCTTTAATTGGTCCACCGGGAAGTCGGAAAAGTGCATCCTTTGCTACCCGCGCCTGGAGACGGGGCAGGCGCCGGCTTGCTTCCACTCCTGCGTCGGACGCATACGGTATCTGGGCGTGCTTCTATATGACGCCAGCCGCATCGAGGAAGTGGCCAAGCGGCCGCCGGAGGAACTGGTGGAGGCGCAGCGGTCGCTGATCCTGGACCCGAACGACCCCGAGGTGATCGCTGCGGCTCGCGCTAACGGCATCCACGATTCCGTGATCGAGTCGGCGCAGAAGTCGCCCGTTTACAAGTTTGTCAAGATCTGGAAGATCGCGCTTCCGCCTCATATTGAGTTCCGGACGCTGCCTATGTTGTTTTACGTTCCGCCCATGGCTCCGGTGATGTCGAGCCGCGACGATGGCGCGGTGAAGAACATCAGCGACGATTTGTTCCACGACATCGATGACGCGCGCGTCCCCATGAAGTTCTTCGCCAATATGTTTGGCGCCGGCCACGAGGGCGTAGTCCGGTATGCACTACGTAAACAGAAAGCGGTGCGCTGGTTCCGTCGTGCGGTGACTGTAGGGGACGTGCCGATGGCGGTTGCCGAACGCATGTTGCGGGAAGCCGAATGCTCTAGGGACGAAGCGGAGGCGATATACCAGTTGACTTCGCTTTGCACGTTCGACGACCGCTTCGTGATACCGCCCATGCACCGCGAGGAGGCCATCGAGATGATGGAGGACCCGCTCGAACATAAGCAGAGTGCCGGATTCGGTTTTCTCACGGCTCCAAAGAGGGGGATGTGATGCTGGACTTGGCTTCCACCCTGGATGTGATAGCGGAACTGTTCGAGTACCCCGCCGCGGGATATCGGGAGCATGTGGAAAGCGTCGCGGCGTCCATCGCGCGAACCGACGCTGCCGCCGCTCAACATGCACAGGCGTTTGCGGACGCGGTGCGCGGCCGCAGCCTCTCCGAAATGGAGGAACTGTACATCCAGACCTTCGATCTGAACCCGGATGCGTGCCTGGACATCGGGTGGCACCTTTTCGGCGAAGACTACGCGCGAGGCGAATTTCTGGTTAAGCTCCGGCAGGAAATGCGGCGCTACGGGATCGCCGAGCGGGAGGAACTGCCGGACAGTCTCCTCACTGTTTTGCCGCTAGCGGCGCGTATGCCGGAAGAAGAGGCGGCGCCGTTCCGTGCCAGGTTTTTGCGGCCGGCGGTGGAGAAGATCCGAAAGGCCGTGCCGGCGGAGAGCAATCCGTACGCCAAGCTTCTGGCGGCATTGGCCGCGCTGCTGGGTGGTGCGGAGACCGGGACGGCACATCAGGAAGGAGGAGAGCATGAATAACGCGGGCCAATATCTCGATCAGCTTCTGTTCAACGCGTTGCCGTACATGGCGGTTTTCACCTTCTTTCTGATGACTATTCGCCGCTACCGGGCGCGGTCGTTCAGCTACTCGAGTCTCTCGTCGCAGTTCCTCGAGAACCAGCAACATTTCTGGGGGCTGGTACCGTTCCACTACGGCATTCTCGTGGTGCTCACCGGCCACTTTGTTGCATTTCTGGTGCCCCGCGGGATTTTGCTGTGGAACAGTCACCCCCTGCGGCTCTACATTCTCGAGGGAGCAGCGCTGGTGTTCGGAATTTTGACGGTGGTAGGCCTCGGCGCCGCGATTGTCCGCCGGATGACGGTAAGCAAGGTGAAGATGGTCACGAGTCCGTTGGATTGGGTGCTGTTCGCGCTACTCATGCTGGAGGTTATCGTGGGAGTTGCCGTGGCACTCTTTCATCCCTGGGGATCGTCATGGTTCGCGGCCACCGCCGTGCCGTACTTCTGGTCGCTGCTGAAGCTCAATCCGGACATCAGCTACGTAACTCCCATGCCGTGGCTGGTGAAGGTGCACATCATCAACGCCTACTTGCTGATCCTGCTGTTTCCCTTCACCCGGCTGGTTCACATCCTGGTGGTGCCGAATCCATACCTTTGGCGGAAGCCCCAGGTGGTCCGCTGGTATCGCAAACCGGCGCGCACCTGAAGAGGGCCCACAGTCATGGCTACATTGAAAGGTACACCCGGGCAGGGCTTGTTTGGCGCGACTCTCGGCTTCTTCATCGGCTTCGCCGCGGTGGCATTGTTTGGCCCCACCGCGCAACGCTTTCAGCAAGCCATGAACCTGAGTCCCGTGGCGGTGGGTTTCCTCATCGCCATGCCGGCCCTTTCCGGATCGCTACTGCGCATCCCTTTCTCGGCCTGGGTAGACATCAGCGGCGGACGAAAACCTTTCCTGACGCTGCTCAGCCTCTCTGTCGTGGGGATGGCGGGACTCGCCGGCGTGGTCGGCTTCTACTATCCGAACGGGATGACTCCAGGGATGTATCCGGTGCTGCTCATGCTGGCACTGCTTTGCGGTTGTGGCATCGCCACCTTTTCCGTTGGGGCGGGACAGACGGCCTACTGGTTCCCGCAGCGGAAGCAGGGTGTGGCTCTGGCGATCTTCGGTGGCGTAGGAAACCTGGCGCCCGGTCTTTTCTCGTTCCTCATCCCCATCGCCTTGAGCACGCTGGGCCTGTCCGGCTCCTACATGGTGTGGGTTGCGCTCCTGGCAACCGGGCTGGTCCTGTATTTCATGCTGGGCAGGAACTCTCCCTATTTCCAATTGCTGGAGCAAGGTAGTGCGCCCGAAGAAGCGCGCCGCCTGGCGCGCGCCCATGGGCAGGAGTTGTTCCCATCGGGCAATCTGAAGGAGAGTCTCCTGGTGTCCGCGCGAATCTGGAAGACGTGGGCGCTGGTGGCGATTTACTTCACCACATTCGGCGGATTCGTCGCCTTGACCGCGTGGTTGCCCACCTACTGGACCGGGTTCTTCGGCCTGAGCGCGATGGCCGCGGGTTTCCTGACGGCGCTGTTTTCGATTCTCACCTGTGTGCTTCGAGTGATTGGCGGCATTCTCTCGGACCGGCTTCTGGAAGGCGGGGAGAACACCACCATCCTGGCCCTGCTCATCATGATGGTGGGAGCGCTCGTCATGGTGGATGCCCACGAGTACGAGCTGGCCATCCCTGGAATCGTCCTGCTGGCGTTCGGCATGGGCGTCTCCAATGCGGGCGTGTTCAAAATCGTCCCGCAAGCCGTGCCTCAGGCGGTCGGCGGGGCAGTGGGCTGGGTGGGGGGACTCGGCGCATTCGGCGGTTTCGCGATTCCGCCCCTGCTGGCCTTCGCGGTGAAGAACCTGGGCAAGCGCGGCTACGCGATCGGCTTTATCATATTTGTCTTTCTGGCGCTGTTCTCGCTCTCGATGGCCTGGGTTCTGAAGTATATGCCTGGTTCCCCTGATAGACGAAGCGAGATCGCGCCGCCGGCAACCGCCGCGCAAAGGAATTGAACATTTGGTGCACCGATGACTAGCCGAGTCCTCACAATCGTTCTGGCAACCGGGTTGTTCTTCAGCGCGCTCTATTTGGCGACGAGGGCCGGGACCGCCCACATTCCTGGCAACCAGCAAGACTACGAGCCGGTACAACCTATCGCTTATTCGCACCGGTTACACGCCGGAGAACTTCAGATGCCGTGCCTCTACTGCCACTTCAACGCGGAGAAGAGCCGGCACGCCGGCATTCCGCCGGTGGCGGTCTGCATGAACTGCCACACCATGGTGACGGCCACTTTCGGCGCCGTGCGGGCCGAAGAGGAGCTGGCCACGAAGGAACAGCGCAAACCCCGGACGCTCGTCTCGCCAGAACTGCGGAAGATCTACGATGCTCTCGGACTGGATGCCAATCGGAAGCCCGATCCGGCGCGCGCGATGAAACCCATTGCCTGGACACGCGTGTACAAGCTACCCGATTTCGTGTACTTCGATCACCGCGCCCACGTCAACGCCGGCGTCGTTTGCCAGACCTGTCACGGGCCTGTCGAAGCCATGGAGCGGATGAGACAGGTTCCCGATCTCAGCATGGGTTGGTGCGTCAACTGCCACCGCACGGCCACCCGTAACGGCGTGGCAGGTAAGAAGGTTTACGCTTCGATCGACTGTTCCACCTGTCACTACTGAGGAGCTGCCACCGTGAGTGCCGACGACAAGAAGTACTGGAAAAGCCTCGAAGAGTACCAAGGGGGCAACGCCTTTGAAGCGCGGGCGGCGATCGAGTTTGCCGATACTCCTCTCGGTGAAGCATCCGAACCGGGGCGGCGGGAGTTCCTGCGGGCCGCCGGCTTCGTATTTGCCGGAGCCGCCCTCACCGGATGCGGGCGTGCGCCGGTGGAGCAAGCGATCCCGATGCTGCGCCAGCCGGAAGGCATCGCGCCGGGGCGTCCTTATTACTACGCCGGCGTCTGCGGCGGGTGCAGTGCATCCTGCGGGCTGCTTGCCAAGTGCCGCGATGGCCGGCCCATCAAGTTGGAGGGAAACCCGGAACACCCGGTGTCGCGCGGTGGCCTTTGCGCCGTCGGCCAGGCCTCGATCCTCGGGTTGTATGACAGCTTGCGCCTTCAACAGCCGATGGCGCGCGGAAAGAATGCCTCCTGGCTGGATGTCGATGCGGAGATCTCCACGGCCCTCGACGGCCTTCGAAAAGAGAAGCGCGCGGTCCGAGTACTGACGCAGACTGTCGCCAGCCCGGTTCTGAACGCGCAGATACGCGGCTTCCTGAAGGGCTTCCCGGACGCGCGCCACGTCGTCTACGATGCCTTGTCCGCTTCTCCAATCCTGGACGCCCACCGGCAAACTCACGGCGCGAGAGTGCTGCCACGCTATCTCTTCGCGAAGCCCGATATCATCGCCAGCTTCGACGCGGACTTCCTGGGTTCCTGGATTTCGCCCGTGGAATACACGTCCGCTTACAGCGAAGCGCGCGCCGTGGAGGCCAGTCCCCCCCGTACCGCGTGGCACGTCCAGCTTGAATCGCGGATGTCGTTGACCGGTGCGAAGGCGGATCGCAGGATCAAACTGGCTCCGCCGGAGATCCCGGCCGCGCTCGAGCATCTGGCGGTGAAAGTGGCGCGTAAAGCCGGCTCCCCCATCCTGCAGGCGGCCGGCTCGCCAGTCTCGCTGCCAGAAGAGGTACTGGACGAGTTGGCCAACCGCCTTTGGGAGGCGCGGGGCCGGAGCCTTGTAGTGTGCGGACTTCCCCGTACGGACGCGCAGGTGCTCTGCAACTTCGTGAACCATTTGCTCGGCAACTACGGAGCGACGCTCGATATCGCGTCGCCGTCGTACCAGAAGCAGGGCGACGACCGGGAACTCGCGGGCTTAGTGGACGAAATCAGAGCCGGCAAAGTGGCCGCACTGTTTCTCCAGGGCCTGAATCCGCTGGCGGACCTGCCAGGCGGAGACGATCTCGCAAAATCGCTGGCGAGCATCCCCTTGCTGGTGAGCCTGTCGCCGCGTCCCGATGAGACCTCGTCGCTGGCTCGCTTCGTGTGCCCCGAGTGCGATCCTCTGGAAACCTGGGGCGATTCCGAGCCGGTCGCCGGTGTGGCCGCCATCAGCCAACCTGCGATTCGTCCCCTCGGCCAAGCCCGGCCTGCGATCGAAAGTTTCGCGCGATGGTCCGGCGTCGGCGCTCCCGCCCATGAACTGGTCAAGGGCTTCTGGAAGGAGAACGTCTACCCGCGCCAGGACGGCCGGGAGACCTTCGAGGCATTCTGGAAGAAGTCCGTCGAGGCCGGTTTCGCGCGCGTGCGGCCGCAGCCCTCTCCCCTGAAACCGTTCGACGTTCAGGCGGTCAAACCCATCGCCGCGGACCAGTCCTCGGGCGGTGAACTCGCCCTGGTGCTCTACCCCAAACCCGCCATGCCGGATGGGCGGCACGCTTACAACCCATGGCTGCACGAACTTCCCGACCCCGTGACCAAAGCGACGTGGGACAACTATGCCAGCCTCGCTCCGGCAACCGCGGAGCGCATGGCTCTCCACAACGGGGACGTCGTCCGGCTCCAGGTTTCAGGAACCGCCATCGAACTGCCGGTTCTTATCCAGCCCGGACAGCATGAAAAGGTGGTCGCCGTGGCGCTTGGTTACGGGCGCTCGGTTTCCGCGCGATTCGCCAACACTGGCCCCAAATGGCTCGAACGACGGCCGACTCTGGGACCGAATGGAATGATCGGCGCCAATGCCGCACCATTTCTCCTCATGGAGAGCGGGAGCGTCCGGTACTGGCGCGACGATGTGAAAGTGACTTCCGCTGGCAAACGCCAACCGGTGGCGGTAACGGAGGGCTACAACAGCCTCACGGTACCGAAACACCTGGATCCGGGCGGCGGTCCACGTCCGATTGTTCAGGAAACTACGCGGGAGGCTTTGGGTTCCGGCGCGGCGAAACACGAGAGCGTTCACGAGGCACCCGCGTTGGATCTCTGGCCCGAGGACCATCCCTTCACCGGCCACCGCTGGGCCATGACCATCGACCTGAACGCATGCACCGGATGTTCGGCCTGCGTGATCGCGTGCCAGGTGGAGAACAATGTACCGGTGACGGGCAAGGATGAGGTGTTGCGTAACCGCCAAATGCATTGGATCCGCATCGATCGCTATTACTCGGGACCGCCCGGGGACGTCGAAGTGGCGCATCAGCCGATGCTGTGCCAACATTGCGAGCACGCTCCCTGCGAGACCGTCTGTCCCGTACTCGCCACAGTGCACAGCGGTGAGGGACTCAACCAGCAAATTTACAACCGCTGCGTCGGCACCCGCTACTGCGAAAATAACTGCCCCTACAAGGTTCGCCGCTTCAACTGGTTCGAATACTCGCGGAACGATCGCCTGGCCAACCTGACGCTCAACCCCGATGTGACCGTGCGGTCACGCGGCGTCATGGAGAAATGCAGTTTCTGCGTGCAGCGCATTCAGGACGCCAAGGCCGAGGCCAAGCGCCAGAACCGCAACCTGCGCGATGGCGAGATCCAGACCGCCTGCCAGCAGACATGCCCCGCCCAGGCCATCGTCTTCGGTGATGTCAACGACCCGAAGAGCAAGGTCGCGCAGCGGATGAACAGCGGCCGGCGCTATCGCGTGCTGGAAGAACTCAACACTCGCCCCTCGGTGGGCTATCTGAAAATTGTCCGCGACAAAAAGACGGACAAAGGGGGAGACCATCGTGGCTGAAGTTCAGGCCGTTTCGCGGCCGCCGCTGATTCTGGGCGACAAGAGCCTCTCGCAGATCACCAGCGATATCTGCGCCGCCATGCTCCGCCGTCCCAATGCCCTGTGGTGGATCGGTTTCCTGATTGCATTTTCCTTGCTGGTAATGGGTGCAGCAGCGGTCACCTACCAGGTCGCCACGGGCATCGGCACGTGGGGATTGAACAACACGGTGGGCTGGGCGTTCGGCATCACAAACTTCGTCTTCTGGATCGGCATCGGGCACGCCGGCACGCTGATCTCGGCGATTCTGTTTCTCTTCCGGCAACGGTGGCGAACCTCGGTCAACCGCTCGGCCGAGGCGATGACGCTGTTTGCGGTGATGTGCGCCGGTGTCTTTCCACTGATTCACATGGGACGGCCCTGGTTGGGATATTGGATTTTCCCCTATCCCAATTTCCGCGGACCGCTGTGGATGAATTACCGTTCTCCGCTGGCGTGGGATGCCTTCGCCATCTCGACCTATTTCCTTATTTCGCTCACATTCTGGTACCTGGGCCTGATACCCGATCTGGCCACGATTCGCGACCGGGCGCACCCGGGACTGCGTCGCCGCCTTTTCGAGTTTTTCAGCCTCGGCTGGGACGGATCTTTCAGAACCTGGCAGCGCTATGAGACCGTCTACATGCTGCTGGCCGGTCTCGCCACGCCGCTGGTGGTTTCGGTGCACACCATTGTGAGCTGGGATTTTGCCGCCGCCGTGATTCCCGGCTGGCACGCGACTATCTTCCCGCCCTATTTCGTCGCCGGAGCTATTTTCTCGGGGATGGCGATGGTGCTCACGCTGATGATTGTCGCCCGCACGGTTATGAACCTCCAGAATTACATCACCGTGCGTCATGTCGAAGTGATGTGCAAGCTGATCCTTCTGAACGGCAGCATCGTCGCTCTCGCCTACGGCACCGAGTTCTTCATGGCTCATTATTCGGGCAATCCGTACGAGCAGTTCGTCTTCCTGAACCGGGCGTTCGGCCCCTTCGCCTGGGCTTATTGGACGATGATCAGTTGCAATGTGCTTATCCCGCAGCTCCTCTGGTTCAGGCGAGTCCGAACGAGTATTGCAGTGGTATTCGTCCTCAGTCTCCTGATCAATGTCGGGATGTGGTTTGAGCGGTTCGTGATCATCGTGACCAGTCTCCATCGGGACTTTCTCCCATCCAACTGGGCAAGCTACCGCCCCACCAGCATCGAAGTCGCAACATTATTGGGGAGCTTCGGGCTCTTCTTCACCTGCTTTCTGATCTTCTGCCGCATTCTGCCGATGATTGCGATGGCGGAGGTGAAGGGTGTCGTGGCGCACGAACGTGCCGAAAGGAGGCACCACAAATGAGCGGGCGCGTGATGGTCGGCATCTTTCAGGACGAGGACGACATTCTTTCGATCACCCGGGAGGTTCGGAAGGAGGGCTATACCATCCTCGATATCTACACGCCTTACGCGGTCCACGGCCTCGACAAGGCGATGGGCCTTCCACCATCGCGTCTGCCTTGGGTCTGCTTCGCGCTGGGCTTGGTTGGGGCCGTGGCCAAACTCTGGTTCGAATACTGGGCAACCGCTGCCGACTGGCCCGTCAACGTGGGTGGCAAACCGTGGAACTCATTACCCGCCTTCGTCCCGGTCACATTCGAGGTGATGGTGTTATTCGCCGGCATCAGTACCGTGATCGCGTTATTCGTGGTAAGCCGCCTCTATCCCGGCCGCCGGGCGGCAACCGTCATTCCGGGCGTGACCAACGATCGCTTTGCGCTGGTGCTCGAGGAGACCGACGCCGCCTTTGAGCCGGTACAGGTTCGCCGCCTGCTGGAGCGGCATGGAGCCGTCGAGGTTATCGAGCGTGCCGAGGAGTCCTTACCGTGAAACTCAACCTGTTGCTGGCCGTTGCGCTGGCGCTGTGCGTCGCCTGCGGATTCCTGATCCGGCCACAGCCGTCCCGCCCTAATGTGGAGGTCCTTCCCGAGATGGTTCGAACCGCCGCCTACAAGGCGTATTCGGCGAATCCCAACTTCCCCGACGGAAAGACCTTGCAGGCACCCCCTCCCGATACTATTCCGCGCGGTTTTCATCCCGTGGATTACGAGGCCACGGAGGCCGGTGCGATCCGTGCGGGCGAAGAGTTGAGCAATCCCTATACCTTCGAGGATCTTGCGGCATTCACGCGTGGTGCATTCGTGTTCCGCACCTGGTGCGTGCCCTGCCACGGGGGGGCCGGACGAGGTGACGGGACCGTCGCCATGCGCGGCTTCCCGGCGCCACCTCCTCTCACTAGTGAGAAGACACTGACACTGAAAGACGGCCGGATGTTTCACATCCTCACATACGGACAGAAGAACATGCCTTCTTATGCCTCGCAAGTGTCTGAAGACGATCGATGGAAGGCGATTCTCTACGTGCGATCCCTGCAGCGGAGCGCACAGGCTACACAGGCGCCCGCGCCGCAGTCGGCCCTGACGCCATCGCCTAGCGGCCCGGAGGTACGGAAATGAACGGGCAGTGGCGCTTATCCCCGTCATTTGAGCGCTGGCTCTACGGGATGGCGGCGGCCGGCTTTCTCACTCTCGCCACCGGTTTATTCCTCTCACCCCAACGAGCGCTCGGCAGCCTGCTGATGGCCGGCTTCGGTCTCATGTGCCTGGGCCTGGCCGGCATCTTGTTCGTTGCGATCCTGTACGCCAGTGGAGCGGCCTGGGGTACTGCCTTCCGGCGCGTGCCCGAAGCGATGAGTGCCATTCTGCCCTATGGCGCCGCTGTCCTGGCCGTTGTCTTCCTCTTTGGATCTTCGCTCTATCCATGGATTCACAACCGCGGAGAGATGACCGGATTCAAGGCGGTCTGGCTGAACTTTCCTTTCTTTCTGACGCGGGCTGTCCTGTACGTTGCGCTGTGGCTCCTGTTCACGAGGGCCATTCTGAAGACGTCGCGGCTTCAGGACGACACCCGCGATCCGGCGGCCAGCCGCAGTAACGCGAAGCTATCGGTTATCTTCCTCGTGGTTTTCGGCATCACCTTCTGTCTGGCGAGTTTCGATTGGGTGATGTCGCTAGAGCCGCACTGGTCGAGCACTATTTTTGGAATCTACAATTTCGCCGGCCTGTTTTCGTCGGGCTTGGCGGTGATCATTCTGCTGGTCGTTTGGATGCGCCGCGCGGGACCGCTTCGCGACTTCGTAACCGACGAGCACCTGCACGACCTGGGCAAATTGCTGTTCGCCTTCACGACGTTCTGGATGTACATCTGGTTCAGCCAATACATGCTGATCTGGTACGCGGACATCCCCGAAGAGACCGTACACTACATCGGGCGGCAGCACCAATACTGGATGCCGCTATTCATCCTGAACTTGTTGCTGAACTGGGCAGTGCCGTTCGTGGTCTTGTTGCCCAAGCGCACGAAGCGCACCGGGGGCCTGCTCGCCAAGGTGGCCGTGGTCGTTTTGCTGGGGCGCTGGCTCGATCTGTACTTGATGATTGAGCCCGCCACTGGAGGGTCGAACCCGCAATTCGGACCGTGGGAAGTCGCGGCGATGGCCGGCACATTTGCGCTGTTTATTTTGGTTTTTGCGCGAGCTATGGGGAGCGCTCCGCCAGTGCCACTGGGGGATCCCTTTCTCGCCGAGAGCCTGCATTACCACAATTGATTCGACTAAGGAATCACAGTGAATCCACGATTTGATACGACTTGTCAGTTGCCGCCCATGATCGAGATTGTGGGCCTGTACATTTCCCGCGGACACAACTACTTTGGGCATCACGGCCAACCCCCCGGCGAAGAAGCGGCTGTCGAGATGGCTTCAGTCGAGTGTACAGCCGGACGTGGGCTGCGCGGGGACCGCTTCTTCGACTATAAGGAGGACTACAAAGGGCAGATTACGTTCTTTGCCTGGGAGGTCTATGAAGACCTCTGCCGCCAGTTCAAGATTCACGACAAGCACACTGGCGTTCTCCGCCGAAATGCCATCACGCGCGGGATTGATTTGAATACCCTCGTGGGACGGAGATTCTCTGTTCAGGACATTCAATTTGAAGGGATGGGTGAGTGTAGTCCCTGCTACTGGATGAATGTGGCGTTCGGGCCTGGGGCAGAAGATGCCCTGCGCGGACGAGGCGGTCTGAGAGCCCGCATTCTGACCAGCGGGATTCTGCGGGCAAATATCCCCAGTAGAGCCGGGGCTTTAACGTTGCTGGCCCCTCAAGGGGGCCTGATCGCAACCGATCAAAAGCCTGACACCACAGCTTCGTGAGGCCGCAATCCGAACGCCACCTTGCAAATGCAGAGTGGTAAAGCACAATGCCGGATCTGTCAAACTGTTACTGCCTCCCCGGCAGAGCCGGGGGATCTCTCCACGGATTGCCGGTGAAGCCCTTGCACACCTCCGGCGCATCATCCGAGTTAGCCTCCGACCTCGTTCATCGCGTCTAACGCGAGGTTCGAGTGGGCAACGGCGGCGCCAGCGCGCATCTCGGCGGCCACCCAGATGGCTTCCATCACCTCTTCGCGTGTCGCTCCGGCTCGGAGCGCCTGTTTGGTGTGCCCACGAATGCAGTAAGGGCACTGCGTCACGTGTGCCGCCGCGACCGCGATAAGTTGCTTGGTCTTGGCGTCGAGCGCGCCCTCTTTGAACACACTCTTGCTGAATGCGGCAAATGCGTCGTTCGTCTCGGGCGCGAGCGCCTGCCGCGCTTGGTTCAGCTCGCGGCTCGCTGCTGGATAGAGGTTGTCTGCCATTCACGTCACCCTTCCTTTGTTTCCTGCGCTGGGCGCCTGGTTGTAGCGCGAAGCACCCCTCCAAGGTAGCTGTCGTGCGATCTAATAGCCACCAAACTCCTCCGTGCGAATGTCATCGTCATCGATGCCCGCATCGTTGAGCATAGCCCGCAAACCTTTCGCCATCGCAGGCGGTCCGGCCACGTAGTAGATGGGCACTGCGACGGAGGATTCCGGAAGACCATTCAAGTGACGGGTGAGCATTTCCGGATCGATGTGCCCGGTCTCTCCAGTCCACTGTCGCTGCAAGCGGCTCACGGCTGTCATCGTCGGTATAAAAGTGAAGTTGACATTCTCCTTCTCGATGGCACTCAACTCCTCCAGGAACGGTGCATCTTCCGGGTGCCTGTTTGCGTAAAAGAGGAAGAGTTTATGTGGCAGCCTTTCGTGCGCGGCGTGGCGAATCATGCTGCGAAACGGGGTGATACCAATTCCGCCGGCCAGCAGGACAGCGGGACGGCTCACATTGTTATGGAGCGTGAGGTCGCCGAAAGGCCCGTCTACTTTCGCAATACTTCCAATCTGCGTCTTCTGTAGCACCCGTTTGAAGGCGGTATCGCGCAGGCGCGTCGTAAACATCAGGCGATCCTCATAAGGAGCGCTCGCAATGGAAAACGCGCGTGCATTTCCCTCGGCGTCGGTCTCCGGCGGATCGATCCAGGTGATTTCCGCGAACTGGCCGGCCTTGAACTCAAACCCGAGTGGTTTTGTGAATTCAAACGCCACTGTGCGCTCCGCGACTTCGCGGCGGCTATTCAGTTTCAAAACTTGGGCGGACGAGTTTGCTACGGTAGACATAGCTGCCTCCTGCTCTCATGATCTGGTCCCGGCGCTGCGCCTGCGGTCCAGAGTGGTCAGTACATTATCCAACGACACGGCGAGTGCGGCCACGCTCTCCGCTTGCCACTGTTCCGTGATCGTGTCGAGATCGACACCCACTCGTTGTAGGTCCTCCAACACAGTTTCCGCTTCAGCCGGATTATGGTGAAGCGTGATGCCGCGAACCTGTCCTTGCTGGCGAAATGCATCGAGAGTTCCCAGTCGCACGGTAGTAACCGTATCCGGGCCGATGAGTTCCTCAACGTAACGGACCTCGGAATCGGCGCGATTCTCTGTCGTGGCACTTACCCAGAGCATTCGTTGTGGGTGAACGCCGCGAAGCCGGAGACTCGCAAAGCGGTCGCTGTGGAAGATGTTGCAGAATCGGCGGAAAATGCGCCTTGCGTTGGCGATGGCGATCTTTCCACGCAAGGACAGCGCCGTCGGCGTGCCGATGCGCAGTAGCTCGCCGTCAACCTTGCTATCGATTCGGCTGACGGGAACGGAGACTACAGACGCAATGCGCCTGGGGTCGGGTGCGCGCTCAATGCCGCGAAGGTATGCCCCCACGACCGCTTCGTAGTGTGCGGGTGAAAACACGAGCGTGACATTGACATTGATGCCCTCAGCGATGAGAGCTTCGATAACGGGGATGCCCTGACGTGTTGCCGGCACTTTGATCATCAGATTCGGCCGATGCACTCTGTCGCAGAGACGCCGCGCTTCGGCAATGCTCGCTTCGGTATCGTGCGCCAGGTAAGGAGACATCCCGATGCTCGCAAAACCATCCACTCCGTGAGTTTGGTCAAAAACCGTTCGCAGCGCGTCGGCCGCCATCCGGACGTCTACAATCGCAATGCGTTCGTAGATCGCTTGCGCGTCGATGTGGGAATCGATCTGAGCCAATCCTTCAAATGCATCGTTGTAATCGCGGCCTTCGGCGATGACCCGATCGAAGGTTTCCGGATTCCCCGTCACCCCGGTTGGACCGTCATCCGCAACCAGGCGTTCGAATTCCCCCTGACGAACCACCCCGCGGCCGATAAAATCCAGCCATATCGACTGGCCGTGCTGCTTCAACTGCTCGATTGAAGTGGTAGGCCTCGAAACTGTTTGGTATACGCTCTGCCTCGGCATCTCGCCCTTTTCTAGGCTGAACCCTCCGGCAGAAATGGGCAATGATCCATTTGTCATACAACCCGGAACATTTGTTTGGTGGAGGAAAGGGCAGGGCACGGGACCCTAGATGAGGCCGCGCTGCATCGCGTGCATCATGGCTTCGAGCCGGTTGTGGGTCCGGAGTTTCTCGTTAATACTGTGCAGATGATTTCGTAGGGTCGGAAGGGTGATGCTCAGCTCGCGGGCGATCTCAGCCGAGTTTTTCGCCTTGGCGAATAGCCGGAGAATTCGCTGCTCCTGTGTAGAGAGGGGAGAGACCGGAGAAATGCCGTCCGCCTGCACGGAAGCGGCCACCAATTCCTTCGAGAGCGCTAGCATCCTGACAAGGAGCTGCTCATTCGCTTTCCGGTGGGAAATATCCCGCGCCAGATGGACGATTAGGCGACGATTCCGGCGAGTAGGCTCGTCGAAAACGATCGTCGAGATATTCACCCACAGCCGGTTCCCCGAACTCGTCTTCACTTCGAGGTCGAAATCAGGAATCGGTAGGTCCTTCGCCGCGCAAGCTTGAACACTGCAACCCCCAGTGCAAACTTCCGTTCCCAATGCGCCCCGGCCATCCAGGGCTTCATGACACGTGCGGTTCACGACTTCCGATGCCCGGTATCCGAAGAGCCTTTCAGCCGACCTGTTCCAGGAACGAATCTCGCCTTGCTCGGTAACGGCGAATGCCGCATCCGAGGTCCGCTCCAGGAATGCAAACAACTCTTGTTCAAGCATCGTGCCCCTCGCGTGTCGGTACCATGGACTCCCTCCCATTATCCATCCGCGACCGCGATGCAGTCATGATGGGCACTGGGCTACTGAGCTGATCCAAATCTAACAGGCGGCGTAGGGTAATTAAGGATCACGCTGCTATCCGAGTTGCGTCAGAACAGCAGGAGTAGGCGGCGGGAGCACCAATGTAATAGTGAGATTGACCGCAAACAGGGTCACCCCTGTCAATTCCGTCATGGCCGAAACCGGCAGGATGGTCCACGCAGCCCGCAGATTGAATTCGTAAGCGGGAATCTCCGAGGCCACGCGAAGGAGGCAGCCAAGATTCAAGACGGCCAGCGAAGCGAACATCAGCTCCTTGTTAAAGAGCAAGCGCATTCCGCAGAACGCGGGTAGGACTCTCTGGCCGATTGCGAACACCATCGTGGCAAGGAATCCGACCGTGAGCGCATGGCGCGAGGCGCCCCAGATACCGCCGTTGGCATCGGAATTGGCGGCGTACACACCGAGTGCAGCCGCAACCAGGAGCCAGGCGTAGGCGCCGCGCACGAAATAGGGAAAAGAGGGAGAGACCCCGCGAGTCTTGGCCGGCTTTTGTGGCGGTTCGAATACTCTCAAGGCGATGGAGGCGAGGATGCAGGCGGTCAGCAGTAGCGCGGTTGCCAGCCGGAACTGTCCGAGAAGCGCCACTCCGACGCCGCATCCGCAGGTGGCCAGCGCGGCCATCAGGCCGCCGCCTAAAGGCTTGCGAAGGCCCAGGAAGACAGGCAACCACCTGGCGTTGAAGCCCCATACCGCCAGGACGGGGAACCCCCACGCGGCGAGAAATAGATAGCGTTGGTCCAGCCAGTGCGGGATTTCCGGATGCATCCCGGTCATGGCCACACTGATGCTCACCGCCTGGTTCATCAAGAGCGCGAGCAGGAAGGCGGCAGTGGAAGCCATGACGAGCTTCATCCACGTCTCGATCCCGTTTGGCGGCGCGGAAGCGGGCCTGGACCGGTGGCGGCTCACGGTCGCGAAGAAAATCAGGAAGCCCATGAGTTGCAGCGCAGCCGACGCCGGCAGCAGAAGGCGCCAGTTCCACTCGCTGACGTTGGCCACCCAGCGTAGCGTGACGCCGCCGGCCCACAGTGCCCAACTTGCCCAGCCCCGGCTGGCGGTAAAGGGCATGACCCGGCCCATCTTCGACAAAGAGTAATAGCCAATGCCAATGATGAAGGTGCCAATCCAGCCGAAGATCTGGGCATGGCCGTGGGCCTGAAGCCAGGACGGGGAAAGGCCGGCCAGGGAATGCCGGCCGCTGATCGAGATCAGATTCCAAACCCCCAGAAAGGTCCCCGGTAGCAACAGGAATAGCAGGCCGGTGACGATGTAGACCATCACCAGCCGCTGCAATGCGATTTCGGTCGCTGCCGGACTCTTATCGTTCATAGGACAGCCATCCGTTTCAACGAAGCTGGTCAATCGGAGAAGCCGCGCCCCTATCTTTTCTCCAGCGCTATTGCGCGCGGAAACAGGATGTTGTTCTCCAGGTGAATGTGCACGTGCAAGTCCGCCTCCAGTGCCTTCAGTCCATCGAACAGAGCGCGGACTGTGCTGCAGGCGTAGGACGGATATTCAAAGCCGCGAGTGAGCTCACGGATCTCAAGGAGCGCCCCGCCAGCGCCCTCATGCTCACGTTCCATCACCCCGATGGGGTTGGCGACGGACCCGAAGGGAACCGGCGGTAGAGGTCGGCCCAGGGTTTCGGAGCGGCCGTACTGTTCCAGGAAGGGGAAAAGCATCAATTCTTCCTTGTGCATGTGCATCTCCATATCGGCGCGCAGAGATCCGAACACGTCCGCCAATCGGCTGAGGGTCTGCTGATCTTTGGGGCCATGGACTGCGAGCACCTTGTTCATGCGGTTGCCCAGGGCCGGCAGTTCGAGCTTGAGGTACTCGTGGTGCGTGCCGACGATGTGCTTCACGATTTCATCCAGCGGCGCAGTCTGCCAGTCTCGTTCGGACGCGTCGGGCGCTTGAGGCCGCTCGATTTCCTGCATGACGGATTCCGGTTTGAGTCCTTTGGCGGCGCACGCCTCGTCGAACGGTTGTTTCCCGCCGCAGCAATAGTCCAGGCCGTGACGCTCGAGTGTGCGCACGGCGCTGAGCGATGTGGCGGCCACATCGGCCAGAGTTGTGGTTGTTGTCATCGACATTTCCTTCCTTCTGACTTGATGATGCGCCTACCGAAGGGCCGCATCAGTGACTATAGTCACGCCGCGCGGCGATTTCGCGGTCAGTATTGCCGAACCCTCTCCACGCCAGCACGCAGGAGCTACGCCGAAGCCCAACATTGGCACCAGCGTTCAGCGAGGCGGGAGCACCTCAAATCTGTTTGTCATGCGTCCCCGAACGTCTGTTATAGCCGTCCTCCACGGGAGCTCTTCGGCAATCGGTAGCGCCAGCTCGAGCGCCAGCAAAACTTCTGCAAGGCCTCACAATAGAATCATGAAGGACTCTTTCCGAATCGAACGCGACACTATGGGGGACATGCAGGTGCCCGCATCGGCACTCTATGGGCCGCAGACAGCGCGAGCGGTCCAAAACTTTCCGATCAGCGGAAAGCGCTTCCCACGCTCGTTTATCCGCGCGCTGGGAATGATCAAAAGCGCTGCCGCGACCACCAACGGCCGCATGGGTCACCTGCCGCCGGCTCTGGCCGCAGCTATCGAAGCCGCGGCAGAACAGGTCGTGGAAGGGCGATACGACAATGAGTTCCCGATCGACATCTTCCAGACCGGCAGCGGCACTTCCACGAACATGAACGCCAATGAGGTAATCGG
>OCTA010000433.1_pt1 | contig 38540 bp, 54 predicted proteins | sample 1538991 | NCBI WGS metagenome assembly OCTA01 (sample SAMEA3539302, study PRJEB22396) | soil metagenome | biome: tundra; feature: field; material: soil | place: USA | collected 2010-05 | depth 0.15 m | reverse complement strand
ATCGCGCACCAACCCATACACAGTACCAGGAAGCGGGTCGCGGTACAATCCGAGTTTGCACCGTGTCCCTCTGCCCACAAACAGCCGATAGGATAAGTACGCGCGACTAAGTCGCGGGTGTAAACTGTTTGCGGGCGCCGCGGATGTTATCAGCACCCACGGCGCTCTAACCAGTACCTTTCTGGAGTCAAGGTCATGGCTGAGAGTGATTGTAACCCAGCCGCAGGTTTGCGGCGTATTCTCGAAGCGCAGGCCGCCGAGTTTCGGCGCGGGCTGCTTTCCACCAATACCCAGCGCGGCTACCGCTACGATTGGGCGGTATTCGAGCGCTGGTGCAGAAGGATGGACCTGGACGCGCTGCCGGCGAGCGTCGAAACCCTCTCGCTGTACGCCACCGATCAGATGGCCTCGGGCAGGAAGGTCTCGACCGCGGCCAGGCGCGTGGCAGCCGTCGCGCGAGCGCATCGCTGCCGGGACTTCGCCTCTCCCGTTACTTTTGAGGTACGGGAGCTTTTCCGTGGCGCCCGACGGCTGCGCATCGAGCAACCGCGGCAAGTTCGCGCGCTGAGCGTCGCGGACTTGCGGGCAATCTCGATCGAGCTCGCACGCGACCCAACCATGCGAGGTATTCGCGACCGCGCCATCCTGGTTACGGGCTTCGCGTCCGCCCTGCGGAGCGCCAGCCTGGTGGCACTCACCCTCGAGGATGTCGAGTTCGTCCCGGAGGGCATCCGGATCCGAGTACGGCGCGAAAAACAAGACCAAGAGGGTAAGGGACGCTGGGTTGGGCTGCCGAGCGGCCGCCACGGGGAGACGTGCCCGGTCCGTTGTCTGCGCGCCTGGCTGGACCGGAGAGGTGCGGCGCCGGGACCGCTGTTCACGCGGCTGGATGGCCACGCCGGCGCGGCGGCGATCGCGTTGCAGCCGGAGAGGATCTGCCAGATTGTGCAGGCGGCCGTCGCCCGGATTGGACTCGACCCGCGGCTTTATGGCAGCCATTCGTTGCGCGCCGGCTTCATCACGGAGGCCGGCGAGCACGGCGTGGGCGAGCTGCTGATTGCCTCGCAGACCGGGCACCGCGACATGAGCACCTTGAGGAGGTACTTTCGCCGCCGGGATCTCTTCAGATCCAATGCTTGCGCGGCGCTGGGGCTGTAGGGTCACGCGGCCGCGTTCTCCTTGCGTCTCACCCACCCCGCGGCGATCCTGGCGGAGCGCTGGGCGGACGTGAGGCCCTTCCAGGATGCATACGCCGCCGCGCTGGCGATGGCGCGGCGGCGTTTTGGGCTGAGGCTTTTAGCGCGAAGGATTCCGCCGAGTTTAGCGGCGGCGCGGATTCTGATCAAAGACTCGGCAGAGATCGGCAAGCATCAAAGGTAAACCCGATGCGTATTCGTTGTCAAGGGGAAAACTAGGATAGGCAGGTCAGGCGGCGGGATCAGGCTCGCCCAGTGTCGCCATACTGGCGCCCAGAACTGCGGTGCTGACTGATACTTGGACGCGTACGCACGGGCCGCGAGCCCGGGCTTGTCGCCCTGCCGCCTTCGGTAACGCTGCGGCAATCTTCGCCGCGGGTTTCGCGGCCAGGGCGATCCCGGAGTGGTCGCGGACGTTAAGAGAGGTTGTGTTGTGGCGGGTCATCATTATTCCCTCAGGCGGCGAGATCGAGGGCCGATAGCGAGACGGGGGCGGGATCGACGGCTACGCCGCGGATGGCCGATTGGTGCGTGAGCGCCCACCTACAGAGCTGGACGCGGTTGTCGAGGTGGAGGCCGGCGGTCATGTTGGAGACGTGCGCCTTAACGGCGCTGAGGCCGATCCGGAGGGCGTAGGCTATTTCCTTGTTTGACAGCCCCGAGGTCACCAAGACCAGGACCTGGCACTGGCGCGGGGACAAAAGGATCAATACGTTGCCGGCGGTTGTGATGTGCTGCATTCGCCCGATCCCCCCAAAAATCAGTCGGTGGTCCCCCCAAATGGGGACCTGGCCAGAAGTACACATTCCAAGTGTACCTAAGTCTATCTATTCATGTACGAAAGACCACGATATTCTGGGGTTGGATGGAAATGACCCGCTCAACATCGTCGGCGGTCGCGGCGCACGGGTACGATCCAGCGAGCAAGACGGCGCGGATCCAGTTCGCCAACGGGCGGATTCACGATTATCCGGAGGTCGAAGCGGAGCAATATCAGCAGCTCGCCGAAGCGGAGTCGCTCGGGCGCCATTTCAACCAGCACTGGCGCGGATCGGCGCACGTGAGGGTATCTTGATCTCGCCTAAACTGACTCCGGCCCAACGCAAGGTCATCGACGCGTACGTCGTGGAGCGCAGGGACTTCGGGAATTGGCGGCCGGCGGCCAATCCGTTCGCCGCGCGTCTGGCGGATCTGCAAAAGCAAGTCACGGAGATGACAGACAAAGTACCGGCGGACGAGGAAGTACTCCTGGTCGGCTACCGTTTCACGGTACCGATCGGGATGAAGCGGATCCGGCGGACGATCGTCAAACTGCCGGCGCTGTTCAAACGCTTGGGCCAAGCGTGGGTGCTGAAGCATTGCATCCCCAGTCTGGGCGACCTCGACAAGGCGCTGGAGCCGGCGGAACGGGCGAAGTTCATCGAGGAATCGCGGGATCTCTCGCGGATTATTGGTGAGCCGGTGGCGTCATCGGCCCTGAGTATAGCGGCGTAAAGCCGGACGGCCTGGCGGAGCGGGCCATAAACTACCCCGGTCTCGTAACAACCACAGGAGAGCCCCATGCAGGATCAGCGTGTGCCGGTGATGTGTGGTTTGAGGTGTATCGAGCGGGCCGACGCCTCGAGAGTGCATCGCCTGGCGGCGGCGCCGAATGCGCAGGCGATTCGGAGACGGCGGGACGGCAAGCTGGTGGAGATCCAATTGCGCGCCGCCGGCGACGACTCGAACCTCAAAGGCAGAACAGGCAATCCGCGCAGGTATTCGCATGACCTGGAGACGCGAGACAACCCGGCACGCGTTTGGGCGTTGAAGACCATTCACGCGGACGCCGCCGATATCTTCCGCGCGGTGATGAACGATTGCGCAAAAGCTGCATAGAGCGGACTCGCGAGCTGCATTTGGTCTGGACCCGCCGGGATCGGGCCGGAATGCGCCGGTTGAACACCGAGCCCACGAGGGCCGAGCGCATGGCGGAGTTCGCGCACGGCATCTACGTGGTGGAGTTGCAGTGGGCCTGCGCGATGCGGCGGTCGGCGAGGAGCGCAAGCGGTCCCAGGACCAGCAAGCGCATGACAGCCGGGAAATCGTGGATCTTGAGCACTCCACGATAATCGCTACTCCTGCCGAGTGGCGTGTGATTCGAGATGCCGCCATACGGGATTTCTATTCCAAGATTGGCACTCCCGCCGGAGATAAGGCATGGAGTGAACTGTGGGCGTTATGCGGTTTACGCCATGGGTTGGCGTGGGGCCAAATCAGTGGGTGAGAGGAAAAACGGCATGATCAAGGGCATAGCGGTGTTTCTGCTTTTGGCTGCGGTACCGATAACAGGAACGGCGGCGCCCAACTGGTTGCGCCGCATGCGCGGCCAGCACCGCCGACGCGGTGACCACTGCGCGCCGGGGATGGTACGGCCAGCATGCCGCGGGTCATCGGGTTGAAGGCTGTATTGTGCGCGGCCAATGTTTGGGTTCAAGAGCGCACGCCGCGCAACAACTCGCTGCACGTGTTCACTAACCTGATTACGGCGACTGCGTTTGGGGCAGTGGCTGCCCTGAATGCGGGGAGGATCGGCGAGGTTCGCGGTGAAGAGGTAGCTATACGATGACCTCCCGCTTGTGCTGCGGTGACCAGATCATGCACAACGAGGTCGCGATGGAGTTGCTCCACCGCATGCCCAAGCTGGACGGCGACGTCTGGCGCGTGCGGCCGCTATTCGTGACCGCAGAGGATCGCAACGAGAGATTCGGTCCGCACGACGTCGTGTCATACATTCACACCCGGAAGAAAGCAGCCTGAACCATGACCGCCCCCCTTTGGATTTCCATCGCGATTGGCATTGCCTGGTCCATCGTCAACTCGCTCTGGAGCGTGTTTTTGGTGCGGATGGAGAACAGGCTGACACGTGAGTTTGTCAGGCAGACGCAATTTAGGGACTGGTGCGAGGACCTGGAGCGGCGGCTGCGCCAAGTCGGCGCATGAAGTATGGCTAAGCGCGCAAGCACGGTGGCCAGAGCCAGGGCCTTCCTGGCGGCGTACCGGCAGACGTGCAACATCACGGCTTCAGCGAAGGCCGCGGGGATCAGTCCGCGGCAGCATTACCGGTGGCTCGATCAGCATCCGACGTACAAGGCGGCGTTCGAACGGTCGCAGGTAATTGCGGCGGATTACCTCGAGAGCGAAGCCGTCAAGCGCGCCTCGAAGGGCTGGGAAGAGCCGGTGTTTTACCAGGGCGAGCAATGCGGGCGCGTCAGACGGTTCGACGGCGGATTGATGCAGTTCCTGTTGCGCGGGGCGAAACCGGAGAAATACCGGCAGTCGGCGGAAGTGACCGGACCAGGCGGAGGGCCGATCCAGGCGACGCTGGAGATCGTGTTCCGCGGGGCAAGTGACCAAGTGACCAAGGGACCAAGTGACCAAACTAGCTAAGCTCATTGCGACCGAGGAAGGCTTTTTCAGGGCCGGGACGCTGCCGGCGCGCCGGCACAACCCGGGCGACCTACGCCACTCGCCGCATGCGTCGCACGATGGCATCGGAGCCGACGCGATCGGGATCATCGATTCGGAGGAGGACGGCTGGACGGACCTGGAGCGTCAGCTTCGCATCGACGCCGAGCGGGGAATGACGCTGGAGCAAGCAATCTACTCGTGGGCGCCCCCGTGCGAGAACGACACGGCGGCTTACCTGGCCGCGGTGCTAGCGGGTTTCGGGGGCCAGGCGACGGCCGATACGCCGCTCAGCGAGGCGCTGGCGATTGCGGTATGACGGCGGAGTAGGACAAGCTATGAAGGATCTGACGTTCAGAAGCTCCAGGATCGTCTATTACGGTCCGCATGCGTGCGCAAACTGTGGCGTGTCGATTTGCAGGATGGGCCAGGAGTTCGGCGGCAACGCACTCACTTACCCTGAAGGCCCCATCTACTCAAACACAGAATGGCATCCGCACGTCTGCGACCCGCAGCGCCCGTCGAAACCGTGACGGCGGAGTTTCCGGAGAAGGTCCGGTTTTTGTTCGAACCGGCGCCATACAAGGGGCTGTACGGCGGACGGGACGGGATCAAGAGCTGGGGCATGGCACGGGCGCTCCTGGCCATGGGCGCGGCGAACCGGCTGCGGTGGTTGTGCGCGAGGGAAACGCAGAAGTCCATCGCCGAATCCGTTCACAACCTGCTGGAGACCCAGATCGGGCTGCTGGGGCTCAACGATTTCTACCGGGTCGAGAAGGCGCGGATCGTCGGAACGGTGGAGCATAAGGCCGGAATGTACGGACGGCCGCTCGATCAGCCAGGCGTGAGCGAGTTTGTTTTCGCGGGGCTGAAGCACAATGTCAGCGAGATCAAGTCCTACGAGGGGCTGGACGGGGTCTGGATCGAGGAGGCGGCGAACGTCTCCAAAAACTCGTGGGAGGTTGTGATACCGACTATCCGCAAGGAAGGGTCGGAGGTGTGGTTCTCGTGGAACCCGGAGCTGACGACGGACGATACGCATCAGCGATGGCTGGTGAATCCGCCGCCCGGCGCGGTGGTGGTACAGACGAGCTACCTGGATAACCTGTGGCTCTCCGAGACTTCGCGGAAGCGGATCGAGCACCTGAAAGAAACCGACCGGGCGACGCACGACTGTGTTTACGGCGGGGCGACGAAGTCGGTTGTCGAGGGCGCGGTTTACCAGGCGGAGATTGCGGAGATCGAGAAAGCCGGGCGCATCACACGGGTCCCGTACGACGCATCGCAGCCCGTACATACGTTCTGGGATCTCGGCTGGGGCGACCTGGCGGCGATCTGGTTCGTGCAGGCGTTCCCTTTCGAGTATCGCTTGATCGATTACGCGGAAGGATCCCATCAGTCGGTGGCCGACTACGTGAGGCTGCTGCAGGGGAAGGGGTATGTGTACGGCACGGATTACCTGCCGCACGACGCCAAGGCCCACACCATGGGGACGGGTAAGTCGGTCGAGGAGTTGATGCGGGCGGCCGGCCGGAAAGTGAAGGTCCTGGAGCGCCTTTCGGTGGCGGACGGGATCAACGCTGTCCGGACCATCTTTCCGCAGTGCTGGTTCGACGCGGAGAAATGCGCGGATGGGCTGCAGGCGCTGAGGCGCTACCGGTACGGGGTGGTGCAGACGTTGGGGGTACCGACGAGGGAGCCCCTGCACGACGAGGCGTCTCATCCGGCGGATGCATTCCGGCAATTCGCAGTGGGGATTAAGCCGCCGAAGAAAGAGTCGCCCAAGGGGACATACGTGCCGCCGGCGCGGACTTCGGCTTGGTCATAGTTTCGAAAGGACAAATCACATGAACTGGTTCAAACTCATCGCTCTGATTCTGGGTGAAGCCGAGGCCGTTGTGCCCGTCTTCCTGCACAACGCAAACTCGCAAAAAATTGAGGCCATCGTCGTTACCACGGTCAACGACGCCGTTGCGGTCCTCGCCGCGGTTCCGGCTCCCGTCCAGAACACCCTGGACAATGCTCGGAGCACCGGCCTGGCGGCCGTCAAGTAGGCGGGGCATCATGCCGACGAAGGCGGATGTCAGTTCGACGCTTGCCGGCGGGGCCGCGGGGCTTCTCCTACTGCAGAGCGTGCAGTGGGACAAAATCCCGATGGGAGAAGCGGTCAAGGTAGGCATCGCCCTGGTGGTGATCATAGCGGGCTGCCTGATGTATCGGAAGGGAACGCCGGGGGCATGACGAATCACGAATCGCATGCGTATGACTGGCGCAAGGGTGGGGAACGGGCACAGGAACACAAGCCAAGAAAGCAGGCTAGGAAGCCCGCTCCACCGAAGGCGGCGACGGCGAAGCCTGCCGGGGAACTGACGGCGACGAAACGGAAGTCGCTGGCGGAATCTACGTTCGGGCTGCCGAGCGAGCGGAAGTATCCGATGCCGGACAGGCCACACGCGGCGAACGCGAAGCTGTCGAGCGCGCAAAAAGCGAAGATCGACGCCAAAGCGAACCGGGTCTTAGGAGAGTAAATGGGAAACGCTTATAACTTCCGTGCCGAGACGGCGCCCGCTCCGACGCCGGCGGCGCAACCCGGGGCGAACGCGCTGGAGCAATAAACAAGAATGTCGAAGGTCGGACGCAAAGACGAAGCGCTTCTCAAGGAGATCCGGGATAACTTCGACTATTGCGTGAAGTTCTGGGCGGAAACGCGGGCAGAGGGCGACACGGATATGCGGTACGCCTCGGGCGACCCGTGGGACCCGAAGGACAAGGCGGAGCGCAAGGCAGCGGGGCGGCCGTGCGTGGCGTTCGACGAGATGAACCAATACCTGAACCAGCTCATCAACGACGTCCGGCAGAATAAGCGCGCGGTGAAGGTGGATCCGGACGGGAGCGGGGCGACGAATAAGACGGCCGAGTTCCGCGCGAGCCTCATCCGCCAGGTCGAGTATAAGAGCCGGGCGCAGGCGATCTACTCGCAGGTGATGGAGAACGTCACCCAGCGCGGTTACGGGTTCGCACGGGTTTCCACGCGGTACGTGGCTCCGGATTCGTTCGACCAGGAGCTGGTAATTTCTCCGATCGCGAATCCGAACACGGTGTGGGTGGATCCCGACGCGAAGCAGAAAAACCGCTCGGATATGAAGTATTGCTTTGTGACGGAACTGCTCCGGCGCAGCGACTTCAAGAAGCGGTGGCCGAAGGCGGAGATCACGGATTTCTCGACCGAGCAGATGGCCGACCTGCCGATGTGGATCAAGGACGACTTTATCCAGGTCGCGGAGTATTGGCGCGTCGAGGAGACGGAACGCCAGCTGCTGAGCCTGGACATCGGCGGCGGGTTACACGTGTTCGCCGACGAGCTCGTCGACGCCGAGGTCGATGGCGAGACGGTCACCGTGCCGGCGAAGGTGGAGTTGGGCGACGGGGTAACGGTTCCGCGCGGCCAGCATAAGATCCTGAACCAGCGCGAGAGCAAGGAGCCGCACATCGTCCAGTACCTGACTAACGCGATCGACATCCTCGAACACAATCCGCAGGATGGGGAGCACATCCCGATCGGCTGCTGCTTCGGGAAAGAGAAGTACGTCGATGAGGGCGGCGGCTCGAAGTTGGTTGTGGAGTCGCTGATCCGCTTGGCGCGGGACGCGTTCATGTCGTATTGCTACGCGCAGACGTGCGGGCTCGAGTTGCTGGGCATGATCCCCAAAGCAGTTTGGACGGCGTACGAGGGGCAATTCGAAGGGCACGAAGCGGAGTGGCAGAACGTCAATAAGGTCCCGCTCCCGTATCTGCAAGTGAAAGCGAAGACGGAAGCCACCGGCGATACGCTACTCCCGCTGCCGCAGTGGAACCACTGGGACGCTCCCTTGCAAGCCATCGAGGGGATGACTGAGAGTTACAAGCGCGCGATCCAGTCGGCGCTCGGAATGTTTAACACCAGCGTCGGGAAGCACGATACGAACGCGCAGTCGGGCGTGGCGGTGCAGAAGCTGGACGATCAATCGAGCCAGGGGAGCTTCCACTTCGTGGACAATTTCGACGGGTTCCTCGAGCACATGGGTCTGCTGATGGACGAGCGCATCGACTCTGTGTATGACACGAAGCGCTATGTGGGGATCCGCTTGGCGAACGACGAGCACAAGGTGGTGCGGATCCGCGAGGCGTTCACCGACCCGGAGACGGGCGAGCAGTATCACTACCAGCTCGGGACGGGGAAGCACGCGGTGACGATCACGACCGGGCCGAGCTCGTCGTCGCAGAGAGACGCAGCGAGCGACTTCGCGGATGCGCTGGCGCAGAACCCGTTGATTATGCCGCGGATCGGCGACCTGGTGGTAAAGCTCAAGAACCTAGGGCCGATCGGGGATGAGATCGCGAAACGGCTGGTGCCTCCGGACGTGGCGGCGCAGGAAGGACAACAAGGTCCTCCGCTACCTCCGCAGGCGCAGGCGTTGATGACGCAGCAGAAACAGCAGTTGATGCAGCAGGCGGCGCTGATCGCGGAGCTGAAACAGCAGCTCGACGCGAAGCTTCCGGACATCCAAAGCAAGCAAGCGATCGCTCAGATGCAGGAAGAGACGAAGCGTCTGGCGATTCAGTCGCAGATTCGGATTGCGGAACTACAGGGCGGCGTACAGGCCTCGGTGGCGAAGCTGGATCTGCAGGTGAACGCGATTCAGCATGCGATGGATACGATGGATTCGCAGGCGGACCGGGATCACGAGGCGGCGCTGGCGACACAGGAGCAGAACGCGGCCGCGGCTAACGCTCCGGCTCCGGCGGCTCCCGCACCGGCAGCTCAGTGATGACCTCGTAGCGGGTGCCGGGTGGCGGATTGCGGCGGTCGAACCGGATGCTGATACCCACTTCGGGTTCGCGGTCCGGGACGGGCGTGAGGGGCTGACAGCGCAGGCAGCCGGCGTGGCGCTCGTTGAAAATTCGGGTGGGGATCCGGCCGAGCATCGGGTCGACGAGCTCGTCGTCGTTGAGGGGCATGGCTCAAGTTTAGCGCCGCAGAACGCAGGCTGAATGCTCAGGGGAGGGTGAGCTCCTCCTGCTCGGTGTGTTCGCCGGCGCGGAGGCGCGCGCGGAGAAGCTCCATGGCTAACCATGTGAGCGAGCGACCCGGAGTGAGCATAAAGCCGATGTTCCGAGGTACCGGTTCTGAAGGGTTTTGATCGAAGACGTAGCGGAGCTCGGCCTTGCCAGGCCAGGTGCCCTCGATCCATACCTTGACGGTGTGTTCGGTGTCTGGGTCCGAGGATCGCGCGTAGGCGCACACGGCTGAAGTTTAGCACCAAACAAGAACGCAGGCCAGGAGGCCCGCGCCACCAAGTTTTAATCTCGCCCATCGCGGAAGGGCGTAAAAGCACCGCGGTTGTAAACAGGAGACCGGATGGAAACAGCAGGAACCGTGGAAGCGCCGAATTCGCTGGATAGTTTCACCGAGAAACAACGGGGGGACTGGCTATTGAATGGCACGCCACAGCCGAAAGACGAGGCGGAATCGGCAACCGCAGAGGCAACCTCCGAGCCTGCAAAGGCTGAATCAACCGCGCCGGCGACGGAGACCGGAACCAAGACACAGGAGCCGAGCAGGGCAGAGAGACGCAAGGGCGAGCTTTCGGCCGAGATCCAGGGATTGCTTCGGAAGCGCGCGGAATTGCGCGGCGAAATCGAAGCTGCAGACAAGACTAAACCGGCTGAAAAGACCGCGGCCCCAGCCCCCGCAGTTGTGCAGCAGCCTACCGATGGCGAGCCAGTGGCGCCCGATCCGGAGAATTGGACCGGGACGTGGGAAGCACTCGAAAAGGCCAAGATCCAGTACCTCAAGGATCTGAGCGCCTGGCTAACGAAGCAGCCCGAGCGGGATCGCGTGGCGGCGGCGAAAGCGGCCGACGAGGCGAACCAGCAGCAAGTGTTCGAGACGTGGAAAGAACGGCGGGACGCGGCCATTGAGCTGAACCCGGAATTTGCCGATGCGAATGACATCGTCGGACGATTCCTGACGGCCAAGGGCGTGGCGCCGCTGGTGATCGAGTCCGAGATCGGACCGGAGATCGTGATGCACCTGTACCACCTGCCGAAGGAAGAGCAGGAACGGGTGGCCAAGTTATCTCCCACGGCTTTGGCGCGCGAACTGGTGCGCATCGAAGACAGGCTGGCGAAGGCGGACCCCGCGGCGGAGGCCGCGCCTGCAGCGACTCCTCAACCGAAGATTACGAGCGCAGCCAAGAAGCCGGCTACGGAACTGAGTGGCAAGAGCGCCACAAATACCGTGGACGACGCGGAAGATGCGCTGGCAAAGGGCGACTACGAGCGCTATGCGCGCGTGATGAACGCCAGGGCGAGCAAGAAATCCTAGAGGTTTCCTGACGCCACAAAGGGAAAAACAACGTGGCAAACACTTTTCAAGTCGTCGATTGGTTGACGATGGAGGGTCTGCGGACCCTAGTTAACAAATCGGCGGTCGCGACACGCTTTAACACGGACTACAACAAGGAGTTCACGCGGGAGTTCGCGGTAGGCGAAACGGTCCGCGTACCACTTCCGCAACGTTACCTAGTGACGACCGGCCTGGGATACAAACCGCAGCCCATCAACCGTCTCTATACGACGGTGACGTGCGACCAGATTTTCGGCATCCACTTCGATTACGACAGCATCGAGGCAGCGCTGAAAGCGCCGCGCGGGCGGGAAGCCGTGAAGCGGGAGTTGCTGGATCCAGCGATGGAACAGCTTGCGCAGGAGATCGATTCGCGCGCGGCCGCATGGGCCATGGCGAACACCAACAACGTGGTGGGCGCGCTGGGAACCACGCCGACTTCGTTCGACGTGTTCGGCCAGGCGCGGGCGCGGCTGATCGAGAATGCGTGTCCCCCTGGGAAACGCGGCATGATCGTAACGCCGCAGATGATGCGGACGATCGTCAGCAACAACCTGACCAACTTCAATCCGCAGGACGAAGTGGCGAAGGCCTTCAGGGAAGGCTACTACGGCGACGCGCAGGGGTTCGAGTGGGATGAGAGCATGTCGCTCTACTCCCAGACTTCGGGCGTGTGGGCGAACTTCGCGACCGGAGTGCAGGTCACATCCGTCAACCTCAACGCCACCGGGGCGGTGACATCGATTGTGGTGAGTTGCACCACGGGAGACACGTTCAACGCCGGCGACGTGTTTACGATCGGCTCGGTGAACAACGCCAACCCGGTCACGCGGCGTTCTACCGGGACGCTCAAGAACATCCTGATCACGCAGAGCACGGTGGGAGTAGGCAGCGCGGCGACGCTGCAAATCGCGGCGGGTACCCAAGGGCTTTGCGGCCCGGGTTCGCAGTACCAGAACGTGGATGCGCTGCCGGTGGCCAACGCATACCTGGCGATGCAGCCCGGTACCACCATGGTGAACGCCAATGCCAAAACTGGCATGAACGGGCTGGCGCTGCACCGCGACGCTTTCGCTCTCGTCGGCGTGAAGCTCGAAATTCCGAAGGCCTGCGAAATGTCGAGCTACGCGCGCGACCCGAAGACGGGGATCAGCGTGGCCTTCCTGAAGATGATGGACCCCCTCACCCGGAAAATGGTGCACCGGTTCGATTGTCTGTTGGGCTTCGGCAACCTGTACCCGGACAATTGCGCCGTCCGGATTGCGAGCCTCCAGTAGGCGCTCAGACAGGGGCCGGAGAGCCGGCCCCACCAACTCAACCAAGAGAGAGAAATAACATGAATAACCTTTTGAAACGAATCACGACTGGCGCTGCGCTGCTCTTGCTCTGCTCGGTAGGACTGTACGCGCAAGCCACGCTCGCCTCGACTACGCTTTCGGCGGCGCTCACCGGGACGTCCGCCAGCGCCCAGCCCGGCGCATCGACGGACATTATTTACGTGGCATCCACCAGCAACTTCGTGCAGAACTCGGTGGGGCAGTGGCAGACGCTGCTCTATGTGGACTTCGAGGCTATGGACGTGGTTGCGGTGCTGAACGCCTCCGCCGGCCAGGTGCAGGTGCTGCGCGGGGCGTACGGGACCGAGGCCACGAAGCATAATTCGGGTGCCACGGTGAACGTCGGGCCTCCAAGCTACTTCCTGAGCACGGGGGGATCCGGCGGTGAGGCCGCAGACAAGCACGGCGCCTGCACCGCTGCCAACGAGCTCGTTACGCCGTGGATCAACATCAACGACGGCGTCACTTCGACCTGCGTTGGAGGACTGTGGCGTCAGTCAGCGCCCGCTCAAACCATCACGGCGGCGGTGGTGACCGATACGGCCAAAGCCAGCGCGGAGCTCGACATGGTGACCGGAACCACGGGAACGACGCTCACGAACGTCGCGGGGATGGTGACCACGGTCGTGCCGGGCACGTACCGCTACTACATCAACGCCCCCGGGGTGGCCACCGCGAACTGCGGCATCAAGGAAGCGTTTAAGTTGACGGGCACGGTTCTCACGACTACCGACTACACCGCCAGGGCCTTTACGGCCTCCGGCGTCGTCGTGACGCACGGTACCACCACGTCGGACCAGACCCTGCTGATGGATAGCGCCGCGGGCGTTGTCATCAATACCGTCATCGAGGGAGTGATGCTGGTGGGAACCGGGGGCACGATCCAGTTTCAGGCCGCCCAGCATACCGCGCACGCCGACACGGCTTCGGTGTATGTCGGCGCGACCATGACGTTCACTCGCATTCTGTAGGGAATCGATTCTTCCTGATGGGGCGCGCCCGCGGCGCCCCGCTTTTTCCCGTACCAGAAAGGAACCCATGGCCAGATCGAAAATTTATCCCCACCTGGCGTACCACGTGGATGGAAGTCAGAAGATCGTGCAGACGGAAGCCGAGCGCGAGGCGCTTGGCAAGGATTGGGCGGACACGCGCGTCGATCCTCCGGAGCCGGGGCCTGAAGCGGATCCACTGGAGGAACGGCTGGCGGCGATCGAAGCGCGGTTGGACGCGATCGAAAGCAAGCGAAAGAAGTAAAGGCAGCCATGTCTCTTGTTTCGGACATCATCAACGACGCGCTGTTTTATATCGGGTGCTACGGGCCGGGCGAGACGGTTTCGAGCGAAGATCAGAGCTTCGCGTTGCGGTGCACCAACCGGATGCTGGATAGCTGGAGCGCGGAGAAGCTGTCGGCCATTGGCGTGAGGCAGGCCAGCTATGCCCTGGACGGCTCGGGGCAGTATGCCTTCGGAGTCGGGCAGAGCTGGAACGCGACGAACAGGCCGATCAAGATCAAGGCGGCGTCGACGATCCCGTCATATGGGACGCTTTCCGTGTCGACCACGATAGCGGCGAACATCGCCGTGGGGACGAAAACGGTTACCCCGGCATCGATGTATCACATCCAAGCCGGCACGCGCGTGACGGTGGCGAACTCGGACGCGAGCAACACGGAGACGACGATGGTGCTGGCGATCACGAGCACCACGTTTACCGCGGTCTTCGCACTGACCAAAACAGGGCCCGGGATCACCGTAACCGCCGCCGGGCTGCCCAGCGGACTGGAGAAGCCGGCGCGGATCGTGACCGCGGAAGAATGGGTAACCGTCGCCGACAAGACGCGGACCGGGATCTTCATCGAGGACCTGATGTACGACAACGGCTGGCCCACGGGGAATATCTTCGTCACACCGATGCCGCCCGCCGGCAGTGTTTCGCTGTGGACCTATGAGGCGATCACGAACTTTGTCAACCTGACGGATGCGGTGAGCCTACCTCCGGGGTTCGAGCGGCCGCTGGTGCTGGTACTGGCCCTGGAAATGTGCCTGCCATTCTCGCGGCCGATCCCAGACGGATTGCCGCAGTTGGCGCAGGCGGCCAAACTGACCATCCAGGCGCTGGCGGCGGAGATATTGGGGACGCCGATGCCGGGCGCGCCGGCGCAACCACCGCAACCGGGGCAGGGGAAACAGTGACCGTTGCGGACCTGATCAACAGCGCGGCGAAGGCACTGGGGAAGCTGAGGGCTGGAGGGGGGCTTAACCCTTCGGAACTGGCGGACGGGCTGGGGGTGCTGAATGCGCTGGTGGACTATTGGCTGACGCGGAAAGCCTTCGTCTATACGACGCGCATGGATCTTTACACGTTCAGCGACAAAGCGGCGCCGGATAACAATCAGCCGGCGGTGTACCAGCTCGGGCCGGGGTCGGCGGACTGGCCGGGGAGCGTCCGGCCGACGCACATCGAGAACGCGAATATCTGCCTGAACGACCAGGTCCCGGGGGTGTTCATCCCACTGCAAATTCTGGACTCGGACCAGTGGGCGGCGATCACGCTCGAGCAGATGCCGGTGACGCTGCCGACAAAGCTGTACTGCGATTACGCCTTCCCCAACGCGAACCTCTACTTCTGGGGCCAGCCGACGCTGCCCTACCTGTTGCGGCTTTTCACGTGGCAGCAGATCGCGGCGTTCACTGGCCTGGCGCAGACAATCGCGCTGCCGCCGGGGTACTACGCGGCGTTCCTGTACACCTTCGCCGAGCTGGTAGCGGCGCAGTGGAGCGTTCCGGTACCGGCGATGGTGAGTCAGCAGGCGATGAAGGCGCGGGCGGGGATTGTGGGGCTGAACTCGGCGGCGCCGAAGCTGCGGACCAAGGATTCAGGCATGCCGGATAGCGGGCCGCGGGGGACGAGCTTCAATTACCGGACGAGGGGATTTTGAGATTCGACGCTTTCACTTCCGGGTTCTACTCGTTTCCCTCGCTGGACGCAGCCAGCCAGTTGACGATGAACTATTACTCGGACCTGGTTGAGGGGGCGGAGAAGGGGCGGAAGGTACTCACGCCGACGCCGGGGCTGGCGCTGTTTGCCACGCTGGCCTACGGGCCGGTGCGCGGGATGGCGGCGGGCGGCAATGGGCTGCTGGTGGTAGGAGGGTCGACGCTCTACAGCATTTCGACTCCCGGCACGGTTACCCCCTTCACGGGGGCATCGATCGCCGCCGCGAGCACCCCCGTGCAAATTATCAAGAACATATTCGAGGCGCTGATTGCTTCGAACGGCAGCGTATATGTGACAACCGGAGCGACCACAATCGCGCAGTGCCAGTTCTCGACGCAGCTCTACGGCCTGGTGATCGAGCCGTCGACCGGCGCGTTTCCGGGCGCGCTGACGGGCGATACGGGCGGGATCTTCGATTGGAGCGACATCGGCGCCACGGTAGTGATCACGGGCGGCCCGGGGTTTACTGCCGGCACATACACGATCCACACTGTCAATTCGGACGGCTCAGCGAGCCTGGCCACCGGATCGTGGGGAACTGCGGGATCGACGATGGGCCTGGGCTACGAATGGCTGCTCACCGGGGGGACCTCGCCCAGCAACACGGGGGCGACTCCGGACTACATCAGCGGCTGGCAGATCGCTTACCTGGACGGGACGTACTTCGCATCGCAGATCGCCAGCAACCGGGTGTACTACTCCCAAGGCCTGGCCGAGGGGAATCAGGGCGGCGTGGTCTGGGACCCGCTGAATTTCTTCACGAAAGAGACCAGGCCGGATTCCGTGAACGCGATGATCGCGGATCACGAGCAGCTCTACCTGTTCGGGACGCAGGAAGGGACGGAGATTTGGTCCGATACGGGGAACGGCACGAACCCCTTCCAGCGAAACCAGAGCTACTGCATGCACTGCGGCTGCTACGCGACGTTCAGCGTTTGCCGGCTGGGCGCGGGCGTGGCCTGGATCGGCGGAGACATCGCGCGCGGCCTGCGGGTGGCCTGGCTGGCCACCGGGTACGTGCCGCAGCGGATTTCGACGGCCGCGGTGGAGAAGGCGTGGGGCGCATACTCGCGAATCGACGACGCGGTGGCCTACACGTGCATCATGGACGGCCACGAGTTCTGGGTGATCACCTTCCCGGACGCGGATGCGACCTGGGTCTACGACGCCACGCTAGGGGAATGGCACCAGAGGGGCTGGTGGGGCGGCTTGGCGGCCACCACCATCGCGGCGAGCATCGTGGCAGGAAGCAGGACGGTCACGCCGGCGTCGATGGCGGGCGTGGCCCAAGGGGGCCGTCTGACGGTGGCGAACGCGGACGGGAGTAACTCCGAGTCGGTGCTTGTGTCCGGGGTCGGGATGGCCACCTTCGCGGCGACATTTGCACTCAGCAAAACCGGGCCGGGGATCACGGTAACCGGAGGTGGATGGCACCGGCAGCGCGGCTGGGTGCATGTGTCCACGGGGATTGGGACGCCGGCGGAGGTTCACTATGTGGGCGACTGGTTCTCGGCCGCCATCTACATGATGTCGAGCGCGTGCGCGACAGACGCAACGCAGCCGATCCACCGGCAGCGGAGGGCGCCGCACCTGTCGAATGAGAATAAGCGGCGCTTCTACTCGCTGTTCGAATTGGACTGCGATACCGGCAAAGCGGACGTGGAGGGGGCAGCGCCGCGCGTGCGCTGGCAGAGACTGGGGCAGGGGCGCGATCGCATCTTCCAGGTTGACGACGACGGCGCCGGAAACCTGACGCTGAGCTATTCGGACGATCGGTGCTTGAGCTTCACGACGCGCGTGGCGATCGCCGTGGCGAGCGGCCCGGCGTCAATCGGCATTGTGGCGGCGTACTTGGAGTGGGCGGAGGGGACGGGATGACCCCCCCGTCGGTACTGCCGCTGCTGGCGCCGTTTTTCCAGGGGCAGGCGTATCAGCCGCTGAGCGCGCCGTGGCTCGGGGCGCTGAACGATCTGGTCAAGGTGTCCAACCAGGCGGGATCGACTCCGGTCAGTTACCTGGACGCATCGCTGCACGATAACTTGGTGTTGATGGATCTGGCGGGGGCTGGCGTGCGTGCGGTGGGGCTGGGAGCGGCTACGGGAGCGGTCACGATTGCGGCGCCCACCGGCGGATCGCCGGGGCAGCAGTTTTCGGTGCGCATCGACCAGGGCGCAGCACCGCGCGCGGTGGATTTCGATGCGGCATGGAAGGGCCTGGGGAGCGGAGACCAGAGGATCACAGCGCCGGCAACCCCAAACACCTACTCGGTGTTTTATTTTGAAATTGGGCTGGACGGGTACCCTTATCTTTCCGCACCACCATGGCTAGGAGGTTCGCTGTGAAACAACTGACGATGCTTGCGGTGCTGGCGGGAGTGCTATGGGGGCTATGGGGGCAGGCCGGTCCAGCCGGGCGCGCATCGAACCTGACAATTAAACGGCAGGAGACGGGGGCGGTAGCGCAGGGCGTCGAAGAGGCGGTTCACGACCTAGGGGTGAGCGTGAAGAGTTTCGGCGCAACGGCCGATTCCCGCACGGCGCTGGACGGTACAATCACCGCGGGATCGCATACGCTGACCTGTTCTTGCGCGTTCACGGCCGGCGACGTTGGCAGGCAAATTTCGGTATGGGGCGCGGGGGATTGGACCCCCAGTGTCGATAACAGGATGTTGGTGACATCGATTGCGAGCGTCACTAACCCCACAACGGTGGTGCTGGACGCCGCTGCCGTTACGGCAGTGCCCTTCACAGGCCGCAACGGGGGAGTGTTCTACGGCGTGGTGTGGGTGATTGGGACTGATAATACAACGGCCATCCAAGACGCGCTGAACAGCGGTGGGATAACGGAGGTATTCGTTCCGCCCGCGCCCCCAGGACATGGGTATGCGGCGGGAGAGTTGCGCGTACCGATTGGCGTGTCTGTGGTCGGCCAGTCGAACGTCAGCAGCCGGATGGTATATATCGGAGCAAAAGGCGGCTCCTTTTTTCGACTTCAGGGCGCGGCAACAAACGACCGGAGTTGGAGCATCCGCACCGTGGCGCTGGAGGATGCTTCGCAAGGCGCTCTGGCGGTGGATCTGTACGATACATGGTACGCAGACGTAAGCCGCTGCCGAATCACGCGCTTTGGGACCGCCATATCCGGGAACGGAGACATCACGGGCCCGGATGGGGCGTTTTTCAACTCTATCGCGGGCAACATTTTGCAGTGGAACCTGTACGGCATCATCTCTGACACCGGGGGGTTGCAGGACTCCGAAATCCGGCTGAACGTGATCGGGCGGAGCTTTATCGGCATATATCTCAACGAGGGCGCCCAGGCCAACGTGGTGTCGAAAAATGTGATCTCCGGATATGAGCTGTACTATAGCGCCGATCCCCAGGAGGCATACGGGATTTATGACCTCGGCGCGCACAACCTGCTGACCGAGAACCGGGTGGAGGATGGGTTCGGGCCGCTGAGAGGGCAGACTTTCTACGGTATACGGCTTCGGGGGGCCATTGGGCAGGGGATGGTGGTGCAGAACCAGTACAATCTGTTCGCAGCGACCGGTACGGTCTACCCGCTCTTTTATTCGGGGGTCGAGGAGGTGGTGAACGAACCGATGCTGGGTATCTACCAATGGCCGGCCTACAACAGCGAACCGGAGATGGGCCGCCTACGCCTCAGCCGCGGGCTGACTACGGAGGGCGGCAGGTCGGGGCGGTCGGTGTTCAACGCGGACCAGCCGATGCACATGGAAACCAGCATCTGGCCCGGGAATTCGGACGATTTCGGAGTATTTGAAAACACCAACGGCAATCTATTCTTCGGCCTGGCGCGGGCTAAGGCGGGCGGAAACGTCGGCAATATGACGCTCGCAATGGATGCCACGCCATTGGCGCGCGGTGTCGAGGCAGGGACATACACCCTGATCTGCACCGACGCCAGCGGGAACGGGACATTTACGCTCACGGCGCCAGACGCCGTGGTACTTGGGACGGTCGCGGCGAGGCCGTATGCCGCAATTGAAACCCTGACCGTCGACGTAAGCCCGGACTTTTCCGGCGAGGTGCGATTTGACATTTATGCCGGTACGACGCCCTTCGTTCTGGGAGATCAGATCAACATCATCGTGTATACGGCGCAAGCAAACCACTGGGCCGTAGCAGAGCAAGATATGACCTCGGCTGCGCTGGAGGGCAATACCGGGAATGGGATTGTGTGGTTGGGGTGGCCATCCGCCCACAAGAGTCCGATACCGGGCATATATTACGTCCGCTACGAGTCTGGCACCACGTTTGGCATCGAAGACCCAGACGGCCAGTTTTTAGGGGAGGTGGATCTCGGGGCGTCGTGGCGGAATCAGGTCGCCTTGAGCCTGACCGCGGGCTCTATTTCTCCCGCAGTTGGCGATTGGTTTGAGGTCGTGGTGAAGGAAGGCACTTATGCCTGGCGGACCTATCACCACACAGACGGATCGTGGGAACTCACGGCTACGACGGCGGGAGTCGAGAAATCGGTGATGCGGTGGGATAGGGGAACAGGCATGCCGCATCCGGCGAGCCTCACGTATAGCGAGGTTGTGGCGATTACCTCCGGGGGCGGCCAGGGGCCAATCTGGTGCTCGGACTGCGCGGAGCCATTCGCGGGGGGCGGATCCGGCGCATGGGTATTTGGCGGGTCCTCGGGCTGGATTGCGCTGGCGGGCACGGAGACATTGACATTTAGCGCGCCACTCAACAAAAGCGGCACGACGGTGAGTATTCCCGCGGCAACGTCGGCGGTCGATGGATATCTGACGCGGGGCGATTGGGCGGCGTTCTCCGAGAAAATCGGAGACGGCGTGGCGGCGCATGTCGGCTATCCCAGCGTCGGTAAGAGCGGCGCAGACTACGATCTGTTCGGGTTTAACGTCGCATTTTCGATCACGACGGGCGCGTACACGTACCGTGCAGCCGATACTGCCAGCGCGGTGCGGTTCAACACGGGCCGCATTACATTTCTTTCCGCTCCATCCGGCGCGGCGGGAGCAGCGATCACCTGGACCGAGGATGGGTATGTCGATGCGACGGGTCTGCACGGGACAATCGCGCCTGGTTCGGTAGGCACTCCAGGCACGTACACGAAGGTCACTACGGATACGCAGGGACGGGTCACCGCCGGCGCGGGCGCGACCGCATCGGATATCAGCGGCCTTGGCGGCGCGGCGCTACTCAGCGTTGGTACTACGGCCGGGACGGTGGCCGCGGGGGACGATCCACGTTTTGACGCGGCGCACAAAGCTCCCTCGCTCGCGGCCTACGCCAATAACGCCGCGGCGGTGGCTGGCGGATTGACGGTGGGGCAGTTGTATCGGACTGGTGCAGACCCGGATGTGGTTTGCGTCGTCCATTAAGACCATGGCTTTCGAGCGGACGACGGATTACGAGCTGGTACGGGCGATTCTCACCGATCCGGGGCTGTACGGGCACATGACCGACGACTTCGCGCCGGCGCGGGAAGCGTTCCGGGTCAATGAGCACCCGGCGATCTGGTACGTGCTGGTGAGAGACGCCGGCGGGGATCTGATGGGGATGTTCTGTTTCTTCCCGGAGAGCGCGATCTGCTGGGCGGTGCACGTGGCCATGCGGCGGGGGATCGCTCCGGCGGTGACCTGGCAGGCGGGGCGGGAGATCGTCGAGTGGCTGTGGGCGCACACGGGATGCTTGCGGCTGATCGCGTCGGTACCGGTATGCAACCGCGCGGCGGTGCGGTTCGGATTGGGAGCCATGGGGCTGAAGGCTTACGGACGCAACAAGGCGAGCTCCATGAAGGGCGGGAAGTTGTGGGACCAGGTATTGATGGGGTGCAGCAAGGAAGCCTTCAGCCTTCAGCCATCAGCCATCAGCCTCAAGAAATGCGGAGAGTAATATGCCGTCAATCGTGACAAGCATCATCGGAGGGATTCAGGGCGCCAGCGCCTCGCATAATGCTGCCAATGCGCTGAGCGGGGGCTACAACGCCGCGGGGCAGACGGTGGCCAATGCGGCCGCGGCGGTGAATCCGTCGATCACCAACGCGGCGGCCACGGGCGCGGGCAACGTAACGGCCGCGGGGACCACGGGGATCGCGGGGCTGAGCCCGTACGCAACCGCCGGGGGTACAGCGGCAAACGCGCTGTCGGCGGATCTGCAGCCGGGCGGGACTCTGAACACGCCCTTCGCCTCTCAGACCATGGCGACCATGTCGCCGGGGTACCAGTTCCAGTTGCAGCAGGGGCAGACGGCGATGAACCGCCAGGCGGCGGCCGCAGGGCTGAGCGGCTCGGGGGGCACGATGAAGGCCCTCGACCAGTACAACCAGAATTTCGCGGGGACGGCCTATAACAACGCGTTCAACCAGTACACCACCCAGAACCAGAACCTGTTCGGTAACCTGAACAGCCAGGCGCAGCAGGGCCAGACGGCGTCAACCACGGCGGGCAATTTTGGGGTGGGGACGGCGGAATACGGCGCCGGGATGAACTACGGGGCGGCGGGCGCAACGGGCCAGAACACGCTGTCGGCCGCCAATTACCTGGCCAACACCCAGATCGGGTCGGGGAACGCGCAGGCGCAAGGCGACCTGGGCGCGGCGGGCCAGTGGAACGGGATGCTGGGAGCGATCGGGACCGGCGGGAACATGCTGGCGGCGGGCGGGATGCCGACGGCAGGGAGTCCCAGCTCGAGCTGGAGCTTCGGGAATATTCCGTACAACTGGTAGGGAAAGGGGCAACATGCCATCAATATCAGAGCAAGGAATAACGGATGGGGCGCCTGGGACCCCAGTGGAGGGCAAGCTAAAGCATGCCCCACCCAAGCACTGGGACCATAGCTCGCCGGCGCACGCGCGGCGGAGAAGGACGCCGAAGCAGCCGCCCCCGGGATGGAAGGGTCCGCGCGTGATGACGCCGAGGACGTAAAGGGACAATCGCATGCCTGTCGAGATGGCGCCGCCGACCAGCTTCGGCCAACTGCCGCAGATTCAGCCTCCACAATCCGAGAACTTCCTGCAGACGATGCAGCAGGGGCAAGCGGTGAAGAGCGGCCAGTTAAGTCTGCAAGAACAGCAGATGCAGTTGAACAGCCAGAAGGGGATGATGCAGGCCTGGAACGCGGCGGGCGGCGATCCCACGAAGATGGCGCAGATCGCCTCGCAGTACAACGTGCTGCCGAAAGACATAATGGGCTTGCAAACCACCCTGATGGGGATGGCGAAGACCAGGGCTGAGACGGATAAAGACGTCCTGGCGGCAGGCGATGCGAAGAACGATCTGATCAACCAGGCCCTCCAGGCAGCGTACAACGAGCCGGACCCGACGAAGCAGGGGGCACTGGTATCGTCGGCGATGCAGAGCTTGCCGACGCGCTTCCCGAACATGTTCAAGCCGGGGGATCTGCCAGTCTACACGGGGCCGGACAGCCTGAAGCAGATGCAGGCGGCGTATACGACGCACCAGTGGATTACGGCGCAGGCAGCGGCAATGCGGGGGCAGGCGGCCGCTACTCAGGCAGGTACGGCGGCTACGAGAGAGGGCAACGAAGCGCCCGCGCAGCAGGCGGCGGGGGACCAGGCAAAGCGGGCGGGCGTGGCAACGCAGTTATCGAGCGCTCCGGACGCGGCCGGCTACGACAAGATTCGGGACGCGAGCGGGATGGCGGCGCAGTTTCCACCTTCGCGGCTGGTATATGATCCCAGCGGTACACAATGGCTGCCGGGACAACAGGCGGCGGTGAACCGCGTAGGGATGACGGCCGAGCAGAAGACTCAGGCGGACCAGGCGGCGGCGACGGCCGCGCAGAACGCACTGCCGAAGACGCCGGCGGAACTGGCGATCGTGGCGAACGATCCCACACAGCCACAGGCGAGGCGGGATGCGGCGACGGCGGCGCTGGGGACGTTGACGAAGCAGGCGATTGCGGCGCGGCCGGTGACAAACATCAACACTGTGCAACCGGGGTTGGCAACACCATCGAAGCTCACCGGGCAGGATTATCTCCATTCCCTGCCGGTGGGGACGGCCGCCCAGGTCAAGGCGATCGCCGAGGGGCGCGCGACGATGCCCTCAGGTTCGACGCGGAGCCAGGCGGCGATCCAGCTCCGGAACGGCGTCTTCCAATACGACCCGAGCTACTCGGATCAACGGGCGCAAGTGCGGAAGGCGTTCACGACGGGGCCGGATGGCAGGAACATCGGGGCCCTGAATACGGCGACGGTGCACCTGGACCAGTTGGCGGATGCGGCGAAGGCGCTAAATACGGGCGACGTGCAGGCAATCAACGGAGCGATGAACGCGCTGAAAACGCAATTCGGATCGAGCGCGCCCACTAACTTCGAGACGCTGAAGAATGCGGTGGCGGGCGAGCTGGCCAGCGCGCTGAAGGGGAACGCCACGGACCCGGAAATCGCCAATGTGTCGAGGAGCATCCAGGCGGCGAATTCGCCGGCGCAGTTGTCGGGCGTGGTGGATACGAATATGCACGTGCTGGGGGCCAAGCTGAACACGTATCAGCAGCGATACCAGCAGCAGATCCCAGGGGACACGGTATACAACCCGATTCTGCCGGCGGCGCGTGGGGTGTTTCAGAAGCACGGTTTCGACCCGACGAGCTCGTCGGCAGCGGCGAGCGGCGCTGGGAGAATCATCGTTACGGCCTCTGATGGCAGAGATCACCCGTTCGATACCGAGCAGCAGGCTCAGACGTTCGAGGCGGCCGTAAAAAAAGCGGGCGGCACAACGGCGCGAAAGAAGTAAGATGGCGGACCCAGTCGACTATACGGACTTGGCAGATGCGGCGCGAGCCGGGCCGTTGCCGGGCGGCGGCGGACGGGGATCCGCGCCGGCAACCCCGCCAGTAAGCGGAGGCCGGGGCGGCGGCGCAATGGCCGAACCGGTGGACTACTCCGCCCTAGCGGCCCAGGCGCGCGGGGGGCAGCCGCAAGGCTCGCCCGGATTCCTCGCGAATCTCTGGCATGAGGCGGTGGTGAATCCGGCGAAACAGGTCGCGGCCGGGGCGGTGGGCGCGGAAGCGGGCGCGAATCATCTCACGGCGAACGTGTTCGACCTCCTGGATCATACGGCGGATGCGGTCGCCCATGTCACGGGCACAACGAAAGGCCACGCATTTAAGACCATTTCGGACTGGGCGCGCGGGAATCAGGCGGCAGAGGAACGGCAGGCGCAGCAGCTCTCGGAGGGACGCACGGATTTACCCAGCCAGTTGTATCGCGGGGTAACGCAGGGAGTGCTATCGGTCCCGACGGCGGCGGTCGCGTCCGAGACGGCCGGGCCGGTGGCTGGGTTTGCCGCGCTGGGAGCGATCCAAGAATCGGATCGGGGATGGCTGCCGGCGCTAAAGGCGGCCGCGGAAGGCGCGTTGACGGGCTGGGCGCTACAGGTGATCGGGCCGGCGTCGCGTCCGGTGCGCCTGACGGGGATGGGAGCCTCCACCTACGCGCAGTCCCGGCTGAATGGAGACGACAACGCGACGGCCCTAGCAAAAGCCACCACGATGGGGGTGATCGCGGGAGCGCCCGCGGGAGGAGTACCGGCGAACGAGATCGCCGCGCCGGTGACCGAGGCTATTGGAGACGCGGCCCGCGCGATGAGGCCCACTGTCAAGAGCACGTTGAATCCAACGCAGCAGGGGGCGGTGGACTATCTGCGGTCGAACGACGTTCCGCTGAACGCGGGCACGGTGACGGGAAACAAGTTTGTGAAGGGCGCGCAGGCGCTGGTGGCGAATACTCCGCTGGGGGCCGGCGTCGCGGCGGACGCGACGCGGGCGACGGAGGCCGGGCTGGCGCGCGTGGCGGGCGAGCTGGCGGACCAGGCGCATCCGGCGCCTGCGACTCCGGAATCGGCGGGGGCGGCGGTATCGGACGCGCTGCTCGAAAAGATTGCCGGGCTGAAAATCCAGGAAGACGAGTCCTACGGCGACGCGTGGAAGGGCGCCGAGGATCCGCAGTATGCGGAGAGCGTTCCGGTGCGAACGGAGCAACGGCCGGTCCTGGATGCCGAGGGCAAGCCCACGGGGAAGACGCAAAGCGCGCCGGTGATGGCCAGCGTGCAGATGCCGGTGGACGTCCGCGGGATCAAGGAGCAGCTCGGGCCGGTGTGGGAGTCGATGCAGTGGATGCCGGCCGCCGACCAGGCGTCGAACGCGGGCTTCGCGGCGGCAAAGAAGATCCTCAACGGCCCGGACTTCATTCCGGCGCCTGCGGCCGAGCAGGGACTGGGCGGCCTGAAGGAAATGGCCCGCGTGGGGAATACCAACCTGCGCAACGCTGCGCAGGGCATGGCGGCCGGGATCATCCCAGATCTGCAAGACGCGATTGACGCGGCCGTGGCGAAGACGGGTCCGGATGCGTTGACTGCGCTACAGGACGGGCGCGCGACGCACGCGACGAAGATGGAGGTATCGGAGGTCTCCGACAAGCTCCGCAATGAGCCCGTACAGGCGTTCCAGCAGGCGACCTATCAGCAGGACACGGGCATCGGCTTCCTTCGGAGGATCGCGGACCAGGCGCCGGACGCGCTGCCGAAGATCGGGCGCGCGTTTATTCAGAAGCTCTTCGACCAGGCTGCACAGGAGGGCGGATTCTCGCGTTCGCAGGGAGTCGCGAGGCAGTGGGAAAACCTGGGACCGCAGACGAAGCAATTGCTGTACCCGAATCCGGGGTTGCGTGGGTCGCTCGACAATTTTTTCCTGGGCGCGAAGATGGCGGCCGAGAATCCGAACCCGAGCGGGACGGCGCTGGTGAACCAGGTGTCCAACAGCGTCGCCGGCTTGACCGGCGCAGGCGGAGGGGTTGGATTGTATCTGCACAGTCCGTTGGTGGCGCTGGGCTCCGCGGCGCTGGAGGGTGGGTACCTGCTGGGCGGCCGCGCGGTGGCCAAGCTGCTCTATTCGCCGGCGGGAGTGAGGCTGTTGACTGGCGGACTCAAGGCCGAGGCACCAGGCGCGGCGGCGATGAGATCGGCGCAAATTCTGCGCATCGCGGGCGACGACGATGTGACCCCGATGCCACCCCCACCTGCCCGGCCGGATCCGTCCAGCAACGCAGCATTCAGGAAGTAGAGGAGTTTTCGACTATGAGAGTAAACGCAGTACTGACAATCACGGCGGGAACGCCGATCAACCTGGCGGTGGCGCTGGGAATCGCGCCCAACGGCGCGGCTCTGGCCGCGATGAACCCGATTCCGGTCAACCGGTGGTTCGCCCAGATGCTGACGGGAGGATCGGGCCTGGGCTATGTGATGGACCTGGAAAACTTCGCGGCGGGCACGCAGGCCAACGCAGCGACGCAGGGACATCTGATCGCGCAGTTGGCGCCAGCCTCGGCGCAGGCGCCCGGGGGGAGCTATGGCGACGGGATCGCGGGCATCCCCGGCGGGGGGCCGGCGGACCTCACCAAGCTGTGGATCGATGGGAACCACACGGGCGACACGATGGCGATCAGCGTCAGTTTGAGGGTTTGAAAGGACCGAAACGATGAAAAAACTACTGATCTTCATCGGGCTGTTTTGCGCGGCCTGGCTGCCGGCGCAGCAGGTACAGGCGCCGACGTCGAGCGGCGGTATTCCGCAGGCCGCGCTGGCGAGCGCGTTCCCGATCAGCCAATACTGGCTGAACAATAGAATCTACATTCCAGACGCGAGCCTGGGTGTTGTGCCAACCAACATGGCTGACAACAGCCAGGCTTTCAGCACGGCCGCCGTTCCGGGCGGAGAAATAGCTTGGACCGCGACTGGTGCAACTACAGTTGCGCTGGCCCCTGGCGTGGTGGACCCATGGGGTGGCTACAGTCCTGTGGTAGCGATCAATTTCGCCTCCACCACCTTCGTATATGTGACCGGGGCTAATCTGCCGACTGCAGGAAGCTACCGGGTTTCTTGCTGGATTCGGCGGAATGCCGTCACTGACCAAACTGGGGTACGTCTGTATCTTGGCTCAGCCGACGGTGGCCATACGGCGACTTCCGCGTGGCAGAAGTTCACGTTCCTGGCATCTCCTGGGCAGCCGGGAGGGGGAATCGGCTTTGGTCTGATGTCATACACGACTCCATCAATTTATGCCACGGGCTTCAAGTTGGCCCCAGCGACGGACTCGGATGCGGACCAGCAAACACCCTACCCAGTAGCAACAAACTTGCGTGCCCCCTATTTTCTCCCGTTAACAGTATCAAACGGAGAGATACTTTACACGGGTCTTTATTCTTCCCTCACATCAAGTTCCTTGGTTCCATTCACGTTTGGGTCCGACTGGACCCTGATGTGCGCGGGAAATTTTAATGGTCGCTACAATACAAATACGGCATCAAGCGCAAGTGGGGTTTGCGGGATCTCCGATGCAGCCCTAAACCATTACATCGGGATTGTGCCTTACCTCGATGCTCCGACGCAATGGAGCCTCTGGCAATACGACGGGGCGACTCTGACCCAAACGGGCATTCTCATGGTCCCCAATGGATCGACGGCAGTGTTGGCGCTGACGTCCCATGCAGGCATACTCACCCTCGAAGATCCGCTGAAAGGTCGTGGCTCGGCAGGCGACCTTGTCGGGACGGCTATTCCTCCGCTGGTCAACGCCGCCATGTCGGGGAGCCCAATACCTGTGATTGGTTCGCTGGTCGCGGCGTCTTCGCGCGGCACGGAGCGAATGGGGTTGACGGCGTATCGTTTTTACACTTCCGCGCTAACGCACTCGCAAAAGTTGAGTGCCGCGCGGGACATGTTGCCGGCAGTGCCTTTTGGGCTGCCCCTTTCGGCTCCCCTGGTGGTGTTTGAGGGGGACTCGCATTTGTCCGGGCAAAGCGATGCGAGCGTACTCTTGCATCTGACTCTTCCGGATCAGCTCATGGCCGTGTACCCAGGCACGGATTGGTACGACGCGGCCCTGTCCGGCAACACGTCTGCGCAGCGTTTGGCCGCCTTTCCGGGGCTGGTGGCTCCGCTGCTAGGCGAGCCGCGCACAATCAAGGTCTTTGTTTATTGGATCGGGACGAACGATTTAGCCGCCAGTGTCACTCCGGCGACGGTCTACTCAAATATACTGAGCGAATGCCAGTTGGCCGTGGCCGCTGGCGCTACAGGTATTGTACTGGGCACGACGCTGCCGCGTTCAAACAGCGGGCTCGTCGGGACTTACGAAGCCCAGCGGCAAATTCTGAACCCGTTGATAACGGGAACGACGTCAACGGCATGTGACGTGACCGTCAATGGAGTGGTGATGCACGCGCCCATAGCCATAGCTGACGTGGGCGCAACCGGAAACGGAATTGGAACAGCGGGAGATTCCGATGGCGCGAACTATGAGAGCCTCCACATCCATTTGACCGGCGCGGGAGGAGACGCGATCGCCATGCCAATCTTCCAGACGGCGATTAACTCTATTGCAACGCTGCCCTAAACGCCCGCTCCAATGCGCTGCCCAGGCTGCACGCCTCGCGGCAGATTGGCTTGCCCGACACGTTCATGCGGTATTCCTCACACGACACGAATACGCGGGCGCACCTGACGCAGAATACCTTGCCGGCGGCGCGCGCCTGGCGTTGCGCTTCGTCGATCGCGGCGGCCTCCTGCCGGCGCTGCTTCGATTCCGCCCGGTACTGCGCGGCTGCGTCCCGCGCCTGCCGGGCTCGATTCCCGAGGCCTCGCTCGGCGTACAGTTCCGCCGCCGACTCCAGCCGCGTGGCCATTGCCTGAGCCTGGTATTCCGTGAGTTTAGACAAGGTGAACTCCTCTCGTAAGCTCCGCACTGCCCAGCGCTTCCGCCGACATCCCCCGCTCCTCGATCAGCTTTGCGACCGCTCGCGCAAGTTGTTCGAGATCCTCATCGCTCAGCCGCGGCAGTATCGACACGATGATGCAATATTGCGTATTCGTCATACGGCATTCCCGCCTTTCTGCGCCAGCGCCGCGAGCATCAGGGCCCGGACATCCTCCCCGCTGACCTGGTCGCCGCACTTCTCGCGCGCGTACTGGCAGGCCCGCGCGTACACCTCGACCAGCTGCTCCGTCTGACGCAGCAGAAAGATCCCCCACGGCGTCAGCGCCGGCGTCCCGGCCGGACCCGGGGCCCCGTGCTTAGCACTGCGCGGCGTTTGTGGATCCGCAGCGATCGCGCGCGGCGTTCCGGCGTGCGCCCCGGGCTGAGCCGGTACGATGAACGTCCCGTCCGCCTGCTCGCCGGCCGGCGGGCCGGCCCTGTAGACGTTCCACCGCATGGTGGCGACGCCGGCGTCGATCGCCCGTTCCTGACAGACCAGTATTCGTTCGCCGCGGCGGATGCCAAGCGCCTGGAGCTGCCGCTCAATGGCCTGCCCGGCCTCCGGAGGCACAAACAGCACCCGTTGATCGGTAGTGCTGAACATGACCTGAGGCCCTTTGTTCCCCTGTACGGGTTTTCCCGCCGTGTACGCCAGGACCAGATCCACTGGCACGTCCGGCGTCAGTCTGATTGCCGTTCCCATTTACTTAACCTCCAGCCGCTTGATAATCCGCTCGCACGCCAGCCAGTCCGCCCGATCCGCCGCCACGTTGCCGCGGTCGGACTCCGTGGCGACCTCGCCCGTTCCCGGAATCAAGGCCGCTTCGATTGCCGACTCCAGAAGCCCCTGGAGCACCCCAAGCAGCCGTACGATCTGCTTGCGGTCGCGTTGCCTCAGTTCTTGCTGCACTACTTGACCTCTTTCGAATTTGCGTACCAGGCGCGGTTCAGGTCGCGGACGATCACCACCATGCTGATCCCGCGCGCCCGCTCGAATAGACCCTTGCTCTCCAGCCCGTTGTCATACTCGCAGTGGCACTCCCAGTAGAGAGGCACACACGAATAGTCCGAGGACTTCTGCCCCGTCCCCCCGTCTTCGCCCGTATGGGCCGCCTCACAGGGGCCGCGGCCGCATCCGCAGCAGCATTCAGGCTGGGAGCGGATCCAGGCCCGATATCGCCAGTTCCGGGCGGGGCCGCGGCGGTTGGAGAGATTGCGGCGCGGGCGGCGAAGGCGGCGGCCGGTGATGGCGTAGATGGCGTAGCGGGCGAGGGCGGTCATTAATTGATGCTATCATGAGAGCAGGAACTAGTCAACGGAAATTGATGCTATTATGTGAAAAAGAATATGCCGATCCCTCCAGAGATGGTCTGTGATTGCGTCCGGTGTGGACACAAGTGGATCAAGCGGGTCGAGGGTCGGCCCGTGCGCTGCCCGCACTGCAAGCAACCGAACTGGGACGTTCCTCCGTTAAAACGCGGCCCAAAACCAGTTCGGCGACCGGCGAAGCGGGGGAAAAAGGTGGCAAGATGAAACGCTGTGTCGTGTTGCTCGCGTTATTGGTCTTCCTGGCGGTCTCCCTTGGATTGGCGCAGACGACGGCCCGGCCGAGTTCTCAGAAACCCGCGCTGTTGGTCAAGGGTCCGGATGATCTGGCTCTGGAGAAGAGGGTTGCCGAACTGGAGCGCCGCCTGGACAGTCTGGGTCTACTGGTGGACATCCACGCCGATGAGCTGGGGAAGCTGGGCGGTGGGTTCGCGCAGTTTGATCCTGCCTCGCCTGGCGCGTTTCAGGTGGTGAGCAGCGGCAACGGCGCGCTCTTGCTCATCTTCGAGTCCGCCGCTCCCTACCTCGACGGCTACAGGGCGAGCCTGAAGGTTGGGAACCCCTGGAACATGACCTTCAAGGGGCTGTCCGTCAAGTGCTCCTGGGGCCCCCGCCAGAAGGCCGCTGAGAATTACTTTGAATGGTTCAGTGGGCTGAAGACGAAAACCGATTCGGTAAGTAACGACTTCGCGCCCGGCCGCTGGAGCCTCCTCGATCTGATTCTTCCGGCTACCGGTGCGACGGACTTCGGGTACCTGATGGTGTCCCTGACCTCGACTACGGTTTCGCTGGGGGTTCCCCTCAACTAGATGAAGGCCGCCATCTACGCTCGCGCCTCCCGGGAGCTGAAGGAAGTGTTTGCCGTGCATAAGGAACTGGTGATCTCGATCTCGGACCTGCGGTACGTCTCGATTGAATGTCCGGTCTGCCGTGCGAGGGTCGTGCTGGACATGAAGGAGCGGTCCGAGTTCGCGCAAAAGCACGGGATCTTCGCACCGAAGGCGTGTCCGGGATGCCAGACGGCCTACGACATGGCGATCCAGCCGCAGATTGACGCGTTCCAGCGGGCCTACGAGACCCTGCTGCCGATTGCGGACCGGATCAGGTTCCAGGGTGAACCGGTGGCGCTGGCGGGCTGCCCTTGAGGCGCTGAATGAAGGCAGCCATTTACGCGCGCGTTTCCCGGGAGCGCTGCACGGCGCCAGGCTGCGGCCACGTCTTCGACGAGCACCTCAAGGGGCGGGGGAAATGCCGGCATCCGAAATGCAAGTGCCCGCGGTATGAGGGGCAGGACCCCGAGAACCAGCTCGTGGAGCTGCGGCGGTACGCGGCGGCGCAATCGTGGGAGATAGTCGAGTACATCGACCGGACGAGCGGGAAGACGGCCGAGCGGGATTCGTTCAAGGAACTGTTCGTCGCGGCCTCGCGGCGCGAGTTCGGGGTAGTGCTGGTCTGGGCGCTCGACCGCTTCACGCGCGAGGGGGTGGCGGAGACGTTCATCCACGTCCGGAAGCTCTTGGACTACGGGGTGCAGTTCGAGAGCTACAGCGAGGCGCACTTCAGAACGACGGGGCCCGCCGGCGAACTCATGCTGGCGGTGGCGGCGTGGATCGCGAAGCAAGAGCGTATCCGGATCTCGGAGCGCACAAAGGCCGGCCTGGTCCGCGCGCGGGCGAAGGGCCGAATCGGCGGCCGGCGTCCCAAGATCTTCGACCGGTACGCGGCGCTGAAGATGCGGGCGCAGAAACCGCCGGTGAGTTGGCGTGCAATCGGCCGGAAGCTCGGAGTACCTCAATCGTCGATTCGGGCGGCTTTATCGCGTATACCCGCGCCCGTGCGATCTCGACGGTAACGCGCTGCGGCGCCCGGCCGCTTCGACGTTTGAAATTTGTAAGGTTTTCGGACTTCCGGTGGAGATAAAAGCGGTCAACACTTGTGGCCGCGAGTGAGGGCGCGCCGGAGGGTCATCTGGCGGCAGGGGCAGCGGGGGGCGGTGGATCGGGGCCGGCCGGGACCGGCGCCGCGGGTTTTGCGCTTGCGGTTCATCGCGCGCGCGAGGCGGGACGGGAGAGAGTGGCGCCCCATTCTAAAAACCCAACGCGGAGCCATCGTAAATTACTTGCCCCGAGTCGGAATCGCGCACGGAGCACGTCATCTTTCTCGCGTCCCATGTCCGAATTTGCGCCCGGCAGCCGGTCTTTGTGCTGTGGCTGGTTTCTTCGGACGCGCCTTGGGCGTTGCTCATTATCAGGATGTAGCGGGCGTTAAAGGCCCCGACGAACCCCGCCTTGAATGTTGTCTCGGTTGCCATGTCAGTCGAGCCTCCCTGCTTGATATGCCGCAAGGGCGGTATCGCCCAGTTCGCGCCGGAGCCTGTCTTCTTCGAGCAGCACTTCCGGGTGCGCGGATTCAAACTCGATCAATGCGGTTTCGGCGGCGGCGGCTTCCCTACGGGCCAGTCTGGCTGCTGGGCTGTATCGGTCTGAAAACCCTTCAGCCCGGTCGCTCAAGCCGAAAGCGCTCATTTTCATTTCTTCGTGGGCCTTTATTAGCGTCTGCATCTTTTTCCTCCACTTTTATTATCGCTCCAATACGTTGTTTTTGTCAAGCGATTTCGCAAGTTTATTTTACGGCGCGACACGCGATTCGCGCGGAATTTTGGGGTGTGCAGCAAACCCCTCCCAAAAAACGCGCAAAACGCGCGCGAAACACGTAGCAAACTCCCCCTGATTTTGAGTGCGCGCGACGTGCGATAGTGCACGGGCGGGTGTGCAAGTCCGCGGGATCCGCCGGGCTCGCGGGAGCGCGCGGCGGCGGCGATCCGGGCGGATGGCGGGGAAAAGCGCACGAAAGGACAGGCCGGAGGGGGGGGGCGGAAGCTTGGGCACCGGTCAGCGCGCTGTGGCTTTTCCTGCCGCTGGAACCCGCGCCCGCCAGCCCCACAGCGTCCATTTGCCTTGCTTTCCGATGACGATCTTCTCGACTTTGCCCTGCTCCTGGAGCGCTGTGAGGCTTCGCGCCACGCCGCCCCAGTTCGGATTGTCGATTCTCTCGGCAATCCGCCGGGGGCTCTGGTAGGCGTACCCGTCCAGCACGGATAGGATTTTCTGTTGCGTTTCGGTCATGGACGTATCACCGTCGCTTCCAGTTCGCGCTGCGCTCGCTCTTTCAGATCGCAGATGTTTGTCGGCTCCGGCGCGTGTGCAATCTCGAACAGCGCCGCATGATACCGTTTGAGCCGCCCGGCGTCTTCGTCGGCCATGCGGCGCCACTCCGCAAGGGCCTTCTTTTGAGATTCGACGACATGGCGAAGCCGCTCCTGTTCGTTCTCGGCTACGTTCGCCCTGCCCCGTTCACACGTCTCCATGTCTTGATCCTCCAGAAACTATGCCTGTATCCGCACGGCATCCGTCGTCGTCGCTGCCGAAGACATAGGGCTCGTGGATGGGGTGGAGGATGCCGGCGCCGCATTGGCCGCAGAATTGGTTCCCTTCGACGAGCTCGAACGGATGTGGCGCACAGGGGACGATGGGATCTGCGAGGGATCCGGAGAGGGGTCCCAGGCGGACGAGGGCATCCCATTGCGTTGACAGGCTCATGCGGGCGCCACCTTTCCGGCATCGAGGATCTGGTTGATTTGCTCGACGGCATCCCAGACGGTCAGGGCCCTGCCGGGGCAGCAGTGGCTTTGCTGGGTCACAGCCCACCCGACTTGATGGCCAGGCGGGAGACAGCGGTAGATGGCGATCCTGCAGGGGCGGCGCCAGCCCTCCCACCTGCCGGTCGCGGCGAGCTGGCGGATGATCCGGCCGCGGTCGCGCCGGGTGATAGTTTGGTGGGTAATCATCGACGGTGTCACCACAGCCTGAACACCAGCCACACGATAGCCACGATCCCGACCGCCAGGAGTAGTAATCCTGCCAGTCCTAGCCAACTCTCAGACCTCTGCGGCGCGCTCATAACGGCGCTCCGGATGCCGCCGTGCGCGGAATCGGGGCCGGTAGCCGGCGGGGATCTTGACGCCGGAGATCTTCGGCGAGCGCGTCGACGTCGTCGGAGACGGCATGGACGGCGTCCAGAAGATTATCGATTGCCTGCTCGCGGCTGTCGAGGGTGTCTGTAGGCTTCGCGTTGTGGACGCTGAGCCGGTCCACGGCGGCGATCAGCGCGATGGCCCGGCGCTGCATCCAGATCAACTCGGGTTCGGAAATCATGACGTCTCCCCGTATTGGTGGTTGGCCTCGCGGACGATGCCCTCGAGGAGTGCGCGCCCCATATCCACCTGGATGGCTTGGGCGACCATTTTCCAGGCGCGAGAAAACGCGCCTACAAAAACGTAATCGGCTGGGAACCCTTGGAGCAGGGCCGCCTCGGTGAGCTGTAGGACGCGCTCGCGGCCGTCGGGCAAGCGGACCATGAATCCCCGTACATGGCGCGTGCCGCAGTCGGTGACCGTGGGCGAGGGCCTGTCAGGCCGGATGAGGCGCTTCACTCCGTCTCCGTACCACTGCCGATTGCTATAAACACTGCATCGCTTGGCGGTCTTGTGGAGATAATACGGCCCGGGCTGTAGGACCTCGGAAAAGGTATGGGTCCCGGCGACTGGGAGCGGGGCCGGGTAGCGCCCCATAAACATGCGCTTACGTTTTTGGGGGGCGCCGTAGAGGCTGGAGTCGTACACGCTGTAGGAAGTCAGGGGTGGTAGGTGGTGTCGCATCTGTATGACGTTTTCCACGCACCAGTACGGTGGCTGAAGCGCGTCAACGATGCGCAAGACTCCATCTAATAGGCGATGCCAAGCGGACATTTGATCATTGCTGGCGGGTTTGTTGGAGCGGGCGGCCGAGATCTGCTCGCAGGGTATGCCGCCGAGTATTAGATCGATCTGGCCGAGAGCGCGCAGGTTCAGGGTTGTCACGGCGTCACCGCAAACCACCGCCGCGTTTGGGTGGTTATAGGCGTAGGTGAGGCAGCAATCCTCGGCGACGTCGACGGCCGCGACGATCTTGATCGGCAGGCCTCGCGCGGCGACGGCCCAGCCGCCGGCGCCACAACACAGGTCTAGAGTTCGGAGGGGCATCATTTCACAACCTCAACTTTCCCGATGTGGTCGGAAGCCATCCCGCGCGCCTTGCGGGTCGTGCCAAGTTTGCGGATCACCCCGGGCGTACCGGCAGCCACCGGCGCGCCCGTCTGGTGGTACTCGATGCCGCGGGCGCATACAGGTCCCCACGTGGAGGAGTCGTAGGGGTCGCGGCGCTTTGGCGGCTTCGGTGGGGGATGGAGTACCCAGGGGGCGTAGATCATCACCAGCCTCCCAAGCGCAACGCCAATCCCACCGACAGGCCTACGCCAGCTACGAAGGCCAGGTACCACAGCGAGCGCTTCAATAAAGGTGGAAGCGTCTGGCAGGACCGTCGCGATAAATTCGGACGTCGTGGTGCCCGGGCGCGCGCCGCGAATTGGCGGTACATCACCGGCTCGGGGATCTCACAGACCTCGACGTGTAGGGAGCGGAGGAAGTCGCGATGATATTTGCCTCTTGTGGGTGCCATTAGGATCCCTCCCGGATCTCGCGCTTGATATTGCGGAGGCGCGTCTGTAGCAGTCTGCGCCTCTCCAAGCGGCTCTTCCGGCGCGCCTGGCGGGCCATCTGGCGGTATGTGAATCCGTGGAGGCGCTCACGGACATAGTCGAGTAGACTGACCGGGGCGAAGTGCAGATCCAACGTTAATTGCTTCATGAGGCTCCTCCCGCGGCCGCTCTGGCGGCGCGCTCGCGGACCGAATACTCGACGTGGCTGATGGGCAGACCCAGGTGCGCGATGGCATCGTGTACGTGTCCGTTAAATTCGGTCGATATCCAAGCTTTGGTTTCTTCATCCGGAACTTGAATGAAGAGGATATGGCCGTCAACCCGGATATGCTCGGTGTCGAGCAGCCAGTTGTTGAAGTTCACCCGGGTGGTCTGACCGCGTAGGTAGCGGCATATAGCCGCCCAGGGAGTTTCTCCAGTCAGTAGAGTCTCTCTCCGAGTCTCCAGGGTGGCTTCGGCCGACGCGCGCCGGGCGGCGATATCATCCTGGCGTTTGGTCTCGGCTTCGGCTTTCTGGCGCTCGGCGAGGATCTCCGGAGCGAGACGGGCGAAGTCTCCCGCCCACTCTATGAGTAGCGCGGGAGTTTTCGGGCCTCCCGAATCGTAGGGGGAGCGGCCGCGACCACCCTCCCGCTCCGGACGGAATAGCTCATCGACGTAGGCGACGAAGTCGGTTGCGTCGGCGCCGTCCAGTGCGGCGACGATCCGCTGGGTGAGCTGGCGATCGGCCTTGCCGAGGGAATTGAAGCGCCTGGAGGCGAAAGCCGACTTTGGATAGCGCTTCTGCCACGTGGGGATCGCCTCATATAGCACGGATGCCGGCGTCGGGCCAGGGGGGCTGTACACCAGCTTGTCCGGGGTTTCCCTGTTCGCATCAACAGGAGCTTGAGAGGCGCGCGGGCCAATCGTACCCGAACAGGAAGACACGCCCGCATGCTTTCTGAATTCTAAATGTCTGGACAATAAGGATGCGAGTTCTATACAGACCTGTTCGATACTCGAATCCCTCTCAGTCCTGATATGCACGAGCGCCACGTTGAAAGTTGTACAAGACGCCAGAACCTTGCCGCGCATATCAGTTCTGATATCCTCCGGGGCGTCGCGCAGAAGGTCGTTGAGGAGGTGACGGTACTGCCGAGGCACGGTGTTGGGTGCCTCGCCCAGTTCGGCGGCATTATCCACAACGCCGGCGGCGGCGCGCTCGGCCGCGGAGATGGCAGGCTTGGCGGTGGGATAGACCTTACCATCCTCGTCGAGGCGCAGCATCTTGCGCGCCTCGAGCCGACGCGTGGCGCGCACCAGGTTGGGTTGGTGGATGCCCAGGATCTGCGCCAGGCGCTCCTGAGTCATCGGCATGGGCTGGCCGTAGCGGTCGTGCATTAGCTCGTCGTCGGCGTCGATCTGGACGGCGTAGGGCAGGCCGACTGGATAGCACCAGGAGTAGTAGATCCAGGCGGCCATGACGCGCTCGTCTTCGCTGTGCAGGGCTTGCCAGCCGGCGTCGCGGCTATGTAGAGGCTCCCAGGGGCCGGTTTTGTTCCGCCCGGGCGGGCGGGTGTCCATCTCGAAGAACGTGCGCTCCCGGGGGTAGCGTGTGAACAGGTCGATGCCCAGCGTGGCGCTCAGAACGCGCTGCCGGCAAGAAGGTCCATCGCGGCATATTGACTTCCCCTCCGAAACGCGTTTATACTGTCCTTTGGCCGTGAAAACCATCCCGCAGTCGCGACAGACGACCTTCTCCGGAATAGCCTGTTTTTCCGCCTTCATAAAACGTCCTCGTTGCATCCAAAGGGGTTACGAGACGCGAAGATATCAATACTGATATCTTCATTCGCCTTTCCTTCGCCTTTTGTCTTTACGTCTTCGGCCCTCATTCTTCCCTCCAAAACCTGCCGGCCATCGCGGAAGTAGACTGTCACGGTGCCGCTTGGCTCGTCTTCGTGTGTCATGTCCGCCCGCTTAGTGATGGCGTAATGGCCGACGCAGGGGCTCAGCGGGTACTTAGCAATTTGGCCCTTGGCCCAACCTGCGCCATGGCGACGCTGGGGGCCCTTGGTGGTGTTACTCAACGGGCACGTCCTTTCAGCCGTAGCCGGCGAGCGGCGCTGGGATTGGGACTCTGGGAGACGTGCGGGCGACGGTAATGCTGGATGGTTCTGGCCCGGGTTCTGCGGGTGGATGTTCTTCGATTCATAAACTCTTTCCGGCGCGCGAGGGCGCACCTATTCACTGTTCAAAACACTGTTGATTTGGAACGTCGGAAATGGGATACTGAGGCTACCAGCGGGCCGCGCTTCCCAGCGCGGTTTGTTGGTCGCCTTCCGGCGCTCTTAACCGCCTTGAGGCTGCTCTCGTGATTGGCGTCTAGTGAGCAGGCTCAAGAAATAAGACCGGGGGGTGGCCTTCCACGCCCGCGGGCGGCGTTCACGCGGTACAATCCGAGTGAATGCCGTCCGCTCGGCAAGTCAACTGGGCGAAGTCC
>OCTA010000432.1_pt1 | contig 38687 bp, 36 predicted proteins | sample 1538991 | NCBI WGS metagenome assembly OCTA01 (sample SAMEA3539302, study PRJEB22396) | soil metagenome | biome: tundra; feature: field; material: soil | place: USA | collected 2010-05 | depth 0.15 m | reverse complement strand
CCCCGCCACTTCGACCGCGATCGGCGGCCGGGCGGCGGTGGCGGCTTCCGCGGCGGCCGGCCGGGTGGCGGCGGCTTCCGCCCGCGCTGAGCGCGGGGTTCCTCGATTCCTTGCGGCGGGCCCACGGGCCCGCCGTTTTCATTTCCTCTCGCGCAGCCTCTTCCCGGGCGGCGCGATGCCGGAGGGCTCGACGAGCGAGCTCGAGCGGTCGCCGCTTTCGACCCAGTACCGCACGGCCGCGATGCCGACCTGCCGTCGCGTGTCGTCGCCCCCCTCCTCGAGGTAGCGGCGCACCTCGACCGCCGCCGCGGCCGGCCCGTCCTGCCCCTCGACGATCGTCGCGTAGACGAGCGTGTCCGAGAAGCGGTGCCTTTCCACGGGAATGACGGAGGGAAGCATTGGGACGAAGGACAGCGCACCCGCCGCCGCGGCAAGAGTGCAGGCAGCTCGCCAGCGGCGCCGGCGGATTTCTTCGAATGCGAAGAAAAGAAAGAGGCCGGCCCCAAGGGCCAGCGGCCCGATCGCTCCCACCCGGTAACGGGACGTCGTCTGGACGAGGAGACACGCCGCGAGAGGGGCGAGGATCGCGACGAACGCCAGGAGTCCTTCTTCCCTTCTGAGCACGCGGCGCGCGAGCGCCGCGCAAAGTCCGACTCCCCCGATCCCGAGGAGGCAGGGGAAGACGGGCAGCGCCTTCAGCAGCGGCAGCCGGTCCCGGAAGAAGTAGAAGTTCGCGTTGTCCGGGACCTCGTAGGCGTTAAAGAACGTCGCGAGCTTCTTGAGGAGCAGCTTCGGCATCTCGAACGGCTCCTGCCGGTATTCCTCGAGGACGAGCTTCGCGGTCTTCAGCGTCGACCCGCCCGCCTCCTCGAGGATCTCCTTCATGTCCGGAGGCGGGTTCGTCGTCGCGTCCGCGCCGAGGCCGTTGCCCCACGCGAGGCCGATCGCCTGCCGCGTGTCGAACGTGAGCGGCGGGACTCCGGCGGAGACGTTCCGCGCCGCGAGGACGCTGAGCGGGATCGCAAGACCGAGGAGCCCGAAGACGAGAGAGCGGCGGCGACCGCCGCCGACCGGGGATTTCTTAGAGAGTGAATAGAGAGAGGCGAGCGCCAGCGGCGCCGTGGTCTGCTTGAGGAGCATCGCAAGGCCGCCGAGGAGCCCGAGAAGAAGCGCGGACCAGCCGGCGCGGCGCATCCATCTCCCGCTTTCCTCATTCGAAGAAATCTCTTTCTTTTCTTTCTTCTCCTCGGACCTCCCCCTCGCAATCAGCGGCAGAGCGACCAGAAGGGTCGACACGTGCGCGACGGGCCCGTCGCGGTAGAGGAAGAAGTCGTGGAAGACGAGCGGGCCGTACGCGCCGTAGAAGACGCCCGCTGCCAGGGCACACCAGAACGCGACGCGAACGCCACCCTCTCTCCCATCTCGAAGAGAATCTTCTATGAGTTTTTGCACCGCCATCGCCAGGAGCGCCGAGGCGGCGCACGCGAGGAGCAGCTGCAGGAGCCGCGCAGGCAGAAACGGCGACCCGAAGACGACCCGCACGAGCGCGAGCCCGTACGGGTACAGCGGTCCCGCGTAGTACGCGTTCTTCTGATACCAGCGCTCCCACGTTTCTGGCGGACCGTAGCCCTTCTGCCAGTTGAAGTACGCCCGGTACGCGGGAACGTCGGCCCAGTTCCCGGCCGCGAGACGGGCCGACCACTCGACGTACGCGTGCTCGTCCGTCTCCATCCAGAGGTGCCACGACGCGAGCGGCGTCGCGACGAGCGACGCGAGCGAGGCGGCGCGCAACGCGAGGACGAGCGCGAACACGGCGAGGGGCGCCGTGACGCGCGAGCGGGTGGCGCGGGAGAGCACACGGGGATTCTAGAGGCGTGTGCTTTCTCGAAGGGCCGCCGGGCGACCGGCGGCACTTCCTTTATCTGGTAAATTCCCCGCGCCCGGGCGAGAGAGACTCAAGAACAAATCGAGATGTCACAGATCTTCAATCGGAGCACGAACGCCATCGCGCGCCTCTCGATCTGGGGCGCGGTCTTCATCCTCGGTGGCGTCGGGTGGGCGGCGTCCATCCTGAATCGCTCCGCCTACAACACGAACCAGGGCGTCACGGTGAAGCAGCCCGTGCCCTTCGGCCACGAGCATCACGTGGCCGGCCTCGGCATCGACTGCCGCTACTGTCATTCCTTCGTCGAGAAGAGCGCCTCGGCCGGCATCCCGCCGACGGCGACCTGCATCAACTGCCACAAGCTCATCTGGAGCGACAGCCCCATGCTCGAGCCCGTCCGCGAGAGCTTCCGAACCGGAAAGCCGCTGAACTGGAGGAAGGTCTACGACCTGCCCGACTTCGTGTACTTCGACCACAGCATTCACGTGGCGAAGGGAGTCGGGTGCGTCTCGTGCCACGGCCGCGTCGACAAGATGCGCCTCACGGCGCAGTTCCCGTCGCTCCAGATGGAGTGGTGCATCGCCTGCCACCGCAACCCGGAGAAATTCCTGCGCCCGAAAGACAGGATCTTCGACCTGACCTGGGCGGCGGCCGATCAAGAGACGCTCGGACGAGACCTCGCGAAACAGAACCACCTCCGATCGACGGTCGCGCTCACGAACTGCAGCACGTGCCATCGATGAAGACACTCGACGGTCCCGATTTCTGGCGCAGCCTCGAGGAGTACGCCGACACGCCCGAGTTCGCCGAGCAGCTCGGCCGCGAGTTCCCGCAGTACGCTTCCGAGTGGGACGCAGGCGTGAGTCGCCGGCGCTTCCTGGAGCTTTCGGGCGCCTCGCTCGCGCTCGCCGGCCTGACGGCCTGTGTGAAGCAGCCGCGCGAGGGCCTCGTCCCGTACGTCAAGCAGCCCGAGGAGGTCATTCCGGGCCGGCCGCTCTTCTTCGCGACCGCGTCGACGCTCTCAGGGTACGCAACCGGCATCCTCGTAGAAAGCCACACGGGCCGCCCCACGAAGGTCGAAGGCAACCCGGAGCACCCCGCGAGCCTCGGCGCGACGGACCTCTTCGCGCAGGCGTCGATTCTCTCTCTGTACGACCCGGACCGCTCGCAGACGATCACGAAGCTCGGCCAGATCCGCACGTGGCCGGCGTTCGCCGAGGAGCTTCAGGCGCGCGTGAAGACGCACCGGGCGATCTTCGGCGAGGGTTTCCGCCTGCTGACGCCGACGGTCACGTCGCCTGCTCTCGCCGCGAAGATCAGGGAGCTCAACGCGCTTCTCCCGAAGGCGCGCTGGCACCAGTGGGAGCCGGCGGGCCGCGACCTCGTGCGCGCCGGCGCGCGCCTTGCGTTCGGTCAGCCCATCGAGACCCGCTACGACTTCAGCAAGGCCGACGTCATCGTGTCCCTCGACGCGGATCCCTTCACCTTCGGGCCCGGCTCTCTCGTTTACGCCCGCGCGTTCGCACGGCGAAGGCGCGAGGCTGCGACCGGGTCCTTCGCCCCCCCGCGCTACTACGCGATCGAGACGACGCCCACGAGCTCCGGGGCGCTCGCCGACCATCGGATCTCCCTGAAGCCGTCCGAGCTTCACGCCGCGGCCGCCGCCCTTTTCGCGGCCGTCGCCGGGAAGAGCGCGGATTCAAGCTTCCCGTGGGTCGCCTCGTGCGCGGCCGACCTGATCGCGCACGCGGGCCGCAGCCTCGTAATCCCCGGCGAGCACGCGCCGGCCGAGGTCCACGCGCTCGCGCACCTTCTCAACGACGCGCTCTCCAACCTCGGCGCGACCGCCATCCTCACGGATCCCGTCGAGGCCGAGCCCGTCGACCAGCTCGCCTCTCTCACCGCTCTCGTCTCCGACATGAAGGCGGGCCGCGTCGACACGCTTCTCATCCTCGGCGGCAACCCCGCGTTCGACGCGCCAGCGGACCTCGGCTTCGTCGAGGGGCTGAAGAAGGTCGCTTTCCGCGCGCGCCTCGGGCTCTACGACGACGAGACGAGCCAATACTGCCCGTGGCACGTGAACGAGGCGCACGAGCTCGAGGCCTGGGGCGATGCGCGCGCCTTCGACGGCACCGTCACGATCCTCCAGCCTCTCATCGAGCCTCTCTACGGCGGAAAGACGGCGCTCGAGGTGCTCGCGGCGGCGCTCGGGCAGCCGGCCGCGAAGGGGCTCGACCTTCTCCGGGCGCACTGGCAGAAGCAGCACCCCGACGGCTTCGACGCTTTTTTCCGGAAGTCGCTTCACGACGGCTTCGTCGAAGGCAGCGCGCTGCCGGCCAGGGCCTTCAAGCCCGTGGCGAACGTCCCGGCTCCAGCCGCGGCGGCGGACGCGGCCGGTCTCGAAGTCGTCTTTCGAACCGATCCCGGCATCTTCGACGGCCGCTTCGCGAACAACGGCTGGCTTCAGGAAGTCCCGAAGCCCCTCACGAAGCTCACGTGGGACAACGCCGCGCACGTTAGCCTCGCGACGGCGAAAAGGCTTGGCGTGAAGAACGAGGACCTCGTCGCCATCACCGCGGGGGGCGCGACGCTCACGGCCCCGGTGTGGATCCTCCCCGGCCAGCCCGACGACGTCGTGACGCTGCACTTCGGCCACGGGCGCACGCGCGCCGGCCGCGTCGGCAACGGCACCGGCGTGAACGCCTACCGCCTACGCGCGGCCACGGGCCTCTGGCTCGCGACGGCCTCGGTGCAGAAGGCCGGCGGGACCACCGAACTCGCCACGACGCAGCACCACTTCAACATGGAAGGGCGCCACCTCGTTCGCACGGGCACGTTCGAGGAGTACCGCAAGGACCCCGAGTTCGCCCGCAGGCTCGAAGAAGTTCCCACGATCAGCCTGTACCCCGGGTTCAAGTACGACGGGCACGCGTGGGGCCTCGCGGTGAACCTGTCGTCCTGCACCGGCTGCAACGCCTGCGTCGTCGCCTGCCAGTCCGAGAACAACATCCCGACGATCGGCAAGGAGGAAGTGCGGCGCGGCCGAGAGATGCACTGGATCCGGATCGACCGCTATTACGAGGGCTCCCCCGACAACCCTCTCGTGCACAACCAGCCCGTCATGTGCATGCACTGCGAGCAGGCGCCCTGCGAGGTCGTCTGCCCGGTCGCCGCCACGACGCACAGCGAGGAAGGCATCAACGAGATGACCTACAACCGCTGTATCGGGACGAAGTACTGCTCGAACAACTGCCCGTACAAGGTGCGCCGCTTCAATTTCTTCGACTACAACAAGGACAAGCACCTCCCCGTCCTCACGCTCCTCGCGAACCCGAACGTCACGGTCCGCCAGAAGGGCGTCATGGAGAAGTGCAACTACTGCATTCAGCGCGTGAACCGCGCGCGCATGGACGCAGAGAAGGAGAACCGGCCTCTCCGGGACGGCGAGATCCTCACGGCCTGCCAGCAGGTGTGCCCGACGGAAGCGCTCGTCTTCGGCGACATCAACGATCCGACCTCGAAGGTCGCGAAGCTGAGGAATGAAAAGCTGAATTACGGATTGCTCGAAGAATTGAACACGCGGCCGCGCACGACCTATCTCGCCAAGCTGACGAATCCGAATGAGGATTTGCTTAGAAAGGAAGAGGGATAGAGCTCCCATGCCGTCGTCGTCGGTCCCCGCATGCTTCTCATGCACCTCGGCGGTCGGGGCAATGCCCTATTGCCCTTCTAAGAAAATCTTCTTCTTCTCTTTTCCGAAGCAGAATTTTCCGGATCTCTTCTGATGTCCGCGAACGCCGATCGTCCCCCCGTCATCGCGCCTGGCTACACGCCCGCGACGGTCACCGACAAGATCAGCGCGGTCGTCCTCAACAAGACGCCGAGGTGGTGGTACGTCGGCTTCGCGATCTCGTTCCTCGCGGCCCAACTCCTCTTCATCACGATCGCGAAGCTTCTCGTCCTGACCGTCGGGATCTGGGGAATAAACATCCCGGTGGCCTGGGGCATCGACATCGTCAACTTCGTGTGGTGGATCGGCATCGGCCACGCCGGCACGCTCATTTCGGCGATCCTGCTCCTGCTCCGCCAGACGTGGCGCACGTCCATCAACCGCTTCGCCGAGGCGATGACGCTCTTCGCGGTCGCCGCGGCCGCGCAGTTCGTCCTGTTCCACACGGGCCGCCAGTGGCTCGCGGTGTACTGGCTCTTTCCCTATCCGAACACCATGGGCGTGTGGCCGCAGTTCCGCAGCCCCCTCATGTGGGACGTCTTTGCGGTCTCGACGTACGCCACGATCTCGGCTCTCTTCTGGTTCGTGGGCCTCATCCCCGACCTCGCCACGCTGCGCGACCGCAGCAAGCACTGGTTCGGGAAGATCACGTACGGGATGCTCGCGATGGGCTGGCGTGGCTCGGCACGGCACTGGCACAACTACGAGACGGCGAGCCTCCTCCTCGCCGGGCTCGCGACGCCGCTCGTCGTCTCCGTCCACACCGTCGTGAGCTTCGACTTCGCGGTCGGCATCATTCCCGGATGGCACGCCACGATCTTCCCGCCTTACTTCGTCGCAGGCGCGATCTACTCCGGCTTCGCGATGGTGATGACGCTCGCCATCCCGCTCCGCAAGGTGTTCGGGCTCGAGGACTTCATCACGATGCGGCACCTGCAGAACATGGCCAAGATCATGCTCGCGACCGGCCTCATCGTGGCCTACGGCTACGGGATCGAGCTGTTCATGGCCTGGTACAGCGGGAACACGTTCGAGCAATACATGATCCACAATCGGATTCTCGGGCCGTACGGGTGGATCTGGCTCCTCCTTCTCCTGTGCAACGTCCTCACGCCGCAGTTCCTGTGGCTGAAGAAGGTCCGCAACTCGGTCCTCGGGCTCTTCTTCATCTCGATCATCGTGAACATCGGCATGTGGCTCGAGCGGTTCGTCATCATCGTCACGAGCCTCCATCGCGACTTCCTGCCCTCTTCCTGGGGCATGTACACGCCGACGCGGTGGGACTGGTCCTTCTTCGTGGGCACGCTCGGCCTCTTTTTCTCGCTCATGTTTCTTTTCATCCGGTTCCTCCCCGTCATCTCGATCTTCGAGATGCGCGGGATCACGACGGGACACGATTTCGAGGAGCAGGCCGGAGAAGTGAAGCCGTGAGCGTCCTGTCCCGTCTGTTCGCGCGCCACGTCAAGCCGGAGTTCGGCAAGCCGGGCCCGCGCCAGGAGGGCGGAGACCTGCCCCCGCACCTTTACGGCGTCATCGCCGAGTTCGGGAAACCGGAGACGCTCGTTCACGCGGTTCACGCGACCCGCAAGGAGGGGTACCAGGTGATCGAGGCCTACACGCCCTATCCCATCGAGGAGTTGCACGACGCGATCGGCCACGGCCCTTCGCGCGTGCCGCTCCTCGTCCTGATCGGCGGGATCGTGGGCGGGCTGTTCGGGTTTTTTCTCCAGTACTGGACCTCGGTCGTCGCTTACCCGCTGAACGTCGGAGGGCGCCCATACAACAGCTGGGTGTCCTTCATCCCGATCACGTTCGAGTGCACGATCCTCTTCGCGGGCATCGCGGCGGTGCTCGGCATGCTCGTGTTGAACGGCCTGCCGATGCCGTACCACCCGGTGTTCTCCGTGCCGCGCTTCCAGCTCGCCTCGCGCGACCGGTACTTCCTCCTGATCCTCGCGCGCGACCCGCGCTTCCGCGCCGGCGACACGTTCCGCTTCATGGAGACGCTCGGCGCGAGCCTCGTCTCGGACGTGGAGGACTGATGCGCCGGCTTCTCTTCCTGGCAGGCGGACCGGTTCTCGCGCTCGCTCTTTCCGGTTGCCGGAACGACATGCACCATCAGGCCAAGATCAAGCCCTTTCGCGAGAGCAAGTTCTTCGCGGACGGCGCGTCGGCGCGCGCGCTGCCCGAAGGCACCGTGGCCCGCGGCTTCCTCCGCGAAGACTCCGCGCTCTGGCGCGGCCATGGCCCCGACGGCAAGTTCGTCGAGCAGATCCCCGTGCCGCTCACGCGCGCGCTCCTCCTGCGCGGCCAGGAGCGCTTCAACGTCTTCTGCTCTCCGTGCCACGGCCGAACGGGCCAGGGCCAGGGCATGATCGTGCAGCGCGGCTTCAAGCGCCCGACCTCCTTCCACGCGGACCGCCTGAGAGCCGAGCGCGCGGGCTACTTCTTCGACGTCATCACGAACGGCTTCGGCCAGATGTCGGGATACGCCGTGCAGGTGACCCCCGAGGACCGCTGGGCCGTCGTCGCGTGGATCCGCACGCTCCAGGCCTCGCAGCACATGCCCGGGGATTTTCTGGAAAAGGGAGATCGGGAACACCTCGACACGGCGGCGCTCGCGAGCCAGCCGGAACCCGCCGCCTCCGGACATTCCCCTTCTAAGAAATCTTCTCTTTCTTCTTCCGAAACAAAATGACCGAATCCCCCTGGGCCCCCCCCCTCGCCGATCTCGCCGTTCTCGGCCGGCGCGGCCTCGTCGTCGGGGCGCTTGCCGGCGTCGTCTCGGCGGCCGGCCTCGTTTTGAACCCCGCCCAGTTCTACCGCTCGTACCTCGTGGCGTTCGTCTTCGTCCTCGGCGTGGCCCTGGGAAGCCTCGCGATCTCGATGCTCCACCACATGTCGGGCGGCGCGTGGGGCCTCGTCATCCGTCGCATCCTCGAGGCGTCGTCGCGCACGCTCCCGCTCGTCGCTCTCTTCGCGGTCCCGCTCCTTTTCGGGCTCAGGCATCTCTACCCGTGGGCCGATCCGGCCCGGGTCGCTGGCGACGAGATCCTGCGGCACCGTGCGATCTACATGAACCCGACCTTCTTCACGGTCCGGCTTGCCGTCTGCCTGCTCCTGTGGACGGTCTTCGCGCAGGCGCTGAGCCGCCTTTCGAAAAAGCAGGACGACGCGCCCGCACCGGGCCTCGAGCGCCGGATGCAGCTCGTCGCGGCGCCCGGCCTCGCCGTCTACTGCCTGCTCGTCACGATCGCCTCGGTCGACCTCCTCATGTCGCTCGACCCGCACTGGTACTCGGCGATCTACGGCGTGTACGTGGTCGGCGGCCAGGCCATCTCGGGCATGGCATTCACGCTTCTCGTGAGCCTGTTCCTCGTGCGGAAGGGGGCGATGCGAGGGGTTCTCCAGCCGCGCCACGTGCATGACCTCGGAAACCTTCTTCTGGCCTTCACGATGCTTTGGGCGTACTTCGCGCTATCGCAGTTCCTCATCATCTGGTCGGGAAACCTGCCGGAGGAGATCGGCTTCTTCCACGACCGCCTCGGGGGCGGCTGGGGCGTTCTGTCGGTGTTCCTCGCCCTCTTTCATTTCGCCGTACCGTTCGTCTTCCTCCTGTCACGCGACTTCAAGCGCGACATCGGGAAGCTGGCCTGGGCCGCGGGGCTCCTCCTCTTCATGCGCTGGGTGGACCTCTTCTGGCTCGCCTCTCCGGCTTTTCATCCCGGCAGGCTGAGCGTCCACTGGCTCGACCTCACGACGCCCGTCGCTCTCTTCGGCCTGTGGCTCGCGGCGTTCGCGCGCGAGCTGGGAACGCGATCCCTCCTTCCGGCGAACGACCCGAACCTCGCGGTCGCGCTCGAGGTGCACGCCCATGGCTGAGCGGCAGGCTTCCGGCGCTCCCGAAGCCGGCGGCGGCCCGGTCGACCACGAGCTGGATTTCCGCGGCATTCTCGTCTTCGTCGGCGGACTTTTGGCCGTCACGCTCGTCGTCATGGGCCTCATGTGGGGCGTCGCGGTCCTTTTCAAGGGCTCGCTCGCGCGGAAGGACCCCGCGCCGCCCGCGCTCGCCGAGGCCCGCGTGCCGGGCGTGCCTCCCGGGCCGAACCTGCAGCCGAATCCCTCGGCTGACCTCGCGGCTTTCCGCGCCGCCGAAGAGACCGAGCTCGCGACCTGGGCCTGGGTCGAAAGGGAGAAGGCCGTCGCGCGCGTGCCGGTCGAACGCGCTCTCGAGATCGTCGCCTCACGCGGCCTGCCCGCGCCGCCACCCATGCCGCCGCCCGCGCCGGCCGGAGAGACCGCCCCATGAAGCACGTGTCTGTCGTCTTACTCGCCCGGATCGCACTCCTCGCGCTGCTGCTCGCTCCCGCCGTGCCCCTGCGCGCGTCGGGAGCTCCGGGCTCTCCGCCGCCGGACGCCCCGCTGCCGCCCCCCCCGATCAAGGACGTCGGCTTCGATCAGAAGCTCGGCGAGGCGATTCCCCTCGATCTCACATTCCGCGACGAGGCCGGCGAGAGCGTCCATCTCTCGAAGTATTTCGGAAAACGCCCTGTCGTCCTGTCGCTTGTCTACTTCACCTGCCCGATGCTCTGCGGCATGACGATGGACGGCCTCGTGCGCAGCGTGCGGGCCCTGAAATTCGAGCCGGGGACCGACTACGAGATCCTTACCGTGAGCTTCGACCCGCGCGACGCCCCCGAGGCGGCGTCCGAGAAGAAGCGCACGGTCATGGCGCAATACGGGCGGAAGAGCGGGCCGGGAGGCTGGCATTTCCTGACGGGCGACGCCGCCTCGATCGCCGCCCTCACGAAGGCCGTCGGATTCCGGTACGTGTGGGACGCGGAGCAGAAGCAGTTCGCCCACGCGACCGGCATCACGGTCCTCACCCCGCAGGGCCGCATCGCGAAGGTCCTCTTCGGGATCGAATACCCGGCGAAGGACCTTCGCCTCGCGCTCATCGAGGCGGCGGAGGAGAAGATCGGCAACGTCGTCGACCAGCTCCTGCTCCTGTGCTTCCATTACGACCCGAAGGCGGGTCGGTACACGACGACGGTGCAGAACTTCGTCCGGGCCGGCGGGGTGATCACGTTCGTTCTCCTCGCGGGTTTCGTGACGATCATGCTGCGGCGCGAGCGCGCGAACGCCGGGAAAGCGCCGCGATGATCCCGAGCTCTCCCCTTCTCCCCGATCAGGCCTCGGACGTCGCCCGGTCCGTCGACCACCTCATGCTCTTCGCCCTCTCGGGGCTCGTCTTCTTCTCGGCGCTCATCGCGATTCTCGTCCTCGTCTTCATGGTGAAGTACCGACGCCGGAGCGACGACGAGGTCGGGATCGACATCTACGAGACGAACCCGAAGTCCCACGTCCTCGAGCTCGTGTGGTCCGTCATCCCGCTCACCCTCCTGCTCGTCCTTTTCGGCTGGGGGACGAAGGTCTTTTTCGACCAGAACCGTCCGCCCGCGGGCGCCGAGCAGTACTGGGTCACGGGCCGACAGTGGATGTGGAAGATTCAGCATCCCGACGGCCGCCGCGAGATCAACGAGCTCCACGTGCCGGTCGGCCGGGCCGTCCAGCTACGGATGATCTCCGAGGACGTCATTCACGACTTTTTCGTGCCCGCGTTCCGTATCCACGTGGACGTCCTCCCGTCGCGCTACACGACCTACTGGTTCAAGGCGAACCGCACCGGCTCGTTCCACCTCTTCTGCGGCCAGTACTGCGGCACCGAGCACTCCAAGATGGTCGGCCACGTCATCGTGATGGAGCCGCGTGCCTACGAGGCGTGGCTCGCGGGCGAGAAGACGGGGCCGTCCGCGATCGCCTCCGGCGAGGAGCTGTTCGTTGCGAAGTCCTGCAACACCTGCCATCGGCCCGACAGCTCGGCGCGCGCGCCGATCCTGAACGGGGTCTTCGGGACACAGGCTTCCCTGAACGACGGCACGAAGGCCCTCGTGAACGAGGATTACATCCGCGAGTCGATCCTGAACCCCGCCGCGAAGGTCGTGACCGGCTACCAGCCCATCATGCCTACGTTCAAGGGGCAGGTTTCCGAGGAGGAGCTCATCCAGCTCGTCAACTACGTCAAGTCGCTCAAGGCCGCATCGGCCACGACGGCGGAGGCGGGGAAATGACCGGGACGACGAACCCCGACGGCAGCCCGCGCACGCATTATCTCAACGCCGCCTACGGCCTGAAGTCGTGGCTCCTGACGAGAGACCACAAGAGAATCGCGCTTCTCTATCTCGTCTCGATCAGCGTCTTCTTCGCGCTCGGCGGCCTCATGGCGGTTCTCATCCGTATGGAGCTCGCGACGCCGGAAGGCGACCTTTTCCAGCCGGACATCTACAACCGCCTGTTCACGATGCACGGCGTGCTGATGATCTTCTTCTTCCTGATTCCCGGGATTCCGGCCGTCCTCGGAAACTTCCTGATCCCGCTGATGATCGGCGCGAGGGATCTCGCCTTCCCGCGCATCAACCTGCTCTCGTGGTACCTCTACTCGATCGGCGGCCTCTTCACGCTCTGGGCGCTCCTGCACGGCGGCGTCGATACGGGATGGACGTTCTACACGCCGCTCTCGACGAACTACGTGAACACGTCCGTCATCACCGTGGGCGTCGGGATCTTCATCGCCGGCTTCTCGTCGATTCTCACCGGCCTGAACTTCGTCGTCACGATCCACCGCATGCGCGCGCCCGGCCTCACGTGGTTCCGGCTGCCGCTTTTTGTGTGGAGCGCCTACGCGACGAGCCTCATCCAGATCCTCGGAACGCCGGTCATCGCGATCGCCATCCTCCTCGTCGCGGCCGAGCGCACGCTTCACATCGGGGTCTTCGATCCGAAGCTCGGCGGCGATCCGGTGCTCTTCCAGCACCTCTTCTGGTTCTACTCGCACCCCGCCGTCTACATCATGATTCTGCCCTCCATGGGCGTCGTCAGCGAGCTCGTGGCCACGTTCTCGCGCAAGCCCATTTTCGGCTACAAGTTCGTCGCCTTCGCGTCCATCGGCATCGCCGTCCTCGGCTTCCTCGTGTGGGGACACCACATGTTCGTTTCCGGGCAGTCGATCTACGCGGGGGTCATCTTTTCGGTCCTGTCCATGCTCGTCGCGGTGCCCTCGGCGATCAAGGTTTTCAACTGGACCGCGACTCTCTACAAGGGCTCGATCTCGTGGGACACGCCGATGCTCTACGCGCTCGGTTTCATCGGCCTCTTCACGATCGGCGGCCTCACGGGGGTCATGCTCGCGACGCTCGGCATCGACGCGCACGTGCACGACACGTACTTCATCATCGCGCACTTCCACTACATCATGGTCGGCGGCGCGATCATGGGCTATCTCGGAGGCTTGCACTTCTGGTGGCCGAAGATCACCGGCCGCATGTACCCGCTGTTCTGGTCGAAGCTGTCGGCGATCGTCATCTTCATCGGCTTCAACGTGACGTTCTTCCCGCAGTTCATCCTCGGCTATCTCGGCATGCCACGGCGCTACCACTCGTACCCGCCCGAATTCCAGGTCCTGAACGTCATGTCGTCCGCGGGCGCGACGGTTCTCGGCCTCGGCTATCTCATGCCTCTCGTCTACTTCATCTGGTCGATGCGCTACGGCCCGAAGGCGCCTTCGAATCCCTGGGGGGCGACGGGCCTCGAGTGGCAGACGACGTCACCTCCGCCCGTCGAGAACTTCCTGACCCAGCCCATCGTGACGGGGCCGCCGTATACGTATCCGGCCCCGAAGCGAGCCCCGGAGGTGACCGTTGGCGTCTGACGCGCACGGGACTCCGCTCGGCGCGGACGCGGCCGAGCATGGCCATGGGGCGGGCCTCGCCCACCATTTCGACAGCTACGAGCAGCAGAAGGACTCCGCGACGCTCGGGATGTGGACCTTTCTCGTCACCGAGATCCTGTTCTTCGGCGGCCTCTTCGCGGCATACGGCGTCTACCGCTCGCTTTACCCCGAGGCCTTCCGCGCCTCCAGCCATACGCTGTCGATCCAGCTCGGCACGTTCAACACCGTCGTCCTCATCGCGAGCTCGCTCACGATGGCGCTCGCCGTGCGCGGAGGCCAGACGGGTAAGGGGAAGCTCGCGGCCGCTCTCCTCGTCCTCACGCTGATCCTCGGGTCGGTCTTCCTCGTCGTGAAGGGGTTCGAATACCACGAGAAATTCGTCGAGCACCACGTCCCGGGCGCGAGCTTCCACTTCGAGGGGCCTGACGCCCTGCACGCTCAGCTTTTCTTCAGCCTCTACTTCCTGATGACGGGGCTGCACGCGCTCCACATGGTCATCGGAATCGTCCTCGTGGCCTACGTCGCGAAAAGGGCCTGGGGGGGCGCCTACACGCCCGAGAACCACAACTTCCTCGAGGGCACGGGCCTCTACTGGCACTTCGTGGACCTCGTGTGGATCTTCCTGTTTCCGCTCCTCTACCTCATCGGGAGGCACTGATGCCGGCGCACGTTCAGCCTCTCAAGGTCTACTTCGGCGTCTTTCTGGCGCTCATGGCGTTCACCGCGCTCACGGTCTCCGCGGCGTTCGTGAACCTCGGGCCCGCGAACACCTTCGTGGCCCTCGGCATCGCGGCCGCGAAGGCCACGCTCGTCATCCTCTACTTCATGCACGTGAAGGGGAACACGAAGCTCGTGCCGGTCGTCATCCTGTCCGGCCTGTTCTTCCTGTTCCTCCTCTTCCTGTTCCTGGCCGCGGACTACGGCACGCGCGGCTGGCTCGGGGTGCCGGGGCGATAGGACTGCCGCGCTCGGCCCCGCCGAGGAGCTGCTACCCCTCCAACTGGATCAGGCAGTCCTGTCCGCATCCGGCCCGCTCCGGCCACCGCGAACAGACCTTCAGCCTGACGTCGGGCACGCCGCCCCACGCGGAAGTCGCGACGCGGGCGGCATCGACTTCCACTGTGGCGGACTGCCCCGTTTCGGGGCACGTCACGATCCGCTTTCCCCGGTATCCGCGCCAGGCCGGCAGGACCCACAGGAAGCCGACGGCGGAGAACGCAATCACCAGAATGATCGCTCCCGCTCCGAGCATGGTCATGGCGAACCTCCCGAGCTCCGCTTTTTCAGCTCCAGAGATGCTCCCGGTCCGGGCGCACGGTCACGGTGTCCGGGCGCTCGCGAATGAGGCTCTGCACGACGTGGCAGTCCCAGCAGACGGGCCTGTGCGTCGAGAAGAGGTCGGGGAGCGTCTCCGGCTTCACGTCCTTCCACGAAACGGTGACCCCGTCGGGCGCGAGGAGCGCCGGGCGATGCTCGGTCCACGTCACCTCGGGCATCGGCTTCCCGCAGAAGACGCAGGACTGGCCGTGATACCAGCCCGCCACGATCGTCCGGACGAGGCAGGCCCCGGGGTCGCGCGTAACTTCGGCGAGGCATTCCTGCCCGCACCCCGCCTTTTCGGGCCAGCGCGAGCAGCTCGTCAGGCGAAACCGTCCCGGCTCGTTCCCGAACCGCGTGAAGGCCGCGCGCATCGAGTCGAGCTCCACGGCGGCGGGCCGCTTCGTCTCGGGGCACGCCACGAGGCGCGTGCCGCGGTAGACGCGCACGACCGGGATCACGACGAACGCCGTCAGGAGGCCGAGAGCGAGGAAGGCGAGCAGGACGAGCGGGACACTCATAGGCACCCTCCTCTCTATTGAGGCCGGCCCGGCTCGGCGTCCATGATGCGTCGGCATCAACGGCGTCCTGTATATTTCGTCCCGGCGGCGCCGGAACGGCTTCGTTTCCTCGCGCTCCGCTTCTCCGAGATGAGAGACCTCCCCCGCTTCCTGAGCTATTTCCGTCGCCGCCCCGGCGCCTATCTGACTGGATTCGCCTCGATCCTCGCCTCGACGGGCCTCTTTCTCGCGATGCCCGGCATCGTGCGGAGGGCGATCGAGGAGCTCGGCGTGGGCGTGACCAAAGAGCGGCTCTTCCGCCTCGCGGCGCTCATCGTCCTCCTCGCCGTGGGCGACGCGATCGCCCTCTTCCTCACGCGGCGCATCCTGATCGGCGCCTCGCGCCACATCGAGTACGAGATGCGGCAGGACCTGTTCGAGCACCTGCTGCGCCTGCCCGTGACGTGGTACCGGAAGAACCGCGTGGGCGACCTGATGAGCCGCGCCGTCAACGACCTTTCGGCCGTGCGCATGCTGCTCGGACCCGGGATCATGCAGGCCGCGAATACGTTTTTCGTGGGCGTCGTGGCGCTTGCGCTCATGTTCATGGTGTCGCCCGCGCTGACGGGCGTCGCCCTCGCAGTGCTGCCGATCGTCGCCGTGGCGACGAAGGTCATGGGCCAGGCCACGCACCGGCGCTTCACGAAGATCCAGGAGTTCTTCGCCGAGATTTCCGCCGAGGCGCAGGAGAACTTCTCCGGCGCCCGCCTCGTGCGCGCCTTCGCGCGCGAGGCGAGCGAGGAATCCCGATTCGACGCGAAGAACCGCGAGTTCAAGCGCCGCAACCTGGGGTTGGCGCGCCTGAACGCCCTCTACTTCCCGCTGCTCCAGCTCCTCGTCGGCGTCGGTTTCGCGCTCACGCTCTGGGCCGGCGGCCGCTTCATCCTCGCGGGGAAGCTCACGGTCGCGCGGTACGTGGAGTTCAACTTGTACATGATCGAGCTGATCTGGCCGGCGACCGCGCTGGGCTGGGTCGTGAACCTGTGGCAGCGGGGGTCGGCTTCGTGGAATCGCATGGTGGACATCTGGGAGGCCGCGCCGCAGCCCGCCCAGGCGGACAGCGGCGAACGCCTCTCCGGTGACGTGGAGTTCCGGGGGCTCTCGTTCGCGCATGGAGAGCGGGCCATCCTCTCGGACGTCACGTTCCGTGTCACGCCCGGCACGACGATCGCCGTCGTGGGCCGCACGGGCGCCGGCAAGTCCACTCTCCTGAATCTTCTCCTGAGGCTCGACGACCCGCCGGTGGGTACGATCTTCATCGGAGGCCGCGATCTGACGGAAATCCCGCTGCCCGTCCTCCGGCGGAACGTCGTCGTCGTGCCGCAGGAGACGTTCCTGTTTTCAGACACGCTTGCGAACAACGTGGCCTTCGGGCGTCCATCAGCCACGCGCGAGGAGATCGAGCGCGCCGTTCAGGCCGCGGGGCTCGCGCCCGACGTCGCGCGGTTCCCGAGGGGCCTCGACACGCTCGTCGGCGAGCGCGGCATCACGCTCTCCGGAGGGCAGAAGCAGCGCACGGCGCTCGCGCGCGCTCTCCTGACGGACGCGCCCGTCCTCGTCCTCGACGACGCGTTCTCGTCCGTCGACACGGAGACGGAGGCGAAGATCCTCGACGCTCTCAAGGCCGCGGCCGGGGGGCGGACTGTCTTTCTCGTCTCGCACCGCCTGTCCACGCTCCAGAACGCCGACGTCGCGGCCGTCCTCGACGGCGGCCGGATCGTCGAGATGGGCACGCACGCGGAGCTGCTCGAAAAGGGCGGCGTCTACGCGGCCATCGCCGAGCGCCAGCGCCTCGCCGAGGAGATGGAGGCCGCCTGATGGCCGAAACTCCTCACGAGGAAGAGATCCTGGGGAGCGCCTTCGAGCCGCGCCTCGCCAAGCGGCTCTTCTCCCTCGTGCGCCCGTACCGGCGCTACGTCGTCGGGTCCGTCGTCGCCCTGCTCCTCGAGTCGGTCGCCCAGCTCGCGGGGCCGCTGCTCATGGCGGCGGCGATCGACCTCCTGTTCACGAAAGGCGGGACGGGGGCCGGCCCGGCTTCCCGCGGCGTGGACGGCTTCTTTCGCATCTTTGGCATCGACCTCGGCGCGGGGCACGGCATCGAGTGGATCGCGGGGCTTTCGATCCTCATGGCCGCGCTCGCGTTCGTCTTCATGGTGGTCATGGTCGCGTGGACCTCGCAGATGGGCCAGGGCGTCATGTACGACCTGAGGACGCGGATCTTCTCCCACCTCCAGCGCGCCGACATCGCCGTCTTCGACCGCACGCCCGTGGGCCGGCTCATGACGCGCCTGACGACGGACGTCGACGCTCTGAACGAGCTCTTCACGTCGGGTTTCGTCGCGCTCCTCGGCGACGTGGCGATCCTCGCGGGAATCGTGGCCATCCTCTTCGCCCTCGACACGACGCTCGCGGCGATCACGTTCGCGATCCTCCTGCCGATGCTCTGGGTGACGAACTGGTTCCGGAAGGGCGCACGCGACACGTACCGCGACGTGCGCGTGAAGATCGCCCGGGTGAACGCGTTCCTCCAGGAGCACATCTCCGGAATGAACGTCGTGCAGCTCTTTCGCCACGAGCCCGTTTCGCGCCGGAGCTTCGCCGACGTGAACGACGCGCACCGGCGGGCGAACCTCGACTCGATCTTCTACTACTCGGTCTTCTATCCGGCCCTCGACTTCCTGTCGGCGGTCGGCATGGCGTCGATCGTGTGGTACGGCGGCGGCGAGGTGCTCCGCGGCCGCATGACGCTCGGCGCCGTCGTGGCGTTCCTCCAGTACAGCAAGCGCTTCTACCGCCCGCTCATGGACCTCTCGGAGAAGTACAACATCCTGCAGGCCGCGATGGCCTCCTCCGAGCGGATCTTCCATCTCCTCGATGCGCAGCCCTCCATCACCGCGCCGGCCGATCCGGTCGCCCCAAAGGGGCCCCTTCACGGCGATGTCGCGTTCGAGGACGTGCGCTTCTCCTATAAGAAGGGCGAAGAGATTCTGAATGGCGTCTCGTTCCACGTGCCGCCCGGGCGCACGGTCGCGCTCGTGGGCGCGACGGGCGCGGGCAAGTCCACGGTCCTGAACCTCCTTCTGCGCTTCTACGACGTGACGGAAGGGCGCGTCCTCGTGGACGGCACGGACGTGCGCCGGTACGACCCCGTGCGCCTGCGCGAGCACTTCGGCATCGTCCTGCAGGACACGTTCCTCTTCACCGGGACGATCGCGGAGAACGTCTCCTTCTTCGATCCAGGACTCCCGCGCGCGCGTATCGAGGAAGCCTGCATCGAGGTCGGCCTCGCGCCGCTCCTTGCGCGCATTCCGGGGGGGCTCGACGCGAAGCTCTCCGAGCGCGGCGGCGGCCTTTCCGTGGGCGAGAAGCAGCTCGTCGCCTTCGCCCGCGCGCTCGCGCGCGACCCGCGCGTGCTCATCCTCGACGAGGCCACGTCCTCCGTCGATCCCGAGACGGAGAAGACGATCGAGCGCGCCGTCGCCCGTCTGCTGGCGGGCCGCACGTCGATCGTCGTCGCGCACCGCCTCTCGACGATCGTGCGCGCCGACGAGATCCTCGTCCTCTCGCACGGCGAGGTGAAGGAGTCCGGCACGCACGCGGAGCTGCTCGCGAAGGACGGGCTCTACGCCCGCCTTTACACGCTGCAGCTCAAGGACCGGGAAGCGGCCGCCTAGGGCCCGTCGTCCTCGGGCGGGCGGTTCCGCGTGAGGACCGCGGGCCGGAATTTTTCGCGTCAGCCGCCCGGCACCTTCGGGAGGTGCGTCATCGCCTCCTCGACGGCGTGGTCGGGGTACTCGAAGTCCTGCAGGTGCCCCGCGTGGTAGCTCTGGTAGGCGGTCATGTCGAAGTGGCCGTGGCCCGAGAGGTTGAAGGCGATGACCTTCTTCTCCCCCGTCTCCTTGCAGCGAAGCGCCTCGTCTATCGCGGCGCGGATCGCGTGCGCGGATTCGGGCGCCGGGATGATCCCTTCGGCCTTCGAGAACTGCACGGCCGCGTCGAACGTCTCGAGCTGCTGGGCAGAGCGGGCCTCGACGTCGCCGTGCGCGACGAGCGCGCTCACCGAGGGCGCCATCCCGTGATAGCGCAGGCCGCCCGCGTGGATCCCCGGCGGGACGAACGTGTGCCCGAGCGTGTGCATCTTCACGATGGGAGCCATCGCGGCCGTGTCGCCGTAGTCGTACGTATAGCGACCCTTCGTCAAGGTCGGGCAGGAGGCGGGCTCTACGGCCACGATCCGCGTCTTCTTTCCCTCCGTGAGGTTGCGGTGGACGAACGGGAACGCGAAGCCCGCGAAGTTCGACCCGCCGCCCGCGCACGCGATCACGACGTCGGGATACTCGCCCGCCATCTCCATCTGGAGGAGCGCCTCCAGCCCGATGACCGTCTGGTGCATCAGGACGTGGCCGAGGACCGAGCCGAGGCTGTACTTCTTCGCGCCGCCGCTCGTCGCCGCCACCTCGACCGCCTCGGAGATCGCGATCCCGAGCGAGCCCGGCGAGTCGGGCGACTCGGCGCGGAGCTTCCTGCCGAATTGCGTCCGGTCGGTCGGGCTCGCGAAGACCTGCGCGCCGAAATTCTCCATGATGTACCGGCGGTAAGGCTTCTGGTCGTACGAGACTTTCACCATGAAGATCTCGAGGTCGAGCCCGAAGAAGCTGCACGCCATCGCGAGGGCCGACCCCCACTGCCCGGCGCCCGTCTCCGTCGTCAGCGCCTTCGTCCCGGCCTCCTTGTTGTAGAAGGCCTGAGGAACCGCCGTGTTCGGCTTGTGCGAGCCGACCGGGCTCACGCTCTCGTTCTTGTAGTAGATGTGGGCCGGTGTCCCGAGCGCCTTCTCGAGCCTCAGGGCGCGGCACATCGGCGTCGGGCGCCAGAGCCGGTAGATCTCGCGCACGGGCTCCGGGATCTCGACCCAGCGTTCGGGCGTGACCTCCTGCATCACGATGTTCATCGGGAAGAGGACGGACAGGAAGTCCGGCGTGACCGGCTCCATCGTCCCTGGGTGCAGGACCGGGGACGGGGGCACGGGCATGTCCGCGTTCACGTTGTACCAGGCCTTCGGCAGGAGCGATTCGTCCAACAGGAATCTCGCGGTCTCCGCCATGGGTCCTCCCCTTTCGGAAAGGCGCGACGATAGCGCAGTCTCCGGCCGACTCCGATATCCTTGCCGCCGCGTGGAGTCCATCGTCGTCACCGGCGGGGCCGGTTTCATCGGCTCGAACTTTGTGCGACTCGCGCTCGCCGAAACGCCCGACCGCGTCGTCGTCGTCGACAAGCTCACGTACTCGGGGCACCGCGCGAGCCTCGCCGACGTGGAGAGGAACCCGCGCTTCGCCTTCATCGAGGCGGACATCGCCGACCGCGACGCCATGCGAGCGGCCATGGCGGCCCACCGGCCGCGCGCCGTCCTGAACTTCGCAGCCGAAACGCACGTCGACCGCTCGATCGACGGCCCGGGCGCGTTCGTCAACACGAACGTCAACGGCACGTACGAGCTGCTCGAGGCCTCGCGCGCGCACGCCGCGGCCCTCCCGCCCGCCGCTCGCGAGGCCTTCCGGTTCCTCCACGTCTCCACCGACGAGGTCTACGGCACGCTGGGCGAGACGGGCCTCTTCTCCGAGGAGACGCCGTACGCGCCGAACTCGCCGTACGCCGCGTCGAAGGCCGCCGCGGACCATCTCGTGCGCGCCTGGCGCGAGACGTACGGCCTCGCGACGCTCCTGACGAACTGCTCGAACAACTACGGGCCGTACCAATTCCCCGAAAAGCTCATTCCGCTCATGATCCTGACCGCCCTCGAGGGAAAGCCCCTCCCGATTTACGGCGACGGCGGCAACGTGCGCGACTGGCTCCACGTCGAGGACCACTGTCGCGGCATCCTCCTCGTCCTCGAGAAGGGCGCGCCCGGAAGCAAATACAACATCGGAGGCGGAAACGAGCGGACGAACCTCCAGATCGTCGACGCGCTCTGCGCGGCGCTGGAGCAGGAGCGGCCGGCCGAGAAGAACCCGAAGATTCCGAGGATCTCTTCGAAGGGCAAGGGGGGATACGCGCAACTCATGACGTTCGTTCCAGACCGGCCAGGCCACGATCGCCGCTATGCGATCGATGCAACCAAGATCCGCCGCGACCTCGGGTGGAGCCCCTCTTACTCATTCGAAGAAGGTCTTCTTCGGACGGTGCGGTGGTACCTGTCGAATCTCGAATGGTGCGCGACGATCCAGGCGGGAAACTACGACCGCGAGCGGCTCGGCCTCGGCCCCGCCGCGTCCGCGCCCCGCGCGGGCGGAGTCCGCGCGTGAAGGGGATCATCCTCGCGGGAGGCTCGGGCTCGCGCCTCTATCCGCTCACGCTCGCGGTTTCGAAGCAGCTTTGCCCCGTCTACGACAAGCCCATGGTCTATTACCCGCTCTCGACGCTCATGCTCGCGGGCCTGCGCGACATTCTCGTCATCACGACGCCCGAGGACCAGACCGGCTTCAGGCGCCTCCTCGGCGACGGCGGGCAGTTCGGCATCCGGATCTCCTATGCGGCGCAGCCGAAGCCCGAGGGTCTCGCGCAGGCGTTTCTCATCGGCCGACCGTTCGTGGGCGAGGACGCCGTCGCGCTCGCGCTCGGCGACAACCTGTTCTACGGGCACGGCCTGCCGGAGATGCTCCAGCGCGCGGCGGGCCGCGCCTCGGGCGCGACCGTCTTCGCCTACCGCGTGCTCGACCCCGAGCGTTACGGCGTCGTGGAGTTCGACGGGAAAGGGCGCGCGATCGGCCTCGAGGAGAAGCCGAAGGAGCCGCGCTCGAGCTACGCCGTCACCGGCCTGTATTTCTACGACAACCGCGTGCTCGACATCGCGACGGCGCTGAAACCCTCGCCGCGCGGCGAGCTCGAGATCACGGACGTCAACCGGGCGTACCTCGAAACCGGCGACCTCCACGTCGAGCTTCTCGGCCGGGGCATGGCGTGGCTCGACACGGGCACCCACGAGGCGCTCCTCCAGGCCTCGAATTTCATCCAGGCCATCGAGGCGCGCCAGGGGCTGAAGATCGCGTGCCCCGAGGAGATCGCCCACAAGGCCGGCTGGATCTCCGCGGCCGACGTGTCCCGGCTCGCGCAGCAGATGAAGAGCGACTACGGCCGCTACCTTCTCCGGATGCTGGAGGACGGAGTCGACTGAGGACGCAACCGGGGCCCGGGCGCGCTCGTATCTCTCGGGACGAGGAGAAGAGACATGACGACGAGACGCGATTTTCTCTGGAAAACGGCCGCTTCCGCGGGTCTTCTGGCGGGTGGGTTCCCCGCGTCCTCCGCAACGAGGAAAACCCTCCTCATCCTCGGAGGCACCCGCTTCCTCGGGCCCGAGATCGTCGACGCCGCGAAGGCGAGCGGCTGGACGATCACCCTTTTCAACCGGGGCAAGACCAACCCCGGCCTCTTCCCCGACCTCGAGAAGCTGCAGGGAGATCGCAACGGCGACCTCAAGTCGCTCGAGGGCCGCGCCTGGGACGCGGTGGTCGATACCTCGGGTTACGTGCCTCGCCAGGTGAAGGCATCCGCGACGCTCCTGGCTCCGCGCGTTTCACAGTACGTCTTCATCTCGTCGATTTCCGTGTTCTCGGACCTGTCGAAGCCGGGCGTCGACGAGACAGGACCGGTCGCGATCCTCGAGGATCCGGCTGTCGAAAACGTGGGCGAGGGAACGTACGGCGGCCTCAAGGCGCTGTGCGAGAAAGCCGCCGAAGCCGCCATGCCCGGCCGCGTCACGAACGTGCGCCCCGGCCTCATCGCCGGGCCGAACGACGGCACGGATCGCTTCACGTACTGGCCGGTCCGGGTCGCGCGCGGCGGCGAGGTCCTCGCGCCGGACGCGCCCGAGGACCTCGTCCAGTTCATCGACGTCCGCGACCTCGCGACGTGGATCGTGAAGACGATCGACACGAAGACCATGGGCGTTTTCAACGCGACGTCGGCGCCGCTCCGAATGGGCGAGGTTCTCGACGCCTGCAAGGCCGCCGGCGGCGGCGACGCGCGCTTCACGTGGGTGGAGGCCGCTTTCCTCGCCGCTCAGAAGGTCGAGGAGTGGAGCGACCTTCCCGTGTGGACCTCGCCCGCGGGCTCCGACGCCGGAGCCGGCCGCGTGAGCAACGCGCGCGCGGTCGCGAAGGGCCTCGCGTTCCGGCCCGTGAAGGCCACCGCGAAGGACACGCTCGACTGGTGGAAGACGCTCCCGAAAGAGCGGACTTCCAAGCTGAAGAGCGGCCTTTCGCCCGAGCGCGAAGCCGAGGTCCTCGCCGCGTGGCACGAGGCGCAGGCGAAGAAGCCCCCGAAGGCCGGCTGACGGCGTGGGGGGGCGGAGCGCGCTTTCCCGCTTCGTGCGGGTCGAGCCCGGAGAAAGCGCGGGCCTCCTCTGGTCCGCGCTTTCGTTCTTCTTCATCCTCGCCGGCTATTACGTCATCCGGCCGCTCCGCGACGAGATGGGCGCGTCGGCGGGAGGCGGTTTCGCCCTGAACTGGCTTTTTTTCGGGACGCTCGCCGGCACGCTCGTCGTCAATCCGCTGTTCGGAGCGCTCGTCGCGCGCACGCCCCGCCGCGTGTTCGTCCCGGCGGTGATGCACGCGTTCGCCGCGAGCTTCGTGGCGTTCTTCGGACTCCTCACGTTTCTCGACGGCCCCGCGCGGCTCGCCGCGGGGCGGTTCTTCTTCGTGTACGCGAGCGTCTTCAACCTCCTCGTCGTGTCGGTCTTCTGGGGGTTCCTCGCCGACCTCTTCCGTTCCGAGCAGGCGAAGCGCCTCTTCGGGTTCATCGGCCTCGGCGGCACGGTGGGCGGTATCCTGGGCGGCGCCGTCACCGTCGCGCTCGCGCGGCGAATCGGCCCGGTGCCGCTGCTCCTCGTCGCAGCGGCTCTCTTCGAGGCCGGCGTCCTCTGCCTGCACCGGCTCGCGGGGATCTACCATGTGGACGTGGGCGCCGCCGAGCGGGCGGCCGGGAGCGCCGACGGGGTCCCGCCCGGCACGGGCGCGCTCTCGGGCCTGACGCTGTTCGCGAAGTCGCGCTACCTCCTCGGCATCGCGGCGTTCCTCCTTCTCTTCACGGTCGGCTCGACGTTCCTCTATCTGGCGCAGGCGCGCATCGTGCGAAGCGCCTTCCACGACGCCGGCGCCCGGACGGCGTTCTTCGCGAAGGCCGACCTCGTCGTCAACGTCCTCACGGCCCTCACGCAGCTCTTCCTGACGGGGCGCATCCTGCCGGCCGTGGGCCTCGGGCCCGCCCTCGCGCTGCTGCCGGCCGTCACGGCGGCGGGTTTCTTCGCGCTCGGCGTCTCGTCCACCGCGAGCACGCTCTTCGCCGTGCAGGTCCTCCGGCGCGCGGCCGAGTTCGCGCTCGTGAAGCCCGCGCGCGAGGCCCTCTTCACCGTCGTCCCACGCGAGGAGAAGTACACGGCGAAGAGCTTCATCGACACGTTCGTGTACCGGAGCGGCGACGCGCTGGGCGCGCTGGCCGACCGGCTCGTGGCCTTCCTCGGCCTCTCGCCCCTCGGCTTCGCATGGCTCTTCCTGCCCGTGGCCGCCGTGTGGGTCGCGAATGCGCTCGCCCTCGGGAGGAGACAAAAGGCCCTTGCGAACGAGCCAAGCGGGGTTTGAGCGGAGCCGAGCCCGGGAGCGTCAGACCGAAGGCGCTCCCGGAGGCTTCGCCGCGGCGGCCTCGCGACGCATGAACGCCGCGAGGGCGTGGTCGGTCCCGCGGAGATGGTTCGTGAGCGTGCGCCGGAGGCGGTCGGCGAGCTCCAGGGTGATCTCCAGCGTGCCGGCCGCGTTCTGGCGCAGCAGCTCGTTCATCTCCCGGATCAGCCTCACGTGCTCGGCGGCGTGCTCCTCGAAGGCGGGATACTGGTGCAGCCGCATGACGAGCTCCTCGGCGAGGAAGTGCTTCTCGGAAAGGTCGGCCATCTCCTCGAGGATCCTCCCGGCCTCGACGCGCTCATTCGCGCCCGCGGCCCTTTCGAAGGCGTCCACGAGCGCGATCTGGAGCTCGTGCTCCCTCTCTATCTCCGGAAGGCCGTGAACGTCCTTCCGGCCCTCGGCCGTCGGCATGAAACTCCTCTTCCCACCTCGAATGATACGGCGTGCGCCCGACCGGCCAAAAGCCGCTTTGCCAGAATCTGATTCAGGTGGCTCATGGCGCGGGGCTCGTCGCCTCCCGATCGTATGAGGGGAGGGTTCATGCGAGTCCAGGACATCATGACGAGGCGCGTCCAGACCGTCTCCCACACGGAGAACGCGGAAGCGGCCTGGAACCTGATGCGCTGGAAGCGCATCCACCACCTCGTCGTGACCGGCGAAGGCGGTGAAGTCGTCGGCGTCGTGTCCGCGCGCGACCTCGGCGGGCGGGACCGCGACGAGATCCGCCGCCTGCGCCCGATCTCCGCGATGATGACGGCCTACGCGGTCAAGGCGACGCCGAACATGCCCGTACGCCAGGCCGCAAACGTCATGCGCGGCTGGAACATCGGCTGTCTGCCCGTGATCGAGCCGGACGGCAAGCTGGCAGGCATCGTCACGGTGTCCGACCTCCTGCGGCTTCTCGCCGAGCAGGTTCCGGCGCCCGCGCGCGTGAGCCGGACGAAGCGAGTGGTGAAGATCAGGCCGCCGAAGAAGGCCGGCCGGGCCCGCGGGTGGCCTGGTCGGGATCGGAGAACCTCATGAGCGACGCGACCATCTTTTTCGGAACGGACTTCTCGCCCGCATCCGACCGTGCGTTCCTCACCGCGGTCGACGAGGCGAAGCTGCGGTCGGCCGAGCTCGTCGTGGCGCACGTCATCCCGACCGCCGTCCTCCTCGACCATGGCATCGGCGAAGTGGCGCCGCTGCGCGCGATCTGCCTGAAAAAGCTCGAGGCGCTGAGGCGCCGGGCCGAATCCGCCGGTGTCACGGTGCGCATCGAGCTTCTCGACGGCACGCCGCACACCACGCTTGTGGAAGCGGCGGCCCGCGCGAACGCGGCGCTCCTCGTCCTCGGCACGCAGGGCCGGACGGGCGTCTCGCGGCTCGTCTTCGGCGGCGTCGCGATGCGCGTCGTCTGCGAGGCGCTCTGCCCCGTCGTCGTCGTCCGCGCGGCGGCGTGACGCACGGAAACGGCGTGGCTGGCATGCGCCGTACCTTCCGTCCACCGGGAAGGACATGAATTACAAAGCGTTGATTCTGACCGTGATTCTGGGTGGCGCGACGGCGGCCGTGCTTCAGGAGTCGACGCCCGTTCCGACACCCGAAGTCAATCCCCAGGCGACGCCTTTGCCGCGGCCGGACGGCACGCAACAAGCGCCACCAGCGCCCCCCACGCCCGAGAACCTTCCCACGCCCCTGCCCACTCCCGAATTGCGCGCTTCGCGCACTCCCGGAATCGGAAAGCTCGATCCGCTGCGGACGCCGGGAATCAGCCGGACACCCGGCGGAGACCCGGGCGACAAGATCGTTCCGCCGCCGACGCCCGGGCCCTCCGAGATGCTCACGCCCGCGCCGCGCGACCCGCGCGCGGGCTCTTCTTGACGCCTCGAGGCCCGTCCCCTATATTCCTCTGCTCCTGAGCGGGACTAGCTCAGTGGTAGAGCGCTACCTTGCCAAGGTAGATGTCGCGAGTTCGACCCTCGTGTCCCGCTCCATAGTCGAACCCGGGGCCCGGCACGAGCCGGGCCTCGTTTTTTCCGGAGCGAAACCACCCCTCCCGGGTCAATTCGGCCGAGGCTCGTCCAGCCCCTGCATCCGCCGGAGCTGGGCGCGCGCCTTCAGGGCGCGCATGGAACGCGGATTCGCGGCCAGCTCCTTCTCGATCAGACCCATCGCCTCCCCCCGCGCGTCCCCGTATCCGAGCGCGAGCTGCCAGGCGTTCGGCTGCCCGATCGTGCCGTCGGGCCGCAGGAGAAAGCTTCCGATCGGGCGCGACTCGCGCTTCTTTCGACGCCTCAGCTCGGTGAACGCTTCGACGAGCGCCGCGGACGCCACGCCGTCCTTCCCCGCCACGTACGCGAGCCCGCCCCGGGCGTACGTCTCCAGATATTTCGCCTCCGGGTTGAGCGGACGCCCATTCAGAACGCGCTGGGCCTCGTCGAGCGCGAACTGGAAGTCCGCCCTCGACAGGCGGTGCGTGGGCTTCTTCGCCGGCTCGAGGCGTTCGCGCGCCGCGTGCAACGGATGAGACGGGTCGTCGGCCGCGCCCGCGTCCCGCTCGGAGTTCGGCGGAGGCGGGATGGACGGCTTCGCGGCCGCGGCGACCCGCGCGGCCTGGGCCGCGGCCTCGGCCTCCTTCACGCGGGCTTCGAGGTCCGCGATGCGCTTGTCCTCATCGGCGAGCTTTCTCACGAGCGGCTCTGCCTTCCTCGCGCTCGCGGCCGGCGCCGGCTCCGGCGCCTTCTCCGCTTTTTCGACGACCGCCACCGACGCGGGCTCGGAGGCCGATACCGCGGGGGCCGATGGGGCGGCCGGAGCCGCGGCGCTCGCGGGTGAGACGGCGGGCGGAGCGGCGAGCGGAACACTCTCGCGCGCCGGGCGGTGCGCGGCGACCCACCACAGGCCGGAGAGCGCCGCGACCGCCACCGCACCGAGATACATCGCACGGCGCGTCGTGCCCCGCGAGCTCATGAGAACCGTCGCATCGCTCGTCAGAGACGGCCGCACGTCGGAGAGCCGCACGGGCGGAGGCGTGGACGGCGGGGCCCACGGGGTCGTGCCCGGCGCCACGGTGGGGGGCCGTATCTCCGGCGTCGAGACCATCGTCGGCGACGTCGTCGAGCCCGGCGAAGCGCCCCGGCCCGCGAGAGCGGGCGGCGGCGTGATCCCCGCGGGCAGCAGGGCCGCCACGGCGTCCGCGAGGGCGCGGCACGTGGGCGGCCGCGCGGCCGGGTCCTTCGCGAGCGCCTGCGAGAGCACCGCGTCGAGGCCGGCGGGCAGGCCGCCGATGCGCGCCGAGAGCAACGGCGGCGGGCTCGAGACGTGCTGGTGCATGAGCGAAAGCGGGTTGTCGCCGTCGAACGGTGGGCGGCCGCACAGAATCTCGTACGCGACGACCGCGAGCGCGTAGCGGTCCGTCGCGGGGGTCGCCGGGCGTCCCTGCGCCTGCTCGGGCGCCATGTAGATGGGCGTGCCCACCACGACACCCGTCGTCGTGAGGCCCGACTGGTTCTCGAGCATCTTCGCGATGCCGAAGTCCGCGAGGAAGAGCCGGTCGTTCCTGTCGACGAGCACGTTCGCGGGCTTCACGTCGCGGTGCAGCACGCCCGCGGCGTGGGCGGCATCGAGCGCGTCGGCAAGCTGCGTGATCCATGCGGACGCGAGCGCGAGCGGCACGGCGCCGGCCCGCAGCCGCTCGCGCAACGACCCGCCGGAGAGGTAGGGCATGACGAGGAACGGCACGCCGTTGTCCTCGCCAAAGTCGTACACGGGGAGGATGTTCGGATGCTCGAGCGAGGCCACCATGCGCGCCTCGCGCAGGAAGCGCTCCAAAAAGTCCCCCTTGATGGCGTGTGTGGCGAGAATCACCTTCACGGCCACCGTGCGCGCGAGCTTCGTGTCGGTGGCCTGATGGACCTCGGCCATCCCGCCCTGCCCGAGAAGCTTCTCGAGCCGGTAACGGCCCAGCGATCTCCCGACATAATCGCTCACGGACACATCTCCGGACGGAACACTCGCGCAGTCAGTTTACCGTGACGCATCGAACGCGCCGCGCAGCCACTCGACGGCCGTGGAATCGTCCTGAATGGCGACGACGTCGAACCGCACGGAGCCCGCCCGCGCCGGGTGCGCCGCGAGCCAGCGGCGGGCGGCCCGCACGACCCGCGCGCGCTTCGTCCGCGTCACGGCCTCGGCCGGCGTCCCCAACGCCCCGTCCCGGCGGCGCTTGACCTCGACGAAGACGGTCGTCTCGCCGTCTAGGGCGACGATGTCGATCTCTCCGTCCGGGTATCGGACATTTCGATCGAGAATCCGAAGAGAATTTTCTTTGAATAACGAGCAGGCGATGTCTTCACCGATCCGGCCGCCTTCGACTTTTCTAAGATCTTTCTCTTTTTCTTTCTCTTCCTTCGTCCTTTTCGGCCGCCTCTTGCGCACGATCCCCAGCGACTTCAGGTGCTTCTTCCAGTCTTCCCCTTCGGAGGAATTCACGACGGGAGGATAATCCGGGCCGCCATGAGCGACCATGTCCTCGTCCTGTGCCCCGATTGCGGCTCCACGCTGAAGGTGGACCCGGATACCGGCGCCGTGCTGTCGCACGAATCCGCGACCTCGAAGACCAAGCCCTCTTCGCTCGAGGAAGCGTCGCGCGAGAACCAGCGGCGCAAGGACCGCGCCGAGGACCTTTTCGCGGCCACGGTCGAGCGCGAGAAGCACAAGAGCGAGATCCTCGACAAGACGTTCCGGCAGGCGCTCGAGAAGGCGCAGAAAGACCACGGAAAACCGAAGGGGATCTTCGACGACGACTAGTCGGAGTAATCCAGGTACCAGAGGAGCCAGGTCGCGGCCACACCGAGCATCACGGTGAGGAAGATCCACACGGCGAGCATCGGCCACTTATTGCCGTACATCGACTGGATCTTCGCGTAAACGCCGAGCGCGACGAGGACGCCCACGAACCTCAAGATCCACGCGCGGACGCGCCGCCAGCGCTCGGACGCCTCCTCCTCCTCGACCTGCCGGAGCGTAGCCACGACGCGGCGCTTCTTCTCGATATCGCGCTGCCGGGCCTTCATGCCCTCGGTGACGAGCGGCTCGGCGCTCTCCGAGGCGATGCGCGCCGCGCCCGCTTTCGCCCCCGCCGTGTAGACCGGCGGCGCCACGGGCCCGACGATGCGCTGCGCCGGCCGCACGCCGCCCGCCGGAGTCGGCGCGCCCGGGGCCTTCGGCTCGTCCGCCATATGCGGAAAGATTACACCCACGCCCTTGGATTCCGGATCAGCCCGGATGGGCGGGCAACGCCTGTGCGGCCAGCTCGAGGACGTCGTAAGCCTCGGTCCTGCCCGCGAGCTCGGTCTTCGCGTTGCCGAGCATCACCATGCAGAACGGGCACGAGACGCCGACCGCGTCCGTCCCGTTCGCCTCGATCTCGGCGAACCGCGCCTGGTTCACGCGCGCGCCGATCGTCTCGTCCAGCCACATTCGCCCGCCGCCCGCGCCGCAGCACATGCCGTTCCCGCGGCTCAACGGCAGCTCCTTCAGCACGATCCCCGGGATCGCGTTCAGGAGCTCGCGCGGCGCGTCGTACACGCCGTTGTGGCGCCCGAGGTAGCAGGGATCGTGGAAGGAAAGCGAGCGGGCCTCGCCGTTCACGAGACGGATCCTCCCCTCGCGAACGAGCCGCGACACGAGCTCGGTCCCATGCATCACCTCGAACGTGCCGCCGAAGTCGGGGTACTCGTTCGCGAGCGTGTTGAAGCAGTGCGGGCAGTTCGTGACGATCCTCGTCACGCCGTAGCCCTTCATCGTTTCGACGTTCTGCCGCGCGAGCGTCTGGAAGAGATACTCGTTCCCAAGGCGGCGCGCCGCGTCGCCCGTGCACGTCTCCTCCGTGCCGAGGATCGCGAACGTCACGCCGGCCTCGTGGAGCAGCCGCGCGAGCGACCGCGACACGCGCTTGCCGCGCTCCTCGTACGAGCCCGCGCAGCCCACCCAGAAAAGCACCTCGACTCCGCCGGCCAACTTCGCGTCCGCCGCTTCGGCCATCGTGAGCACCGGGAACGGCAAGTCCACCGTCCACGCCGCGCGGTCCGAAGCCGCGAGGTTCCACGGATTGCCCTGGCGCTCCATGCCGTTGAAGGCCGTCTGCGCCTCCTTCGGGAACGAGCTCTTCTCGAGCACGAGGTGGCGGCGCAGGTCGGTGATCTTGTCGACGAACGTGATGCCCACGGGGCACGCGTGCTCGCAGTAGCGGCACGTCGTGCAGGCCCAGATCGTCTCCTCGTCGATCCAGCCTCCGATGAGCGGCCTTCGCGCCGCGAGCGCCACCTCGGCCGAGCCGTCGCCGCGGCCGGCGTCGGCGTCGATCAGCGCGTCCGCGTCCGCGTAGAGCGCATTGCGCAGGTCCACCATGAAGCCCTTCGGCGTGAGCGGCTTGCCCGTGAGGTGAGTCGGGCACACCTCGCGGCAGCGCCCGCACTCGGTGCACGTGAACATGTCCAGCTTCTGCTTCCAGGTGAAGTCCTCGATCTTCGACACGCCGAACTTCTCGGCCTCGGCCGCCCTCTCGATGTCGAACGTCGCCATCTTCCCGGCGGGCTCGAGCTTCGCGAAGAACAAGTTCGGGAGCGCCGTGATCACGTGGAAGTGCTTCGCGAAGGGCAGGTAGTTCCCGAAGACGAAGATCGCGACGAGGTGCGCCCACCACGCACCGAAATAAATAGCCTGCAAAGAGGACGAAGAAAGAAAAGAGAATTGCTTAGAAAGGGAATAGGTCAGGGGTTCCCAGAGAGCGTTTTGGGCGAGAGCGGTACTTGGCGTCGCGCCGAGAGCCGCGCTTTTCGCCGCATCCAGCGCCATTTTCGCGGCGCCGGCGCCGAGATCCGTCACCATCAGGAAGCCGATGAGCAGGAGGATGAGGTCCGCGTCGAAGGACGGGTCGAGCCGCTCTTTCTTCGCGACGTGGCGGCGCGCGAGCGCGAGGACAACGCCGGCGAAGGTCGTCACGAGGACGAGGTCCTTGACGAGGAGATAGCCCTGCCAGAAGCCCGTCGGAAGGAACGGCAGCCCGGCCCCGGGGAAGAGGCCCTCGAAGACGAGCATCAGCGTGCGCAGCAGCAGCACGAGGAAACCGCTGAAGATGAGGGCGTGGTAGAGGCCCGCGTACGGGTCGCGGAACATCTTCCGCTGCAGGAGCCCGTACTCGGCCATGTGCCACAGGCGCGCGAGCGGATGGTCGAGGCGGTCTTCGGGGGGCCCGCCGAGCGTGAGGAGCTGGATGCGGCGCGACGCGGTGTACGTGAAAAGGGTAAGGGCGCCGAGCAGCAGAAGCGCGAAGAGGAGGGTCCCGGAGAACCCGAAATACGTGGCCTGGGCCGGCGTGATCGTCATCGCAAGGGAGGATAGCGCAGCATGTTGTAAGATAAGTTGTGGTAGCTCGAAGCCCGATGACGCGCCTCCGAAGGTCCCTCTGGGCCGCTTCGATCGTGTTCGCGCTGGCCCCCGCCGGCGCCCTTCGGGCCGCCGCGCCCGCGGGCACGGATCTCTGGGGCGGCCCGGCAGTGAAGGGCGTGGGCACGAATGCGCGCTACGACACGAACATCTACGTCTCGAGCGTCGCCCCGGCGACTTGCTCCATCGATTTCCTCGTGGGCGGCGCCACGCTCGCGAGCGTGCCGTTCACGCTGTCCACCCGCGGCGTCGCCGTCATCCCCGCGCCCGCGGCCGTCGACGGGATGGGGACCTTCCTGTACCACCTCAGGAGCGACTCCCCCGTGAACGCCTGGTCCGAGACGTTCAACGACACGCCGGGCGGCCGCTTCGGCACCGTGACCACCGCCTTCCCTGTCTCCGATTTCCTCGCGGCGGGTGACGAGTCGTGGGGCGGCGGCGCCGACGCGTCGTCGTCTACGGACCCCGGCCGCGCGCGCACGAACGTGGGCGTCCTGTGCAGCCCGCTCTCTGCGCAGGGCTGCACGGTCGAAGTCACGCCCTTCGACGGCGGCGCCCCCATCGGCGACGCCCAGATCTTCGCCGTCCCCGGCTCGGCCGCGCAGCAGTCGCTCGCCTCGCTGGTGCCTGCGACGGCCGAGAAATCGCAACTCGCGCTGCGCTTCCGCATGCTCACCGGAGCGGGGTTGCCGTACGCCATCAAGAACGACAACCTCACGAGCGACGGCAGCAGCCTGGCGCTGTCCGTCTCGCGCGGCGCCTTCTCGACGGCGCCGGTCATCACCTCCTTCACGATCTCGCCCTCCACGGGCTGCCCGCCGCTTGCCGTCACCGCGACATGGACGACGACGGGCGCGGACCACGTGAACATCACGGGCGCCGCGGGCGACCTCGCAACCTCCGGCACGGCCAACTTCCAGGTCGTATCGGCGGGCGACATCACGCTCACGGCCGTCGCGCTCTCGGGCGTCACCTCCACGGCGACGCGCAAGGCTACGCTTCAGCCGCCCACGACACCGCCCACGCCGACGCCCGCCACGGCGACGGTGGGCACCAGCCAGGTCGTGCAGGGCTCGATCCCCGCGGCTTACACCGGGACCCTCGTCACGATCACGTTCGACAAACACGAGTCCACGGGCTCGACGTTCATCGTGAGCGGCAACCAGTTCACGTACAAGGCCGGCTCGGCTACCGGCACCGATATCGTGCGCCTCACCGTGCCCGGCGGCGCCTGCGGGCCCGCGACCGCCACGTTCACGGCCACCGTCATCGTGCCCGGCGACCCGGTGATCGACTCCTTCACGGCCGATCCGGCGCGCGGTTGCGGCTCGTCGTCGAACATCGTCCTGTCGTGGCAGACCGAGAACACGGGAATGGTGACGATCAACGGTGTCACCGCGCCCTTCGGCCTTGCGCCGAACGGCTCGGTCGGCACGACGATCACCGGCGCGACGACGTTCACGCTGAACGCCTTCCCGCTTCTCGGGGGGGACCCCGCCCAGCAGTCGCTCACCGTTCCGGTCGACTCGCAGCCGTACATCCCGGTGCTGACGCCCAATAACAAAACCGTGCTGGCGAACTCGGCCACGGTCTTCGTCACGGTCACCGGCGTCCCCGACCCGACGAACCTCCGGACGCTCTTTATCCAGAACCAATCCGGCAGCCTCTTCCAGACCACGGAGACACCCGGGGTCTACGCCTACGTTCCGGGTTTCCGCCCCGGAGTAGACATCGTCCGCGTCTTCTACTCGAATGGCTGCGGGTTCATGTTCGCTGTGTTCACGGCGACGGTCAACTAGGCCTTTAGCTTTTTCGCGGCTTCGGTCAGCGCGGGCACGATCTGGAAAAGGTCGCCCACGATGCCGTACGTCGCCACCTTGAAGATCGGCGCCTCGGGGTCCTTGTTGATGGCGACGATGACCTTCGACGAGCCCATGCCCGCGAGGTGCTGGATCGCGCCGGAGACCCCGCACGCGATGTAGAGCGACGGCGACACGACCTTGCCGGTCTGCCCAACCTGGTGCTCGTGCCCGATCCAGCCCGCGTCCACCGCGGCGCGCGAGGCGCCCAGCGCGGCGCCCAGCTCGTGGCACAGCGCGCGCAGCATGGGCCAGCTCTCGGGCCCCTTGATGCCGCGCCCGCCGGAGACGATCTTGTCCGCCTCGGCCACGTCGATCTCGCCGGCCTCGGCTGCCTCCACTTTCACGACCTTCGCGCGGATCTTCAGCGCCGGAAGGTCGAGGTTCACGACTTCGCCCGCGCCCGGCGTATCCGATCTCGAAGCTGGAAACACGTTCGGGCGCGGCGTCGCGACCTGGATCCCGGCGCTCGGCGCGGCCGTGACGAGAACGCGCGCCTTGCCCGAATACACCGGTCGCTCGCCCGCCAGGCGGCCGTTCTCGACGTCCAGAGTCATCACGTCCGAGAGCACGCCCACGCCGCGGCGCGCGGCGAACCGCGCGGCGACGTCGAGCCCCATCGCCGTCGCCGAGACGAGGACGATGGACGGCTTGAACGCGGATGCGGCGGCGTCGAGGGCCGCCGTATAACCCTCCGAGGAGAAGAGCGCTAGCTCGGGCCTGTCGGCCACGAACACCTTCGCGGCGCCGTACGCGGCGAGCTCGGAAGACAGCGAAGAGATTCCAGAGCCTGCTACCACCGCTCCAAGGGTGCCGCTGATTTTCCTAGAAAGTGAATAGCCGAGGCTGAGCGCCTCGAGGGAGGACTTTCTCAGCTTCCCATCGCGCTGCTCGATGAAGACCAGGACATTCGCCATGGCTGTCCTTCCCTCTTAACCTTCTAAGAAAATCTTCAAAGGACTTTGGCCTCGTCGCGCAGCAGCCGGAGAAGCTCCGTCGCCGCTTTCGCCGGGTCGTCGCCGGGGACCAGCTTCACGGCCTGCCGAGCGGGCGGCAGCTCGAGCTTCGTCCAGCGCACGTGCGCGGCCTCTCCCGCCACCGTAACCGGGTCCACTCCGGCGTCGGCCGGAGTCTTCACGGCGATCGCCTTCTTCTTCGCGGCCATGATGCCTTTCAGCGACGCGTAGCGCGGCTCGTTCAGGCCCTTCGTGGCGCCGATGACGCCGGGCAGCGGCATCTCGACGATCTCCCGCGCGCCCTCGATCTCGCGGTAGGCGAGGACCGCGCCGTCCTTCCACTCGAGCTTCGTCACGAGATTCACGTGCGGCAGGTCGAGCAGCTCGGCCAGCATCGGCACGAGCACCTGCGCGTCCGTGCCGACGCCCTTGTTGCCCATCCACACGACGTCGTGCGGCAGCGCCTTGATGGCGCCCGCGAGGAGGCGCGCCACGCCGAGCGAGTCCACTTCGCCGAGGCCCTCGGAGGCAATTCGGATTGCGTCGTCGGCGCCGCGGGCGAGGCACTCGCGCAGGCCCGTGTCGGCGCGCGCGGGCCCGAATGTTAGGGCCGTGACCGTGCCGCCCTTTGCCTCCTTCATCTGGAGCGCTCCCTCGAGCGCGTACTCGTCGTAGGGGGACACGATCCACTTCACGTCCGCCTCGTCGATCGAGACGCCCCCGGCGGCGATGCGGATTTTCGTTTCCGTGTCGGGAACGTAGGCGATGCAGACGATGTGGTTCATGGCAACCCGGAAACCTAGCACGCCTTTCCCCGCGCGTCATGGAAAAACTGAATGGCGGCTCATTCCAGAGCGAAACTTACGCTTGACTTGCGCTCGCCGTGGCCCTATCTTCTTTGCGAAAGCCGATGAAGCTCTTCGACCTCGTGCGTGCCGCGCTCCGCACGCGCCACTACAGCATCCGTACCGAAGAGGCCTACGTCGGCTGGATTCGGCGGTTCGTCGTTTTCCACGGTAAACGGCATCCCGACGAAATGGGCGAAGCCGAGATCAACGCCTTCGTCTCGGATCTCGCCACGCGCGGGAGGGTGGCCGCTTCCACCCAGACGCAGGCCTTGAGCGCGCTTCTCTTCCTCTACCGCGAAGTCCTCGGGAGGCCCGTCGAGTCCCTCGGCGCCGTAGTCCGCGCGAAACGCCCGGAGCGCCTGCCCGTCGTCCTCACGCGGGACGAGGTGAGGGCCGTCCTCGCGCGGCTCGACGGGACGCCCCTTCTCGTCGCGACGCTCCTCTACGGCACCGGCGTGCGCCTCATGGAGTGCCTGCGGCTGCGAGTGAAGGACGTCGACTTCGCGCTCAACCAGATCCTCGTGCGCGACGGCAAGGGCATGAAGGACCGACTTACCATGCTTCCCGTCGCCCTCCGGCAGCCGCTCCAGCGCCACCTGGTGGCCGTCAAAGCCCTCCACGAGGCCGACCTCCGCGAGGGCTTCGGCAGCGTCTATCTGCCCGACGCCCTCGCGCGGAAGTATCCGGCCGCGGCCAAGTGGTGGGGCTGGCAGTGGATTTTCCCCGCCGCGTCGCGCAGCGCCGACCCGCGAGCGGGCGCAGGCTCTCCCCTGCGCCGCCACCATCTGGGCGAAACGCTCGTCCAACGCGCCGTCCAGCGCGCCGTGCGCGAGGCCCGCCTCGGAAAGCCCGCAAGCTGCCACACCCTGCGGCATTCCTTCGCCACGCACCTCCTCGAGAGCGGCTCGGACATCCGCACCATCCAGGAGCTGCTCGGCCACCGCGACGTTGCCACCACCATGATCTATACACACGTCCTGAACCGCGGCGGCCTCGGCGTCACCAGCCCGCTGGACCGGATGTGAGCTCCTCTTCGGGCGTGGTCGGTTCGTGCCTCAAGCCGGGCCGCAAGGGCACGCGAAAGCTCCTCCGCGAGTTCGGCCCCCGACTCGTTTGCGTCCGCTACCGCTATGATGAGAGAAAGCGCACGAGGATGAAAACCGTGGAGCTCGTCGTCGAGGAAGTGCCGTGGATTCCCGGCTCCGCGCGGCGCGTCTTCGTCGACGTGAAATACGGGGAGGTTCGGCTCAGGGCGGCGATGCGAAACGCCGGCGGCAGGTGGTCGCCAGAGAAGAGATTGTGGGAGATCCGCTACGACCGCGCCGTCAAACTCGGACTCTCCCGGCGGATCCGAATCGACGCGTCGAGCCTCGAAACCACCACCAGAAAGCTCCCATCTGCGGAAACCGAAGAGCACCCACCTGCGGAAACCTCCCCCGGGACTCCGTCATGAAGCTTCCGCACGTACAAACCCGTCCTGCAGCCGAATACTAGTTAGCCAGCCGAAACAGAAATGAGCTGCGTTCTTCGTGTCGCCGGCTCGAAGTCAGCCGTCCGCAAGTTTGCGGCCCGCACTTCGCTGCCCGTCTGTCGCGTCTTCATCGCCGGCGAACCAATCTGGCCCGGCAGCAACCGTCTGACCCGCGTCACCGGCCTCAACATTTCGGTCAGCGACGCTCCGGGGTCCGACCTACCCGCGCAGGTTAAGGAAACTCTCGTCTTCTTCAGGAAACATGCACGCGAGCTTCGTCGTATAAGTGCGGCCTTTCCGCGCAGCTCGCCTGAGCTCGACTTCAGTATCTGGGTCACGGCTCCACCAGAAACGTACACCCACTCCTACCGGCTGCCTCCGCAACTCCTCAAGCTCGCTGGGGCGTACGGCTTCACGGCTCGCCTGTCTCTTTACCCCACCGATATTGCGGCCGTCTAACCCCTCGTATCTGGACTCCTCCCCTCCGTCAAACACGGGCGGTCTCTAATCTTCTCCTTTTAAGAGAACACAAGCTCTCGGTCGTCGGGGTGCTTGCCGCGTTTGAACGGGCTCGATGGTGATGAGCGGGGGTCGCGACGGCACTCGTATCTACGGCCTTTGAAGTTGGAGCCGGCATGGGCTCCGGGCCAGGATGAAAATCCGCACACGGGGAGCCAATCGCTGAACAACGGCCTCTTGGGGCCAGCGGGGTTATCGGCTTTCCCCCGTGTCGGTCGGACCGAGCTCATCTGTCGCATCTTTCGCGTTCTTGGGCGGGAGGACTCTGACGGACTCCTTTCGTTTGTGGCTTTCAGGCGGGAACGTTTTGTGGTGCGAGCGGGATCGGATGGAAGGGAACGCCTCGCGTCGAGACGGCCCAGACGATTCGCGCGAGCTTATTCGCCACGGCGACGGAGGCGCGGTTTCGCCCGCGCCTTCTCTCGACGTTTAGCGCCCACTCCTGCAGCCGATGCGGTTTCTTTGTGCGGTGTGCCCAGAGCAGCACCGACCGTGCCCCGCCGATGAGAAGCGTCCTGAGGTACGTGTCGCCCCTCTTGCTGATCGCACCGAGCTGCCGCCTCGCGCCACTGGAGTGTTCCTTCGGTGTCAGGCCGAGCGAACTCGCAAAGCGGCGACCGGATGGAAACCGCGAGAACTCGCCCACCA
>OCTA010000431.1_pt1 | contig 38729 bp, 38 predicted proteins | sample 1538991 | NCBI WGS metagenome assembly OCTA01 (sample SAMEA3539302, study PRJEB22396) | soil metagenome | biome: tundra; feature: field; material: soil | place: USA | collected 2010-05 | depth 0.15 m | reverse complement strand
TGCGTGCCGCACTACCCTAGGCCGCGCCGGTCCGCCGTTTGCGCGCGCGCAGTTCCCGGCTGGCGGGCTTGCGCCGCGAACGAATGCGTCCGTTATCCAGGCCGTATTCCAGGGCCTTGCGCTGTAGCGTGTTGCGGTGGATGCCCAACTGCTTGCTGGCCGCCGACTGGTTGCCTTTGCTGTGCCCGAGCGCCGCTTCGATCATGCTCCGTTCCAGGAGCGCGACCGCATCCGTGAGAAAAACGCCTCCGTTTAACAGTCGAGCCACCAAACCGTCAAATTCGTTTTTCATTTCTTATCCTTGTTCGCCTCGGGCGTTGTTATGTGCCGCCGGGCGGTCGCCCAGGCTTGCTTGACCTGCCCGTATGCCTTGCGAAAACCTTCTTTAAACTCGTGAGGAGCCATGTCCGCCGCCAAGTTGGCCGCGCCCACCAGGTAAGGAGCCAGGCGGGAATTCTCGACCGCGGCCGGCGGCGTGTCGCCGTGCGAAAACGCCATCAGTCCGGAAACCAGCACCACCGAGATCAGGGCTGCGCGCAATACGCCGAAGCCCGCACCCAGAAGGTGATCGAAGAAAGACAGCCCGGTCACCCTCAGAAACTTGCCCACCACAAAACCGACCAGCGCGCCCACCAGCAGCACGCCGCAGAACACCAGGATGAAGCCGGCGAAATTCGCCGCCTGGCGCGACTTGAGGTGTGGCTCCAGAAAGCCGCCCGCCCAGCCGTAAAACCATAACCCCAACACGAACCCCAATACCACCGAAACCAGCCCGATCACTTCCCGCGTCAAGCCCCTGCGGAAAGCGGCCACCACCGACGCCGCCAGAATCAGCGCCAGCACCACATCCAGCCAGTTCATAGCTGGTGGCCGGTGAGCGCCTGGTAGGCCTGTAAGTATTTTTCGCTGGTCTTCGCCGCGACCTCCTGCGGCAGCGGCGGAGCTGGCGGCTGCTTGTTCCAGTGAATCGATTCCAGGTAGTCGCGGACGAATTGCTTATCGAACGAGAACTGCGCGCCGCCGGCCCGGTACGTGTCTGCCGGCCAAAAACGCGAGGAATCCGGCGTCAGCACTTCGTCGCCGAGCACCAGCGTGCCATCCACGAAGCCGAATTCGAACTTGGTGTCGGCGATGACGATGCCGCGCGATTCGGCATAGCGGGCCGCGCGAGAATAGATTTCGAGCGTCAAATCGCGCAGCCGTTTGGCGAGGTCCTCGCCGATCAGCGCAACGGTCTGCGCGAACGAGATGTTTTCGTCGTGTCCCGCCTGCGCCTTGGTGGATGGCGTGAAAATCGGCTCGGGCAGTTTGTCGCTTTCGCGCAGACCCGCCGGAAGTGAAATGCCGCACACGGTTCCGTGCTGCTTGTATTCCTTCCAGCCGGAACCGGAAAGATAGCCACGCGCCACGCACTCGATGTCGATCATACTGGCCCGCTTCACCAACATGGAGCGGCCCCCCAGTTGATCGCGAAACGCGGCGAGCGCCGCCGGGTACTCACCAACCTGCGCCGTCAGAAAATGCGTTGGCGTCAGGTCGCGCAGAAAGTCGAACCAGAAAATGGAAAGCTGGGTCAGGACCTTGCCCTTGTCCGGGATGCCGGTGGGAAGAATGTAGTCGAATGCCGAGATGCGGTCGGTAGCGACAATCAGAAGCTGCTCGCCAACGCGATAAACATCGCGCACTTTGCCGTGGGCGTGAAGTTCGATGCCAGGAAGATCAGTCGTTAAGAGAACCGGGTTCTGTATGGAATGCACGGTGCCTTTGGATTTTCACTCGGGGGGGCCTTCCAAATCATAGCGCTTCCCGCGCCGATTGCAACGGAAATTTCCAAAAAATTCCGCCGGTTGCCGCGTCGCGCGGCGCAGCCGGCGCGATCTTCTTCCGCGCTTCATCGTTAACGCCGCGCGGCTTCGCCTGAAGACTAAAGAACTTCGGCGGATTGGCGGCCAACTGTCGTGCCGGTACTGGCCTTCACTGAACTGTACAATCGAGGAGTGACCGACGCCGCGCTGCTCGAACAAATTGCCCGCTCGCCGCACGCCCGTGCTAACTTTAAGCAACTTGTGCGGGAGCTGGGCACCAGGGGTGAAACGCGCGCCGAGTTGGAAACCGCGCTCGCCCGATTGGCCGCCCGCGGCGATCTCATCGAGCTGCGCTCCGGCCACTACACGGCCACCGCGCGCAGCCGCGAATTCGCCGTCGGCCGCGTGAACATGCACCGCGACGGCTACGGCTTCCTGATTTCCGACCGTCCCCTCGAAGGCATCCAGGGCGATGTGTTCCTGCCGCCGGAAACGGCCGAAAAAGCCATGCATGGCGACCGCGTGGTGGTCCGCATCGCACGCATCGAAGCCGGCGGACGCGCCGATGGCGAAATCGTCAAGGTGTTGCAGCGCGCGCACCTGACCGTGGTCGGCGAATTCCGCATTGGCCGGCGCGGGCAGTATGTGGTGCCGCACGATGGCCGCATCCGGCAGTGGATCGAGATTCCCGAAGGCATGGAGATCCCGCCGGCCGGCGGCACTATTGATCGCATTGGCGTCACCCCGCGCCAGGTGAATTCGCCCGCGGAACTGGCCGGCCTGATCGTCAACGTCGAGGTGCTCGAATACGCGGAGCGCGGAGAGCATCCGGTGGGCCGCGTGATCGAGATTCTCGGCTCGCCGGACGATTTCGGCGTCGATGTCGAGATCGTCATCCGCCAGCATCACCTGCCGCACCGCTTTCCGCCGGAAGTGGTGGAGCAGGCGCGCGCCATTGCGGACTCGATCGATGACGCCGAACTGGCGTCGCGCCGCGATTTCCGCGGGCTCGATATCGTCACCATCGATGGCGAAACCGCGCGCGATTTCGACGACGCGGTGTGGGTGGAACGCCTGGCAAACGCCAACTATGCGCTGCAGGTCCACATCGCCGACGTGAGCCACTATGTGCGGCCCGGCACGCCGATCGACGTCGAAGCGCGCTTGCGCGGGACGAGTGTCTACTTCCCGGACCGCGCGGTGCCCATGCTGCCTTTCGAGCTATCCACTAACATCTGCTCGCTGCGCCCGCAGGTGGACCGGCTGGTCCTTTCAGCGCTGCTCGAAATCGACGCCCGCGGAGAAACCGTGGCGCAGGAGTTCACCACCGGCGTGATCCGCAGCGTCGAGCGGATGACTTACACCGATGTTCATCTTGTGCTCGAAGGCGATGCCGCCAAGCGCGAGCGCTACCAGCCGCTGGTCGAGCGCTTCGAGCTGATGCGGGAACTGGCGCTGCTGATGAATCGCAAGCGCGTGCGCCGCGGCTCGATCGATTTCGACATGCCCGAGCCGCTGATCGAGTTCGACGAATGGGGCGCCATGACCGGCGTCAGCCGTGCCGCGCGCAACATCGCCCACCGCATCATCGAAGAGTTCATGCTGGCCGCCAATGAAGCGGTGGCCGCGCACCTGGCAACCGCCGTCCCCGCCAGCATCTATCGTATCCACGAAAAGCCCGACCCCAAGCGCGTGATGGATTTCGAGGAAGTGGCCGCGCACTTCGGTTATTCGCTCGGCGTGGGCGCGATTCCCGTGCAGCGGTTCGGCGTCACTGATAAGAGGCGCGACGGCGGCAAGCGGCGGCACGACATCGAACTGGCCGCGCCCGAGTTGAAGATCACGTCGCGCCAATACCAGAAGCTGGTGGCGAAGATCGAAGGCAAGCCCGAGGAACGCATCCTCAGTTACCTGATGCTGCGGTCGTTGAAACAGGCGCGCTACGCGACCAATAACGTCGGCCACTTCGCGCTGGCCGCCGACACGTACACGCACTTCACGTCGCCCATCCGCCGCTACCCCGATCTGGTGGTGCACCGCCTGCTGCGCGAGGCGCTAGACGCCGATCGGAGCCGCGACCGTCAGGGAGCGGTTGCCACAACTCTTACCGAGCCCGAACTCAGTGCCATCGCCACGGAGTGTTCCCACACCGAGCGCCGCGCCGCCGAAGCCGAGCGCGAGCTGGTGGAGTGGAAGAAGGTGCGCTTTATGGCGGACCGCGTGGGCGAGGATTTCGACGCGCTCGTCATCAGCACCGCCAAGTACGGAATCTTCGTCGAGCTGACCGAGCTGTTCATCGAAGGCCTGGTGCCCATCGACACCCTCCCTGGCGACGAATACACTTACCGCGAAAACGTGCGCAAGGTAGTCGGCAAACGCACAAGACGCGAGTTTTCCATCGGCGACCGCGTAAGAGTAGTCCTGGTGCGAATCGACGCCAACGAACGCAAACTGCAATTCGCGGTGTTTGAGGAATCGAAGCCAAGGCGGCGGAAGGGGCGTTAGTCCGTGGCGCAGGCTGTCAAGCCCGGCTTGACAGCCCGCGCCACGTCTGCACTGCTAAACTCTCTATTAGGCCTCCATGGACCGACCTGCCGCCGCTACATCCGCCACCGCGCGGGACATCATTCTGGAGATTGTGCGCAACATGCGAGAGGGCCTCGAGCCTCTGCACTATTCCACGCTGGCGCCGGCCATCTATCACGTCTACCTGCACCCGGACGACATGGAGCGGCTGCGCGGCATCGTGCCGCGCATTGTCGATGAGGCGCGCCGGGCGCTCGATGCGGAGATGGAATCGCTCAACCGCAGCGGGCTCGCCAAGCGGCTGAAACTGGCGCGGCGCGGCGAGCCCAAAGTGGCCGCACCCGAGGGCGGATGGCAGATCCGCATTCTGGAGAATACCGACGACGATGTGGATGCGGGCGACATCGTCATTTACTCCGAGCTCGCCCTGCCCGCCAAGGAGGAACTCGGCGCCGGCAGCATGACCAAACGCATCGCCACTCGCCGCATGGCGGGCACGGCAGCGAGCGCCGAGTCCTCCTATCAGCCGGCGCAGGCGGCGCCTGAGACGCCAGCGGCGGCGCCCGCCGGTGCGTTTGCGTACATCGAATATGAAGACCGCGGCGTGCGCAAGACGTTCTACATGACCAAGAACGAAATCGTGGTGGGCCGCGGCGGGCGCGATTATTGGACGGACTTGAAACTGGACACGCTGCCCGATGTCTCGCGCGAGCACTTTCGGCTACGCCGCGATCCGGAGACCAGCAAGTTCTTTCTGAAGGACCTGAGCCGCCTGGGCACGACCATTAATGGCGTCGCTGCGCCTTCGAGCATCGAAGTCGCCGGCACCGAGAAACGCGACCGCAACGTGGAAGCGCCCGTGCCGGAGCAGGCGCGTCTCGGTCTGGCCGGCGTTTGCTTTCTGGAATTCCGAAGCGCCGCGCATGGTTAAGAAACCGCTCAGCGGCAACAGTACCGACCGCGCCCTTTGGTCGCGGCTCCGATTTCGCGCGCGATCGGAGCCGCGACCAGAGGGCACCCCAGAGGGAGCGGTCACGGTGATCGATGTGGCAATTTCATGACAGGCTCTAACACGATGCTGAAATGCGCGGGGGCTAGCGACCTGGGCCGCGTGCGCCACAACAACGAAGACGCTTGGTACATGGACGCCGAGCGCGGCATCTTCCTGGTGGTGGATGGCATCGGCGGGGAGGCGGCGGGCGAGAAGGCGGCGGCAATCGCGGTGGACCGCATCCGCGCCCGCCTGGAGCGCCAAACCGGCTCGGTGGAGCAGCGCGTGCGCGAGGCCATCACCGTGGCCAACAACGAGATTCTGCGCGCCGCGCGCGGCAATCCGCAGTGGCAGGGCATGGCCTGCGTGCTGACTCTGGTGGCGATGGATGACGGTTCGGCGGTGGTGGGCCACGTCGGCGATTCGCGACTCTACGAGATCCGCCGTGGTGCGATCCGCAAGATCACTCACGACCATTCGCCGGTGGGCGCGCGCGAAGACGCGGGGGAGCTTTCCGAGCTCGATGCTATGCTCCATCCGCGCCGCAACGAAGTCTTTCGCGACGTGGGCAGCGAGGAGCATTCGCCCGACGACGCGGATTTCATCGACATCGAACGTGTGCCGTTCGAGTCCGACGCGGCGCTGCTGCTGTGCACCGACGGTCTCAGCGACCAAGTGACATCGGATTACATACGCCTGCTGGTGGAACGCAACGCGGGCGATCCCGCCGCCGCCGCGCGCCAATTGATCGAGGCCGCCAATACGGCCGCCGGCAAGGACAATGTCACGGTGGTGCTGGTGGAGGGCTCGAAATTCGCCGCGGCTAGCGTGGAGGTGCCGCGCCAGGGGTTCCGCGTGGGCAGTGCGGTGGCTTTGGCCGCCGGCGTGTTGCTGGTGGCGCTATTCGGCGTCGGCGTACTGCGCACCTTGCAGCCCTCCAAGCTCGTGACTTCGGTTAGGGTCGGACCACGGATCCTTCAGGTCGATGCCTCCGCCGGCGAGCCAGGGACTCTTGGCCAATCTGTCTCCCAGGCGCTGGCAGTAGCCCAGGCCGGCGACGTCATTCAGTTCGCCGCGGGCAGGGAATACCATCAGCCGGTGCGGCTGAAATCCGGCGTCACGTTTCGTGGCAGCCAGTGGGGCGAAATGGCGAATGGCTCCCGCGCCATCTTGCGTCTCGCGCCTGGAGCGGCCGGCCCGGCTGTGTTGGGCGACAACGTTCGCGACGTCCGCATTCAGGGCCTGCGCATCCTCGCCGACCCGCAGGTGCCGCTCCCTCAGGGCATTCTCTTAGTTGACTCCAGCATCGAGATCGACGATACGGAAATCGAGGGCGCTACCATCGGCATCGAAGTTCGCGGCGCCAGCCGGTTGCTCATGCGCGCTTCGACCATCCGCGATTCGCTGGCCGAGGGGCTGCTCGCCTCCGGCCCCAGCTCGCTGTGGCTGTCGCACAATTCGTTTCTGCACAACCACGGCGTCAACCTCGCGGTGCGCGATGGCGCGCAGCCTTCGCTCACCGGCAACGTGTTCGACAAAAGCACGCTGGAGTTACCAACCGAACTCAAGCTGGAGAGCGTTCGCCAGCAGAATTTCCTACTGGATGCGAAACCCGCCCCGGCGCGGAGGGGAGCGAAGCCGTGATTGCCCCCGCTGACCGGCGTATCGGCAAGTACGAAATCGGCCGCAAGCTCGGCCGCGGCGGCATGGCCGATGTGTACCTGGCCGAGGACACCGAAACCGGGCACACAGTGGCGCTGAAGCTGATCGAACACGGCGCCGATGCCGACACCGTCGATGCCATCGAAGCCGAGCGCCGTGGCGCGGAACTGCAGGCCCGCCTGGCCGCCGTCGACCCTCGAGTGGTCCGCGTGTATGAGGCCGGCGATCTGGAGAGTTATTTCCATGTCGCCATGGAGTATATCGACGGGCAGGACCTGGCCGAGTTGCTGCGCCGGGGCCCGCTGGTCATCGAGTTCGCCGTCGATACCGCCATCGCCGTGGCCGAGACGCTGGTCAACGCCCACAACCTGGAGGCGTCCATCGATGGCAAGGAATTCCGCGGCGTGGTGCATGGCGACATCAAGCCCAAGAACATTCGCATCGATAGCCGGGGCGAAGTGCGCGTGCTCGATTTCGGCATTGCGAAGGCGCTTTCGCTTTCGCGCCGGCTGACCCGCAATGAATTCGGCTCGGTGCCCTACGCGTCGCCGGAACGGCTCGATTCGGGCGACGTGGACCCGCTTTCCGACTTGTGGTCGCTGGCGGTGATGCTCTACGAAATGGTGACCGGGCTGCAGCCTTATCACGCCGAGACGACCGAACGCCTGGAGAGCATGATCCGCTCGCGCATTCCGCCGCCGCCCGCGCCCGATCCCTGCCCGGAACCGCTGCGGCGCATCATCGTCAAGGCTACCGCGCCGGATGCGGCAATGCGCTACCAGTCTGCGCGCGAGTTTGCCGACGACCTGATCGCGTTCCGCCATGATGGCACCGTGCGGGCGGCGACCGAGGACCTGGATGCGACGCGGCGCACCACGCGCGCCGAGCTTGACGATGCCACCCGCCGCACCGCGCCCCAGGGCGAAGCCACGCGCCGCAAGCCGCCCGCGCGGAACTGGCCTCTCACCGCCCAGCTTCCCAAGCGGCCGCGCACGAAATTCGGCAACGTCATGCGCGTGGTGTCCCTGCTGGCCGTAGCAGCGATCTTGTACGGCGGCTGGGAGCTCTTTGCCAACTACCTGATGTACCAGCACGGCCAGCAGCTCAAGCGCGACATTCAGGCCGAGCAGGTGACCGACCCCGATCGCATCTGGGACCGTTGGACGGAACTTTCCAAGCGCAATCCTTCGTCTCTTCTCTTGTACTCGCCGCGGAAAGCCGTGAAGGAAAATCTGGTGGAGACAGCCGATCGCGTGATTGCCGCCTATCGCAAGGCCGACGGCCAGCCGATCTATGAGAAGGATTGGGAACGCGCCCGCAACGCCCTGGCGCGCGCTCTGGCGATGGACCCGGACGACCAGGTGCGCGGCAAGCTGCGCCTGGCCGAAGGGCACGTGACCCGCATCAATGGCGCAGCTCACCACGATGCCAAGCAACTGCAGACCGCCGTAGACGATTTCAGCCAGGCCGACCGCCTGTTGCCGCACTCGCCCGATCCCCAGCTTGGGCTGGCGCGCGCTTACTATAACTTGAAAGACATCGACAAGACCTCTGCCGCGCTCGAAGAGGCCGAGCGACGCGGCTATCAGCTCGCCAACCGCGACAAGCTGCAACTGGCCGATGGCTACCGCGACCGCGCCGACCTCACCTTCTGGGATTCCCGCAACGTGCGCGGCTTGCCGCAGGAAAAAGACGAGGACGATCGCGCTGCCGCCGACTACCGGCGCGCCCTCGACCTGTATCAGAACGTTGCCCCGTACGGCAACGCCAGCGTCGGCATTGTGCGCGTCCAAGCCAGCCTGCTCATCGTCAACGCACGCCTGCAACAGATCGCGGACACTGGAGGCGCGGCGCAGAAATGAGGGGCTGTACGACGGCCTACATAAAACGTGGGGCGGACGCCCTCGTCCGCAGCCGGCCCCCCGGCCGGCTCTGCGGGCGTGCCCGGTTCGGCAGACGTGGCGCACGCACTCGTGCGTGCCGCGTCGGCAATCTTGCCGACGCCCGGCGCCTCCACATTCCCGTCAAGTCAGAGGTAGGACAGGCGATCGGTTTCTGTGGTCTGTTAGGATCGGCCGCCGGCCCGCGAAATTCCATGAACAACTCCGGTAGCGCCGGCGGTCTTGCCGCCGGTGATTTGCCGGGGTTCCCGGAGCTTCGAGGCGGTTTTTCGACCCTGTCAAGTTGTCGCGCCTTGGCGAGACATGACAGACCACGAAAAGCGATGGTCCGTCCCACCATTGGCGCTGGTTGCGGACGGCCAGGTTCCACCCGCTAACATGCCCGTCACCCGCAGCAGCGCCGCCAACCGCCCGAGCGCCGGGCGCGGCCCCCAACGCCGCGTCGCGTGGCGTATCCGCGAGCTGCTGTGGATGGTTGCCGCCGGCCTGGTTGTGGCCGCCGGTTTGTGGCTGGCGTGGCGCGCCAAGACCGCCGGCTTTCCCGTCGCCGAACAGGCGCTGGCCGCCAAGCAGATCGTCAACCTGAACGAGCTTTCCGTCCGCGAGGATCTGCTGCCCGTGCTCGCGCTGTATCCCGATCCGGCCGAGCGCGAATTCGTCGCTCGCAAGATTTACAACATCTCCGGCGGCCTGGCCAACGTCGGCGCCATCGCCCGCATTCGCGTTACCCGCGAGGAACTCGCCGGCCGCGGATTACAGGTGCTGCGCGACCGTCTCAAAGACCGCGAGTCCATGCCGCTGGTGAGCGGCGACCAACTGCGCTTGCTCAAACCCTCGCTGGTGGTGCGCCGGCCGGAGGAGTTCCGCCGCTCGTTCGAAATTTGGATCACGCTTTTCTTCGCCGCCTTTCTGCTGGTCAACGTGGTCTGGAGCGCGCGCGGTTTCCGTGGCGATCCATACCTTGTATCCGCCCTGGTTCTGCTTACCGGCGTCGGCCTGGTGTTGATGATCAGCCTGCGCGATCCGCTGCGCGATCAGTTGCTGTTCGCCGATTTCGCCCAGGGCGCGGCGCTCGGCTGCGTGCTGATGGCCGCTGCCGCGCTGCTCGATTTCGAACGCCTCACCGGCCGCTTGAGCTTCGTGCCGCTGCTGGCCAGCTTCGCGCTTTCCGCGCTGCTGATCGTCTTCGGCTCCGGTCCCGGCTCGAGCGACGCCAAGGTCAACCTGCTCGGTTTCCAGCCGGTCGAGATCATCCGCGTGCTGCTGGTGTTTTTTCTGGCCGGGTATTTTGCGCGGCGCTGGGACGTGCTGCGGCACGCGCACGAAACCCGCGCCTCGCTTGTCCGGCTCACTCGTCACATCGATATTCCGCCGGTCGAATACACTCTGCCGGCAGCCGCGTGCGTGGCGCTTTCGCTGCTGTTTTTCTTCTTGCAGAAAGATATGGGGCCGGCGCTGGTTTTTTGCTGCCTGTTTCTGACGCTCTATGGCATCGCGCGCGCGAGCGTTTTCGTACCCCTGGTTGGCTTTGCGCTGGTGGTGCTGGGCTTCGTGGCGGGCTTCTATCTGGGAGTGCCGCACACCGTCGGCGAGCGCGTTTCCATGTGGGTTTCGCCGTGGGACAATCTGGTTCACGGCGGCGATCAACTGGCGCAGTCGCTGTGGGCCTTTTCCACCGGCCAGCTTTCCGGCATGGGTATCGGGTTGGGCGATCCGCAACTGGTTCCCGCGGCGCACACCGATCTGATCCTGTCAGCCCTGAGCGAGGAATGCGGCTTCCTGGGAGTCGCCGCGGTCTTCGGCGTTTACGCATTTATCATATGGCGGGCGCTGCGCATCGCCTTGCGCGCCGCCTCGGACTACGAATTCTTTTTGGCCGCCGGGCTGGGCGTGGCTACCGCGCTGCAGCTTCTGCTGATCTCCGCCGGCGCGCTCGGCGTGGCGCCGCTCTCCGGCGTGGTGACGCCATTCCTGAGTTACGGCCGGACCGCGCTGCTGGCGAATTTCCTGGTGATCGGCATTCTCGAATCCATCTCCGCGCGGCGCCGGCCGGAAGAAGAGGCCGCGCCATTTCGCCCGGCCGTAGCCGTGGCGGGCATCATTCTCGCAGTGGCCGGCGCGACGGTGCTGGCCAAGGCCGCCTGGGTCGAGTTGCTCCACCCCGCCGCGGTGATGGGGGAAGGCGCGCTAGTGGTGGAGGCTGACGGCGCCCGCCGATTCGAATACAATCCGCGCTTTCAGGAAGTGATGCGCCAAATTCCCAAAGGCGCCATCTACGACCGCAACGGTCTGCCGCTGGCGACCAGCGACTGGAGCGAGCTCGAAAAACATCGCGCCGAATACGCCGCGCTCGCGATCGATATCGATCGCGCCTGTTCCCGCACCGACAATCGCCACTACCCTTTCGGCGGCCTGATGTTCGACCTGCTGGGCGATCTGCGCACCCGCACACGCTGGGCCGCCGGCAACACGGCGTTTGTGGAGCGCGATTCCGCCCGCCGCCTGCGCGGCTATGACGACCGCCCCACCTTGGTGGACGTCAAGAACCCGAAGACCGGCGCGATCGAGCGCGTGATCCGTTACGATTACCGCGAACTGGTCCCGCTGGTGCGCCACCGTTACGAACCAAACAGCCCCGAAGTGCGCCGCGTGCTCGACCGGCCGCGCGACATCCATATGTCGATCGACGCGCGCCTCACCGTGCGCGTGGCGGCCATTTTGCGCGCCACGCTGAAGTCGGCGGGCCTCGAGAAAGGCGCGGCCGTGGTTCTCGATCCCTCCTCCGGCGACCTGCTGGCCGCCGTGAGCCTGCCCTTGCCGCCCGACACGCCGCCAGCCGAACCGGCAAGCGACCAGGCCAATCCGTTCCTCGACCGCGCGCGCTTCGGCCTCTACCCGCCCGGGTCCACTTTCAAAGTGGTCACCGCCATGGCCGCTTTGCGCAAGGACCCGCAGCTCGCCGGCAAGACCTACGAATGCATCCGCCTCGCCGACGGGCGAGTGGGCAACTTCATCAAAGGGTCCAAGCGCCCTATCCGCGACGACATTCAGGATCGGGTGCCGCATGGCACGGTCAACATGGAGCGCGGGATCGTGCTTTCCTGCAACGCCTACTTCGCGCAATTGGGCGCGTATGACGTGGGCGCCGAGCCGCTGCTCGAAACCGCCGGTCTGCTCGGCATCTCCGTGGCCGCGCCCGCGACCGCCGCGCAACTGCGCAAGTCGCTGCCGCAATCTTCCTACGGGCAGGGGCAGGTGGTGGCGTCGCCGTTCCAGATGGCGCGCGTGGCTGCCACCGTGGCAACCGGCGGCGCCATGCCGCAGGGCCGCTGGATCGCCGACGAGACCAATCCGCGCACCGCGCCGCCGCAGCCGGTGTTGACCGCCGACGCCGCTGCCACGCTGGGCAAGTTCATGCGGGAAGTGGTGACTTCCGGCACCGGACGCCGAGCCGAGTCCTCTGTTCCCATCGCCGGCAAGACCGGCACCGCCGAGCTGGCCGGCGCGCCTTCCCATGCCTGGTTCATCGGCTTCGCTCCTTATGGCGCCGGCCCGCGCAAGATTGCCTTCTCCATCCTGGTGGAAAATGGAGTGTACGGAGGCACTACCGCCGCGCCCGCTGCCGCCCAGATCGTCGCAGCGGCGCTCGAACTGGGCCTGATTCAGCCATGAGACTATTTTCCGATATCGAAAAGACCATCGAACGCGGCTTTCGCAAGTGGACCGAGCATGTCTTCGGCGCCGCACAGTCCGATGAGCTGCTGCTGGTGCATCGCGCCATCCTTGAGGAAATCGAAACCAAAGTGCAGACCGCCGGCCGCGGCCAACGTGTCTTCCCCTACTCGTTGGTGACCGTCACTTTGATGTCCGCCGACGCCGACCGGCGCGCGCTCTACGCCGCGGCTTTCGGCGCCGAGGCCCGCCTCGCGAACGACGTGCGCCAGGCTCTGGAAGGCGCCGGCTGCCAGTTGCCACGTGCCTTTGCGGTCGATGTCAAAACCGCCGAATCCGGACGCGGCGCCTTCGAGATTCGGTATGGCACCGCGGCACCCGCTCCGCCCGCGCCGGCAAGCCTGGTAGTGGTGAAGGGTAAGGCGGAGAGCGAAACTTACCCGCTCTCGAAACCGCGCACCAACATCGGCCGCCTGGCGGAGTTGACCGATGCCGAAGCGCGCGTGGTACGCCGCAACGACGTGGTCTTTCTCGAAGGCGCCGACGAGTCCAACAACACCGTGTCGCGCAAGCACGCGCACATCCAGTTTGCGGCGGGCGAATACCGCATCGCGGATGACGGGAGCGAATTCGGCACCCGCGTCTTCCGCGATGGCCGCTCGATCGACGTCCCCGCCGGCAACCGCCGCGGCGAAAAGCTGCGCCCCGGCGACGAGATCCACCTCGGCCGCGCCTGCCTCCGCTTTCAGCAATAGGTAGGGCACGCTTTAGCTTGCCCAAAAACACCAAAAACAATAACGGCCACAGATGAACACAGATAAACACTGATGAACACCGATTGAGAAGGATTGGCTCATCCGTGTTCATCTGTGGCTCGGAATCCTCTGTCGGATTTTTTCAGCAGCCAGCTTAGTTTGCCCGCGCCAAGATCTTGCCGCACGGCAGAAAAATGCCGCCTCTCGATCCCTCCGCGCGATGACGCCACAAGACTTGCCGTATGGCCACCTTCATGCTTGGCACTGGGGTGTGACGCTCGGTCCAATGGCCGGTGAACTGGAACGCTACATGGATCTGCTGAGCGCCCGGCAGAAGCTGGTGGCTTCCAACATCGCCAACGCGGATACGCCCGGTTACCAGACCCAAGACATCGACTTTCAGTCCGAATTCCAGAACGCGCTGGGCGCGCCCCAAGCGGTCCCCGTGGCTGGCTTGGCCAATAAGAACGATGGCAACAACGTCAGCATCGACCGCGAATCGCGACTGCTGTCGGAGAACGCGTTGCGCTTTCAGGCGGCTTCCACCCTGCTGCATTCGCAGATTCAGCAACTGCGCTCGGCGATTAAAGAAGGGCAGACCTCATGAGCCTGTTCTCCGCGCTTTCGGTGGGCGCATCCGGCATGGCGGCGCAGCGGGCGCGTGCCGAACTGCTGGTGGAGAATCTGGCCAACGCCGAAACCACGCGCACGCCCGAAGGAGGGCCGTACCGTCGCAAGGATGCGGTGTTCGAAAGCACGACGGTCGGTTCGCCCTTTTCCTCGGTATTCGGCCAGGAGATTGAAGCGGCCAACGGCGTGGCCGTGGCCTCGGTGGTGACCGATACGCGCGACCCTGAGAAGCGTTACATGCCGGGGCATCCCGATGCCGATGCCAACGGGTACGTGGCCTTTCCGCGGGTGAACCCGGCCGAAGACATGGTGGATCTGATGGGCGCGGCACGCGGCTACGAAGCCAACGTGGCGGCCATCGGCGCGGTCAAGGACATGATCCAGCGCTCCATCGATTTGTTGAAGTGAGGCTGAACCATGGCGTCCCCCATTCTTCCCATTTCGGCGCCGCCCCTGGTCGAACCGCTGCAGGTGGCTGGCGGGACAGGCGGTGCTGACTTCGGCCAGGTCTTTTCGAGCGCCATCCGCTCGGTGGAGGGCGCCGGCCAGCAGGCGCAGGCATCGGTCGACCGCTTCCTGACCGGCGATGGTGAGGATTTGCACACTGCGGCGCTGGCCACCACCAGGGCTGAGATAGCCTTCGACATGTTCCTCCAGACGCGCAACAAAGTGGTCAGCGCTTATCAGGAAATCATGCGCATGCAACTCTAGGGGATTCTGTCGGAACTGGGACACTGCAGGCACCTGGGAGAGTGGCTGGTCTGATATCGCCAGATGAGAATCACCTTGCGGTTTTGGCTTTCGCGCAGGACCGAGGACATCATTACTTCAGCCCGAAGGTCCAGGGGCGAAAGGATTATCGTTCAGGATTTCCATTTTCTGCAGGACTGCTTGCGAAAAACTGTTGTTACTGTGAAAGATGCGTTTGCCGCAGCCTGGTGAATTCATGCTTTGCCCAGTTGGCGATGATCGCAAATGGTGTCATCAGCGCGAACACCAGTATCCGTCCGATCCAGGGGGTTCTGATGCACACGGTGCGCACGCAAAAGGACTTGCGGGCGTTCCAGACCCAAGGCAGCCCACAGGCGAGGACGATTATCCAGACCCCGCAATAAGCGCCAAGAACGATTGCGCCGGCACGAGTGCGAAACAACACCAGGATGAATGCAAGACAGCCGGCAATGGCAGGTGCCAGAGTCACTAATAAACCGACTCGGCCCGTCGTCCTGATCGCTCCGAGGTTCAGTGGAAATCGCGCATTACCACAGATCAGAACCGACAAAACTATTAGATAAACCGTCGAGACTGCAAGCGAGAGTAGCGCACTCCAGCGGCCAATCTCCGAACGGAAGGAACGAGCCATAATAGCCTCTTCGGAAAGCATCCATTATCCGATACGATTTCGAGTCGCAGGAGGTTCCCGTGAGTCCCTTTTAGCCCTTTAAGAGCTTCTTTCTGCTGTTTCGCGCTCATTGGCCTCAGGTTTTGAGCTCCTCCCACCGATCTATGGAATACACCGGCAGTGTGCCGGAGCAACCGGCATGAAGAGCGTATTTGCCAACCTCAGCTTGCGCCAGCGCGCCACCATCGGCCTGATCGTGGTAGCCGTTGCAGCAGCACTGTACGCCCTGGTGCATTGGCAAAAGGAAGCCGACTTCAAGCCCCTCTACACCGGCCTGGCCCCGGAAGACGCCGGCGCGATCGTCCAGAAATTGAAGGAGAGCGGCGTGGACTACCGCCTGCCTGAGTCGGGCGGCGTGGTGATGGTTCCCTCCGCCCGGCTGGCGGAATTGCGCTTAACCATGGCGACGGCGGGCCTGCCGAGATCGGGCCGCATCGGCTTCGAGCTGTTCGACAAGGCGAACCTCGGGGCCACCGAATTCACCGAACACGTCAATTACCGGCGTGCGCTCGAAGGGGAACTCGAACGGTCCATTATTTGTCTGGCGGAAGTGGAACAAGCCCGCGTCCACATCACTTTTCCGAAGGAATCCGTTTTTCTGGACTCGCAGGAGCCGGCCAAGGCCAGCGTGCTCGTCAAGATCCGGCCCGGCGCGCACCTGGGGGCGGAGAACGTCCAGGCCATCGACCATCTCGTGGCGAGCGCCGTGGAGGGGCTTGCGCCGGACGCGGTGTCGGTTTTGGACATGAACGGCAACCTGTTGGGCCGGCCTGCGGCGGCGGGCGGGCTGGAGGGTCCCGATTCCTCCGAAGCGTCGCTCGAATACCGGCACAAAGTCGAGGCGGACCTGCTGGCCAAGATCGCTTCCACACTCGAGCCCCTGCTGGGCGCGGGGAAGTACCGCGCGGGAGTTTCCGTCGAATGCGACTTCGCCGCCGGCGAGCAGAGCGAGGAGCTTTACGACCCCGCCCGCTCCGTGATGCTCACTTCCCAACGCAGCGAAGACAACTCCGGCTCCGCGTTCGCGGCCGGCGTGCCGGGAACTCCCTCCAGTTTGCCCAGACCCACGTCGCGCCCGGGCAACGGGGCGGGGCGCAACACGCGCGTGACGGAAAATATCACCTACCAGGCTAGTCGAACGGTGAAAAAGACCCGTCTTCCGGCGGGAACCGTGCGCAGGATGTCGCTGGCGGTTCTGGTAGACCATGAACTGAGCTGGCAAAAGGACAAGACCGGCTACCAGCGCGTGCTGGTGCCCCCGAGCGCGGACAAGCTGAAGGTGGTCCGCGATCTGGTGACGGGAGTCACCGGGTTCAACGCCGAGCGGGGCGATCAGATTACCATCGAGTCGCTGCCGTTCGAGACTACGCTGACCTTGGAGCCTCCGCAGCCGCAGGTTTCGGCGCCGCCGGCCAGGCCGGCCGGCCCCTTCGGCCTGCCCATCGACCGCAAGACCATGCCGGTGGCGGCGGGAGCGGCGCTGGGCCTGGTGGTCCTGGGCTTCGTAGCCGCCTGGCTGCTACGGGGAAAGAGCCATTCGCAGCGCGGGAAGGTGGCCTTGCAGCAGGCGTTGCCCGCCGCGCCGGAGGGCGCCCAGCCGGGGGCGCCTGGCCTTGCGGCCCCCGGCTCCAACGTGGAGCAACAGATTGAATCCAAGCTGGCCGCGCGCGATGCCATGCAGCAGAAGATGGAGGCGCAGGCTCTGAACGCTTTGAACATGGCGCCGGTCATCACTAAGACCGCCGAAGTGCTGGCCAAACACTTGCGGGAAAAGATCAAACAGGACCCGGAAACGCCGGCGCAGGTTCTGCGGACGTGGATTCGCGAGGAGGATATGTGACGCCCGGGGGTGGTGGATAGGCGATGATCGTTAACGCCAAGCCGGACACCGAGACGCTATCGCCGCTGCGCAGGGCAGCGATGCTGCTGATTGTGCTGGGCGAACAGACGGCATCGGAAATGTTGCAGCAGCTATCGGAGGACGATGTCCAGAGGGTCAGCCGCGAAGTAGCCCGAGTCACTTCCATCTCCAGCGACCAGGCCGAAAGCGTCCTCAACGATTTTCACCATATGGCAGTGGCGGGCGACTACGTCGCGCGCGGCGGCATCGACTTCGCGCGCAAACTCTTGATGCGGACATTTAGTCCGGACACCGCCAAACGGATGCTGGATCGCTTGGCCAAAGCCCTGGGCGCGGATGCCGCTTCCTTCGATGCGCTGCAAAAAGCCGACCCGCAACAGCTTGCGAAATTCATTCACAACGAACACCCGCAGACCATCGCGCTGGTCCTGTCGCATCTCAACGCTTCCCAGGCCGCCGCGCTGTTGAATTCGCTGCCGGCCGGGCTGCGCTCCGACGTGGCCCAGCGCATGGCGAGTCTGGACCAGATCTCCCCGGAAATCATCCTCAAAATCGCCAACGTCATCGGCCAGAAGCTGCAGGCCCTCGGGGAATTCAGCCGCGAGTCCTATGGCGGCGTGCGCGCGGTGGCCGAAGTGCTGAACCGCCTGGATTCCACCTCGAGCCGCGAGATTCTCAATCACATCGAGCAGGCGGACACCAACCTGGCGCAGACCATCCGGCACCTGATGTTCGTGTTCGAGGATCTGCTGTTAATCGACCCCATGGGGCTCAAGGAGGTGCTGGCCAAGGTGGATCGCAAACTACTGACGGTGGCGCTCAAAGGCACCAGCGAACAACTGCGGGCGCAGATTCTGGGATGCATGTCGCAACGCGGTGCCGAGATGTTGAAGGAAGACATGGAAGCGCTGGGCCCGGTCAAGATCAAGGAGGTGGAGACGGCCCAGCAGTCGATCATCGCCGTCGTGCGGCAACTCGAATCGGAGGGTACGATCAGCCTCAAGGGCACGGTCGGGGAGCAGTATGTCGTCTAAGGTGCTGCCGGCGGACGATGCCGCCAACGCGGTCCGCTTCGCCTGGAAGCAAGTGCCCCTTTCGGAAACCGACGCGGGGCGGGGGCCCGCGGGAAAGGCGCCGGATTTGGCCGAGGCAACGGCGCGCCTGGAGCGCCAGGGCGAACAGCGGGCGCGTGAGGCGCACGCCGCCGGGTTCCGCGAGGGTGAGGCGGCCGGGAAGAAGCGCGCCGCCGCGGAACTGGATCCGGTGCTCGATCGTCTGGCTCGTTCCATCCACGAGATGGCCGGTTTGCGCGGCGAAATGCGGCGCGAGGCCGAAGCCGACATGCTGCGGCTGGCGCTCGAGATCGCCCGCCGCGTCTTGCGGCGCGAGATGGCGGTGGATCCGGATGCCATTCGCGGGCTGGTGCTGGCGGCGCTCGAAAAGCTGCAAGGGCAGGAAGTTTCCCGTGTGAAGGTGCATCCTTCTCATGCCGCGCTGATAGGCGAATTGCTGCGCAAGAGCGAGGCGGGCCAGCCGGTGGAGGTGATCGCGGATGCATCGCGGGAGCCGGGCGCCGTGGTCTTCGAAACCGAGCGCGGCAATCTGGACGCATCGGTGGATGCGCAGCTTCGCGAGATTGAGCGCGGGCTGGCGGATTGCCTGCGGAGGCGCGCTTGACCAATTCCATCTCGCTGGCGCCGTATTTCGCGGAGCTCGAGCGCGTGTCCCCGATGCGCTGGACGGGTAGCGTGACCCAACTGGTGGGGCTGCTGGTCGAGTCGCACGGGCCAAACGTAGCGGTGAACGATTTCTGCGAACTGGAAACCGCCGGCGGCCGGCGGATTCGCGCCCAGGTGATCGGCTTCCGCAACGGGCGCGTGCTTTCCATGCCGCTCGAGGAAATCGATGGGCTGCAATTGGGCGATCTGGTGGCGGCGCGCGGCGAGGAGGCGCGCGTTCCGGTCTCGCCGGGACTGCTGGGGCGGGTCATCGACGGTTTCGGGCTGCCGATGGACGACGGCCCTCCCATCGACGGGCAGGCGCAATACAGCCTCTACGGCGTGCCCGTCAATCCGCTCGAGCGCGAGCACATCACCCAGCCGCTAGTGACTGGCGTGCGCGCCATCGACGGGCTCCTGCGATGCGGCAAGGGCCAGCGCATCGGGATTTTCGGCGGCAGCGGCGTGGGGAAAAGCACTCTCCTCGGCGCGATGGCCCGCGACAATTCGGCCGATGTGACCGTGATCGGGATGATCGGCGAACGCAACCGCGAGGTCCGCGCCTTCATCGAGAATGAGCTGGGGCCAAAGGGGCGCCAACGCTCCGTCGTCGTATGCGCCACCTCGGAACGGCCGGCGCCGCTGCGCGTGCGCGCCTGCTTCGTCGCGCTGGCCGTGGCCGAATACTTTCGCGACCAGGGAGCCAATGTCCTGCTGGTGATGGATTCGATCACGCGGCTGGCCATGGCGCAGCGGGAGATCGGTTTGGCGGCCGGCGAACCGCCCAGCCAGAAAGGATACACGCCTTCCGTTTTCAACCTGCTGCCCAAGGTTCTGGAACGGGCGGGAAATTTCCGCCGCGGCTCCATCACCGGTTTCTTCACCGTGCTGGTGGAAGGCGACGATTTCAACGAGCCGATTTGCGATGCGGCCCGCGGCATTCTGGACGGCCACTTCATTCTGTCGCGCCAACTGGCCGGCCAGGGACACTACCCGGCCATCGACATCCTGCACTCGGTCAGCCGGCTGTCACCGGCGCTCTCGACGCCCGCGCAGATGGCCGCGGCGCGGAAGGTGCGCCAGGCGTTGGCCGCCTATCGTGATGCGGAGGACCTGATTCAGCTCGGCGCTTATGTGGGGGGTTCCAATCCCCAGCTCGACGCCAGTATACGGCTGCGGCCCGACCTGATCGACTTTCTGCGGCAGGACCAGGGCGTAAGCGCGCCGATCGAAGAGACCCTCTCACGGATGGAAGAATTAGCCAAGGGTCTGGAAGCCGGCGAACGAATGGTGGTGGCGAAACCGGCGAAATCGTAGCAAGATGTTAGCCACAAATGAACACGTATAACCATGAATGTAAAACCAAAATGTAAAAACAAGAACTTATTTGTGTTGATTCGTGTTCATTCGTGGCCCAATCGGTTTTTCCTAGCATGAATGCATTTCGGTTCCCCCTCCAAAAAGCGCTCGAATGGCGCCGCAGCGAGCTCGATCTGGCGGAACTCAAGTTCCAGCAGTTGACGGCCGCCGTCGCGGCAGTCGATAAGGCGCTAGCGGAACTGGAGACGGCCGGCATCCGGGCGGAGATCCTGGTTCGCGACTGGAGCCCTGTGTGTGGCCGCGACCTGGCGGCGCTCGGCAGCTTCCGCCTTCACGTGAAGAAGAAGAACCAGGAACTGGCAGCGAGTCGCGCCGAGTGCGCCGCGCGCCTGGCCGCCGGCCGCAGCGCCATGCTGGAAGCGCGCCGCCATTTCCGCCTTCTCGAGCGTCTCAAACAACGCCGTTTGGAGGACTGGCGCTTGGCGGGTGACAAGGAACTGGAAGAGTTGGCCAGCGAATCCTATCTGGCGCGCTGGACAGGCCGTCTCCATGCCGCCGGCGAGTGAGCCCGCACGGAGCCGCGACCAAAGGGAGCGGTCGCCGCCGATTAGCCTGGCTATTCCCCGCCGGGCGCTCACGGCTGCAGCAGCTTGCGGTCGCGCATCCAATCCAGCAATCGGTCCGGCCAGTTGCCCACCGGTAGTTTCGACCGCAGGCCGAAGCCGTGGCCGCCGCTCCCATAGATGTGCATTTCCGCCGGCACTTGCTGCTTCTCGAGATCCAGGTAGAGGTTGACCGTGGTCACCACGTGCGAGCGGTCGTCATCGGCACAGACTAGAAAGGTCGGCGGCGCGTCCTTGGGCACCGTGATGGTTCCCGGCCGGTAGCCGGGATACACGACCACCGCGAAATCGGGGCGCGAACTGGCTCGATCGATTGGATCGGCCGCGTTCGCGTTACCCGCGTCGAAACGCGTCTCCATCAACGCCGCCACTTCGCCGCCCGCCGAGAATCCCATAACGCCGATCCGCGCCGGATCGACGCCCCATTCGGCGGCTCGGCTGCGCACCGTCCGCATGGCCCGCGCCGCATCCGGCAGGGCATTGCCTTCCACCGTGTAATGGGAGCCCGGCGCGCGCGCCAGCCGGTACTTCAGCACGAACGCCGCGATCCCGTTGCGGTTCAGAAGGTCGGCGATTTCCCAGCCCTCTTTGTCGATCACCAATTGCGAATGCCCGCCGCCCGGCGCCACCACCACCGCCATCCCGCTGGCCTTGTCCTTGGGCGGCAGAAACACGTAGATCGATGGGTAGTGGACTACCGTGAAATTGCTGGGCAGCCTGGCGTCTCCTTTGAAGACCTCCGCCGCCGTCTCCCCCTCCGACCCGGGCGCGCCGTTGGGCCAGAGCCGTATCTCCTCGCCGCGTTCGGCGGCCACCGCGGTTGCCGCGACGAACAAGGTCAATATCCATTGCCTTCGCATGATCCCTCCCGATCCCTACCACGCTACCACGCGCCAACGGGCAAGCTAAAGCATGCCCCAGCAGAGCTATGCGTGCCTTAGGTAGGGCATGCTTTCGAGGCTGCTGAAAAAGTCCGACAAAACATTTTTGGGCCACGGATGAACACAGATGAACATGGATAAACCATTCTTTCCAATCTGTGTTCATCTGTGTTTATCTGTGGCCCATCATGCCTTTAGCTTGCCCGTACCACTCGCCAGGAACTGAGGCTCCGCCAGCTTTTTCCGCTCGCACCCAGGCTTCGGCCCAAAACAACGCTCCAGGCTTTTGTTTTGGGCTGTCAAAAGCGCAACTTCACATCCGCATGTACATTCCGTTACTAGAGAAATCGGCTTTTTCTGCGCCGTCGAGCGTCTATGTGATAGCTTTTAGAGAGGAGACGCATTGAGTTTCGAAGCTCCCGCTGCCTTCCTTCTTCAGACTGATCTTGTCCAGATGGTTCAGGAAGCCGGTCCTGCCGGTTGGGTGGTCCTGGTCATCCTGATCGTATTTTCGATCTTTTCCTGGACCGTGATTTTCTCCAAGTTGAGCGCTCTCGGCGGCGCGCGCAAAACCAACTGGCGCTTTTTGCGCGCTTTCCGCAAGGCGGCGGCGCTGGAAGCCGCGATGGTGGCCAGCGAGCAGTACCGGCCATCGCCGCTGGTTTCCGTGTTCGATTTCGGCTACGAGGAAGTGGAGCGGCAGGTGAAGGCGCGCGGCCGCCTGACCAACCGCACCGCGCTCGAGCGGGCGCTGCAGTTGGGCGTGAGCGAGGAAGTGGCCAAACTGGAGCGCAACATGCACTGGCTGGCGATCACGGCTTCGGTTTCGCCGTTCATCGGCCTGCTCGGCACCGTCTTGGGCATCATTCGCACCTTCAGCGCGCTCGGCCAACAGGGCGCCACCAGCCTGGCCGCGGTGGGTCCTGGCATTTCCGAAGCGTTGATCGCCACCGCGCTGGGCCTGTTTGCCGCCATCCCGGCGGCTCTGTTCTATAACCTGTTTGGCAACCGCATCCGCGAGATGGGCGCGCGGCTGGACGATTTCGCGCTCGAGTTTCTGAACCTGGCGGAGCGCAGCTTCAGCGAGTAGCCATGGCATTCTCTTCCTTCGGCGGCAACGGTCACGCTTCGCGGCGGCGCGGCGGTACCGGCCTCGCCGAGATCAACATCACGCCGTTTGTCGATGTGCTGCTGGTACTGCTGATCATCTTCATGCTCACCGCTCACGTGATGCAGTTCGGCCTGGAAGTGGACGTGCCGCACACCAGGTTCGTGAAAGATACCGCGCAGGAAATGCCGGTGGTGAGCATCACCAAGGATGGCACCTCCTATCTGAACGGCAAGCCGACCAACATCGGCGACCTGGGCGCGGCCATTCACCGGCGCTTTGGCAAGGCCAAGGGTGTGTACGTAAGCGCCGACAAGGAAGCCATCTGGGACGTGATCGCCCAGGTGACGGCGGAACTGGGCGCGGGCGGTTTCCAGGTCAACATGGTGACGCAACCGGAGGATAGCTCCGCCGCAGGCAGAAGATGATAGCCCAGCACGTCGACATCCTCGATCAACCGGATCGCCTGGGCAGCTCGTTTCTGGGCTCGCTCGGGTTTCACGTTCTGCTGATCCTGGCGCTGCTGTTTTACGGCGTTTTATTCCGTCACAAGGTTGAACAGTGGGGCAGCCCCACCGGCGGCGGCATGGGCGCGGTGGTGGTGAACCCGGTGGCGCGCATTCCGCTGCCCGCCCGCCAGTCTCCCGCAAATCCGGTGGCCAACCAGACCGAATCGCAGGTGCCCACCCCGCCGCCCAAGCCGCACTCCAAAGCGCGAGTCGTCGAACCGGAGCCGGATGCTATCCCGATCCAGGGACGCAACGCGCTGAAGCACACGCTCGAATCCTCCACGCCCAACAAGTTTCGCGCGCAGCAGCAGGACCGGCCCAACCAGCTCTATAGCGACGCCGGCCAGCGCGTGAGTTCGCCGATGTACGGCCTCCAGGGTGGGGGCGGTGTCGGAGTGGGAGACTCGTCGCCGTTTGGGACGCAGTTCGGCTGGTATGCCAAGTTGATTGTGGACAAGGTGGGCCGCTCCTGGCGCACCAGCGAACTGCGCAATGTCACGCAGGTGGCGGCGGTAACCTTCACCGTGAAGCGCGACGGTTCGGTGAGCCACGTCCACATCACCCAGCCCAGCGGCAATACGACGCTCGATTTTTCGGCGCAGCGCGCGATTTTCGACGCCTCGCCTTTTCCCGCGCTGCCGCCCCAATTCCCGCGCAACGATGCGGAAGTGGAATTGCTGTTCAGCTTAAAGTGAGGAAAACCATGAACAGGCTCGTGTGGATCGCGGCGGCATCGGCCGCGGCGCTGATGATGGGGTACGCCCAGCAGGCGCCGGACCTCACGGGGCACGTCGTTAATACCGGCCAACTTCCGGTCATTGCGGTGCCGGATCTGCTCGGCACGGGCTCGGCGCAGAATTTCACGGCGGTTTTCAACCAGACTTTATGGGATGACCTGACCGGGTCCGGCGTGCTCAAGATGGCGCCGAAGACCCTGTACCCCAAGGGCGTTCCGCAGCAGCCCGCGGACTTTCGCCAGCCTCCGCCCACCGCCGTTGCGGCCCGGTCGCGGCAGGGCGAACTGGTAGCGGCGCCCAATGGCGGCGGGTTCTGGATGAAGGACTGGTCCAATCCGCCGGCCAGCGCCAATTACCTGGCCTTCGGTTATGCCGCCGAGCAGAACGGCGTGCTGCTGCTCTTCGGCAACCTGTTCGATTTGAGCCGCGATACTCCGGCCAACGCGCAGATGATCGGCAAGCGGTATCTGGCCACGACTGACGACCAGAAGGGCGCGCGCCAGATGGCGCATCAATTCGCCGCCGACATCCTGGCGCTGTTCGGCGCAAAGAGTCTCGTCGGCACCCACATCTATTACGTCCATCAGGCCGGCTTCAAGACTCCCAAGGAGATCTGGGTGATGGATCCGGACGGCCAGAACCAGCATTATGTCACCCGCTTCAACTCGCTTTCCATCGAGCCTTCGGTTTCGCCGGACGGCACGAAAATTGCATTCACTAGCTACGCCAAGGGTTCACCTGCTATATTTGTCTTTTCAGTGGATCCGGTTCGGGATTTGCGATTTTATAATCAGGTCGCGTCGATGAACGGGCAGCCGTCGTTCACGCCCGATGGAAAACAGATTGTGTACTCGTCCTCGGCGGGTCGTTGCTGCCGGATCTTCGTTGCAGGCGTGGATGGCAGAGGCTTTCGGCCCATCACATCGGTCGGCTCTCTCGACGCCGAGCCTAAGGTGAACCCCAAGACAGGCGGCTCGATCGTGTTTTCCTCCGGCCGCTCCGGTCCGGAGCAGATCTATATGATGAATATGGATGGCGCGGATATCGAGCGGCTCACCGACGGCACCGGCGAGGCGTCGAATCCCTCTTGGCATCCGAGCGGGCAATTGATCGCCTACGCCTGGACCCGCGGCTATGCTCAGGGCAATTTCAATATCTTCACGATGGACGTGGTTTCGCGCCAGTACTTGCAGTTGACACACGATCAAGGCCGGAACGAAAATCCCAGTTGGGCGCCGGATGGCGTGCACCTGGCGTTCATGTCGAACCGCACCGGACGATCGCAGATTTGGAGCATGCTGGCGACCGGTACCGCGCAGCAGCAGCTCACCCGCGACGGGCTCAATTACAGCCCCGCGTGGGGAATGTAGATGAAATCAGGAGGCAGGTTCATGTTCAGCAAACGACAGATCACTCTCATCACTTTGGCACTTTCCCTGGCGATATTTGCCGGCGGGTGCAAGAAGAAGGTCCAGGCGCCACCGCCGCCGCCACCGCCCGTGGTGACGCCGCCAGCGCCACCTCCACCACCGCCCGCGCCGTCGGTGACCCAGTTTGGCGCGGACCCGGCATCCATCGTGCGCGGCCAGTCGTCGATGCTCAGTTGGACGGTCTCCGGCAACGTGACCAGCGTCTCGATCGATCAGGGGATCGGCGCCGTGCAGAACACCGGCAGCCGCCGTGTGTCGCCGGAGGATTCAACCACGTACACTTTAACCACGACCGGACCGGGCGGCAACAGCACGGCCAGCGCGACCGTGAATGTTTCGGCGCCGCCACCGCCACCGCCGCCACCGCCACCACCACCGCCGGCCAAGACGCTGACGGATTGGGTAGCGGAATTGCAGGATGGGTACTTCGACTACGATAAGAGCGACATCCGCGCCGATGCACAAGCCGCGCTGACGCAGGATGCCGCCGCGCTGAAGACCGTCATCGCGGACTTCCCCAGCGCGGTCCTGACCATCGAAGGGCATTGCGACGAACGCGGCTCGGCCGAATACAACCAACTGCTGGGCGACAAACGCGCCAGCGCCGCCAAGGACTTCCTGGTGCAACTGGGGGTTCCCGCCGACAAGCTGAAGACGATCAGCTACGGCAAGGAGCGGCCGCAGTGCACCGAGCAGGATGAGTCCTGCTGGCAGAAGAACCGGCGCGTCCATTTCTCAACCGGCCAGTAGCCGCTCGCCGGCGCACGGCAACACCGGAAGGGGGCGCGCGTCCGCCCCTTTCCGTTTTCGAAGAGGAGTTCTATGTTTCGACGTTTGTGCGTTTTGATTTTGGCGGCCGCGCCCGTAGTGGCGTTCGCCGCCGCCAGCAAGGAAATGCAGGAACTGCAACGCGATGTGGCGCTGCTGCAGGAACAGGTCCGGCAACTCCAGCAGTCGCAAGACAAGCAGCTTGCAGCCCTCACCGTGCTGGTGCAGCAGGCCGTGGATGCCGGCAATCGCGCCGCCACCGCGGTGGCCGTCATCCAGAGCAGTTCCCAGCAGAGTAGTTCCCAACTGGAAAGCAAGGTTGTCGCGCCGGTTGTCGGACTTTCCACCCGGATGGACAGCCTGTCGAGCAATTTCACCACGCTGCAGCAATCGGTCGCGGATCTCACCAGCCTGGTGGAAAAAGTGCAAGCGCAGATGACCGATCTGAATAACGCAATGAAGGTGATGCAGGCGCCGGCTCCCGCTCCGCCACCCACCGCCGGCGCGTCGCCCGCCGCCGCTGTGAATCCCTGCCCCAGTTCCTCGACGGACCTGTACGCTAACGCGCGGCGCGACTTGCAGGGCGGCAAACCCGATATTGCCTTGCAGGAATTCGGCGACTATCTGCGCTGTTTCGGCTCGACTGATCTCGCCCCGAACGCCCAGTACTACATTGGCACCATTCATCTTGCGCAAGCCGACTATCCTACGGCGCTGCAGGATTTCGACACCGTGCTGGAGAAATACTCGGACAACAACAAGACTCCGGACGCGCTGTTCTACAAGGGTGAGGTGCTGGTGAAGATGGACCGCCGGACCGACGCGCAGAAGGAATACCGGGATCTCATCGTGCGTTTTCCCAAGGACAACATGGCGGCACGGGCGTGCTCCAGGCTGACGGACTTGGGCTATCGTTGTCCGGCGCCAGCCACCCACCCGCCGGCCAAAAAACGCACCACCGCTCCGAGCCGTTGATCCCGAATCGAGCCGCGGGCAAAATGTTGGCCACGAATGAACACGCATCAACCCGAATGAAAACCAAGAACTTATTTGTTTTCATTACTGTGCATTCGTGCCCAAGCGGCTTTTCCCGCAAGCCTTTCGGGAACTTCGCCACCGGTTTCCGCGTATTTGATCCAGTAACGATACTATAACCATACGGAAGGAACATGGATGACTTTTATGAAACGCATGCTGTTGGCCGCCGGGGTAATCGGCTTGACGTCCATGGTTGCGATGGCCCAGCAATCGAAGCCCGAAGAGAAACCTGCCGCGAGCCGCACCCTGAAGGCGAAGCTGAACTACACCGGGGCGGGCACGGTGGACGAGAAGCACAAGATTTTTCTGTTTGTGTTCGATAGCCCGGACTTCATGCAAGGTGGATCGATGCCGATCGGTTTCGGCTCGACGTCCGCCAAGGACGGAACTGTGACGGTATCGGACCTGTCGGTTTCGCCGATTTACATTGCCGTTTGCTACGACCCGACCGGCGGGTATGACGGCCAATCCGGCCCGCCGCCATCCGGCGCCTCGATGGGCATATACGCCAAGACTCCCGGAACACCCGAGCCGGTGAAGATCGAACCCGGAAAGACCGCGGAAGTCACCGTGCCGTTTGACGATTCATTCAAGATGCCGTAGTGAGCCTGGTCCCCGACGTGTGATAACGCCGGGGACCTGCCTCACTGCTACTTTTCCTCGTGCGCCTTATCGGCTGGTTTCACTTTAGGCACGCCGAAGTGGCCGCCCAGCTTGGCCAGGCTTTCGAGATCGATGGTGCCGGCGATATTCACCACGGTTACCGAGTTTGGCTCGGCAGCGAGGATCGCCACCCCGATGGATTTGTTGCCGGCAAGGTGCAGCCAGACTTCGGTATCCGCGCCGTTTTCGGAACTGGTCGTGCCGACGATTTTCGACCACTCCGGCCCGCGCAACTGGGCGCGAATCGGCTCCAGGTCGACCTGGGTCCAGGCGCCCGCGGACTTGAACTTGTAGTGGCGGACGTAGATGCCCTCAATGCCCTCGATGAGCTTCTTGACCTTCGCATCGTCCGGGTCGTTCGCATCGAGAAACTTGGCGGCGAACTGCAAGGTGGCCGCGTTCAACGACACGTCCACATGTTCGGAGGCCTTGGCTGCCACCGAATCGAGATTGAGTTGAAACTGCTGCGGAGCGGCCAGCATCGGCAGCGCCGTCAAACACGCGAATAACAGTAGCGATTTCATTGCGTTATACCCCTGATTTCAGATTGAATGCGATCCATCGGCGCGGAGGCGAGCCGCAGCGCCAGCATCACTTCCTGTTTAGCCTGGTTCCCCTGGTGCTGGCGCCAGGCCCCCGCGGCGCCAGCCGCCACCACCACCATGGCCGCCGCAGCCAGCCAGCGGCGCGCGCTCGACGTCCCACGCTCGCGGCGGGCCAGCACGCGCTCCGCGAAGCCATCCGGCGGATCCTCGCGCGCCAACGCTCGCCGCAACTCGTCTTCTAACCAGTCCATCCACTTTCTCCTATGCCGCGCCGCGCCAACTTCTCGCGCAGCAGTGCCAGCGAACGCTGCAAATGACTCTTCACCGTGGCTACCGGCATCTCCAGCGCGGCGGCGATCTCGGCCGGCTCCAGGTCCTCCTGGTAGCGCAGCACCATCACCATGCGCGGCGCTTCGGGCAACGTCGCGACCAGCTTGCGCAGCAGTTCGCTGAGTAGCGGATCGCCCGGCCTGATGCTGGCGGCCGGTTCGGGTGCGTCCGCCAGCGCCACTTGCGGTCGGCGGCTGCGGCGCCGTCCTTCATCGATCGAGCGCTGCACGGCTACTTTTCTCAACCAGGCGGCAGCGTGCGCTGGCGTTTCGATCTGGTGCAGATTCCGATGCAGGCTGAAAAACACTTCCTGCGCCACTTCCTCGGCGGTGGCCCGGTCGCGCAAGAAGTGGAGCGCGATGGAGAACACGGTGGCCTGATGTTGCCGCACCAGCGCCCTGAAATCGTAACCGGTTTCCACCGCCTCGGTCAGCACACCTATTTCTCATCCTTCTCAAAAGCGATCTGGCTACTAACGTCCGCGTGACGAAAGCCGCTATTGACCAGCGAAATGCTCATCGTGCGCTTATATAGAAACAAACCCGTCACTTCAAATTCCCCACCGTAACTGACTGGAAACCAAATACCATCGGCGACTTTCTGGTAGCTCAGGCTGAATCCCAGCCCCTTGATGTTGGTACCGAGCAGGATGCGGATTGCGGCAGGCATCTTCCAAGCCATGCTGGTGGTAACGACGACCGGCTGAAACTCCTGGGTGTCGATCAGCGCTTCGCCTTTCCACATGGCGTTACCGCCGTCGTCTCCGTCGAGAATGCTGGCGTGCCGCTTGGGCTCGAACGCGACTTTCCAAACCTGGTGCCCGCGATATTCCTGGACGCCACCATCAAGCCGAAACGTATACTTGAGCTGTTGATGGTAAGTTAATGGAAATAAATCGGATTCAATTCCATCCACGGAGTCTTTTTCATTCGTCATGTCTTCCGACATCTGGCCGATCAGGCTGCCATCGAGATCCAGGCCTTTGTATTCGTAGCCAGGCTTGTCGTAGGTGTGATAAGTGCCGTGCTGCGCGTATCTTCCGTCGAAATTAGTGAGCTGTTTCTTGATCCCTCGGCGGTCCGGCAGCACCAGGTATTCCCGGTGCTCCTCGCGGGCGATTTTGCCGCTACCGCGGACCATGCGCAGTAGCTGTTTCTGCTGATAGATCCACTGCGCGCGCTCTTCCCGGCTCTTGGCCTGGTTGATGCCAACCTGCGCCATGATGGAGTTGACGTCGGGCGTCTGCGCCGCCAGAAATCCCGCCGCGGCGCCGGCCAGAATCAGAAGCTTCACGGCAACCTCCATTCCTGTATACGCCAGCGAAGCCGGCGCGAATGCAGGATTGTGCGGGGAGCCCGGCGATGGGTTAGTTCTTCGGCTGCGGCTTCGGCTGCGGAGCGGGTGTTTCCTGCGGCTTGCCGCCGGTGAACGCGGAGGTCATGCCTTTCAGCATGTCTTCCATGGGAGCTTCTTTGTAGCCGGCGGGGACGGCGAAAACCTCGTCCGGCACGTTGCCGGTGGAGAGTTCCTTCAAATCGAAGTTCACATCCACCAGCGGCTGGTCGTCGGGCGGCAGGGCGGGGAGACCCTTCGCGCCCGTCTGTTCCAACATCTTCGCCAAGCCCGGCACAAAGAGCCCAATGTGCATGCCAAGCGACACGTTGCCGCCCTTGGTGAATTCCTCCACCATCTTGCCGAGATGGTCGCTCATGCCAGGCATGGAGCCGAAGATCTGACGCAACACGGTGCTGGGGTCGCCGAAGCCTTTGTTGCGCTCATTGTAAGCGGCCAATTCGTGCAGCGCCGGTACGCGATCGAACTCGGACGGCTTGGGCTTCCAAATCTGGAATTTCAGGCTGAGTTGCAGGCCATTCTCCTGCCCAGGAATCGGAACCGGAATCGAGATGTTCACCACCACCTCGCGCTCGTAGGCGTCGATGCCGTGGATGCGGTCGGTGCGGCCGGTATCGTGCGATTCGGCGTCGAATTTCATTTTCGCCAGAATCTGCTTGGCTTGCTCGGGCAAGTTCTGCGTGTTCTGTCCGCTGGCGCCGGCGACCTTGGACAGGTAATCCACCATGGCAATCGTGGCGTATTGCTGGGCCTTGGGGTCGAGCAGCGTAACTTTGCCGGTGGCAAGATCCGTGATGGCGACGATAGGCCCGATGGCGGCGTAGCCGCGGTCGCCCTTGATGCGCGTCAGGATCTCGTTGAAAGGCAACTGCGGCATCGCGCTGGGCAACGCCACGTTGATCTTAAAATCCCATGCCATTCGCATGGTGACGTCGGCATACAACGAGGTGCAGGCGACGAGGAGTAAAGCGGGCAAAAGCGCGCGTCGAAGCTTGAGAAGCATAAGAAGACTCCTCTTGAGCTTAGTACACCGGCAGGTAGGACGGACGATCGGTGTGTGTCGTCCGTCGGGGTGTCGCATGAAACCGAGGCGAGACAGACCACGAGAGACGATGGTCCGTCCTACCTTAGCTGCCCAGGCCGACCAAAACGACGCCCGCCAGCACCAGGCCTAGCCCGAATAACTTCGAGCGCGTAAACCGCTCACGGAAAAACAGGCGGGCCCAGAGCAGGGTCCAGATGTACCCGACGGCGACCATGGGGAACAGCACGGAAAGCTGCCCATGCCGGATTCCCAGGCCGTAGAACACCGAGGAGCCCAGGTACAGGCCAACCCCGAGCGCGAGCCGCCAGTTCAGCAGGCTCATTAGCCCCGTCAGCCGGACCGCGCCGAGCTTCAGAAACACCGCGCCGAAGCTCCCTACCACGGAAGCGAACAATACCAGCAGCATGGAACTGAGAGGCGTGGAAGTCATTGCCGCTCACCCCGGCCGAGCATCGCCACGCCCGCCATGATGCCGGCGATGCCCACCAGCTTCAGCGGACTGAGCGTGTCGTGAAAGATGAAGTAGGAAAGCGCCGTCACCCAGACATACGACAGGCTGATGATCGGATACATCAGCGACAGTTCGCCCTCGCGCAGCGCCAGCACCATCAGCAGCGTGAACAGGCCATACAGCGCGTACCCGGCGATCAGCGGCAGGTTGGTCAAAATGGCCAGCAGGTTCAGGGTGAAATGCTGCATGCCAATTTTCATCAGGATCTGGGCCGACGCGCTGAGCAGCGTGGCGCCCGCCATCATCAGTACCATGCGCCCCCGTGCGGCGGAATTCGGGTTAACGGAAACGGACGCGGCGGTGGTACTCAAGACCTGAACCTCTCGAAATGCCCGGTTGGCGGACTCTGCCAGAACAGGATAACAGGGATTGTGGGTACAATGAGTGACTGTGGAAGAAGTCAACGCAGCCGCGTTGCAGGACCCGGCGGAGGCGCCGGTAGAGGCTCCGCCGGAGCCGGCGGAACGCGGATTCATCGCCGAATGGACCATCACCATCATCCTGCTGCTGTTCGGCACCACTTCGCTGGTGCAGGCATTCGTCATCCCTACGGGCAGCATGGAAGACACGCTGCTGATCGGCGACCACCTGCTGGTGGACAAGCTTTCCTACGCGCCCTCGGGGCCGGTCTCGAAGTACATTTTGCCTTACACCGAACTCAAGCGCGGTGACATCATCGTGTTCCGTTATCCGGTGGACATCAAGCAGACGTTTGTGAAGCGCTGCATCGGCCTGCCGGGCGACCACATCCGGCTGATCGACAAGCAACTCATCCTGAACGGTAAAGCGGTGCGGGAGCCCTACGTCTATCACAAGACGAATTACATTTCGTCCTACCGCGACAATTTTCCCAACGAACCCTACGTGCACCTGGAAACTGCTGCGCAGGACATGCTATTGAATCACGTGCGGAATGGCGAGGTGGTGGTCCCGCCCAACTGTTATTTTGCGATGGGCGACAATCGCGACAATTCATCCGACAGCCGCTACTGGGGGTTCGTACCGCGGGCCAATATCATCGGCAAGCCGCTGCTGATTTATTGGTCTTACGATGCATCGACATCGGCGCTGCTCGGACCTACGTTGGGCTGGCGGCACATGGTGGATCTGGTGGAGCACTTTCCCACCAAGACTCGATGGAGCCGGACTTTTCGCCTGATTCATGGCTACCCGCTGAACTGAATGAACCGCCATTGTTATGGACTGATCCTGGCTGGAGGGCGCGGCACGCGCTTCTGGCCGCGGAGCCGCAGGCGCTCCGCCAAGCAAGTACTGAACGTGGTGGGTGAGCGATCGCTGATCCAGGCCACGGTGGACCGCCTGACGCCGGTGATTCCGCCGGAGAACCTCTGGGTCCTCACCAACGATCACCTGCGCGATGCCATTGTGGCGCAACTTCCCTCGGTGCCCAAAGCCCAGGTGCTGGCCGAACCGATGCAGCGCAATACGGCGCCGGCGATCGGGCTGGCGGCGCACATTCTGCGCTCGCTCGACCCGGATGCCGTGATGGGCGTGTTTCCCGCCGATCACGTGGTCTCGCGGCCGGCGGTGTATCGCAGCGTGGTGCGAGCCGCCTTTCGGGGCGCGGCCGCCGGACATCTGATGGTGGTGGGGATTCGGCCGCGCTGGCCGGAAACCGGCTACGGCTACATCGAATTTCCGCGCGGCGTCCAGGCCGGAACGCCCGATCCCTTTCCGGTGAAGCGGTTCCGCGAAAAGCCGGCGCTGGCGCAAGCCAAACGCTACGTGGCGGCGGGCAACTTCTATTGGAACTCGGGGATGTTTTTCTGGCGCGCCGGCGTGCTGCTGGATCAGTTGCGGCAGCATCTGCCGAAGACAGCCACCCTGCTGGCGTCCCTGCCGCGCTTCGGTTCGCGCCAGTTCACGGCCAGGCTGGCGCGGGCATTTCCCTTGTGCGACAACATTTCCATCGACTACGCCGTGATGGAAAAAGCGAGCAACGTGCGCGGCATTGCAGCCGCGGATTTCGGCTGGAACGACGTGGGAAGCTGGAACGCGGTCTATGAACTGCTGCCCGGCGATGGCGACGGCAATGTGGTGGCCGGCGAATCGGTTTGCCTGGGCGCGCGACGCAACTTCGTCGACGCCCGCGGCAAAATGGTGGCGCTGGTCGGGGTGGACGACTTGATCGTGATCGATACCCCCGACGCTCTGCTTGTGGCGCGCCGCGACCTGGCGCAGCAAGTCGGAGACGTGGTCAAGGCTCTCGAGCGCCGGAAGCGCGAAGATTTGCTGTAGAGTGGTGCAGGTGCCCGACCTGCGGAAAAATGGAAACTGGTAGCCCCGGTTTCCCCTTGTCCAAGCCCGGAGCTGAGGCCCGCGCTGACCCGACAACCGGCGCGTTTAGCTCCTACCGCCTAAGCGAATTTGCCATCCGGGGCGGCGGCCCACCACCGTGGTAAGGCCGCCCCCTACGATCCGCGCTTCTATTGGCTCGCTGCCGGGCCAGTCACCTGGAAATTCACGGTTCCAGACCCAGGTCCAGAATAAGTCGCGGTGGCAATTACTGTGTTGTTGTTTGGGCACGCACTGCTAGGGTTCCAGTTCAGGGGGGTGCAGATCATGTCGACGAGGTAAATTGTGCCCGAATGATCTAGGCCAGGCAGCTCCCAGACGCCACCGATGCCGCCGTCAGCGGTGTCCCAATATTCCGGAACAACGGCGGAGCTCCCGGTCGCCGCAAGATCTACGGGAGTCGTATCCGTTACGCTCACCTGGGGCCGCTCCAGAATCCACTCAGCGGTGTAGCCTGCATAGGCTGTGCCGCCTTGGCTGCTCGCCGGCTGACTGAACAACTCAGAAATGTATGTCTCCGTTGTTTCATCTAGAAACCATGCTGACCCTTGCGGAGAACTCGTGGAATAGCCCACTTGCACGAGGATGTTGTCCCCCGGATTCACCACAAGATTTACGCTGGCCGCTTCACAGGGGGGGGCGTTCGGGTATTCGCACCCCTGCGTGAACCACTCATACCAGACGTAGTATGGCGGCGTGGGTGGATTGTTGTTGGTACAGGCCTCTGCCGCCACGCCCGCCTGAAGAACGTCAAGATTCCCCGCGGAGGCTAAACCAGAGCCATCCATGCCGGCCCATATCCAGGTCTTGTATGGGCCGTAGCTGCAGTTCTCGGTGCCAACGGAAGGCACCGTGGTGAAAATCTGAACCCCGCTGCCGTTGGCGGCGAAATACGGGTTCGTATAGGCTTCGATGAGGCCGCTCCAGCTCGGCGCCTCATTTTGGCCAGCCGACCCGGCTGCGCCCAGCGGGCGCAGCGGTCCATGCGCCGTTCCGGTTGCTGTAGCGATCGGATTATCAAGGCGGTGTTTAGCGTGCGCCATATGCGCTACCCAACGATTGTAGGAGTCTGAGCCCGGCTCTGGCCTGCGCGGGAAACCGTACTGCGCCAGGTCTGCATCCGACGCGCTGACCGGGTCGAACCCAGCAGGCGGTGCAGGGAAGAAGTAAGGCTGGCTACTGGCCCCGGCGAGCTGCGCTTGAGCGAGCGCGCAAGTGCCGAAAACGAGAGCGAAAATCGCGACTAGGATCTGGAGACACGGCAGAGATATCGTGTGCTTCCGCATTCTATTCATAGAAATACCAAGTCAACCTTTCGTGATATTTATTGAAACTTGAACCGATAGCGGGGACGCAACCAAGGCAGGAATTGAATATCAGCGATCTTACGTATATGTCGGGCGAAGGCCCGCAGCCATGGGGACGTTAGAGGGGAGCCCATCGCCAGACGCGCGTATCGCCGAACAGCTCGCGGAATTCGAACTCGCTCAAGGCGGCCAAGCGCTCTTGGATTGGGTCTAAATGACACAGTCGAGCCCCTCGATGCCCCAGCAGAATCCGCCAGCCGTCGTCCAAGGTTTTCTTTCCCGGGCGCAACGATCCCTCGTTGGTTTAATTTTGGGCTTTGTCAGCCGCAGGTGTAGTGGAAACGGCTGTTGGCGGGTCTTAGGAATAGAATAGGAATAGAATGTGCTAGGGTTTATGCGGCCGGATCGCGCATGGCGAAAATGGCGGCGTTCTCGGCCTTGATCCGCGTCGGTTAAATTTGAGTACGTCAGGAAAGGTGTATAGTGATGGGCCTTAAACTCGTTCGTTTGGCAATTTTTCCCGCTTTGGCTATGGTAGGGATGAGCACGCTCGCGGCTCAGTCCGGGTCGCTGCCCATGCTCCGCCTGGTGAGCGCCACCGTTGGACCGGTATCGATCATTCCCGGCGCCAACGGGATCAGCCAGACCGTAGAAGCGTATAACGCCGGCGCGGGCACGCTTTTGCTTTCCGTCAGCTCGTCGGTACCGTGGATCACGCCCAGCGTAGGCACGCCGCGTGCCTGCACCACCACCAGCGCCGCCACGTCGTGCGTCCCGTTGATTTTTGGGCTCAATACCGCGTCGCTGGCGGCATCCGCGACGGCGTACACCGGCATCGTCACCGTCACGGCGCCCAACACGGTGGACGCTCCGCAGACAATCACGGTGACCGTCGAGATCGGCGGCGCGGTGCCTTCCACCGTGATCGCTTATGTGGCGCCTTACGTGGCGCCGCCGGCGGCAGCCAGCACCGTCGCGGTTCCGTTCACGCTCGGCACCGCCAGTTGCCCTCACCTCAACGGTTGCCTTACCGGCACCATCACCACCCAGGATGGCGCCAATTGGTTGAGCCTGACGCTGAGCGGCGCCGGCAGCAATTCGTCCACGCTGCCGTACGCGATCAATATAACGCCGACCATCACCAACGTCGCCGGCAACACTTACACGGGCACGATCGTCACTTCCGGCTCCGCCTTCGCTCCCGACAATAAGACGACTGCAGTGACGATGAACGTAACCACGCTGCCCATCGTGGAGGCCCTCGCCCCGATCAATGTGCAAGTGGTCGAAGGCGGGGGCACCTCCTTTACCTCTTACGAGCTGCTGGGCAATCTGGGGCAAGGAACACTCGCGATTTCCGGTGTAACCGCCTCGGGAACGGGCATCACAGCGACCAGCGCCGGGAACATTTCCAATGGGTCGGGCCAGAGCGTGCCGACGGTAAGTGTGACCATAAACTCGCTTGGCCTTGAGCCCGGCCCATATACCGGCTCGGTGGCTATCGTGACCAATGCGGCCAACAGCCCTACCGTGATTCCGGTGACCTTCCAGGTGGTGGCCACGGAGCCGACTACCATTTTCTATCAGGGTGTGGTGGATGATGCCGTCTTCGGCCAAGATGGCCTCACCGTGACGCCGGGCGATGTCGTCGCGCTATTCGGCCAGCAACTCTCTCCCCAGGGCGGCACGGCGGGGCCGCCTCCGCTGCCGACGAGCCTCGGCAGCCAAACCGCGGTCACCGTGAACGGTGAGACGGCATCGCTTTACTTCGCCTCCGACGGCCAGATTAATTTTCAGATGCCGATGGACACGCCTCTAGGGATGGCGTTGGTTCAGGTCAGCACTGTGTTAGGCCAGCCACCGTTAGCGTCAAGCTTCGAACAGAGCAACACCGTATCGGTCCAGGTGGCGGCGCGCGCCCCCCGGCTGTTGCTGCTCTACGGTACGGGCGGCTACGGCGCGATTGTGGATGCCTCGCAGGGCAACGGCTACAACACGCTGCCCGTGCCCTCGACTGTCTCCGAACCCAGTTTCATCACCAAACCGGCCGTGCCGGGCGACGTACTGGAGATCTACGCGATCGGACTCGGCCCCACGAGCCCATCGGTCGAAAGCGGCCATCCCGCTCCCGACGGCTCGGCAGGGCACCCCTTGGCACAGTTGACATCCACGCCCACGGCGGTTTTCGGCGTGAACAACGCCGGGCTCCAGGTGCAGATCAGCGTCCCTCCCGCTCAAATCCAATACGCGGGTTTGTCGCCGTACTCCGCCGGCCTGTACCAGGTCAATGTGCCCATTCCGCAGAACTGTCCCCCGGGCACGGTGCAGGTATGGTTGACATTTCCGGATGGGACGGCCAGCAACGCCGTCAATATTGCGGTTCAATAGCGCTGCAATAAAGCGGATCGCGCCAACGGGAAACGGGGGAAACGGGGGGAAACGGGGGGGAAACGGGGACAGCCTGAACCAAGCGATTTTTGGCCGCGGCAAGACGGTGGCGCTGGTCGGCGTGGACGACCTGATCGTGATCGATACTCCCGACGCTCTGCTGGTGGCACGCCGCGACCTGGCCCAGCAAGTGGGAGACGTGGTCAAGGCCCTCGAGCGCCGGAAGCGCGAAGATCTCTTGTAGACCAACCTCCGTCCGCGCCGCGTCAGTTGTTCGGGAGCGGATCGCCGCGATTGATTACGTAGGGGTTGCTGTAAGCCGGCAGGATGCGGTCGTTAACCATGCCGGCCCAGACCATAAACCAGGCCCACCTGGGTTGAGCTTTGAGCACTTCCGCGGAAGGCGGAACGCCGACTTCGCCGAGAGCGATCGGCTTACCTTCGGCCAGTGCCAGCATTTCGTAGTAATACCGGTCGTTCAATTCGCGATAGTTGTCATAGCTGACAATATCGACATACTGCTGGCCCGGGAAGAAGTTGAAGAACTCGCCCATCGGGGCGGGGCCGTTCTGATTCCACACCCAGATCAGGTTATCCAGGTGATGGACGTAGACCATGCGTGCATAGACCTCGCGGTAGAGCTGCGCCGTGCCACCCATGCCCGGCCGGCCGCCCCACCAGAAAAAGCCGCCGTTGTTTTCGTGCATGGGCCGCCACAGGACAGGAATGTGGGCATCCTGCAACTGTTTGAGATAGCCGGCCGCAATATCCATGTATTTTTCCCACCGCTTGTGCAGCGGCGTATCGGGCGTGATCAGCTCCGCCCATTGATCGTCGGTGAGGCGCGCCTGCACGCTGCCCTTCCAGCTTGCTCCCGGCTTGCCCGGCTCATCCTCGGTGGGGCGCAGCATGTGCCAGCAGAGGTAAATGATGG
>OCTA010000430.1_pt1 | contig 38769 bp, 26 predicted proteins | sample 1538991 | NCBI WGS metagenome assembly OCTA01 (sample SAMEA3539302, study PRJEB22396) | soil metagenome | biome: tundra; feature: field; material: soil | place: USA | collected 2010-05 | depth 0.15 m | reverse complement strand
AGCCAAGGAAAACCTAAAGCCTATCGGGACTCCTCTACTCGGAGAGAGGCGATTTATCGCCAATTGAGCCCTTGCCTTATTCGCAAGAAGTGCGGTTAGGCACGTTCCCAGGCTAGAATATCCAAGCAACGCTTTTTGGAGGTCTACCATGCATCTCTACCCGAAGACGCTGCTTACAGCAGCGATTCTTCTCGTCGCATCCAGTTCCATCGCTCAGGAACGGTACCATTCCCCTGATCCCGAGTTGTGGGTGCGGCTTTCCTACGACAATTCCGGCGTTGTTGTGCGACAGGGGGATGTGCACCACATGTGTGTTGCCGTTTCTCGGGATGGAGATTATCGAATTGTGCGGTCGTTGGATAACGGCCTGACTCAGAGGCTGCATGGCAAGATGCCGAAGGAGGAATTTCGCCAGTTGACCAACCTGCTGGAAGCGGCTGAATTGCGAAATCTCTCGGGGTATCATGGTGGTCTGATTCGGCAGGACGCTGAGAGTTTTGCAGCGGAGATTCCTTTGGGCGACCGAGGGCACGATGATGGAGCCCGGAAATGGCCTGAACATGAAGCCTGGCGTCTGCAGTGGTTGAATGCAGACGGCGAGAGCCCATTTCCAGCCTCGGTGTCCAGGCTGGTAGATTGGCTGCGACGTTTCCAACCTAAAGATGGAAAATCCTTTGAATACGCCGAGTATCCAGATGTATGTCCGGCTGGAGGACTACGTTTGCTGCAGCCCGCTTTAGCTGAGAATTCGCACCCTTGATCTACCTCAAATCGGACGAGCAATGTGCTCGATGGGGCATCTCACTGTTCAAATCAGGCCTTTACGCTCAAAACCCCACAATGAGTGCAATGGCGATATTAGTGCGCCGGGATAAACCGGCTTGAAGCAGAGAATGGAAAATTCTTACGAGAAAGGACTAGCGATCTACTCGGCCCCGAGTCTTGCGCTGCTACCGCGAGGGACCCAGTGAAGCGTAGACAGGGGTATAGGCGGGGTGGTCTCTTCCGCATCCAACATCCTCATCTTCCTCAGGTCAGATTTGGTCGAAGACTAAGATTTCGTTTGGCTCAGGAATACCGGAGTTGATCACTACTCTAGCGCCACCCCGCCATTGCACTCTGCGCAGCCGTGTAACACGGATCGAGACGAGGAAAGGCTGAACCCAATGGATCGCGTCACCGGATCGCAGACGATAAGCGCTGTCCTGACCGATAATCATCTGGGTTCCGGGGGGGCGTGTTGCAGTCGGCATTCCTACTCTTTTGTCGCAACCCCGGAGAGCGCCGCAGGCTTCCAATCGGCAGCCCAACCAGACGGCGACGGCCCCATCACCAACTCCAGCGAAGCGCCCCCTACAATGTCTTCATAACGGATCACCGGAACAGTAAGCGGTTTACCATTCAGCCTCGCCGACTGAATATAAACGTTCTTCGCCGAATTGCCCTTGGCCGAAACAGCAAAAACCTTCCCGTTCGCAAGACGCAGCGACATCTTGTTGAACAGCGGACTTCCAATCATGTAATCGCCCGAGGCGGGGTTCACCGGATAGAAGCCTAGTGCCGTAAACAGATACCACGCGGACATCTGACCGCAGTCATCATCACCATCAATACCAGAAGGCAGATTCGCATACTCTGCTGCAGCGATCTGTCTCACCTTTGCCTGCGTCTTCCACGGCTGGCCACTGAAGTCGTACAAATAGCCATAGTGATGGCTCGGCTCATTGCTATGCTCGTTGTGTCCGCCACTAAAATGCTGATCGAGCTTAGAGTTGTAATTCTCTTTTCCACCCATCAATTGGATCAGCCCAGGAATGTCATGCATCACCGCCCAGGTATAAACCCAGGTGTTCCCTTCGGTCCAGCCGGCATCCGGACTCGCCCAAGACCCATCAGCGTTCTTCGCCTGCATAAATCCAGTTGTCTTGTTGAACAGATGTTGGTAGTTAAGTGATCTCTTCAGAAAGAACTGGTACTCCCTGGTCTTACCCATTGCCTTCGCTATCTCGGCAACGCACCAGTCGTCGTACGAGTCCTCCAGTGTGCTTGACGCCGCCTCCGCCGTCTTGTCTGTGGGGATATAGCCAAGCGTCTTGAAATACGTAAGTCCGCCGCGACCTTCATAGGGAGTATGTGGTTCACGATCGGCCCAACGTCGCGTGGTATCGCCGTCCGGCGGAGTCATTGCATCCTTATAGACCGCGTCCCACGCAAGGTTATAGTCAAACCCCTTGAACCCTTTCCGGATCGCCTCTGCAACCAGCGAGTCCGCATGCGTCCCAATCATGATGTTGGTGTACGAAGGATTCGGCCACTTCGGCATCCATCCTCCTTCTTTATAGTCCTGAAGCAGCGCGCCAATCATCCCGTCAATGCGCTCCGGAGCCAGCAGCGTGAGTAGACTGTGTTCCGCGCGAAAGGTATCCCAGATGGAGTAAGCGTTGTAGGACTCGCCCTTGTGCACCGTGTCATCGAACGCGCTGTAGTAACGTCCTTGCTCGGAAAACACACGAGGGTAAAGTAGCGCGTGATAGAGCCCGGTATACACGATTCTGCGCTGGTCATCGGTAGCACCTTCAACCGCAACTCGCCCAAGTTTCTCATTCCATGATGACCGCAGTGCTTGTCGCAACGCCGCAAAGTCCCACACAGGGATCTCTGCTTTGAGATCTTGACGCGCCTGCTCAAGGCTGATAAAGGACATGCCAACACGCGCTTCAATCACTTCACCTTCAGTGGTCTTGAACTTTGCGTAGGCACCAGTAGAGAGTTCAGGTTGTCCCGGCGTCGGCCCGTAGGATCCGGAGCCGTTGAACGTTTTGTGAAACTGGATAACGAAGTAACCCTTGAAATTTGGCAGACTCATCGGGCCCAGGTTGGCATCCATCCGATCCGGGTTGTAGCCCGTGATCTCCTGCGCAGCAGCATCCACGTGCGCAAATCCGGCGACACCAGGACGCGACGCCTCGACAACCACACTGGACGATCCATTCGCAGGAAAGGTGAACCGCAGATAGGCGCAGCGCGTGGTCGCCGTCATCTCCGTGCGAATCTTGCGCGACCCGCCAGCGTTCATCCAGACCGAGTAATAGTCTGGTCGAGCAATCTCATCGGAGTGGGTGAACTCCAGCTTTCGATCCTCCGGCTTGATCTTGATGTCATCGATCTCGGGCATGAGGGTCACGTAGCCGTAGTCTCCCATCCAGATCGCTGGCTGGTGTGTCCCGATGAACCCCGAGATCGTTGTGTCTTCGTACTTGTAAGAGACGCCGCTCACTTTATTCTGACGAGTCTGCGCAGTCCAGTTCGTCATACCGAACGGTGGCGTCACAAATGGCATCGTCCCGCCATAGCCGATCGCACCGCTCCCTGTGCCGATGTACGAATTCACCCAGTCAACCGGGTCCGCCTTCATGCGTGTCGCCAGAGCCAGCGTAAAGATCAATGCAGAGGCCCGCAGGCAGAACATTTTGCTATTCATCGAGACTTGCCTTCCGTCTCCTGTGGAGACTCTGTGCGGCCCAGCGTGTCATACAGCGGCTGAACGGGTGCGATCGACGGATTCTCCTCAGCGGTCGAAATAGCAAGAATGCGAATCTTATCGTTCGACGGGAGCGTAATTGACTTCGCGTCACCAGTTACATCAATCGGATACGCGAACAGATAGGAATACTCATAAGGCTGATTCAATCCAGAGGTCGTGTGATGATGCGAAGCGTACCAGGCCAGGCTCGCAGTCTTAACATACCCCGCCTTCAAACCCACATAGTCTTCGGGATAGCGCGGCATGATCGGACGCTGCTCCCGTTGGTCCTCATCCACAGGAGGCCACACCGGGTGATTGGCTGAGATAGCCCAGTCACGCTCCGCAGGAATATTCCAAATGCGCGTATCCCACTGACCGACAAACCCGCTCCAGTCCTGGATCTTCAACTCGACTTTCTTCGTACCGACTTGAAAGGAAGCGTTCTGGTCGCCGCCCGTCGCTGCGGCGAGCACATAGACGCGATTGAAGCGCCCCGCAGGCAGGGCAATTGTCTGCCCCTTCGCAACAACTGCGTTTGGCACTCCGGTCTTTGCCGGCTCCAGCTTGAACTCCACATCGTGATAGTTGATCGTCGCAGGCAGCATCTCTGCGGGCATCGCATTGCCAGCACCATCGAAGCCGCCCCCGACTGTCGGGGTGTCGTCATTGCTCGCCACTGCAAGGTCGTACTGCAGAGTAACAGGCCGTGAGTAGACAGCCTCCAGCTTCGTGCTCGGCGCGCTAAGACGCACCGCAAACGTCCGCGGCTGATACGCCGTAAACGAAGTGACAAGCTGACCACTACTTACGTTCGCCGACCCAACTGGCTGCTCCTGAGCATTCACCTCGCGAGCCGCTGCAACAACTCCCGCAAACGAAACCCGAACATTGTCGGCCGGCTTGCCATCAAGCTCCACCATGCGCAGAATCACCTCGTCGCTTGCTTCAGCTTTCTTCAGCGCGAGCACTCGAATCCGGGGATTATTCAGATAAACCAGAGAGAAGCTACTACCAAGCTCGCCAGCATGTTTCGTCGTCTGAAACGCAATCAGCGGGTCGTTCAACCGATACGCCTGCCAATCCGTTTGGGCCTGCTGCCAACTGCCAGCATGGCCCACCAGTCCAAAAGAAAACTCGTGATGCCCCCAATCTTGATTCGCCTGATCGGTGTACGTTGCGGGCTTGCCATTGGTCGGAGGCGTAATGCCCGGCGTCCGCAGCAACGTCAATCGCAAGGTGTTGTCATTCGGTTTGTCAGACCCATTCTTGTAGTCCGTCAGAATAGTCGTCCCGAAGCTTCCGCTTTTATCAGCCAGATCGATCCAGCGATGCGACGCAACCTCAAACTGACGCTCCTGCGCATTTGGTCGCTGAATGGTTCCGACCTCCCAGTTGTAAGTTGCATTTGGATTACTCGCACTCAGAGGGAAGGTTGCCTTGAGATTAGCCGCCAGTGTTCTCCAGTCAATCGCATTAGCAAACTCCACTCGATTGCCGGCATCACCAGCCGAGAGGCTGACTGTCTGAACAAATTTCGAACCTTCTGCCTCGCGTATCACCTCAAGCGAGACGCGTACCGGACCATTCTCCTTGATCCGCACCCGGGCGGCCCCATCGACATACGCACGTGGTGCGGCCTGCTCCTGCTCAAAATCCATATTCCAGGCAGGGTAGATCTTCGGCGTATCGTTCGAGATTGCGAGCCGAATAGGAGCTGACAGCAACTCCTTATGCAAGCTCTTATCGAAGATGCTCGACACGTCGCCCTTCGCATTCAACTGCACGCGATAGCGATTGTTCTCTAGCGATGAGTCGGTTACCTTTAGTCCAGAGTGTCCTTTTGAAGCCTCAGCAGGCAGCACACCGTAGACGGCATACCCGACCGACGGAGTCTTCGCCACAAAAAGAACCTTGCCATCCTCAACCTGCGACGCTACTTCCCTTCCCTCGTGATCGACGACCCAGACCGCCTTCGGCGTCCCATTCGGAAACACGACGCGCGCTTCAACCACATCCTCTCTTTCAATATTCAGCGGGTTGAACACCACGATCGGAACTCCACTCACTTGTGTGTTGAGCCCGGACGCGATCGCCTCACTCGCATCGGTCAACACCCCCGCAAACTGGTTCGACACAATCACATCGTCGTTCCATGCAAACTGATATGCGAGTGGCGTCGCCGTACCAGCGCCAGTATCGTGAAAATGCCCCGCCAGCTCCAGCATCCATGCATCATTAATTCGCCGCTGAGGATAAGCGCGACCTCCCATCCACGCAGCCGCAACCGATGCCTTCTCTGCGGCGTCAGCCAGCAGTTCATTCTTGATGATCCAGCGTTTGTGATACGCCTGCGAGGTCAGCGAACCCGCAGAGTGATTGATCAGCTCGAGATCCCCCTGGTACTGCGGCAACCGAGACGTCATCGACGGCGTAATGTCGTTGAACATCTGATCTGCCGCGGACTCAATCACATGCACTGGCCCTAGCCCAAACCTTACCGCGGGCTCGTTGGACGAAGTAGCAGTCGGCGTCTGCCCCATCGCGAACACCGTATTAGGCGGGGACGGCAGTACAGTCTCACTCTTCGTAACGATGGCTTCTAGAAGCTTGACCGTCGACTCCTGGGTGGCGCCACCGATATCTCCCGTTCCCACATAGTGGTAATCGGCGAAGATGCCCGTTGCCTTGCCATCAATATCGATGCGCTTCACCCAGTTCTGTTCAAGCGCTCGCTGCCGCATATAAAAAGAACGTTGCTGCTCTGGAGTCAGCCGGGCACTCTCCTCGCTCGTCAGTTGCGGTGCCGAGGCCGAGAGTGGGCCCGTAGGCTCCTGGCTCAGGTCCACATAAGCATTGCTGCCATACCCACCAGGGTTCAACGCAGCAACGACACCCTTCCCATCCGGACCAAGCCACATCCCAACATTGAAAGGGATGCCCTCCGGGGTCTCTTCCGGTGAGCCCGGGCCTCCGATCTTGGGTGCCGGCTGCCACTGTGCGCTCAGCTTTTGCGTCGAAAATCCATTTATGCCAGAGTGCGCCAGGATACTGGGCAGCGACGCGGGAAAGCCAAAGCAGTCAGGCAGCATATATTCAGTACTCGCCTTGCCAAAGTCGTTGCGAAAGTAATTATTGCCATACAGAATCTGGCGGAAGATACCTTCCGCGCTGGGAAGATTGACGTCCCCTTCCTCCACCGACGACCCTGCCGGAAACCACCGTCCGGCGGCGACATACTGTCGCATCCGCGCGTAATCGGTCGGATAGTACTCCTTCATCAGACGGTACCGGTTGGCCCCGGTCCAGTTGAAGACGTAGTGCGGATACTTATCGATGTAGTCGAAGTTCACCCGCATGGTCTTTAGCAGAAACTCGCTGATGGTCTGCGGAAACTCCCACCGCCACTGTGTATCGAGATGCGCGTACGGCACTACATACAACGTAGGAGTCTGGGTTATATCCGGCGCCTTCATCGTCTGCGCTGCAACAGGTAACGAACAAGCGGCGATCGCCGCTACAAGGCTGCACAATCGAAGCAGATGGCAATGCATCGTCACCGTGGGGAGCGAGCGCGCAAATCGTGTCATTGGGTAGCATCCAGCCGCTCCGATGCCGCACGGAGGGATCAAGTTTGAGTTGATGGATATAAGAGCAAACCCCACGCGTCGGGTACTCGCGTGGGGCTTGCTCCATCTTTACCGTCCTAGAAGAATAACTTCAGTCCGGCCTGCAAGGTACGAGGGTTGCTGGTGGTTTTCGAGGTAACTTCGCCAAATGTTCCTGACGTCGGGTTCAAGCTCGGACCCGCCCAGTTGGAGTGATTGATGAAGTTATACGCGTCAACCTTGAACTCGAAGCCAGTCCCCTCGGTAATCGGAAACGACTTCTTCATGTTGAGGTTCCAGTTCTGGAATCCCGGCTGATAGATGGAGTTCCGAACGCCAGGCTGATGGACGAAGGTGTTTGCAACAGGCGCCGTAAAAATCGCGGAGCCATCGCCATTGGTTGTCGAGAACCACTTGCCCGTCTGGCCAGGGTATCCGGCAAACTGTTTCAGCAACTTAGGAGTCGCATTCATGTTGTAGAACTCTCCCTCACTGCCGCAACCAAAGCTACCGACCTCTCCCACGCCAGCAGTGTCATTGTTCGTTCCGATGCCGCATGGCACACCGGTCTGGAATTGAACGTTGCCGCTCAACTGCCAGCCGCCAAGTACCTTGCTAACAAGGTCCTTCTGATTGCTCAGGAAAGGTAGCGTGTAAAGGTAATTGATCACCAGTGAATTGCGCGTATCGTACTCCGAAGGACCCCACAGACCGCTGGTGTCGTAGGTATCGGGAACGATATCGCGATAGTTGGAGCTGTCGTCCATGCTCTTCGCAAGCGTATAAGCCAATCCAAACATCAGACCATGCGAGAATCGACGATTCCAAGCAAGCTGGAACGAGTTATACCGAGCACTTCCATTGCTCTGCTCTTGTTGAATCGCCGCGTATCCAGAATAAGGACGGAGGTAGTTGATATTCTTGCCCACATTTCTGGACTGGGCCCCAACAGTTGGCTGATTTATGTCGAAGGTCCTCCAGTTGTGAAGTCCACGACCACCAACATAGGCAACCGACACGACAGATTTCCAGAACGTCTCTTGCTGAATCGTGACATTCCAGTTCCATCTTTGCGGCGACTGCAGGTTCTGCGCCAAAGTGGTAATGGTGAGAGGAGCAGCAACGCCGGCACTCAAGCTGCTACCAGGTGTGTCGACCATGTCGTTCACGCCCGTTGCCGGATTGACTGTAACGAACGGCTGGAACGGAGAGTTTCCTCCAGGAAAGATGTTGTCCAGCAGACCCATGCGTGTGGCAAAGTTGCCAACACCCGCGCGAACCACCGTCTTTGGTGTCACTTGGTACGCGATGCCAAGACGAGGCTGAAAGTTGTGAGACGTGCTCACATACCCTTTCTTCTGGCCCGGTGCAAACAGTGCCGCACACGATGATCCGTCGCAATCCGTAGGGTTAGCCTCAGCACCGAGGACGCCGTGCTGCGTGGCCGAACTCGGGAAAGATGAATAGCCCGGAATCACTAGACCGTTATAAGGATTTCCCGTACCCAGGGTGATGTTGCCTGTGATTGGATTCACGGTTGGGGCATTAGATGGATTGTAGGATGCAGGATCAAAGTAGGCTGCGTTCCCCCATGCTGGCTTGTAAGGATCCAGGATCGAGACACGAAGACCATAATCGAGATGTAGCTTGCGATTCACCTGCCAAGAATCCTGCGCAAAAAACTCATACATCAAGCCGCGCCAATCGGTGTACGACTTCTGACCAATCTCGGTATAGCTATCAGCGATACCCATAGCCAGATTGGCCATACTGACTCCAGTCGTAGCACCCAATCCACTTCGGCTATCCGTGAACACGAATGTGCCGTTCTGATTGCTTGCCCCTCCAGGAACAGTCGCCACATTGATCTGGTCGTTGTCATCTTCACCAGAAATATTGATATAAGCACCAACCTTGGCCACGTGAGTTCCCAAGACCTTCGTCAAGCTGTCCGAAGCCGTGAAGATGGGACCACCCGAATGCGAGGGATATGGACCACCAGCCAAGCTGTAGAAACTGTCTTGGACAGAAGCTGTGGGTATCTTCCCAGGCGCCGCTTTCTGGGCCGCCGGAAAAATATATGGAAAATTGATGCCCAACGTCGACCGGTTAAAACCGGCAAGCGACAGATTCGTAGGAATGTACACGTTATCAAGGCTGAAGGTCGCACGAGCCTCGTTAATCATGGTCGGCGTAACCGTCCAGGTCCATGCCAGAACGTTGGTCTGATTCGGTCGAATAAAGTACTTACCGGTCAGGCCGGACCCCTGGTCAAATGGCTGGTACTCGTTGTAGGTCGCGTTCTGGCGTCTCAACTCCAACTTGTGATGATCGTTGATCACCCAATCCACATTGATCACGCTCTTCCGCTGATTGATCGGATGCGCGGCCTGTGAGATCCAGTTCTGAGTTCCAGACAGATACCCAGCCGTCGGCGTCGGGTACGCATTCATGATTGCCATACCATTGGCGCTCAATCGGGACATAGGAATGATGTTGCCGGCAAACGCCTGGCAGCCGACATTCCCTACAGCAGAGCAGGTCGCAGGATCGTAAATCTGATGCACCCCGGACAACCACGGATTCGGGCTCAACAACTCACTGAAGTCACCAGTACGCATCCGCAGAGTAGGAACAGCTTGAGTCTGAGTATCCGTGTAGCGATACCGAATCCAGTCTTCGTTCACGAAGAAGAAGAGTTTGTTTCTAAACCGGTCCAGCCCCATCTTTGGGATCCAGACGGGGCCGCCAACCGTAAAGCCAAAGTTGTTGTAGCGGAAGGGCGATGCAAACCGCGTCGAAGCAGCCTGATTGCGAGCCCAGGTATTCGCATTCAAAGCCGAGTTGCGCAGATATTCGTAAGCGGCACCATGAAAGTCCTTGGTTCCACTCTTCGTCACAACGCGCAACTGACCGCCGGCCGCGCCACCATACTCCGCCTGATAGTCGGTATTGATTACCTGCATCTCCTCCGTAGCATCAACACTGGCAACACCAATAATGGCACCGCTGCCACGGGTACGGACCGCGGGAGCACCGTCAAAAGTGACCAACGTATCCTGCACGCGAGAGCCGTTGATCTGGAAGGGCACACCACCACCGATTGCGAAGTTGAAGTCACCCAGCGTCGAGCCACTGCGCAACCCCGGAACCAGAGATCCCATATACAGCGGATTGCGTCCGTTGAGTTCCTGATCGCTGATCTGCTTGCCCGTAATCTCAGCCTGCACCGCGCCTGACTCCGTCTGCAATACCTCGGCGGTCGCCGATACATTCACCTCTTGCGTCAATTCGCCGATGGACAGGGGTGCGTCCAAGGCCAGCGTAGTGTTCGCACCCAGCGTGTTATGACTGCTGACATACTTCTTGAAGCCTTTTGCTTCCGCCGTCAGGCTATAGTCGCCCGCAGTCAAATTTGTAATGGTGTAATGCCCCTGCGAATCTGTAGTCGACGGATGTGCCTCACCCGTGGCCTCGTTGAGCAGAATAACCTTCGCACCGGTAACCGCAGCTCCCGAAGCGTCTTTGATAAACCCGCCAATCGTACCCGTATCGGACTGAGCAAACGCTCCTGCCGAGAACAAGACGGTAATCCATGCTGCACATAAAAGACTAGACACTAGCCTTCGCATCCGCTGACCTTTCAACATTTGGGACTCCTCTTTTGACAGTCTTTTTCAATTAGCCGTCCCGTTTCAGACAACACTGGCCCCGGAAATTCAACCTTGGTGAACCATGATTGCGCTATCATTCTGGTAGCGCAATCACACGCGTGGATGATATTCACGTTAGCGCTTACTCGTCAAGAAATATTCGTAAAGTTTTGCGGTAGGATGAATTAGACATTCACCAGGGATGAAATTTGGACTCCGATACCAGCAAGAATCGGCGCACCAAGATGCGCAAATCAACACACCCAAAACGGGCGACTCTCGCGGATGTGGCGCGACTATCCGGCGTAGGAGCCATGACGGTCTCACGCACCATCAATGACCATCCTTACGTATCGGAAGAGACCGCAAAAAAGGTGCGCGCAGCCGTTCGCGAACTGAACTATCGGCCGAATCACGCCGCGCGCGTTCTCACCGGCCAAATCTCCCGTTCCATCGGTCTCATCGTTCCTGACATCTCGGACAGCTTCTTTTCCATCATCAGCCAGGCAGTCCAGGAGACCGCACGCGCAAACGGCTACCTCCTCTGGCTGGCCGCTTCAGGCGAAAATCCTGCCATCGAAGCCTCCCATGTCGAGATGATGACGACCTTCGGAGCAGATGGCATTCTGCTCGTCCCGTCGGATAGCCGGAAGACCTATCTCAAAACCCTGGTCGCCGGAGCTACGCCTGTAATCACCATTGACCGGCCGATCGAGATAGCAAGAACAGACTCCGTTGAAGTTGAAAACAGAGCAGGGGCTCGCCTCGCCGTAGATCACCTCATACAACACGGCTACAAGCGAATTGCCTGCATCGCAATCAACCCCCACTTGCTGACCATCAAACAACGCATCGCCGGCTACCGGGATTCGCTGAGGCACGCTAAACTCCCAGCGATGAAGGAGTTGCACCTCCCCAAACAGGCATCCACAAAACCAGCGCTGTCAAAACTATTCGCCTCCCGCAACCCTCCCGATGCGTTGTTCACCGCCAATAACATCACTACGATTTGGGTCATCGAAGCACTCAAGGAACTGAAGATCAAACTCGGTAAGGATTTAGCGCTCGTCGGCTTTGACGACATCGACTTCTTCGCGCAACTCACGCCAGCCGTAACCGCTGTCCGCCAGCCCGTCAGCGAAATGGGCAAGCTGGCAGCTCAAATCCTCCTCAAGAACATCCAGGGCGAACGAACTCCCGCCATCGTAAGGAACGTTCTCCCAGTAACGCTGGTCATCCGCGAATCCTGCGGCTGCAAAGCAACAGATTCTCGTCAGTGATTTCTCGCGAAAGACACCGAAAAGACGTAGCGATTCTCCCCAATCCCATTCGGAGACTGCTCAAGTTGTGGGTTTTCTCAAGTCAAAACCATTGAAATTGTCTTGACGAATAATTACTAGCGTCACTATCATCCTCTCGACTTGATTGCGCAATCATATGGGAGCGCAATCATAGTGGACCCCTCCGTTTGTTCTGAAGTTCGCCGAACCGCACCAAACTGTGCGTATAACGCTTCAACGTCTGCTTCAATAACGGCATCACTCCATGAAAATGCAACTTCACCTAGGGCTCCATCGTTCAGGCGTCGCCATTCTGAGCGCGCTCCTGTTTGCAGCCCCCGTCTTGGCGCAAGGCAAACCGGCATCACACCCGCAAGACCTCACGCGCAGCGTCGATCCCTTCATCGGAGTCGACTGGGGTGGCAACACCTTCGTTGGCGCAGCAGTTCCATTCGGCACGGTGAAGCTCGGTCCAGACATGGAAAACTTCGACGGCAAGCCCTCAAGCTTCGGATACGTCAGTGGCGGCCGTATCCTCGGCTTCAGCCAACTGCACCTCAGCGGAGCCGCCGGGAAATACGGCAACATCCTCGTCACGCCCGTCACCGGCGCACTCGACCTCGACGACATCAAATCCCCTCGCACCGACGAGGTCAATCATCCTGGCTACTACGCAGCGAAGCTAACACGCTATAACGTAAAGGCGAAGCTGACCTCCACCCGTCGTGTCGGCTTCCACCGCTACACCTTTCCCGCCTCAACAGACTCGCATTTCACCTTCAACATCGCGCACTGCCTCAACAAAGGCCCCGGCTACGAAACACAGCGCTTTCTCGGCGGCAAGGTTCTTCGAATCTCAGATCACAAAGTAGAAGGCATGGGCCGATACGAAGGCGGATGGAATAACGGCGGAGAATACGATGTCTACTTCTACATCGTGCTCGATACGCCCGCCGTCACAGTCCGCACCTGGACAGGCAATAACCTTAGCTCAGCAGCCGAGGCTGCAGTCGGCAAGAATCAACCCTTCGGAGTCACCTTCGACTACCGCACCCACGCCAACCAAGTGATCCAGGCCAAGGTAGGTATCTCTTTCATCAGCACCGAGCAAGCTCGCCGCAACGTCGATCAGGAAGCTCCCACCTGGAGCTTCGACACAATTCGCAGCGGTTCTGTAAGCGCCTGGAATCGCGAGCTCGCCAAGATTCAACTTCACGGCGAGACTGATTCGAAGAGAGTGCAGTTCTACACGGCGATGTATCACACCATGTTGATGCCCTCCGATCGCACAGGCGAGAATCCAGGCTGGCAATCGAATGAGCCCTACTACGACGACTACTACGCCATCTGGGACACTTATCGCAGCTCCGGGCCTCTGCTCACGCTGATCGCCGCCGATCGGCAGCGCGATCTCATCCGCTCCCTCATTGATATCTATCGCCACACCGGTTACATGCCTGACGCTCGCAGCGGCAACGCCAACGGCCGGACCCAGGGCGGGAGCAACGCAAACGTAGTCATCGCGGATGCCTATGTCAAAGGCCTCACCGGCATCGACTACGCCACCGCCTTCGAAGCCATGCTGAAGGACACCTCGGTTCCTCCGGCCGACCCACAAAAAGAGGGTCGCGGCGGTATCCTCGACTACAACGACAAAGGCTACGTCACGCTGGCGGATGAGCGGTCAGGCTCGCGAACCGTCGAGTACGCCTACGACGACTTTGCCATTGCCGAAGTAGCCTGCGGCCTCAACCATCCCGATCAAGCCAAACTCTTCGCAGCAAGATCACACAACTGGCAGAACCTATGGGACAAAGACCTGACCGCCGAAGGATTCAAAGGCTTCCTCAGACCCCGAAACCACGACGGCACATGGGCCGAGCCCAACCTACTCGTTCGCGGCACCTGGCCTGACTTCTTCTACGAAGGTGATCTCTGGACCTACTCCTTGTACGCCCCGCACGATGTGCGCAAACTCATCGCGCTGGCCGGGGGCAACGAAACCTTCGTACGCCGCCTGGACAACATCTTTTACCGCCAGCACTTCGACGTCACCAACGAACCCGGCTTCCTTATCCCCGTTCTCTATAACTGGGCCGGGCGTCCAGACAAGACCGCCGATATCGTGAATGCCCTTCTAGAAAAAGCATTCACCGATCAACGCAGTGGCATCCCCGGCAACGACGATTCCGGCGCCATGTCGAGCTGGTTCATCTTCCACTCGCTGGGCTTCTATCCCAACGCCGGACAGGACATCTATCTCATCGGAACGCCCAGCTTCCCCGACGTCGAGATCAAACTCTCTTCCGGTAAAACCCTCCGTATCGAAGCACGCAACCTCGATAGCGGGCACATCAACCATTACATCCAATCAGCCACTCTCAACGGAGCTCCTCTCAACACTGCATGGTTCCGTCACAAACAGATCGCCAACGGTGGCACCCTCGTTTTCATGATGGGATCAGCTCCAACCAAGTGGGGAACCACCAACCCACCGCCGTCGATATCGGATAGTGTTTCGCCGCTCTGCACGGCAGCGAAACCCTAGCCAAGTAGCAAAGAGCGGCCGTCACGGCGCTCCAAGGAGAAACTCTCATGTTCGATCCAAAGCATTTCGATCGCAGAAAATTCGCCACCCTGGGAGCAGCCTTACTCGCCAGCCTTATGCCAGCCAACAGAGTGACCATCAAAAAACTTCAAAAAGGTAACGAAAACGTCAAATTCTATCAGCAAGTCGATTTTGCATCATCGGTCTCTACGCAATGCGAATCTCAGCCACCTCGCAAGCCTGCATCGATTAACTGTGGATCGCAAATCCCATCCCTGCCAGAACGCCCCGCATGTAGGCCAAGCTGCCGATGACTCCAGGCATGGGATCGTCGGCATGGACCTCGTATTCCAGATCGACGAACCCTGCATACTTGATCGCAATAAGTGATTCAAAGATTCCTCGCACCGGCATCAGACCTTCGCCCACGGCGACCTGGCTCTCCTTGCTTCGGAAGTCTGTCAGGTCCTTCATGTGAACGTTGTACAGCCGTGGCCCAACCTCGCGAACGGCTTTAACTACGTCTGTACCGGCTCTGACTGTATGCCCGACGTCAATGCAGCAGCCAACGCGAGGATCGGTGCCCTTGAGCGATCTCAGCACATCTAGGGGCGAGGGCCACAGTTTATCCTCCGGGCCATGGTTGTGAATGGCGATCCGAATGTCGTACTCCTTTACAAGCTTCTCGATGCGCGGCAGAGTCTCTGGCGTCGGATCGCCTGCGACAATCACCGAGATTCCCGCTCGTTTGCAGTATTCGAATTTGTCGCGGATTTCGGCCTCTTCGTCCTTTGCGAAATAGATAGCGCCGGCAGCATGGAGCCTGATGCCGGCGGCGGTATAGTCCTCCAACGCTTTGGCCTCTTCGGCCGGATCCGCAGGAAGGTGATCTTTGACGTTCTTAACATTCAGCTCGGTCACTTGAATCTGCTTCAAGTACTCGATCATTTGTGCACGGTTGAAATTGCGAAAGGTATAGCTGGCCACTCCAAGCTGAATAGGCGATCGCTCGGCTTCGGAGGACGAAGTCTGCGCGACTGAGTGCCATGCGCCCGATGTTGCAGATGCTGCTGCAATGATGGTTCCGGAACGGATAAAGTTACGACGAGACAATGGTTGTTTCATGATGAATGAAGCTCGGTTACTACGAGTTCGGCAGTCGCCCGCATCTTTCAAATGCTCTAGAGACGCGGCTCCCAGCCCTTTTCATATTCGCGTCCCCACATTTTCATAGCTGCTGAATCGTTCTGGATTTGTCCATTGCGTGCGTCGAGCTGCAGCTCACGATTGACTCCCCACGCGATGTTGGAGATTTGCAGCATCGTGACCGTAACATTGCCAACGGAGATGGGAGCGTTCAGCTTCTCGCCCTTGCGGACCGCGGCTATAAAGTTGGCAAAGTGCGCGTCGGTCATTGAGTCGCGGCCAGTGAGATCACCGGAAGACGTTGCCCCGCCTGTCTTAAACTCGCTTGTCTTGTTTCCCTTCAGATCGAAGATCTCATAGCCGTCGCGGTCGACGAGCACCGAGCCGGTGGTTCCCATGATCACCGACCCGCGATCGCGGCCATAAAACTTCATCCCTTGGCAGCATTTGCATTCCCACGAGATCATCTTGTCAGCGTAGTTGAAATTGGTCACGAGCGTGTCATAAAACTGCCAATCATCTTTGAAGTGGTATCTTCCGCCCAACGACGAAATGCGGTTTGGGAAGTCGACGTCAATGGCCCAACGGCAGACATCGACCTCATGCGTCCCGTTGTTCAACGTTTCGCCAGTGCCCCATATGCGGAACCAGTGCCAGTTATATGGCTGCACATTGTCCCTATAAGGTGTCCGCGGTGCCGGCCCTTGCCAGAGATCCCAATCCAGTTGTGGCGGAACAGGCGCTTCCTTGCCGACCCCGATCGATTTTCTTGTATTGCTATACCAGGCTTTGGCGTAATAGGCGCGGCCGATCAGGCCATTGTGAATCTTATCGACAATCTCGATGGTGTGAGCAGATGAGCGTTGCTGCGTGCCCATCTGCACAAGCTTGCCGTACTTTTGTTGAGCTTGCACGAGCAAGGCGCCCTCAGCTGGATTGTGGCTGCACGGCTTTTCCAGATACACATGCTTGCCCGCCTGCAGGGCGAGAATAGCCATAGGAGCATGCCAGTGGTCCGGAGTTGCGATCGTGATGGCATCGACTTCTCTTTTCTGAAGGATGCGGCGAAAGTCCTGGTCGACGGTTGGAGCATCGCCCAACTCGCGCTGCGTATCGTCAGCGAATTTCTTCATGGTATTGCTGTCCACATCACACAGGTACGCGATGCGGGCCGCATCCTTGTTTGCTTTTAGCGCGGAAAGATGGGCATAGGCTCGTGAATGAAGACCGATGACCGCAAAATTCAGCCGATCGTTGGATCCCAGGATCTGGCTGTAGCTCTTGGCGGTTGAGCTGATCGCCATCCCCGCCGCTCCCACGGCAAGTGTGTCAAGAAATTCCCGTCGAGTTACCATCTTCTCCTCCTCTCTCTAGAGGACCAATTGCTGTTGATCCGGCCGCGCTGAATATTGATGGGCACTGTCTTAGATCCCTACGGAGCACCGGCGTCTTCCAGGGCATGCTTCATGCCTGCCCAACTGATGCGCGTTGATGCCTCCGGTGTTGCGGCCGCGTGCCAATGCGTTTCGAGACTGACCGCATCGTGATAGCCAGCCTGCTTGAGCGCGCGAAACTGTGCAGTCCAGTCTATGAAACCCTTGTCAACCGGCGCCCACTCAATCTTTCCCTGCGCGCCCTTGATTGCATTCTTGCAATGACAGTGGTGGATACGATCCTTAGGCAGAGCCTCCCAGGCTACGGGGAACGCGTCGAGTTCGCCGCGCATGACTGCGTTCCCAGGATCCCAGTTCAACGCCAGATGCGGCGTTTGGATTGCTTTTATGGTGCGCGCCGCCTCGCGACCAGTCGCTGTGTTGCAGGCAAACTCATTCTCGAGAACCAGCAGAATGCCGTGCTGGCCACATTTCTCCGCGGCGGAACGCAGCTTCTCGTCGATCGCTTTGCGGTAAGGAGCGACGTCTTCGAGTCGCCAGAAATCAAAGCAGCGAACCTTAGCGGTCTTGAATTCTTTGGCTAGAGCGATCGAGCGTTCCAGGATTTCATCCTGCTCGTTGAATGTGACCTCGGGGGCGCCATGAAGATCGTCCTTGGAACCGTACGGGGATCTGGGCGCGCCCGGCCAGTCAGTCTTAAAGAGCGGGCTGGCGATATCGGTCACCTGCAATTTATATTTGTCGAGGATTTTATGCGCTTCCCCGATCTGCGCTGCCGTGAGGTGAAGGACATTCGTGTCCCACATGGAACGGAGTTCGATCCATCTCATCTCAAAATCATGTGAGGCGACGTAGCTGGAATGGTCGAAGTCTTGCGATATTTCATCGTTAATGACAGAAATCTTGAATGGCGACTGCTGCGTCATGGTGCTGCTGAACAGCGAACGCGCTGCAGTGACCGCGCCCGCTGCCGCGGCCGACGCAACAAACTTCCGTCTTGAACAACCTCTCATGTCACTCCTACTATTGTGGGGCGAGCTAGGTTCGATCGGAGTTGCTTCTTCCGTTTCAGGGCCGGCCACCGCGAAAAGCGGTGACCGGCAAGTTGGATCGCCCTGAATATGTCAGTCGCTAAAATATGATCCTTAGCGATCCCTGAAGCGAGCGCCCGCCTCCGATACCGTTTACGCTACCCTGGCCGCTGCCGAGGGTGCTAGTGACTTGACCGAAGTTTGAGGCCGTAATGCTACTAACGTTAGGGTTGTTAAACTGCGGCGTGTTGCTCAACTGGAAAGCGTCGACGCGAGCCTCCAGCGCCGTCTCACGGTAGAGACGGAAGCTCTTGGCAAGGGAGATGTTGTCCTGGATGTAGCCGGGACCGCGGAATTGGTTTCTGCCGGTATTACCCAGGCCGGGGTTCGTGCAAGGATTCGTCGTGCAGCCCGTGGGCTGGGAAAACACAGTTGGGTCAAACCATTGCACTCCGGGCCCGATGCCGTGAAGAACGCGAAACTTTCCGGTTAGTGTTGCAGTTTGCGTAGTTCCAGGGGTATTCAGAGTGCCGCCATTCGCAATAACGGTGAAGGGTAACCCGGAGACGACCGAAATGATTCCGGAGATCCTCCATCCCCCAAGAACAGCGTCCGCAAATCGATTCGAATTGAGAAAAGCACGACCGCGCCCAAAGGGCAAATCGTAGGTGAAGGTCTCTTCAAAGTTCAACTTACGATCGAAATCCATCGGCCCATAGTTTCTGCGCCAGTTAATGAAAAACTGGAGGCCCCCATCATCGTCGTTGATGTAACCCAGGCCCTTGCCCCAGGTGAATGCCGAAGTGAACCATAGTCCATTTGAGTAGCGCTTTGTGAGCTGGACCTGAAGCGACTGATAGTTGGAAGAGAAACCAAGGAAGTACTGGTTGGTCGCCGCGGTGCGGCCGAAGGCAATATTCTCCGGATCCGAGGCCGCACCTCCGCCGTAGGTGCTGGGCAGATTGATGTTCTGACTGCCCGAGATATCAACACCATGGCTAGCCACGTAGGCGACTTGCAGCGAGAGATTGCCGCGGAAGGCCTGCTGCACCGCCACATTCCAGGACTCGACGTAGGGGTTCTTAAAGGTTTTGGGAATGTAGGTGTATACCTGGCTCGTGAGCTGGGCGGTATTGGCTGGAATGATTCCATTGGAAGGAATCGCAACAGCAACGGGTGCCGGGAACCCTGCCTGGAACGTCGCCACGGTCACACCGTCAGCAAGAACGGCAGGCGTGAAAGCGGAGCTACCTGCGGGCTGATAGCTGTTGTTCGCGCGAATCGGATAGTTATACGCATACGTGTTATCCGGGAATGGTGCGTAGCTGATGCCGAACCCGGCGCGAACGACTGTATCCTTCTTCAGGCGGTACGAGACTCCCGTGCGCGGCGCAAAATAGGTGTAGTGGGTCTTCATGCCGAGGTTCAAAGGGTTCCCGCCCAGGCCCGCCAGAACAAGGTTGTTATTGACCGGGTCGTAATTTGAGAATCCGCCAGAGTGCGCGGGCGTGGCCGGTGGATAGAACTCCCAACGAAGCCCAAGATCGACGGTCATCTTGGGCGAAGCCTGCCATTTATCGCCCGCGAAGGCGAAGAACCACCACTGGCGATAGGCCGGGAAGAAAGTATTGAGGTCGCGACCGACCTGGCTTGGCTGATCGAGAAGGAAGCTGGCAATGTCGTTGGCAATATTCGTCTTGGCGCCCGCTTCTGACGTCTGAACGTCTGAGAAAGTGAATGCACCGCGTGGGCTGAAAGTCTGATCCTGAAGCAGGTCGTCGCGCACACGGCGAAGATCGGCGCCAAATTTAAAGGTGTGATTGCGGACGATCTTGGTCCAATTGTTGACGAAGTCAATGTTGGCCTCAGCCCTGATCCACGGCTCGGATGCGGAATAGCCCATTAGGGGATTAGAGAAACCACCGTTAATGGTTACCGCAGCTTGTCCGGTCGTGAAGGGCTGTCCTGCAATGTTCACGCCGGGAATACCGATGGTGGTCGCGTCGGTCGTGCCATAGTCGTTGGGTTGCGCCTGATTCCGCAAATGGGCGACACCTAGGCGCGCCTCGGTCAAGAAGGTCGCCGAGAAGACATGATCGTAGTTCACGCCGGTACTGTAGGACTTCTGATTCCCGGTACCTTCAAAACCTCCTCCCTGAGGGCCACCGAGAAATGATCCAAAGGCGGCCTGCTGAAAGGTGACAACACGCTGAAAGCTATAGCGCCCGCTCAGATGATCCTTCGAAGTGGGCGCGAAATCCATCTTCGTGTCGAAGTTGTCTGTTGTCTTGGTGAATGGAAGGTTCGTGGTGTAGTTGTTTGCGGGGTTCGACAAAGGCTTGGTGTTCAGGGTTCCGTACTTCGCGGCTGCAGCGTTGATGCCCTGCAGGATTGTCAGCGATACGGGGTTGACCCTGGAGAACGGAATCTGATTGTTTGCGAATGGCGTGCGCGGGTGCGCGGCAGTTCCGTCGCCGGTGGATGGATCGTAGATCTGGCCAGTTGTGCCAACCAGCGCGCCACTCAAGTCGATGTTTCCGCTGCTGTTGGCTGTGTAGTATCGCGCGTCCGGTATTGTGAAGGTGCTTGAAACAGCCTCGTGATCGACAGACCGAAGATAGTCTCCGAAAAAAAACAGCTTGTCTTTCAGAATCGGGCCACCGATGGTGCCGCCAAAATAGTTGTACGAGAGATGGCCAAGCGGGCCTCCGAAGTAGGAACGGGCGTTGACGGCATTATTCTGGATGAACTCAAACGCGGAACCATGCAATGCGTTCGAGCCAGACTTGAGAGTCACGTTGGTCACAGCTCCGGTTGCGCGTCCCAACTCTGCTTCGAAATTGTTCGTCGAAATGTCAACAGACTGGATCGACTCCGCTGGCGGTATCAGTATCTGCAAGAGGCCCGTCCGCTCGTCGTCGTCGATGCCCTCGAGCTGATAGAGGTTCCCTTCCCGAGGCAAACCATTGACTTCTGTTTGCAGGGAATTCTGTGCGTTGAAGAACTGGGAGTGCTGAAAAACCGCGGGCGCGGTACCTGGAACCACGTTGAGTAGCGATTGGAAGTTGCGATTGCTGCTCAGTGGCATTTCGACGACATCCACTCCTTCGATTTTGGTGCTGATGTCGGCACGATCGGTCTGCAGCAATGGAGGCGCTGCGGTCACAATAACCGTTTCCATCACATCGCCGGTCTGAAGCAAAAGGTCAACGCGGATGGACGTGTTGCTGAGAAGCTCGATATTCTCGTGCGCTGACTTCTTGAACCCCCTTGCTTCTGCCTCCACCGTGTAAATGCCGGGTTGAAGATCGGGGAAGGTGTAGTTGCCGCTATCATTCGTTGCCGACACGTGAATTGCACCGGTTGTTGTTTCCGTGGCCGTGATCTTGGCATTGGCAACGGTCGCGCCGCTTGCGTCAGTCACCGTTCCAAGTAGCGTCCCGTTGACCGCCTGCCCAAAAAGGGGAGGGGAGAAGGTGAGCACGGAAAGGGCGAGCACAAACTTAGAGAGGGGTCTGATGACTCGTCGTGGAATCATTTGAAGTCTCCGAATTCGAATCGAATTTTAGGCCGCGAAGACTATATTGTTCAAAGTGCGAACCAAAACTATATTTGGCAATTTGAGATTGTCAAGCAGATTCCTCAAGTCCAAGGGCCTCGTTCACGTCAGTTGTGAAAGCCCCTTCAGTAATTTCTGCGGGAGTCGTCGGCAAACAGGAAGTTATGTCAGCATCTTTTGGCTCCTCCTGCGACGTCGGTGGTCACTTTGCTGATTAGGCGCTTACGGAAAACGTCCATAGGTGATCTCTGTGGTGTAACGTCGTGGCTTTGGTTCAAAACCCAATGTCCTCCCCGGCGCACGCAGCGCGACTACAATGACAAAGGCTGAAAGCGGAACACCGACGGCTGACGAGGAGTTCTCAGGAAATGCCTTCGGGCTACGCACAGAGAACCTGGTTTCCGGAAATGATCGTGCGGATGCCACCAAGGCGAAAATACGTAATCTCATGAGCGTTTTGTTCAACCATGCCATTCGTTATGAATGGCTCGAACAGGGCAGAAATCCGATAACTCTTGTCCGTCAAAGCGCCCAACGCAGACGGACGCCGGAGATTCTGGAACCTCATGAGATCCAAAACTTGCTGAAGCAACTGACCTCGTGTTTCCGCCTCATGGTGCTTCTGGACGTGACTACGGGGTTGCGCCGCAGCGAACTGCTCGCACTGAAGTGGAGCGACGTTGATTTCTCAAGTCTGGAGTTGAAGGTGGTTCGTTCCATCTATCTCCGAATGATCGGAAGCTGCAAAACAGAAGCCTCGCGAAAGCCCGTGCCCCTCGACGCTCATGTGGCGGCGGATCTCTGGCTGTGGAAGGAAGCGAGCAAGTATTCGAAATCCGAGGATTGGATATTTGCCAGCCCGCATACGAAGGGCAAGTATCCGTTTTGGCCGGATGTCTTATTGCTGAAAATTATTCAACCGCGGCGCGGCGAGCTGGAATCACGAAGAGAATAGGCTGGCATACGTTTCGACATTCGTATTCCTCGCTCTTGGTCGCGAATGGCGAGAATGTGAAGGTGGTGCAGGAGCTCATGCGGCATGCCAGCAGTCGGTTTACGCTCGATGTTTATTCGCAGGCACGGAAGGCGGCGAAGAGACAAGCGCAAGAACGGGTAGTCCAAATGATTCTTCACGAGACGTTCGACGATGCGGTGCCAGCGATTTCTCTGGGAGGTGCCCGACCCGAGGCCAAGTAGTCCGCATCCTTATCCGTGAATTAGGGGTCGACTCCATGCATGTCCTAATCGCGAAGAAGAATCTGCTGTGAGTACTTCAGTTTTCTTGTGAAATAAATTCGTTCCGAACCGATGGTGGGGCGAGCCTATTCGAATATCTAGGCGGCAAAGGCGGAAGCTCTTTTTGCCAGAATGTGTCCTCTGCATCTGAGTAGTCGTAGGTCCTGCCACAAGTGGGGCAGTCAACCATGAAGTAGACAAGGGGGCGATTCCGGGAGTACGACGAACTCTACCCATTGTTTCGACGGATATATTTTGACTTCGGCACGCCATTGCCAGAGAGCCGCTTCGGTGATGTGTTGCCCGAGTTGATTCAGACCGCGCGCATTGGCAGGGCGCGGAAATAGTTGTTGGGTAGGAATGATGTTAGGAGCATGAAACGACTTACTTGCCTGTTTCGGGATCGAAAATGAAAAAGAGATTAGTCCTTCATGGTGTCGTTCCACCGATTGCCACCCCCTTGACCGACGGAGACCGAGTCGATGAGCCAGGGTTGCGCCGATTGGCCCGCTTCCTGTTGGACGCCGGCATACACGGCATGCTGGCTAACGGCACAATGGGCGGCTTCGCTTTCCTCACTGACGACGAACAAATTCGTGCGATTTCCATAGTGGTGGATGAAGTCAACGGTGGCGTTCCGGTAGTCGGATGCGTCGCCGAGACTAGTACCAGCCGCGCCATCCGTAAAGCACTACAGATCGAACGCTGTGGCGTGACCTGTCTCGCCGTGTTGCTGCCTTTTTATTACTTCGCGGTTCAGGAGCATCTTATCGCGTACTTCTCGGACATAGCCGCTGCCGTTGATCTACCTATCCTTGTCTACGACAATCCAGCGATGACCAAGAATCGAATTCTTCCTGAGAGCGTCGCAACACTCCGTCGACATATCCCTCAAATCGTCGGCATCAAGGAGAGCGATCACGATTGTGTAAACCTGCAGAGCCTCCTCGAAGAGACGCGCGATGGCGAGGGGTTCTCGGTCTTTACTGGCAATGAACACCTCGCCCTTGTCGGACTGCAGATGGGCTGCTCCGGATTCATTGGTGGGCTCCACAACATATGCCCTCATTTAGCAGTCGCACTGTATGACGCCTTCCGTTCGGGAAGTCTGGATATCGCTCGAAATCTACAGAGGGACATGAATCAAGCTTGGGGGGTGTTCCGGTATGGCAATGTATGGGGTGGATTCGACGAGGCATTGCGTTATCTCGAGATAGCAGAACGTGTGACGGGAGCGCCGTACCTATCTAAGTTGAGTCCTCGGGAAACCAGCGAGGTTCACGCAATCATTGAGCGCTTCGTTAGACCACATCAGCATCGTTAGAGCGAGAGACGAGATGCCACGAATTGCATCGGTCCAGCGCTGCATACCAGACCGTACGGTGCGTTCCAGCAAGCCTGCTGGTTGAGGGGGACGCTGTTCGCGGGGCGAAGGGAACGAATTGTCCAACTGACTTAATCAGGCGATTACACGGCGCAGTCCTCAGCGCTGACTACGTTGGAGTGGTGACGCCGTGAACTATTGGGCATCCGCCCCCGGTCCCACAGCCACGACAAAATAAGTGGCCGGCGTCGTGCCGACATTCTTAATGCCGTGCTCGTCGTTGGAATGAACAAATCCTACCGAGCCCGGCCCCATAACATGACTTGTGCCATTGATCGTGAGCTGTACCGTACCTTCCCGAATGAGCCACATTTCGCTGTGCACGTGGTGATGTGCGGCGTGCGGTATCCCGCCCGGCGGTAATGTGGTTTCGTGCACTTCCAACGACTCGGCTGTGGCCAGTTTGCCTTTCAGAACCGGGCGGATCGCCGCGCCGTTTACGATTCTTATTGGTAGTTCGCTGAACGGGTACGTAGTCGAGGGAATGGAATTGTCCTGGTTCGGCAATCCTTCTAATTCAACCGCGCTCGAGACAAATCCCGAGATCAGAAAAAGCACTTCTCGTCGAGTGGCTGACATCCGGGTCCTCCTGAGAAAAAAGGTTCATCGTTGGGCCAGGCATGATACCAGAGGATTCTAAGCGATCTTCCAGAGGATGCCATGACGGACTCGCCGAAAACCGGTGACGTGTACTCGCCCGACCGCGTCAACGAATGGATTGCGACCGTCGAAAAAAGGTATGCCCGACGAGCAAATTGGGGCGTGCAGCTTGATCACGCTCATGCGCAGGTAAAGATTGAAGTGAAACTCAGCGAAGGCGGGCCAAAACCGTTGCCCAATGATCCGCGTCCCTGACGTTCCCGATGTCAACTGCGGACGGCGACCAGAAGGCGACGTTCGCAGTCGCGAATAAGAAGGTCGAGTTGAATATCCAGGACTGGGGCGGATTCATCGGGCAGTGGGACGACCGGCGATGGAGTTCGAAGGACACGTCACACGACGATTACGGTCAGATGACGGGCATTAAGCCGGGTTACATCAAACGTGCGGACCTGGCATGGTACTGCTCGCATCACCACAACGCTGCCGGAGAAAACGTGGCGTACGGTTATTCGTATATCTTCGCGTATACGATCGACCTGGAGCCCGGCGCGAAAACCATTCAGCTGCCGGACAATCAAAATATCCGCGTTCTGGCGATATCAGTAGCCGAGGAGAACCCGGAAGTGAAAGCGGTGCAGCCACTGTACGATGTGCTCCCGTCGCTGCTCTCCAATGGTGCGGCACAATAGGAGTGTGAAAGTTTCGATACGAATACGCTTCGGACAACCGAAGATATCGTTCTGATCCATGGGCTACGGTAAGAGGTATTCTCTCCCGACAAATAACAGTGAAAACTCTCTTCATGGGGGCCTTCACAATGTTGTCTGGAGCGCCAAGTCCATTGAAAACGGAATCGAGTTTACCTATTTCAGCAACTGGTGGCAAAGGTCGGAGTTCTGCGCCACACAGGGGAGAATACAAAGCCAATTGGAAACAGTCGGCATGATCGGGGAGTCGGCATGATGTCTCAGGTCGTGTATGCGCGGACCCGGCGGACCCATATGTCCTGTCGCAGGTTTGAGCCCAGCACCTCGAAGAACGCCGACCAGCAAACTCCCCGCCCCCACGCGCGAGTAGCGGCCAGCTGTCTGTTGATGCCAGAGCAGTGCGGCAGCAGGGCTTGTGGGCGCCCCCGCCTGTTTGCGTGCGCTACTTCGGGAAGATGGCAGGCAGAGCCGGGCGTGCTTCCGATTTCGATGCAGTCCTCCACATCTCCGCTGCAGTTACCAGCGCGTCTAACGCGGAACTCTGAGTGCTCGCATTGGAGACGCCGAACGGTTTGGCCCAGACTTCGCCGAGATGATAATCCGGGGAGTGTACTTGGGCCCAAATGCTGTCTGCGTTTGTAAATGCAAAGCGCTCGTATCGCGGCCGGGCCTCTATTTCATCAAGAGTTCGCAGATTACGGACGAAGATGCCCTTGAACTGTGTTCCATCTGCACCGCAGTCCGGTTCACAGGGGTCATGAAGAATCCCCCGTGCGTCGGTCATGCTGGATAGTGCCGCCTCGGCAATCATTCCGGCCTCAGAGAGAAGAGTAGGATCACGATCGGCTTTGTACAACTCAACCAGCGCGCCTGCAATTACGCCTTGGTTGTAAGACCACGTAGTCTGGCGGTTATTCGCGCACGAATCGTTAAGCCCGTCGTTCACCAAATGACTGGCATTGATCATGCCGGACTGGGAAAACCAATGCCACTCCTTCTCTGCCCATACGAGATATCCGGCACGCTCCAGCTGATCTGCCGTCCGGGTCGCAAGCTGCGCTGCAACGGCGAGAAATAACTCATTCGCAATTGCATTCTTGTATTTTCGATCCTTGCTCCACCAGATTCCACCGGAGCATGTGCGATCCCAAGCACCAGTCATGTCCGTAAAAATGGATTTGGCCACTACCAGATATCGCTGATCGAGAGTGACGCCATACACATCAATCCACGCCAGTGCCCACCACCCTTCGTCATCATAAAACTGGTTGATGAATCCCGGGTAGGTCTTTTGAGCAGCGGATAAGGTATTCAAGAAAACGGATTCATATTTCCTCGATCCAGTAATCCTCGAGTAATCGGCCAGGACCGTAATTGCATTCGCCGCGTTCCACCAGCCTGTAGTTCGATAAAGGCCAGTGTCCTCGTCGTACCAGGACTGAAGAGCTTGAATCGCAAGCGTCGCGCGTCGGTCGCATGAGATGCTTTCCGGGTGAGATGAAGTGCCCGCTCTAAGGGTGGGGCCAGAGTGTGAGAACAAGACCCACAGCATGAGGATCCACAGACATGAGCGGTTTTCCCATTTTGCGTCCCAGAGCAAGATATGTCTTCTCCTGTTCAGCGATCATACCGTGCGACGACAGAAATCAATCTGTACCTAGGGGAGCTTGAAGGGGGCGCTACTACCAGTCCGCGACTACCCCTGCGGTCCCTCGATCTCGTCCAGCCGAAGGGCAGAGTTATCAGATCACATCCAAAAATGTACTCTCCCATTTCAGTAATTTCCTTCCGACATTGATGGAGGTGCCGCATCCGGTGTGCTGCCCCATTTTCTGTTCGGTAGGGGACCCATGTTTAGCACCAGACTTCCGCCGCTCGCGATATCAGCATGGCTGAACCACGGTTTATTCCATGGCTTTCCATTCAGCATTGCCGACTGGATATACATGTTCTTTTCTGAGTTGTTCTGGACGATAATTACGAAATCCTTTCCGTTTCCCATACGGATGGTCACCTTATCAAAAATCGGACTGCCCAAGATGTAGTTTGGACTGGATGGATCGACCGGGTAGAAGCCCATTGCACTCATCACATACCACGATGAGGTCGAACCCTGATCGTCCATTCCTGGAAACGCCAAGCCAAATTTGTCGCTTCCGTACATTAGCCGGAGAATTCTGCGAGTCAGTTCCTGCGTCTTCCACGGCTGGCCGGCCCAGGCGTAATAGTAGGCAGTTTGCTGGTCAGGCTGATTGCCCTGCACATACTGGCCAATCACTCCGGTGCAGTCACGGCAGATACCTTTGGCGTAGTATGGAGTACTGAAGAACTCATCCAGTTTTGCCGCGAATTTATCGCGCCCCCTCAGCAACTCGATCAAGCCCTGAACATCGTGGGGAACAAGCCACAATGTCGACCAGCCCGAGGCTTCCTTCATCATGAAATTGTAATAAGGTTCACCCGGATCGAATGGTGAAATCCACTTGCCGTCTTCTGTTCTGCCACGCATAAAACCGACGGAAGGGTCGAATAGGTTTTGGTAATTGTGTGCCCGTTTCAGGAACATCTGGTAATCATCTTCCCTTCCGAGCTTTCTGGCATAGAGAGCCAGAGCATAGTCGTCCCAACTGTATTCGAGCGTTGTCGCCACGCCGGCGTTGCCCCCAGCATATGGAGGGCTGGGATTATGATCCGGGATGATATCCGAAATCCAACCCTTCTGCTCATATTCTGCGAGATAGCCTCTGGGACCGCTTATATCCGTGGCATTCTTACGCAGGTATTCATAGGCTGCAGTCCAGTCGAACTTCAGACCCCGCTCCCAGTCGCCTAGATACATGAGATCGGCATGGTCTCCGTGGAATGATGTACCCATGTGGCCAGATTCGCGAGCCATATCGAGCTGCGAACGCAGAATGTCAACCTTCACATCGGGCTCCAAAAGCGTGAGCAGCACGACTTGATTGCGCCCAGTGTCCCAGAACGGCACCGGACCATAGCGATCATATTCGGCTTTCCGGACCTTCCCATCGAGGCCTGTGAACTGCTCACCTTGCCTTGCAATCAGGCGCGGGCTGGCCAAGGAGTGATACAGGCAGGAATAGAACAGCATCTTCTCCTTCTCCGTACCGCCCTCTACCTCAATCAGATTTAGCTTCCTGGCCCATATCTCTTCGGCCTGGTTTCTTACGCGATCGAAATCCCAGCCCGGATCTTCGGCCTGGAGCCTCTCTTCGACCATCGGATAGCTGACCCCGGAGGCAATTTTTACCAGGACCTGTTCGCCTTCTGTAGTGGCAAATCGCAGGTATGCTCCGGCATAGTGCCCGGATATATTGCGCACTCCCGGCTCTACATCGTTATCTCCCAGGAGTGACTCATTCCTTGTCGGCTGTGTCGGTGGATTCTCCTTGAATGTGCCGAAAGCCGTGAAGGGCGTGGAGAACTCCGCCACAAAAAAAGTGTTGCCCCGCCGGAACTTTCCGCGCACGGTATGGTCATTTACGATTTCGATGTCTCCTCCGGAACGGCCAAGGTCGACCAGAATGTGCGCCCTTTCTGTCCGGGGAAACGTGAACCGGTAAATTCCGCTCCAGGTGGTCGCAGTCATTTCAACTCTGGTCCTGAAGTCATTGAGATAGACGCTGTAATATCCCGGCGAAGACTTTTCGCGCGCCTTGTCATAAACAGAGGCGCTGCGTTCCGGAGGGACTGTCCAGTCGCCGACCACCGGCATCACAGTTGGGCTCGCCTCTGCTCCGCTCGAAAACCCAACTATGGTTCGGTTCGGGTAGAAATAGGGCGCTCTGACTCCGGCCGGATAAGTCAGATCCAGGTTTGCATTGATGGGCGCCAGTTCTGTTGAGCTGTGAGGTAACACCGCTCCCGGAGATGTAAAACCGGAGTAAAGCTGTTCGCCCGGAGGCGGTGCGTTGCCGATCAACTTCTGACTGTCCAGCGGCGCAGTGCCGACGAGTCCATTTGCGTAATCAACAGGTCGTTTGCCGGAGTTGGGCATGCGCTGGGCCAACAGGCAGGGCAACAGAAAATATCCATACAGCAGAGGTATCGTCAGGCGTCGGATCGATTGACGCGCAGCAATCATGAAAACAGTTCCTCCGTATTGCGAGGCAGAGCGTATTTCAAAGACATCTCCTGAGCGTAATGTGGATGGTCCTGTCGCAGCACTTCGCTGACTCACGAGCATCTGCATGTTACCGCGTTCTATTTCCCTAACTTCCTTTGTGCAGTGTCATTAAGGATTGAATGCAATGCTTTCTTGAGGTCGGCAAGATCAGGGCCTCCGGAGGTCGCATAATGAATCATTCCCTTGCTATCAATTACGACATAGAGGGGACGCTGAAACCGACACCCGTCATGCTACCGAACTGCTTATCCCCAAGTGCTTGGTGCGTGCAGGAAGATATGACACCGGTGCCGGCAAATAAGCCACCTATCCCGAAGCATAACGCAGGTGATATGGCAGAGACTCCGGCGCAAATTCGCGCAGGAATCTCTGCCCAGTTGATCAGAATGTAATTTTGCCGGAGACTTGCAGGACTCTCGGGAAGTTCTGCTGTTGTTCCCTCACGGTGCCGAAACCGCTCCAGCCAGTTCCGGTTATATAGTGCGCGGGCCCGTCTCCGGGATTGGTATCCGGTCCCGGGAATAGCACGGAGTTGAGCGCGTTGAAAGCGTCCAGGCGAAGCAGGAACTTGATCGACTCTCTTACAGGTATGGATTTTTGCAGAGAAAGATCGAAGTTTGCAATGGTGGGGTTGCGTAACTGATTGGTTTGCCCTGGGAGATCTGACAACCCCCATTGTGGGATATTCTGCCAGCAGCTTGGGTTGGCGTAGAACCAGCGCCCCTGACCAACCGACGTTCCCCCGTCGGGAGCAAAGCTATGGGAGCAGGTGTAAAAGTAGCCGGTGTCAAGCCCTACTGGAGTTCCGCTCTGCGCACTGACCACCGAGCTCAGGGTCCAGTTGTTGATGAGTAATCCCAAGGGCCGTGAAGGATTCGAGAGGATCAAGGAACCCTTCCCAAAGGGGAGATCCCAGACGCCGGTGATGCCCAGCACATTCGTACGGTCGGTGCCTGCGATCCAGTGCTCCTGTTCCGCATCCTGGTAGGGCCATCCGTTCTGATAGCCGTCGCCATTGATTGTTTTTGACCAGGTATATGCGAGCTGGAATGTCAGGCCTCGACTCCCGGCGCCATAGACTCGCCGAGTGGCTTTGACCTCCAGGCCGTTATACCAGTTGTGCCCGCGCGGTGCGTTGTATTCCCCGACAAGAGAAGCGCCGCCAGCGGAGCAGTACTGCGAAAGTGGCAGGATCAGATCGATGGCCTCTACGGTTGTAGCGGTTCCGCATCCTCCTGCGACTTCAGAGGCTACGCCGTTATATGGGTTGGGTACCTGCTGGTCCCAGGTCTGTGGATTGGCAATCGCCGCTTTTGTCGCCGCGAGAGTCGCTGCGCCGTTTACCCACAAAAAAGTGCGCAGTTTACTGGAGTAATTTGCCGCGTATCTCACGTCCAACACCACGTTTCCCGGAAATTCATGCTGCATGCCGAATGAGAATATCTTTTCCCTCGGAATCTTCCGTCCGGGAAAATCGACTTGCGGGCAACACTGTCCAACGGCCGTCAAAAGCCCTAGTGAGTTGCCCTCGGGCTTGTTCAGACCATTCGGGAAGGGTGACCCGCCTTGGAAGTAAGCGGTGGGGGTGTTTCCATCCAGGCTGTCAATGTAGCCCGTCGACCGAGTCTGGCCGAGGCTTGATCCACCTTCCAGACCGAAGGAATACATGAGGCCAAAACCTCCGCGAATCACTGTCTTTGGGTCGAGGGCAAAGGCAAACCCGACGCGGGGACCAACGTTACCCCAATCAGTGTCGTAGCCATCCCGCGACTGGCCCCCGGTACCGGCAAAGAGGATGCCTCCAGAAACCGTCGAAAGAGAGGCGGCGTTAATGCCTGCCGCAGTCCAGGCAGCGCTATTGCTGAGATTGGCGACATTGGCCTGGTAGGTCGAATCGTTGGTGATGGGATTCACGCAGGTAAAGCAGAAGCCGCGATTGAGGTAATTGTGGCGCTCGCGCAGGCCGCGCTGCACATCGTAGCGCACGCCGACATTGAGCGTCAGGCGGTGATTCACCCGCCAGTCATCCTGAGCGTAGATCGCGTAGACCGGCTGGCCCTCGAAGATTGTACCGTTATAGTCGATGCCGCCGCCCGTGGGATATCCAAGCAGGAGGGAAGCCAATCCGGAACCGTTCGGGGTAGAAGAAGCAGTGCAGTTATTGGAATTGCCACCTCCCGGTGTAGCTGGATAGCAGCCGGTGTTGTGAGGGTTGTACTGGGTAAATCCCGAGCCAAAGCCGAAATTTCCGTTTGCGGAACCGACGAATCCGGGATCGCCGTATTGGAATTCATAAATCGAACCGCCGACGTGCAGATTGTGCGCCCCAACCGTCTTCGTGAAGTCCATATCAAAGCCAATGTTGGTGGTTACATCCACTCCGGGCTGGTTTCCGAAAACGGTGTTCCCCCCGATAATCCCGGAACCCCAGTTGTCGCCAACCGTGATCTCCGGCAGATCCTTCTGTGAAGTGGTCGGCGGAAGAGGCATGCTGAGTCCAATTATGCTGGGATCCACTGCATCGGACAGATTTCCATCCGGCGTGGAAGTCCAGAAGCGAGAGAACGACAATTTGAAATCGCCGAGGAGAGTCGGGGAGAAAACGTGAGTTATATCCTGCGTCGCCGCCCAGTTTTCCCTTATCCAATTGATGTTGCCATGGGCGGCAACTCCGGTGAGGCCGTTGCCGATGCGATCTTCATTGCCCTTCTGCCACTCAAAGAAGCTGTACAGTTTGGTCCTGCCGGTCAGGTTATAGTCTGCCCGGATCATGGGCTGGTTATAACTATAGAGATCAGGTGTATGTCCCAGGTAGTTGTTGCCGCTCGCCGCATTCTCTGCGCCCGGTATGTTCGGCAGAGGGGCGTACATCAGGAGCGCGGCCCCGATGGAGTTGATCTGCGATGCGGGAATAGTGTCATTTGGATACTCCACTTGTGCAACATGGTTGTCGTTGCAAGCGGATACCGGTCCGCCATCGAGGCAGTAAGCGCTTCCGGGCTGAAAGACCGGGAGACCGGTTGGAAAGCCGGTGGGATCCAATTGCTGGACCAGGCCAAAGTCTACGCTGGTGTTTCCGTTGTATCCCGGCCGCAGATAAGCCGGCGGCACGTGCGTCAGCACCGTTCCCGCCAGCGATTCCCTGTACCCTTCGAAGCCAAAAAAGAAGAACAGCTTGTTTTTCAGGACCGGTCCGCCAACAGTTCCATGAAACTGGTTCTGCACCATTCCATTCCGAGGATTTCCCGTGAGATTGTTTTGAAAAGTGTTGGCATTCATCAAGGCCCCTTCGTAGGCCTCGTCCAAACTGCCATGGAATTTGTCGCCTCCGCTCTTCGTCACCACGTTGACGGTTCCGCCACTGGTTCGGCCGTAACGGGCGTCGTAAGTGGTGGTCATCACGTTGACTTCTTGAATGGCGTCCAGGTTAGGAGATACGTTCCAGGCGCCCGGGTTCTGATTGTGGTAGCCAGTCTGCTGGGTAATGTTGGTTCCATTCAGCGTGAACTGATTGTTCCCGACGATTCCTCCGCCCATGGTGTAGGAGTTCGTGACGTCCCAACCACGGGTTCCGGAATTCCCTACCCCAGGCCCGAACGAGGTTGTGGTAAATTGGCTGCCCGGAGTAGTGCCGATCAACATGTAAGCTTGGCCGCCATTGATTGGGACACTCTCCAGTTCTCGCGAGTCAATGACAGTGCCGCCGGAACCGCTTGCGGTCTCAATCTCCGGAGGAGCTGAACTCACCACCACCACCTCGGTAGCAGCGCCCACTTCCAGCTTGAAATTCTGACCATACGATTGCACAGCTAACAAAAGGACTTTGTCTTGAACCGCCGTCTTGAATCCGCTCGCCTTAGCGGTAACCGTGTAGGTTCCGGGAAGCACATAGGGAATGTAGTAGACACCTTGGTTGCTTGTCTGAGCAGAGTAGGCTGTTCCGGAATCCACATTGACAGCCGTCACTGTGGCGTTCCTGATCAACGCACCCGATGGGTCAGTCACCTGCCCGGTGATAACAGAACGGAATTCCTGGGCCTGGGTGGCAGAGCCCGGTAACAGAATCAGAACTGCCAGAAGCACCACGCTGCTCCATGATGATGCCAATCGAAAAGTATCTGCTGCCTGTTTCATTGGACCCCCCAATAGTTGATTCCCTATCGTCACGTGCCCATTCAAATTGCACTGGGGAAGGCATGTTCTCCACGTTGGTCGAAGAGCCTAGCACGACCCTCATCCCCACGTATGAGCAATTTTGACCAAACCCTGGATTCTCTACGTTTGCGGGCGGTAGCGCTGGAGACCATCAGGAAGTGTGGGGTGCCTAATTTAGCAAGAAGACAAGAAGAACATGCTTTGAAAGCAACGATCTAGCTCGGCGCAGTTCCATGCAAACTCTCCCGCGATGTTGCTCGACTGCCGCTCTTTGCAATACTGCCTCTTACCCGCTCGCCGACCATCCGGTTTTATTGCTGAACGACAGGCTCTTCAGCTACAACACTATCTTTTCGCAAGAACGCTTGCCATTCTCTTACAACTTCAGCATCGGCAAGGGCTTTGACAAATACACCTCCGACAACGGACCTTGCCTGGAACCCCATCTGTTTGCCAGACATTGTGTCATACCAATCTGTGAGTGGGACGCGGGATCCTGTCTCGTTAATCCACTTTACAATGGGTGCCATTAACAACTGAAACTGGCTCCTCGTCCCGGCCAACGTCGCCGTCCAAATCTCCCAATCGAGCTTGGTGTAGTCCTTGCGATTATCCAGCGGTAGGCCGTACTTATTTATATGGTGTGCGTAGAAACTCAAATCTATCCGCTTCACATTCGGATCGAACAGATTCAGTTCCAGAAGCTGATCCCACACCAGGTTGTACTTCTGGCTCCAAGTTCCCGGCGCATCAAAGGCCAGCTTGTAGTGGTCTCCATCTTTCGCCAGCACCTCCCACTCACGAGCCATTTTTCTCGCGAGTGCTTCAACCTTTGTCGCCTCGTTCGTTTTGCCCAGCCCCTGCGCCATAGCCGCGTACGCCCCCAGTCCTTCGATCGCTTTTATAGAAAGGTTGGCATTGTGAGCCAAATGTCCGGCGAAATCATCTGTAGACAACTGATTCTCCGGGTCCAACCCCTTTTGTGCGACGTAGTCAGCCCACCTCGTAAGTAATGGCCAGTATTGTTCGGCCACGTGCCAGTTTCCTTGAGCACGCCCCAGGGCTGCCACCAAAATAAGCAGATTTCCGCTCTCTTCCACCGGCATCTGGTCGTCTTCTGAGTGCTCACCACCGCCGTAGACCTGACCATTAGCCAGCGGATATGTTCCAAGATCATGAGGCGCAAAAGGGAATTTCCATCGGGGCAGCATCGCATACATCAGCACTGGTTTTAGTTGCGCTTCCAACAGCGCCGGATTCAGAAACAAGAAGAAAGGCGCTGACGGATAGAGAACATCAACCGTTGCGATACAACCGTTGCTGAAGTTCTCTTTTGGAAACATCAGCGGCGCACCATCCACATCGGCGACCAGTGCATGAGCGGCGAAGGTTTGTCGATAAGCAAGAATTGCAAGGTCCGAATACTCCTTTCCGCCTGCATGTTCCAGAGCGGCTCGAAGCTCACCGTCAAATCGCTTACCTCGCTCCACTAATGCTACGTACTGGGTTCCCGCGGCCTCGAGCATCTGCTCAGCCGTCTGTCCATTTCGCTGCCAAAACTCGCGCAACCTGCGTCGCATGTACTCGATCGCGTATCCCTGGGTGTACGACAACAGCACATGCATCTCTGCGCTGCTGGATGCCGTGACGCTCGCGGCCAGAAGCACCGCCAAATGGGCGGCGCCTTCCGTCGGTTTCTTAGGCATCTCGAGATTGTCGGCTGTGGGGAGTGTGCCCGAACGCAGAAACCTCACCATCGCGTCGGACGCATTTGCCAGGACTGCGTGCTGGTCTCCAGGGACCGCCAGATGGAAGTAGCCCCAATCGATGCGCAGGTTGTCGCCTGAGCGCGCAAGCACTCGCTGCTCTTGCGATCCCACGCTTAGCACTGTAAGCGATCCGGCGCGTGAACGGCCCCAGACGATCGGATCGTCTTTTCTGTCGACCGCAATACGCGGATCGACGTCCAGCAGAACTGACACCTCGTGCTTCTTTCCATCAATCGCACGAATATGCCATGTGAGATAAGTGACAGGGCGCGACAGTATGTCTAGATCTTCGGGGAAAGCTGGAGTGAAGAAAGTCAACTCCAGCTGCACTCCAGCTGCTTCGAAGACATAAATTGTACGTGTGGCTTCGACCTCTATCGACAGCTGCCGCATCGCCGGCACGTCAGGCGATGGACCCTCTCCCATATAACGATACACGCTGCCATCGACGCGTATCATGCCTGTAAGCGGCTGTTCAGCTCCCGTCCAATGCCGTGTGTCTTGGTCCGTTAGCTTGTCAGCCATCGACCAGATGCTGAAATAGGGATTGTGCGCTACTAAAGGTACTGCGGGGGGCCGTACCTGCCCAGATGATATCGGCTCAATTGCCATCACAGCGATCAAGGCGAGTGTCAATTTGCACGAGCGCGATCGAGTGTTTCTCAGGGTCGATGTATTCATAGCTTGAACAAATCCTCAGATGTTAGGAGTGAAGTAGTGTCACCGTGAAGCGTACACTCAACCAGTCTGCCCGCATGATTTCTCACGGCATGTGGGGACTCCTCTGGCAATATAAGGGCTGCGCTTCCACTCTGTCATCAACTTAACATCGGCCCCCAGACAAAAACTGAGCGCCTCGGCAAGCGCACGCGGCACGGTTGAGACAGGCCCGCCATTTGAATTCCTCGGTCCCGTGTTTCTTGCCGTAGGCGGTGATGTCTTCCTGGGAAACGCCAAACACCACGGCTCCGATTTTCGACCAGACGCAGGCACCCGCACACATAGCACAAGGTTCATGTGTGGAATACAACACGAAATCTGGTAGGTACCGGCCATAGCCGGAGCAGACATATTTCAATGTTTCAAGCTCCACGTGCTTGATGGATGAACCCGAAGTTTTTACCCGGTTGCCGGCAGATGCGATAACCACTTCCCGATTTCCAATGAGCTGCGTGATGACGGCACCGATAGGATAGTCGCCCCGGTCGCGGGCGCGCTTTGCCTCCGCGATCGCAAGCTGCATAAACTTTTTCTTCGGTTTGTAGGTGGGAGGAATCATTTTTTCTCCCCGAGTCCGAAGGTCCTAGGCCGCTTTCTTCGCACGGACCTTCGCCCACCTTGCCCGCTGTGCCGCCGCAATCTTCCTACGGGCTGATGCCGACATCGTATGACCTCTCCTGTGGGCTGAGCCCGTCACTGCTTTCGCTGGCTGCGATTCCTTCCGAGCATTCGCCCATCTCGCCTTTTGAGCTAGCGCCATTTTCCGCCGCGAAGCTGCCGATATTGTTCGCGTTGGTCGGTTTGCTTTCCGGAATGTTCCCGAACCGTTTAACGACTCGATCACCGAAATCGCTTGGTCTAACTTCTCTACGTGCAACTGCGATTCTCGCCGCTCAGCGCGAAGCTGCTGAAGCGCATTGGTTAGATTTGCCATAGTCCCCCTCGGTGTTTGACAGCGGGGAATATTGTATAAGATTCGAAACCTTCGCCGTTGAGTCCCGTCAGTTGGCGAAGACATCAGGACACCGAGAACCGAGTCCATGGTCGCCAACCGTACAGTGGGCCGAGCGGATCATGGCATCCGGGCATTGCGTCACGGAGTACCCAACATGACCTTGGACGATTTTCGTCAATCACTCACGGTGGCCAAACCGCCGGCGGAACTCACACTCGCTCTCGCCGGTCTATGGTGGGATGCCAAGGGTGATTGGACTCGGGCCCACGAATCTGCTCAGCAGGACGAAGGCCCCGAGGGTTCGTGGGTGCACGCCTACCTGCATCGCAAAGAAGGTGATCGGGACAACGCAGCCTACTGGTATGGTCGAGCAGGGAAGCCCGTTTGCCGAGAACCACTCGATGCAGAATGGCTCAGCATCGTCAGAGATTTGCTCGGATAGAGCGAGCTGACCGTTCTCGTTTCTTCGCCCTCATCATCCAGACTCAGCTCCTGCGCAACGTCAAGCAGAGCCATCAGATCGATCTCGCCTATCTTTATTATTTACCTTTCTGCTCTGTGTTCACCTCGAAAGACCGCTTCCACGCGCAGATCGTGCCGCTATTTCTCAATCCGCGACAGACTTTCGTGAATGGCGAGGACTATGGCGGCGAACTGAGAGCGAGTGATTTCAGCGTGATTTCAGCGTGATTTCAGCGTGACTCCCGAAGGAGGAACATGAACGTATTAGACCTGGTGAAAGATGGCCCGACAGTCCTTCCGATAATTGGAGAAGATGGCAAGCCTGCGGGATTCTATCGGCTTACACCAACCGCTGAGAGCATTGCATGGCAGCGATTTGCAACACGAGAAGAGGCAGAGGATTGGTGGAATAGATGACAGTTTCAGAACTACAAGCGAAACTCAAGGAACTCGGCTTCGACGTCCCGATCGTTATGCTCACTGGCGTCTGGACCAAGAAGAGAGTAAAACGGCTTCACGGGTATTCCAGGAGCAGCATGAAGCAGATTCCAGAGCCTAAAAACCCGAACGAGATATGGTGTGGAGGCTGCGGAAAGTTCAATTTTGCCGGCCTGCCGGCCTGCTTACGGAAGCGCAGAAAGAAGTCGGCTTGGTTCCTTTGTCGTTGGATCAAAAGTGGAGCACAAAGCGGAGCACAATAACTGCCGAATGAGAGGCCCTGAGTCCTACTCAGAGGTATCGGTTCCGACTGTAAGCCCTTGAAACGAGTGAGGGCGGCGAGAAATGATCCTTTTGCTAAACCGTTGTACGGGCTAACACCTGTACCGAGGGTTCGAATCCCTCCCTCTCCGCCAGATTTTTCACCCATTCTAAGGGGTTGATTCCGTTC
>OCTA010000429.1_pt1 | contig 38784 bp, 34 predicted proteins | sample 1538991 | NCBI WGS metagenome assembly OCTA01 (sample SAMEA3539302, study PRJEB22396) | soil metagenome | biome: tundra; feature: field; material: soil | place: USA | collected 2010-05 | depth 0.15 m | reverse complement strand
GCTCCAACCTGTTCGAGCTCAACGGCGCCTCCGGCCACCGTCAGGCCTCTCCACGACACTAGCGCCGTGATTCAGAAATTGCTCCCGAGATTTTGAATCACGACACCAGTGCCCGGCGGGCGGTGCGAGCTCCTCTGACCGGCGCGGCTCCACCGGCGTCCAGCACGGTTGCGCGCTCGGGGTCACCCACCGACGTGCTGATCGTCGGTTTGGGCGCCACCAGCGGTTGGCGAACCTCGGCCGTTGAGCTCAGCAGCGCGATCGCGCGGGCGGGTGCCCACGTGCAGACGGTGATCACGGCCCGCCCGCCCGCGATGCGCACGTTTGCGCTGACCGACCTCGTGCAGGCGCTGGCGGCGCGCCAGGCCGGCCGGCGCGCGATCGCCGCCTATCAGCCGGCGGCCATCGTCTACTGCTCGATCACCGCGGCGCTGCTGTGGCCGCGTCCTGGCGCCGTCTGGATCGACTCGATCGCCGCCGAGAACCGTCCCGGGCGCCACGGGATCTGGCAGCGCCCGGTGGAGCGCCGCCGGTTGGCCCAGGCACCTCTGGTGATGATGATGAGCGAGACCTCGCTGGCTCCGCTGCCCGGTTGGCGCCCGGACGCGCTCGTCGTCCCGGTTCCGGTCGCGAGCTCGGCTACCGGCGACGGGCTCCAGGGGGAAGGGTCCGCCGGGGCCCCCGCGGGCGACGGGATCGGCCAGGCCCCCCGGGACCTCGCCGCGCTGACCTATGCGGCCGACCCTGACAAGCGCCGGCTGGATCTGGTGCTGGCCGCCTGGGCGCGCGCGCGGCGGGGCGATGAGACGCTGGTTGTGGCGGGCACCGAGCAGGGTCGCGGTATCCCCGGCGTGGAGGCTGCCGGCCGTCTCGCCCCCGCCGAGTACCGCGCGCTGTTGCGCCGCGCCCGCGTGTTCGTCGCCGCGCCCAAGCGCGAGGACTACGGCATCGCTCCGCTGGAGGCGCTGGCCGATGGCTGCATCCTGGTCACGACGCCGTCACGCGGACCATATCCCGCGCTGGCGCTGGCACGCGAATTGGACCCCCGCCTCGTCGCCGACGACCTCGCCGGGGCGATCCGGACCGCCCTGGACGATCCGTCTGACGGCTATCACGAGCGCGCCCAGCGGCTGCTGGCCCCCTTTCGCCGCCAGGAGGTCGACCGCGTGATCTCCGAGCGCGTGCTGCCGCGATTGCTGCCAGGATGGGGAACGTGAGCCCGCTGGCGTACATCCCCAGCCCGTCTTCCAACGGCTTCAACGTCGGCCCCCTCTTCTTCCACGCCTACGGGATCGCGTACGTGTTGGCGGTCGCGGCGGCGATCGCGATCTCACGCTGGCGCTGGGCGCGGGCCGGGGGCGATCCCGATCTCATCTACGAGGTCGCGATGTGGGGCTTCCCGGCTGGTCTGGTCGGCGGGCGGATCTATTTCGACATCACCACCCCCAGCCAGGTTCCGTCCCACTGGTGGGGCGTGTTCGCGATCTGGGAGGGGGGACTCGGCATCTGGGGCGGGATCGCCGGCGGTGCGGCCGCTGGGCTGTGGATCCTGCACCGCCGTCTGAAGCGCGCCGACATCCCGCGGTTCATGGACGCGGCCGCGCCCTCGCTGCTGGTCGCCCAGGCGATCGGGCGGATCGGCAACTACTTCAACCAGGAGCTGTTCGGCAAGCCGAGCACGCTGCCGTGGGCCCTGAAGATCGACCCCCTCCACCGCCCGCCGGGCTATGAGCAGTACGCGACCTTCCAGCCCACGTTCCTCTACGAGATGATCTGGGACCTTTCGTTTGCCGGATTCCTGATCTGGCTGGGCTACCGGCGGCGGATCCGCCCGCCGGGGCTGTTCGCCCTCTACGTAGCCGGCTACTCGGGGTTTCGGATCTTCGAGGAGACCCTGCGGATCGACTACTCCAATCACATCCTGGGGTTCAGGCTGAACTTCTGGGTGGCCGCATTGCTGTGCCTGGCCGGGCTGTTGTGGTTTTGGGCGATCCAGCGCGGGTGGCGCCCGAGCTGGCTGGGGGCCGGCCCGCCGTCCGACCCCCCACCCTCACCGGGCCGCTCGAGCCACCCGCCGGCCGCTCGCAGCGCCCCTCCCCGTCCGGCCCGGCCGGGCTCTCGCGGCCGGCGTTAGACGCGGTCACTGAATCGGTTCTGACTCCTGCTGGGCGGTGACCTGCGCTCGGTGGAGCTGGGGGTTGACTTGGTGCTCGCCGCTGATCGAGTCCTTGAACTCCTTGAGCCCTTGGCCGAGTGCACGGCCGGCGGTCGGTAGCCGCTTGGGCCCCAGGAACACGAGGGCCACGGCCAGGATGACGATCAGGTGGGTGGGCTCGAGGATTCCGGTCAACATGAGTTCTCCTTGCGTGAGGTGGGTGCATTGGCCGCGACCCGTCGCCGGGTCGCGGCCGATTTGCGGTTTAGTGGCCGCCACGGCAAATACGGCGACGACCAATTGGTCAGACGACCTGGCGTTGTGCGTTGTCGGCTGCTGTGGCCAGCCCCATCAGGGTGTTGAAGAACTGCGGTGACTGACCGTCGAACAGACGGTCGGCCGTGAGGGCGTTGACCGCGGCAACCGCTCCGGCGAACTGGTCCAGCGTCGGGCGCACGACCGAGCAGGCGGGCAGGTCCGCGCTGAGGAACTCACACGGCTCGGGGAGGATCAGGTTGGTCTGGGTCGCCTCTCCACCGTGGGCGTTGAGATCGGGGAACGTCAGGTGCGTCTCAGGGTCGACCACACCCGCCAGCGGCTGAGCTACCGCGTTGCCCGCCTTGTCGTGCCACAGCGAGAAATGATTCGTCTCGACGCCACCGATGCTCACCACGATTCGCAGTACCTCCAGGCTCGACGCCTTGAGAGCCATCGTGCTGTACAGGCTCGAGCCGCCCTGCTCGATCATCGCGAAGTGAAAGCCGGCCGTGTTGGCGATCGCCTGCAGGCGATTCTGCTGAGCGGTGACCGGTGGCACCGGGGCCATGAGTGTCGGCGGCGTGTCCGCATCGCTTACCGGAATCGCCGGCTGCTTGTTGATCGTCACCGCTTGCGGGAACGTCGCGCCGAGGTCCGGATTGAGCGTGCTGCGATAGCGCAGGTACCAGCTCGTGTCCACGTCCAGGACCTGCAGGTTGGTCAGCCGCTTGGTCTGCTTGGCGCCGGTCGCCTTGCTGCTGGGCAGCGTGCGGAACGCATCAAGGCTGACCCCCGTATCGCCGTGCGAGCGCAGATATGCGTTGAGGAACGCGGCGTGACTTATCTCATCGTCGGCATTGTCGGGTATGTACTGCGGCATGTCGCTGTCGAGGTTCTCCAGCGCGGCGATGTAGGCCGGGTTGCCTCCGTTGACACCTCCCAGCTCCGCGTACTGGATCCACAGATCGCTCTCGATCAGCTCGGCCGCGGCCAGGAAGCGCAGAATCGCGATGTCGCCGTCGGTGATGCTGTCAGCCCGAGCGATCGCTGCGCCGCTGAGTAGTGCACCGGCGGGCAGAGCCGCCGCGCCCGCCAGACCCATACCCCTCAGAAACGAACGCCGCCCCACAACTCGCCGCCAATGCGCGTGCACATCTTCATCGAGCGACGTAGCGATTGGGGCCTCGGCCGGGACGGCCGAAAAACTGTCCTCAGAAATGATGCATCCTTCCCGTGTAGGGATCGTTTTTTGCCCCACGCCAGGTCCCCGTGACGCCTTCGCGATCACGCCTGGTGCGGTGTCTAATCAGCCTGTGCTGCCGGCTGTAAGTGCTAGGACTCCGCTTGGGACGGTTTCCTTCCGGACGTCGCAAACGATTGCTGGGACGACGAGCACCCGCGACCGGACCGGCGACCAGCGAGCTAGTGGACTAAGTCCGGTTGCGCGACCGCATGCCCTGCACAACCTCCCACGGCTTGGTGTTGGCCACCTGATCGGCGGTCAGCCAGGCCCGCCGCGCCGTGGCGATGCCGTAGCGCGCCGCGTCAAAGCCCCCCACCCGGTGGGCGTCGCAGTCGATCACGATCGACACACCCGCGGCGGCCGCCGCCCGCGCGTTGACCTCGTTCATGTCCCGGCGGTCAGGGCTGGCATTGATCTCGAGCATCGTCGCGGTCCGCGCCGCGGCCTCGATCACCCGCTCGACGTCGAACTCATACGGGTGACGGCGCTCGATCTTGCGCCCGGACAGGTGCCCGATCGCGTCGACCAGCGGATGCTCGATCGCCCGCACGATCCGCGCGGTCATCGCCTCGGCGCCCATCGCAAACGACGAGTGCACCGACGCGACGACCCAGTCGAGCAAGGCCAGCAGCTCGTCGTCGTAGTCGAGCGTCCCGTCGGGCAGGATGTTGACCTCCGAGCCGGCCAGCAGCTGGATTCCGTTGACCGAGACCGCCCGCACGGCCTCGATCTGGGCGCGCAGCCGTTCGGGCGAGACCTCGTCGCCGAACCCAAAGCTCGCCGAGTGGTCGGTGATCGCCAGGTACTCGTAGCCCGCCTCCAGTGCCGCCACTGCCATCTCCTCGATCGAGGCGGTCCCGTCCGAGGCGGTCGTGTGACAGTGCAGGTCGCCGCGCAGGTCATCGATCGTGATCAGCGTCGGGAGCCGGCCCGCCGCCGCCGCCTCCAGCTCGCCGCGGTTCTCTCGCAGCTCGGGCTCGATGTACTGCAGGCCCAGTAGCGCGTAGACCTCGGCCTCGGTCGCGCAGCGATGCGTCTGCCCGTCGGCGTCGTCCAGCACTCCATACTCGGACACGTGCAGCCCCTTGCGCACCGCCGCATCGCGCAGGGCGACGTTGTGCTCCTTGGAGCCGGTGAAGTGCTGCAGCAGGTTGCCAAACTGGTCCGGCGCGACGATCCGCAGGTCGACCTTCAGCCCCGTATGGGTGCGCAGGCGCACGCCGGACTCGCCCGGCGTCTGCGCCGCCTCAACCAGCTCCAGGGCGGCTGCCGCCCGGGCCAGCGCGCCCGGATCGCTGGCGGTGGCGATCACGTCGAGATCCTTGACGCTATCGGTCATCCGCCGCGCCGAGCCGGCCAGCTCGACGCGCTCGGAGGCCGGGTGCGCGCGCAGCGCGCTGATCAGCTCCTCGCCGACCGTCAGCGCCCGATTGAGCACCACCCGTCCGCCCGAGCCTCCGTTGCCGCCCTCCTGCAGCGCCGCTGCGTGCGCGTCCAGGGCGACCAGGATGCTCTCCTCGGCCTTGGGCCCAAACCCTTTGAGGGTTCGGATTCGCTGTTGCTCGGCGGCCGCTCGCAGCGACTCCAGCGAGTCGATCGAGAGCTCCTCGAACAGCCGTCGCGCGCGCTTGGGTCCGAGACCGGGCAGGCGCGTCATCTGCACCAGCCCGACCGGGAACTTCGCCCGCAGCTTTACCAGGGCGGGGATCGCGCCGTCGTCGGCGAGCGCGATCACCTTGTCCTGGATCGTCTTGCCGATGCCGGGCAACTCGGTGGCGCGGCCCTGGCGCGCGAGCGCCGACACCGAGACGGGCGCGTCCCGGACCGCCTTGGCGGCGTTGCGGTAGGCGACGATGCGGTGGACGATCGCCCCATCGAGCTCGTACAGGTCGCCGAGTTCGTCGAGCGCGAGTGCGATCTCGGAGTTGGTGGGATCCGCCATCTGCCCCTGTAGGCTATTGCGAACCAGCGCTATACTTTCTGAAGTAACTCCGCGAGCATCCCTGAAGGAGAGTGACCATGGCAGGCACGGTGCAAGACGTCACCGACAACAATTTCCAGGCCGAAGTGATCGAATCCGAGCTTCCGGTGCTGGTCGACTTCTGGGCGCCGTGGTGCGGCCCCTGCCGCCGGGTCTCGCCGGTCGTCGAGGAGATCGCCAAGGAGCGTCCCGACGCTCTGAAGGTCGTCAAGCTCAACACCGATGAGAATCAGCAGACCGCGATCAAGTTCAACGTCCTGTCGATTCCCACCCTGATGCTGTTCCGCAACGGCGAGGTCGCCAAGACGGTGATCGGCGCCTACCCGAAGCGCAAGATCGAGGAGCAGATCGAGCTCGTCTAGCCGTCGTCGCGCGCGCCTCCCTTTCCGGGAGACGCGCGCTACCCTGAGCGCGATGGGCGATCCCAACATCTGGGAGCCGGAGTGGGAGCGGGCGTCGAGTGATCCTCCGTTTCTGGGTCGCGCAACGCGAGTCGGCGCCCCGGCGGGATCCCGGGAGCTGGGCGCCAGCCTGTACGAGATGGAGGCGGGCGGCGCGGTCTCGCCCTACCACCTGCACCACGGCAACGAGGAGCTGCTGGTCGTCCTGTCCGGGAGACCTCGGCTGCGCGACCCCGATGGAACCCGTCGCCTGGAGCCGGGCGCCGTGGTCTCGTTCCTGCCCGGGCCGTCAGGGGCCCACCGAATCAGCAACCCGGGTCCCGCGCCGGCGCGCGTCCTGATCATCTCGACGATGCACTTCCCCGAGGTCGCCGAGCACGTCAGCACCGGCACCACGATGGCCATGACCGGCCCGGCCGAGGGCAAGATCTTCGCCGCCGGCACCGATCAGCCGTTCAGCGAGCTGTTCACGCAGGCGATGAACGTCGACGCCGACTACGACCAGTCCCAGCCCGAGTCCGATTAGGGCAGCGCGACGCCGATCTTCAGCGGTCGGCCGTCGATCAGCACCGGGGCGGCGCCATCCAAGGACTCATAGCTGACCTGGGTGGCGAGCGTCTCGCCCGCGATGTAGGTCTCGTGCGTCCGGGCCGCCCCGATCAGCACTTCGTCGCCGTCGAGCGTCAGCGCGATCCTGTCTGAGACCTCCAGCCCGGCCTCCTGGCGTGCGGTCTGCACCGCCCGCACGATGTCGCGCGCCCAGCCCTCGACGCGCAGCTCGTCGTCGATCTCGAGCGCGAGCGCGACCGCGTGGGATCCCTCCCGCTCGACCTGATAGCCCTCCAGCGGCTTCATCGTGACCAGCAGATCGTCGGCTCCGAGCTCGTGGTCGGTGCCCGCCACCGAGATGGCCACCGACTGACCGACGCGCAGCGCCGACGCAGCATGGGCCGCGTCCAGGCCGTTCACCGCGGCGGCCACGAGCGGCATCTGCTTCCCAAACCTCGGTCCGAGCGTCCGGTAGTTGGGCTTGACCTCCACCTGGCCAAGCTCGTCGGCCTGCGAGACGAAGCGCAGCTCGTGCACGTTGAGCTCCTCACGCACGATGTCGGCCATTCGCTCGATCGCCTCGCGCTCGCGGCCGGTGGCGACCACAACCGCAGCTCGCAGCGGCTGGCGGACCTTCAGCTTGGCCTGCCCGCGCGCCGCCAGCCCCAGCCTGACCGTCTCCCGGGCCACCTTCATCGCCTCCTCCAGCGCGCGGTCGCGGGGGCCCGCGGTGGGGAAGTCGGTCAGGTGGACGCTGGCCTGCGCGCCGTCGAGGTTGTCGTAGATCTCGTCGGCCAGGAACGGGGTGAACGGCGCCAGCAACTGTGAGACCGTGATCAGGCAGTCGCGCAGCGTCGCGAACGCGGGCGGGTCGCCATCCCAGAACCGCCGCCGCGAGCGCCGCACGTACCAGTTGGATAGCTCGTCGACGAAGTCCTGGATCGCGCGCCCGCCGCCGGTCGCGTCGAAGTTGTCCAGCCGGTCGCGCACGACCTCGACCGTCGCCTGCAGCCGCGACAGGACCCACCGATCCAGGTCGGTGTACGCATCGGAGCCGGTCGCGCGCTCCAGCTCATTTGCCGTCGAGTAGAGGACGTAGAAGCTGTAGGTGTTCCACAGCTGCAGCATGAACTGGCGGACGGCTTCGCCGATCGTCTCCAGCGAGAAGCGGTAGCCGTCCCAGGGCTGCTTGGAGGTGAAGAAGTACCAGCGCAGCGCGTCGGCGCCGAACCGGTCGATCACCTCCCAGGGCTCGACCGTGTTGCCGATCGACTTGGACATCTTGCGTCCCTGCTCGTCGAGGATCAGCCCCAGGCAGACGACGTTGCGATACGAGGAGCGGTCGAACAGCAGGGTCGAGATCGCGATCAGCGAGTAGAACCAGCCGCGCGTCTGGTCCAGCGCCTCGCAGACGAAATCAGCCGGGAAGCGCTGCTCGAAATGGCCGTTGTGCTCGTGGGGGGCGTGAAATTGGGCGAATGGCATCGACCCCGAGTCAAACCAGACGTCGATCACCTCCAACACGCGGCGCATCTCGCCGCCGCACTCCGCGCACGGGAACGTTACCTCGTCGACGAACGGCCGGTGCGGATCCTCGAGCCGTACTCCAGAGCGCTCGTGCAGCTCCCCGAACGACCCGATCACGTGCACGTGGCCCTGGCCGCAGCGCCACACCGGCAGCGGCGTACCCCAGTATCGCTCGCGGGACAGCGCCCAGTCGACGTTGCCCTCCAGCCAGTTGCCAAAGCGCCCGTGCTTGACGTGAGCCGGGTGCCAGTTGACCGTCTCGTTGGCGGCCAGCAGACGGTCCTTGATCTGGCTGGTGGCGATGTACCACGAGGGCTTGGCGTAGTAGAGCAGCGGGGTTCCGCAGCGCCAGCAGTGCGGGTAAGAGTGTTCGTAGCGCTCGGATCGCAGCAGCTTCCCGCGCGCGCGCAGGTCCTCGATCAGGTCGGCGTCGGCGTCCTTGACCCACCGCCCGGCGTAGGGGCCGATCCGCTCGTCATAGGTCCCGTCGGCCCGCACCGGGTTGACGACCGTGAGCCCGTACTGCTCGCCGAGGCGGAAGTCGTCGTCGCCGAAGGCGATCGCCGTGTGCACCAGGCCCGTCCCGTCGCTGTCGGTTACGAAATCGGCCGCCAGCACCGTGTGGCCGTGCTCGCCGTAGGCCTCCGTGGGGATGTAGTCAAACGGCGGCTCGTAGCCGACGCCCTCCAGCTCGCGCCCGGGAAACCAGGCAAGCACGTCCGTCTCGGCCCCGAGCACCCGCTCCAGCAGGGCCTCGGCGAGGATCTGAACCGGGCCGTCCCCGGCCCGAGCGCGGACGTAGGTGAGATCGGGGTCGACCGCCACGGCGGCGTTTGAGACCAGCGTCCATGGGGTCGTCGTCCACACCAGCAGCTCGTCGCCCAGCTGCGCGGCGCCGCGCGGCCGGATCACCGGCAGCCGCACGTAGGCCGACGGGTCGACCACGTCCTGATAGACGCCCGGTTGGCCGAGCTCGTGGCTGGACAGCGCGGTGCCGCAGCGCGGGCAGTAGGGGACCACCTTGAGCTTCTCGAACAGCAGCCCCTTGTCGTGGATCGTGCGCAGCGCCCACCAGACCGACTCGATGTAGTCGCTGTCCAGCGTCCGGTAAGCATCGTCGAGGTCGATCCAGAAGCCGATCCGTTCGGTCAGCCGGTTCCAGTCCTCGACGTGGCTGAGCACCTTCTGGCGGCAGATCGCGTTGAACTCGGCGATCCCGTAGCGCTCGATGTCGTCCTTGGACTTCATCCCAAGCTCGGCCTCGACCGCCAGCTCCACCGGCAGACCGTGGCAGTCCCAGCCGCCCTTGCGCTCGACGTAGTAGCCGCACATCGTCCGGTAGCGCGGGAAGATGTCCTTGAACACGCGGGACAGGACGTGATGGGTTGCGGGCGAGCCGTTGGCCGTCGGCGGCCCCTCGTAGAAGCCCCACTGGGGCGCCCCCGCACGGCGCCGCACCGATTCGGCGAACACGTCGCGCTCGCGCCAGCGGTCCAACACGACCTGCTCCAGAGCGGGAAACGACGCGCGAGGATCGACGGGACGGTGGGCGGGCGGCATCGGCGGGGGATTCTAGGTCTCCGCGCTCGGCTCCCTGTGCCCACCTGCGATCGCCGGGGAGGGGTTGTCCCCGGCGGTGGTCGTGCGCGTGGCGAGAAACAGCGCTGGACAGGCCACTGGCTTTCCCTTCACCGGCGCCGCTTTTCGCGCAACGCCCGACTAAGCGAGCGCGCCGGGCCTGGACTGCGGCCGGGCGGGCTGGGCCTAGAGGTCTGCGGCGGCCGGCCGGGCGGGTGCCAGCGACGCGATCGCCCGCGAGTCGCGCGGGGGCGCAGCAGCTTCGATCTTCGCCAGCAGCATGTCGCGAGCCGCGAGCGGCGATTCGCCGAGCCGGCAGACGGTGCTGGCGCCGGTGTCGGGGACCGCACCGCGATAGTCGAACACCGTCACCTCGGGCGCGACCGAGCGAACGGCGTACACCAGCCGCCCGATCGAGTCCAGCGAAACGCGCCGGCCGGTGAGCACGACGGACCTGGGGTCGAGCGCGCGCAGCGCGCGGCCGAGCCGTGCGGTCTCGATCGCGGGGGTGAGCGACAGCGTTCGCAGCCCGGACCGCCTGAGCACCACCTCCAGCGCCTGGGCGTAGATCGCATCCAGATCGCAGGGCGCGGAGGCGTCGAAGATCAGAACTCCGTGCGGCCGGGTCGCCGGCGGGGCCAGCCGCCGCTGGGCCGACAGCCAGCCGGTGGCGTGGCGCCAGCCGAATTCATATTCCGCACTGTTGTGCTCGGTCTCGGCCTGAGCCGCCACGGCGGCGAGCAGCGTCTCCTCGATCGTCCGCTCCACCGAGCGCAGGCCCAAACTCTCCTCCAGCAGGCGGTTGGCCAGCTCCTCGTCGAACGCGGCGAAGGCCGTAGCCAGCCGCGACGAGGTCGAAGGTCCTTCGCCGCGCTCCCGGGCCAGCGAGATCGCTGACGAGACGTTGTGGGTCTCAGCCAGGGTCATCCGCAGCGCCTCGATCTGCGCCAGCGCGAACTGACGATGGCCGCCGGCTGAGCGGTGCGGCTGCGGGAAGCTGTAGCGCCGCTCCCAGCTGCGCAGCGTGTTGGGACTGATGCCGAGCATCACGGCCGCGGCATTGGTTCTGATGCCACTCGGATTGATGCCACTGGCGCTGGTTCTGATGCCGCCCACTACCCGATTTATCGCGGTCTGGCGGGTCGTCCGCAAGCTTTGCAACTCGCCGTGCAGTTTGGTGAAAGGGGTGCGCAGGCAGGAATCCGGGCGCCGGGGTCGTACCGTCCGCGTCGGCCTCTGCGGTGCGCGCTTTACCCGCTCGCGCTGTGAGACGCGCTCGGCCCGGCGCCGACGCCGGGGGTGAGCGTCTTGACTCGGCGCTCGGCCTCGATCAGCTCCAGCAGCTGCCGCTGGGCCTCGGCTGCCTTCTGGGGCAGCACGCTGGTGCCGGTTGTGCGCATCCTGACTCGCTGACCCCCGCGACGGTAGACCGCTACCGGCATCGGCCCGACGGCGAGCCGGATCGCGTAGGCCCACCGCGCGACGGTGTCGTCGTCAAGATGCCCGCCGGCCACGACGACGAGGTTCGGCCGGTGCACCGCCACCGCGTCGCCGATTCCCGCCACACCGCGCGCAGACAGGCTCAGCACGTCGACCCCGGCCCGCACGCAGAACAGCTCGAACGCGCGGATGTGGGGGGCGTCGGGATCAAGCTCATCCCGCGAGGCGTCACCGACGACGATCGACACCGGGCGCACCGGCGGTGGCGCCAGCCGCGTCGCCCGCCGCAGCCAGTCCGCCCCCCAGTGCGCGGCGAACGCCCACGCCGCCGACTCGACCGTGTACCGGCGCGCGATCTCATCCAGCGTCGGCAGCAGCACCTCCTCCACCGAGCGCTCGACCGAGCGCAGGGCCAGCGCCGCCTCGATCGCGGAGTCGGCCCGCTCACGCTCATAGGCGATCAGCGCGCCAACGAGCGAATTCGTGTCCGCGGCCAACCCTTCACGCGCGCGGGAAACGGCCGAGGAGATCGACAACCCCTCCTGGAGCGCGTCTCGCAGCGCGGCCACTTCGCCGTGCGTGAACAGCCGGTGGCGCCCCGGTGATCGTTGCGGCTTTGGAAAGCCAAACCGCCGCTCCCACGCTCGCAGCGTGTTCGGGCTCACGTTGAGCAAAGCGGCGGCTTCGCTGGTCTTTAAATAGCGCATTCGATGCAAAAGGTGGTGTGCCGCATTGCTAGAACGCACGTATGCAGGTAAAATTGCACAAGATTTTGCCTGAAACCGACCGCAAACTAGTGCAAAAGCCGGGCAAGCGCTCGGCAACCGGTGTTGACCATGGCCGAATTACCAGTTTCCAGTATCTCGCTCTGCCGCCGGTGGACGCAGAGACCTGGCCCGCTTAGCGACCGCAACGGATGTCGAGGGAGGAGTCACATGCACTTCCGCAATAGCTAGATCGTTAGCAACATTCGAAATGCGCCGGAATTGGCGCTACCGTTATTTACATGGCTCGCCCCGCGAGCGGCGATCGTGGTGGGTGCCGTCCAGCCACGGTGCTGCTGATCGGCGGGCTAGTGCTCTGCGTCGCGATCGGCGCGGCGGAGGCGAGCAGCGACCGCGGTACGAGGATCGTCGCGCTGAGTGCCGTGCTTGGGGTCGCCGCGCTTGTGGCCGGCGCGACGGTAGTGGAGTTCAGCGGCCGCGGCGCCATTTCGATTTCGGCATCGTTCATCGTCGTATTGCTGGCCGCAGCATTTCTCGGCCCGGTTTCGGCGTGTCTGGCTGCGGTGATCGCGGAGGTGGCTGCGGCCAGCCGGACAAAGACCCGGCTGTACTCGTTCGCCAGTAATCTGCTGGCCGCGGTGCTGCCCACTCTGGCGGCTGCGAACGTGCTGCGGGCTCTGGCCCCGGGCGACCCGCACAACCGGCTGACGTTTTACGTGGCAATCATCGCGGCCGGCGTCGTTGATATAGCGCTCAACTTTGTGATCGCGGCCGGGTACAGCCAGGTCATCAACGGAGAGCGAACGCTGCACCTGAGCAACCTCAGGGCATACGCCCCCAGTCTGGGCGTGAACGTCCTGCTTGCGGTCGCCGGTGCCGGCATCTACCTGCAGCTCGGGATTGCGGGTATCGCCTTTGCCATCACCGCCGTCTTCGCTTTCACCTATATGGCCCAGCTCGTCGAACGGGCGCGCCGCCGATCCCAGCAGTACGTCTCGCTCTCCTGGGGCGTGCTGGCGGGATTGATGCGGTCGCTGGACGTCCGCGATCAGCGCGCGGCGCGACACGCGGCGGCAGTGGCGCGGTTTGCGCGCGACATCGCCCGGCAGGTCGGGCTCAACGAGCAGGAGTGCGAGCTCGCTCACACCGCCGGGCTGCTGCATGACATCGGCCACTTCGCGCTTTCGGACCGCGTGGCCGAGCGAGACCGAACGCTGACCGAAGAGGACTGGATGGCCATCCACCGCCATCCGGATCTGGGCGCGGACATGCTGAAGGACCTGGGGATTTACGGCCCGGTGGCGGAGATCGTGCTCGCCCACCACGAGCGAATCGACGGCCGGGGATATCCCAACGGGCTGGCCGGAGACGAGATTCCGGAGATCGCCAAGATCATCTCCGTGGCCGAGGTCTACGACACGCTGACCGCCAGCGACACCTACCGGACGCGGATGAGCTCGTTTGAGGCGCTCACCGAGCTGAGGCGAGTGGCGGGCACGCAGCTGGACTCGCGTTACGTTGAGGTGCTCGCCGGCCTGTTGACGGGCGTGGGCGTCGAGTATCGCCACGCGGACATGGCGGACTTCGACACCGAGCTCGATATGGAGCGGCGGATCCGGGAGGCGGGAGCGGGCGGTTGATCTCTAGCGTCGGCGACGGACGTCGGCGGTTGACCTACTTGCCGGCGTCCGGCAATCCGGAGCCCCTGGCTAGCCGACCTGGCGCGCTTCGGCGTTGAAGCCGTGCTGCTGCTCCAGCGAGCCGATGAACTGGTTGATCTGCTCCTGGCTGAACCGACGCTGTCCCCCCGGGGTGCGATATGAATGCAGGTAGCCCATATCCGACCAGCGACGGATCGTGCCGAGCGAAACACCGAGTGCCTGGGCCGCCTGCGAGGTCGAGAGGCCTAGCGGACTTGTCTTGATTCGTTCCATGAACACATTTCAGCTGGGTTTGTGAAAAGTTGGAGAGAGTGGTGCAGCAATTGCACAACCTTGATACCTGAAGATCACCTTCCGGTGGCGTAATCGACCAAGGCTCACCAACATTCGTCCAAACGCAAAGTTCTGCCCAATCTTCCGAAAACCGCTGCTGGGGGTTGGACGTGGGCCCTGGACGTCCGAGTGAGACTATGCAGACGGTGCACCATCAAAGGTCTTCCGGAAAGCTGCACTGATGCGCTTGCGGCTCTATCACCACCACGATGGCGCCCGCGTCGCCTACCGTGAGACCGGGACCGGCCCGGCGATCGTGTTGCTGCATTCGCTCGGCCTCTCCCATCGCGAATGGGCGCCGATCGTGGCGCCGCTGTCGAGTCGCTTTCGCGTCGTCCTACCCGACCTCCCGCTGCATGGCGACTCCGAGGACCGTCCACGCCATCCCTACACACCGGACTGGCTGGCCGAGGTGATCGGCGGCTTCTGCCGCGAGGTGGGGGGACCGAGATCGATGGTCGCCGGGCACGATGTCGGCGCCGAGTTGGCGCTGCTGGCCGTCAGCGCCGGCCGCTTGGAGCCGGCTCGGATCGTCCTCACGCCCAATCGCCTGCACCGCCGGGATGAGCTGGCGGCGCAACGGGCGGCCTGGCGGGCCGCCTGCCGCCTGGGCGCTTTGCCGGGGCTTGACCGTGTGCTCGCCCACGGCGCCAAGATGGTGTTCCGGCCGGCCCTCGGCGAGCGGCTCTCGGTGCAGCGCAACCCGGCCGCCCGCGACCTTCTGCGCCATGCGTTTGCCGACGTCGGCGGGAACGGCAACCGAGCGCGTTCGTGGGCCAAGTTCGTCCGTCGCTGGCCGGTCGAGGCCCAGAGCCAGCTGCTCGACCTGTATCCGCGAATGGAGATGCCGGTTCTGCTGCTGTGGGCCGACCGCGACCCGGTCCACCCACCGGAGGGAGCCCAGGAGGCGCTTGACCTGCTGCCCAACGCGCAGCTTCGGACGCTGGCCGGCACCGGATTCCTGATGGCCTACGACGATCCGATCGGCCTCGCCCGGGAGCTGATCGCGTTCTGTGGTTAGGGATCGCGGCAAAATCAGTGGCGGAATTGGACGGTCGACCCGGGGACGCTGCTCCGTCGCACGCGAGCGCAGGCGAGCCTCTGCCCCGTTGATGTGGCCGGACGAGGCGTCGGTAATTTCGTCGGGGCCCAAGGAGTAGCTTTGAAAGCAGAAACCACCGAACTTGAAAGGACAGCCATGGGCGTGCAGGAGAAGGAGCAGCTCTGGGGCGGTGAGACCGCCAAGGCGGTCGACAACTTCCCCGTCTCCGGCGAGTCAGTCCCGGTGCCGGTGCTTCGCTGGCTGGGTCGGATCAAAGGCGCGGCGGCGCGCGTGAACCACGAGCTCGGCCTGCTCGACGGCGCGTTTGCCGAGCCGATCGCCGCCGCCGCCGACCGGGTTGCCAACGGGGACTTCGACGACCAGTTCCCGATCGACGTCTTCCAGACGGGATCGGGCACCTCCACGAACATGAACGCCAACGAGGTGATCGCCAACCTCGCGGGTGGCCAGGCGCACCCCAACGATCACGTCAACATGGGTCAGTCCTCAAACGACGTGTTCCCCTCGGCGGTGCATCTCGCCGCGCTCGATCAGACCACCAACGACCTGCTGCCGGCGCTGGAGCAGCTCGAGGCCGCATTTGCGGCCAAGGCGAGCGAGTTCAAGGACATCGTCAAGTCCGGACGCACGCATCTGATGGACGCCGTTCCCGTCACGCTCGGCCAGGAGTTCTCCGGATACGCCGCCCAGATTCGCCTCGGCGCGCGCCGGCTGCGGGGCGCGCTGCCGCAGGTGGCCCAGATTCCGCTGGGCGGAACCGCCACCGGCAACGGCCTGAACACGCATAAGGAGTTCGCGACCAAGGTTCGAGCGCGGCTGACCGAGGCAAGCGGCTTGGAGATCCGCGCGCCCGAGGATCCGTTCGAGGCCCAGGGCAACCGGGACGCGCTGGTGGAGCTGTCCGGCGCGCTGAAGGTCGTGGCGGTGTCGCTGACCAAGATCGCCAACGACCTGGCGATGATGGGCTCCGGCCCGCGCGCGGGGATCGGCGAGCTGCTCCTGCCCGAGCTGCAGAAGGGCTCTTCGATCATGCCCGGCAAGGTCAACCCGGTGATCCCGGAGGTGGTGCTGCAGGTCTCCGCCCAGGTGATCGGCAACGATGCGGCGATCACCGTCGCCGGCATGCAGGGCAACTTCGAGCTCAACGTGCGCGTGCCGCTGATCGCGCGCAACCTACTGGAGTCGATCCGACTGCTGGCCTCGACGTCACGGATCTTCGCCGAGAAGTGCGTCGCCGGGATCAAGGCCAACGAGGAGGGCTGTCACCGCTCGGCCGAGTCGACGCTGGCGGCGGCCACGGCGCTCAATCCTTACATCGGCTACGACAAGGCGGCCGAGATCGTCAAGGAGGCCGCCGGCTCCGGTCGCATGCTGCGCGAGGTCGCCTACGAGAAAGGTGTCGACGAGGAGACCTACAACAAGGCGATGGACCTGCGCAAGATGGCGCAGGGGAACCTCTGAGCACCCCTCGACGGCGCTCCAGGCGCAACTTTGGCGATCTGCGACCACATGTCGGTCGCACATCGCCAAAGTTGGCGCCGGGCGCCGGGCGCCGGGCGCCGGGCGCCGGGCGCCGGGCAGGGGCAGGGACAGGGACGGGAGGGGGCGGGCGCTAGGTGGCGACCGTCTCGGCGCCCAGCTCGTGGGAGATCGCCACATCGATCGAATAGTCGATCGGCACGACGATCAGCGACGGCCCATCCAGGGCCAGCGCCTGGCTCAGCCGCCGGGAGAACTCGTCCGCGCTGGCACACCGCCAGGCCGGCATCCCGAATGCGTCGGCCAGCTTGACGAAGTCAGGGTTGCCGAAGTCGACGTCGAAGTGGCGGCCGAACTTCTTGTCCTGCTTCCAGGCGATCGAACCGAACTGGCCGTTCTCCCAGATCACATTGACCACGGCGGTGCCCAACCGAACGGCCGTCTCGAGTTCCTGGCAATTCATCAGAAAGCCGCCGTCGCCGCTGATCGTCACCACATGGCGCTCGGGGTTCACGAGCTTGGCCGCGATCGCGGTCGGCAGCGCAAAGCCCATCCCCGCCAGCCCGTTGGCGATCAGCACGGTTCCCGGTTCGTGGGCCGGGAACATCCTTCCGATCCACAGCTTGTGCAGCCCCACGTCCGAGACCAGCAGGTCGTCTCGCCTCAGGGCGTGGCGGATGTCTGACAGCACGCGCGGCGGGCGCATCGGGAAATGGTCGTCGTCGCGGGCTTCGGTCAATGCGCCGAGGACCAGATCGCGCAGCCGGCTGTCCGGATGCGCGGGCGCCTGGCTGCTACATCCGGCGGCCAGCCGGGCCAGCACGTGAGGGATGTCGCCGATCAGCTCCACGGCCGGGATGAAGAACTCGTCGATCTCGGCATCGACGGTGTCGATCACCACGATCTGCTTGTCGGCCTTGGGGTTCCAGTGCTCGGGAGCGTGCTCCACGAGGTCATAGCCGACTGCGATCACGACGTCGGCGTCCTCAAAGCCGGCCATCGCGTAGTCGCGGGACTGTAGCCCCACGGTCCCCAACGCGTGGGGATCCTCGTAGTCGAGCAGCCCCTTGGCCATGAACGTCTCCGCTACCGGGATCCCGGTGGTCTGCACGAAGGCGCGCAGCCCCCGGCTGGCGTGAGTCCGGATCGCGCCGTTGCCGGCGAGGATGATCGGATGCTCCGCATTGGTGATGATCTCCGTTGCGCTCTGCAGCTCACGCATCCCCGGCTCGGGCCGGACCGGAGCCCGGCGCGGCAGCGGGGAGGCGTCAAGTGAGCGCATCATCACGTCCTCGGGCAGCTCCAGATGGGTCGAGCCGGGTTTCTCCGATTCGGCCACCTTAAACGCCTTGCGCACAACTTCCGGCACGATCTCCGGGCTGGAAACCCGTGCATTCCACTTCACGACCGGGCGCAGGATCCCGATCAGGTCGATGTACTGGTGTGACTCCTTATGCATCCGCTCGAGGTCAGATTGGCCGGTGAGCGCCACCAGCGGGGCTCGGTCAAGGAATGCGTCGGCCACCGCCGTGACGAGGTTGGTGGCCCCGGGGCCCAGCGTGCCGAGGCATACCCCGGCCCGGCCCGTGAGCCGGCCGTAGGCGTCGGCCATGTAGGCGCCGCCCTGCTCGTGGCGCACGAGCACGAAATTGATCGACGAATCGGCCAGGGACTCGTTGAGATCCAGTGTTTCCTCGCCCGGAATGCCGAACACGTACTCGACGCCTTCGGCCTCAAGGCACTCCACGAAGACCTCTGAAGCCTTGCGATCGCTCATGCCAGGACCCTATATAACCCGAATCCCTCAACTTCACGCGCGGACCGGCCGCGCGTGGGGCGTGGCGGCCCGAACCGCGGGACTTCGCGCGTGGCGCGGCGGCCTGGGCGTCCACGGAGTGACTTGGAGGCTACGCCACGCCATTCTCGTCGTCGTGCTGGCCGTGGGCATGGCGCTGGGACTTGGGACCAGTGCCCGGGCCGCGAGCGTGTTCTACATCCGCGGCGGGGGCGATGGGCACGGGATCGGAATGAGCCAGTACGGAGCCTACGGCTACGCCCTGCACGGCAAGGACTATCGCTTCATCCTTGCCCATTACTACCAGGGGACCGAACTGGGCTCCACCGACCCCAACCAGATCGTCCGCGTGCTGATCGCCGACGGCTCGGCGCAGTTCAGCGGCGCCACCGCCGCCGGCGGCCAGCCGCTGGATCCCGCCACCACGTATGCGGTCACTGCGCCGGCCGGTGGATCGCTGAGCCTCCAGACCACCGGCGGCCGGCGAATCGGGAGCTTCCCCGCTCCCCTCACGGTCACCGGGGCGGCACCGCTCAACGTGCCCGGCCTCGGCGCCTACCGGGGCTCACTCCAGTTGCGCCCGGACGGCAACGGGGGCGTTGAGACGGTCAACGCCCTGGGCCTCGAGGACTACGTGCGCGGTGTCATCTCGGCCGAGATGCCGTCCAGCTGGGCGCCTGCCGCGCTGCAGGCCCAGGCGGTCGCGGCTCGCACGTACGCGATCACCACCACCGTCGGCGGCACCGGTTATGACCTTTATTCCGACACGCGCTCGCAGATGTATCGCGGGGTGAGCGCCGAGACGGCATCCACGGACGCGGCGGTCGCCGCCACCCGCGGTCAGATCGTGACCTACGACGGGCAGCCGGCGGTCACGTACTTCTTCGCCAGCTCCGGTGGCTACACGGAGAACATCGAGAATGTCTGGCCCGGCGCCACGCCGGAGCCGTGGTTGCGCGGGGTGCTCGATCCCTACGACGGCGCGGGAGGGGATCCCTACCACAGCTGGAGCTATCAGATGAGCACCATCGCCGCAGCGGCCAGGCTGGGCGCCTCGGTCAAGGGGTCGCTGATCGGTATCCAGGTCACCCGGCACGGTGCCTCGCCACGGATTCTGACCGCTCAGGTGGTCGGGACCCAGGGTCGCGCCGCGCTGTCGGGGGCCTCGCTGGAGGGCGATTTCTCGCTGCCCACAACCTACGCCGCCTTCACCACGATCACCACCGTCGCGGGGTGGCATTCGGGGAGGGGCGTGAGCGGCTCGGTGTTCCCCGGCTCGACGGGGGCATCGATCGCCGTGCAGGCACAGGTGGGTCGCGGCTGGCAATCGGTGGCGCAGGCCAAGCTGGATGCCGGCGGCCGCTTTCAGACCCGGCTGGTCGTGGCGGGCACCTACCGGATCGTGTTCCGCGGCCTCGACGGGCCCGCCGTCAGCGTCAGTTGACGGGTCGGCCGTAGGTGGTCAGCCGAGGGGCCAACAGGTAGGTCTCAGCCGAGGGGCCAGCCGTAGGTGGTCAGCCGAGGGGCAAGCCGTAGGTGGTCAGCCGAGGGGCCATCGGTAGGTCTCAGCCGAGGGGCCATCGGTAGGTCTCAGCCGAGGGGCCATCGGTAGGTCTCAGCCGAGGGGCCGTCGGTAGGTCTCAGCCCGACGGGCCCCGGCCGTCAGCAACGGTGCACTAGCCTGCCGGTCGTGTCAGGCCCGCTGCTGGCGATCGACGGCCCGTTTCTGCTCTACCGGTCGTTCTTCGCCCTGCCCGAGTCGATCACCGGCGTCGAGGACCACCCGATCGGGGCGCTGTTGGGCGCCACGAACCTGATCCTTCGGATTGCCGCGGACCGCTCGCCGCGGGCGATAGTCGTCTGCTTCGGGGCTGAGGCGGCCAGGTACCGCGTGGAGCTCTACCCGGGCTATCACGCCCAGCGCCCACCGGTGCCCGATGCGCTGGCGTGGCAGTTTCAGCAGGCGCCGGACCTGTTTGCCGCATTCGGCTGGAGCTCGGCCGACGCGCCCGAACTGGAAGCCGATGACCTGCTCGGGTCGCTGGCGGGCGCCGAGGTGCAGGCCGGCGGCAGCGCCCTGATCCTCACCGGCGACCGCGACATGTACCAGTGCGCGCGTCCGGGTGTGAGCGTGCTGTATCTGAAGATGGGCTCGAGCGGGTTTGAGGAGGTCGATCCGGCCGAGGTGCAGCGTCGCTACGGGATCGGACCGGAGCTGGTGCCCGACTTCATTGCGTTGCGCGGCGATCCATCCGACGGTCTCCCGGGCGCGAAGGGGATCGGCGCCAAGACGGCCGCCGACCTGCTCTCACGCCACGGGTCGCTGGAGGCGGCGATCGCCGCGGCCGACGGGGAGCGCCCCCGGATAGCGGCGGCCCTGCTTGAGTCGGCCGATGATCTGCGCGCGTTTGCCGAGATCGCCACGCTCCAGACCGTCGACGTGCAGCGCCCGGACGACGCGCCAACCGACCTCGCCCCTGGTGCGGCGGCCGCGCGGGCACTGGGCATGAACAAGCTCGCCGAGAGGTTGAAACGGGCCCAGACGCTCGGGGATCTCTAGGGACGTGATGGCGCACGAGACGGGACCTGGCCGAAAAAGCGCACGAGGGTTTCGCTTTTTCGGCCAGGTTCGAAGATCGATGCCGGCCGCAGGTCTACGGCGTGAACTTCACCGTGATCACGTCTCCGTCGGCCACGACGTAGTCGCGGCCCTCCAGGCGCAGGGTGCCGCGGTCCCGGCCGCCGGCGTAGCCGCCCGCCGCCACCAGCTGATCCCAGGCGATAACCTCGGCGCGCACGAACCCGCGCTGGATGTCGGAGTGGATCATGCCCGCGGCGTGCCAGACCGACAGGCCGCGTCGCAGATGCCAGGACTGAGCCGGCTTGTCATCACCGGCGGTGAAGAAGGCGACCAGCTCCAGCAGCGAGAAGGCGCTGCGGACCACCGTCTGCAGGCTGGACTCGGCCAGCCCCAGGTCGGATCGCATCGCGACGGCCTCGTCGTCGGAAAGCTCTGAAAGCTCTGACTCCAGCCGGGCCGAGACGGCCACCACGCCCGCGCCCTGGGCGGCGGCGTGCCGGCGGATCGATTCGGGCACCTCGTCGCTGCCCTCCTCGACGTTGACCACGAACAGCACCGGCTTGGCGGTCAGCGACCCCAGCATCGCCATCGCGCGGGGTGCATCGGCGGGCGGCGGGACGGTTCGCGCCGGGCGTCCCGCCTGTAGCGCCCCGACCAGCTCGCCCAGCCACTTGGCTTCGGCGATCGAGCTGCGGTCGCCGGTCTTGGCCGCCTTCGCGACCCGGTCGAGGCGCCGCTCGGCCTGCTCGAGGTCGGCGTAGACGAGTTCGGTCTCGATTGTGTCGATGTCGGCCAGCGGGTCGACGCGGCCCTCGGGGTGGACGACGTTCGGGTCCTCATGGACGCGCACGACGTGCAAGATCGCGTCAGTCTCACGGATGTTGGCCAAGAACTGGTTGCCCAGGCCCTCACCGCGGTGGGCGCCGGCCACCAGCCCAGCGATGTCGTGAAACGCGATCGTGTCGGGTACGACCTTGGAAGCTCGTACCGTGGCCGCGACCGCATTCAGGCGCTCGTCGGCTACCGGAACGATCGCCACGTTGGGCTCGATCGTGGTGAAAGGGTAGTTAGCCGCCTCGGCCGCCACCCCGGTCAGGGCGCTGAACAGGGAGGACTTGCCGGCGTTGGGCATGCCGACGATTCCGACCTTCATCGCCGACTCAGCTGGTCTGGGACGTTGCCGGCGTTCATCGCCGACCCTCCTGGCCCGTGGCGGCCGGCCAGCATCCGGCAATCGCGGTTCCAAGCGCCGCGCCGAAAACGACGTCGCTGGGGTAGTGGACGCCCAGGTAGGGTCGGCTGATCGCGAAGGCGGCGGCGGCCGCATACAGCGCCGGGGCCGGCACCAGACCCCGGTAGGCGCGGGCGGCGGCGAACGAGGTTGTGGCGTGGGCGCTGGGAAAGGACAGGCGAGAGACGGTCGGCGTCAGCGACGGCAGGCCGTCGAACTGTGGGCGTGGCCGGCGGACCGTGACCTTGACCGCATAGTTGAGCGCATAGGCGGCGGCGACGATCCCCGCTCCGCGCCCCCACTGGCGCCGGCGGCGGCCGCGGTTGGTCAGCGCGCCTGCCGCCCCCAGCCCCAACCAGCAGGCGGCGTGCTCGCCCAGCCGGGAGTAGGCGGCGACCGCGCGTTCGGATCGCGGGGTGTGGCCGCGGCTGCGGGCGAGGACCGCGAGGCGGCGATCGAGTTCAAGCGGGGACACGGCCGAGACTGTACGAGGTCGGTGCGGGGGCCCCGATCAGGCCGCAGTGGTGACCACGCGCCCCAGACGCGCGGTCACCACGACCTACTTGCTCCTCAAGCGCGCGCCGGCATGGCGACGCCAAACCTGGCGGGGGCGTCGTCGTCGCATTGCGCAAAGAATCCCCCGACCACATCGAGCAGCTGCTGGATCCCGTCGGCGGCGTACAAGATCGGCTGGTACTTGGTTATGTCGTAACGCAGGACGCCCATCTGGGCGATGTCGAGCGGGCGGATCTCCGCGTCGCGAAACTCCTCGATCTCCCCGTAAGACGACAGCAGGCCGGCCCCGTAGGCTCGCAGCTCGCCGTGCTCGCGGACAACGCCGAACTCGATCGTGAACCAGAACACGGTCGCGAAGAACTCCCGCGCGGCGGCTGTCTCCAACCGTAGTGCCGCGTCTCCGGCTATCCGGTTTAGTTCGGCCAGCCGAGGGCTGGCCAGCAGTCCTCCGTGGCCGATGACCTCGTGGATCAGGTCGGGCTCCGGCGTGTACAACGGCTGGCCGTGATAGCGGATGTACTGAGTCGAGTGGAATACGCCGTCGGCCAGCGAGCCGTAGAACTGCTCGAATCCGACCAGGCCGGCGGCGGGGTGATACTCGAATCCGGTCAACGGCGCCAGCCGAGCGCTGACCTCATGCAGCTGGGGTATGCGGTCGGTCGGCAGGGCCAGGCGGACCATCGCCTCCCGGTAGTCGGCACAGGCCAGCCGCTCGTGCTTGGCGGCCAGCTCCCGGCAGACCGTGCGCCACACCTCCTGCTCGGCCTCGCTGTAGTCGACGTGCGGGACCGGGCCCCCCGGTTCCCATTGCAGCGCGCCCGACGCGATCTGATTGCGCCGCTCGCGGTAGGCGCGGTCGCCGAAGCCGGGGTGATCCGCGTCGAGGTGGACCTTCACGGCGCCGTCGGCGGCGGTGGTGATCGGCGCGTAGAGCTGACCCTCCTTAAACATTCGCGGTCGCCCCCTCGGTCGCGGCATCGTTGCCGGTCGCCCCCTCGGTCGCGGCACCGTCGCCCGTTGCCCCCTCGACCGCGGCTCCGTTCCCGGTCGCCATCTGGGTTGCGCGATCGGCGGGCCGGTCGGCGTCGACCCAGGACAGCGCGTAGCGACCATCGTCGAGTGATCCGCAAAGGCCGGTCAGCTTCAGCGGCGCGAACGTGTCGCACATCACGGCCAGCTCGTTGGTGAACTTCATCCCGATCGACTTCTCCGCCAGGCCCGGCTGGGGACCGTGGGGCAGACCCGAGGGGTGCAGCGTGATCGAGCCGACGTCGACACCGGGACGTGAGCCGAACTCGCCGGAGACGTAATAGATCATCTCCTCGGACTGCAGGTTGGAATGGTTGTAGGGGATCGGGATTGCGCCCTCCTGCCAGTCGAGCATCCGCGGGCAGAACGAGCAGATCACGAAGTTTGGGCCCTGGAACGTCTGATGCACGGGAGGCGGCAGGTGGACGCGACCGGTGATCGGCTCGAAGTCGTCGACGTTGAACGTGTAGGGATAGACGTAGCCGTCCCAGCCGATCACGTCGAGCGGGTGGTAGTCGAGCTTGTAGTGCTGGTAGCCACCGCGAACGCGTACGACGAGATCGAACTCAGCGCGGTCATCGTGGGTCAGCAGCTCGGTCGGCGGATGGAAGTCACGATGCGAGTAGGGCGCGTGCTCCAGCAGCTGCCCGTAGCGATTGCGGTAGCGATTTGGCGTCTCGATCTCGCCCGGCGTGTGGAAGGTCAGCCACAGTTGATCGCCTGCTGGGCGGAAGCGATAGGTCGTCCCGCGCGGGATCACGATGTAGTCGCGCTCGGCGTAGGGAAGCGTCCCGAACGTCGTCTCCAGCTCGCCGGATCCGTGGTGGACGAAGATCACCTCGTCGCCCTCACCGTTGCGGTAGAAGTACTTCTGTTCCTGGCTGGGACGGCAGATGCCGATCTCGACATCGTTGTTGAACATCAGCAGCTGGCGGCCTCGAATCGGATCCCCGCCGTCTTGCACCTGACGGGTGTCGAACAGGCGGTGGGCGTGCGCCTGCGGCACCCACTCGTCGCGCACAATCGGCTCAAACGGCCCCAGCTCGCTGATCCAGCACGGGGACTGCAGGTGATAGAGGATCGACTCGTTGCCGGAGAAGCCCTCAAACCCCATCACTTCTTCGGTCAGGAGTGTCCCGTTCTCCCGGAAGGCGACGTGCCGCTTGGCTGGCACGCGCCCGCGCCGTTCGTAGCGCATCAGGCCGCCGTCTGGGATGGGCGTGCCGTAGCGCCGGTTGCCGTCCGGGATGGGCGTGCCGTAGCGCCGGTTGCCGTCCGGGATGGGCGTGCCGTAGCGCCGGTTGCCGTCCGGGATGGGCGTGCCGTAGCGCCGGTCGCGGTCGTCACAGGTTCCCTCGCCGGTCCTGCTCGCGCTCGAGAGCCTCAAACAGCGCCTTGAAGTTGCCCTCGCCGAAGCCGCGCGCTCCGTGGCGCTCGATCAGCTCAAAGAACACCGTCGGGCGGTCGCCGACCGCCTTGGTGAAGATCTGCAGCAGGTAGCCCTCGTCGTCGCGATCGACCAGGATCCCCAGCCGCCGCAGGTCGGCCACATCCTCTTTGATCTCGCCGATCCGCTCCGGGACCTCGGCGTAGTAGGACTCAGGGATGGCTAGGAACTCGACGCCGCGCCGGCTGAGCTCGTCGACGGTGCGGACGATGTCGGTCGTCGAGAGGGCGATGTGCTGCACGCCGGCGCCGCCGTAGAAATCGAGGTACTCCTCGATCTGGGACTTGCGCTTGCCGTCCGCAGGCTCGTTGATCGGGAACTTGATCCGGCCCGAGCCGTCGGTCAGCACCTTGGACATCAGCGCTGAGTACTCGGTGGAGATCGCCTGGTCTGAGAAGTGGATCAGCTCGGTCATCCCGAACACGCGCTCGTAGTAGCCGACCCACTCATCCATGTGGCCGAGCTCGACATTACCCACGACGTGGTCGATCCCGACCAGCAGGCCGTCAGGTCCCTGCGCGGCGCGGCCGCGGGCCTGGAAGCCGGGCAAGAACGGACCCTGGTAGCCGTTACGCGCCACGAACACGTGGCGCGTCTCGCCGTATGTCGCGACCGAGGCGAGGGTCACCGTCCCGTGCTCGTCGCTGAGCTCATACGGGGTCTCGATTCCCCGGGCTCCGTGGGCGACAGCCTGCTCGTAGGCGGCCGTGGCGTCCGGGACGCTGAGCGCGATCGACCTCACGCCGTCGCCGTGGCGCTTGTGGTGCTCGGCGATCTCGTCGCTGCCGGTCAGGGTGCCCGTCAGCACGAGCCTGATCCGGCCCTGCTCCAGCACGTGGGAGACCTGGTCACGGCTGCCGGTCTCAAGCCCGCGGTAGGCGGTTTCCGTGAAGCCGTAGGCGTGTATGTAGTAGTAGGCCGCCTGGGCGGCATTGCCAACGAACAGCTCGAGGTGGTCGATGCCGTGGATGGGCATCGCATCGTGCGCAGCCACAGCCGCTACCGGTACCGGCCGGTTCAAGGTTTGGGTTGTCATGTATGCAATGATCAGGGTGTTGCAGCGATACCTCAATGCCGGTACGTTGCGTATCAGGGGTTAAACACCCTTTCATGGACTCCACCGACCGATCAATCGTTGCGCTGCTGCGACAGAACGCCCGGCGGTCCTATCGGGACATCGGGCGCCACGTCCATCTGTCGGCTCCGGCCGTCAAACGACGGGTCGATCGCCTGGAGGATGAGGGCGTGATAATCGGCTATGCGGCGATCGTCGATCCGCAGGCATTCGGCTGGAGCGCCGAGGCATTCGTTGATCTGTACTGCGAGGGTGGCATGCCCGCTGGCGCGATCCGGCGCGCCGTGGAACCGGAGGCGGGCGTCGTCTCCGCCCACACGGTCGCGGGCGAAGCCAGCGCGCTGCTGCACATCCGGGTCCAGGACACCAAGGACCTCGAGCTCACGCTCGAGCGGATCCGCGCCACCGACGGGGTGACCCGGACGGTTACCGAGGTCGTGCTCTCGACGCTGTTTCAGCGATGAGACGCCCGTACCCCGATGGGCGGCCGCCCTCGATCAGAGACTTCATGGCCTTTGAGGAGCACGTGCGCAACGCGCGGGCCAATCGCGGCGCCAGCGTGCCTGAGGCGTGGTATGAAGCGCCTGCGTTCTACTTCTCCAATCCCGGCGCCGTTTACCGCGACGGGGATGAGATCCCCAAACCGGCCGACACCGAGGCGCTCGACTACGAGTTGGAGCTCGCCTGCGTGATCGGCGCTGACGGTCGGCCGGAGGGCTTCACGATCATGAACGACTTCTCCGCCCGTGACCTGCAGGCGCGCGAGATGGCGGTCGGGCTCGGGCCGGCCAAGGGCAAGGACTTCGCCACCGCCCTGGGCCCGGCGCTGGTTTCGGTCGACGAGCTACCGGCGGATCTGGATCTGCGGGCCGTCGCGCGGGTCAACGGCGAGGTGCGCACCGACTCGCGCACCGGCGGGATGTTCTTCTCGTGGGAGCAGCTGCTGGCGGCCGCGGCGCGCAACACGCCGGGTCTGCTGCCGGGCGAGGTGATCGGCTCAGGGACCGTCGGACGCGGCTGCATTCTCGAGCACGGAGATCAACGCTGGCTGGTGCCCGGCGACGAGATCGAATTGGAGATCGAGGGGATCGGCGTGCTACGAAACCGGATCGCCTGATCGGAGCCGGCCGATCCAACACCGGCCGATCATGCGAGCCGGAACCTAAAGTGGGGCACGGCGACTGCCGATTACCTGATGGATGTCTCGCAAATGGGTTTCCTCAGTTGGCCATCGCCTTCGTGACGAGGAGCGCGGGGCGGTGCTCGTGCTGGTGGCTGGGTGCATGGTCGTGTTCCTGGGGATGGCGGCCTTGGCGATCGACCTCGGGTCCTTTCGCCAGGCCCGGCAACAAGCGCAGAGCACCGCCGACGCGGCAGCGCTGGCCGCTTCCTACGACCTGCCGAGCAATCCCACCCCGACACAAATCGCCACGGCGACGTCTGACGCGAAGGCGTATGTGATTTCGAACATGCCCGCCGTGGCGCATACGTACACGTGCGCGTCGGGTCAGCCGGGCGTCTGCATCACAACCCCTTACAACGGCATCTCAAATGAGATCAGAGTCGCCGTCACCCAGAACCTACCGAGCTCCTTCGGGGGTGTGTTGGGCGTCACCAGCGCCACCGTGAGCGCCAGTGCAGTCGCGAAGCAGACGGCGACGACCTCCTGTTCGACCCCGGGGACGGGCTGCGACGCGGTCTTCGCGAAGGACAGCAGCTGCTCTGACAACAGCGTGATATTTGGTGGAGGTACACATATCACCGGCGGCATTAACAGCAACGGCTCCCTGAACGTGGGGGGCGGTGGTTCAAGCTTCGGACCCACAACGTACGGGTCCGGCTGCACCGTAAGCCCAAGCAAATACCAACAGCAGAACAACACCTTCACGTCGGGACCCACGGCGCAGGCTCCAACCGCGGCCTGGCCGATCGACTATAGGACCGACTTTCCGTCCTGCACCGGGGCCGCCTGCACCGGCCCGGGCGGGACGCCGAGCTTCTGCACTTCGGCCTTCACCGCAGCGTCGACGACCCTGGATACCTACACGAAACCGTATACGTTGACGTCAGGCCAAATCTACTGCGAGGTCGGCAGCGGCACCGCGAGCGACCCGACTACCTGGAACGGCGCGCTGACTGTCAATGGAGGCCCGGCCGAGTCCACATTCGTCGCCGGAAGCGTGACGCTCGGCGGCGGCGACAACCTGACCTGGTGCGGCTACTCCTCCTCCTCCCCGGGCTACAACGTGTCCGCTTGCAATGCGGCGGTTCCCCAGCCCGCCACGGGGAGCTATCCGCTGATCTACGCGGTCGGGAGCGGTACTTCGATCAACAACGCAGGAGGCGGGGGCACGTTCCTCGGCGACATGTTCGCACCCAACGGAACCATCTACATCGGGGGCGGTGACTCGACGACCTTTCTGGAGGCTCTTGATGTTTCCATCCCGGGCGGGGGGTTCACCGGCGACGGCCCTTCGGACTCAGGGACCAGCTCGTCGTCCGGTTCCGCGTCCCTGGTCGGTTGACACGGGCGCCGCTGCTCAGGTGCCGAACCCGACCCGGTGACCCGCGTCGTCGACCAGCACGTAGACGATCCGGGACAGGTCGAGCGCCACTGTCCCGTCCTCGGCGGTCAGGTCGTGCCATCCGGTAGAGCCGAGCGCCTCACGCAGGCGGGTGAGCTCAGCGGGGGGGACGCGGGCGCTGAGGACCTGTCCCCCCAGGAAGCCGATGTTGATCTTCTGTGGCTTGTCGTCTGGCATCGTCGGTGCTCCTCTTCAAGGCTTCGTTTGGACGATCTCGGTCAGTACCCCGCCGGTGGAGGCGGGATGAAGAAATGCCACCCGCGAGCCACGGATGCCCGCGCGGGGCGCCTCGTCGATCAACCGCAGGCCCGCGGTCCGGCATGCGTCAAGCGTCTCCTGCACGGAGGCCACGCGATAGGCGACGTGATGTAGCCCGGGGCCCTTGCGGGCCAGGAACTTGCCCACCGGGGTGTCCTGGTGCAGCGGCTCCAGCAGCTCGATGTGACCGTCGCCGACGTCGAGCAGCGCGGCGTCGACGCCCTGCTCGGTGATGGTCTCACGGTGCACGAGCGGCATTCCTAGCGCATCACGGTAAAGCGCCAGCGCCGAATCGATGCTCTCGACAGCGACGCCGACGTGATCGATGCAGGACAGCATGCGGCCCGAGGATACCGACGGCCTGACCCAGACGGACGAGGCCGAGCGCTCGGCCGACCGGCTGTCCGTCCGGCCGACCGTCCGGTCCGGCCGACGATCGCAATCTTCGCCGCTGGTCGCTTCAGCCGGCCTCCCGTGGCGAGTGCATGAAGATCACACCGACACGGACCGCTGCTGCTAAAAAACGGAGGCTGGATTGCGTCAGCCCGCGGTGCCAACGCGGCACTGCCGGCAGCAACTCGTGGAGACAGACGAGACAGATGAGACTGGGAGTCACGCAATGTTGAAGCTCACCCGCTGGTGCATCGCCCATCGCCGTCGCGTAGTCCTGGCCTGGGTGGCCGTCGCGGTCCTCACCACCGTCGTCGCCGGAGCCATCGGTCGTCAGTACGCCACCAACTTCAGCCTGCCCGGGACCGAGTCCCAGCGGGCGCTTGACCTGCTCAGGCGGGACTTTCCCGCCCAGAGCGGCGACGTCGACACGATCGTCTTCCACGTCTCCCACGGCACGATTTACTCGCCGGCCGTGCGCGCGGCGATGACGCCGGTGCTGGCCCGCATGGCCCGGGACCCGCACGTCGCGGGGGTGCTGAGGCCCTACGGCGTGCGCGGAGCCGTCGAGGTCTCACGCGACCGGATGACCGCCTTTGCGACCATCAACTACGACAAGTCCGCCAACCTGCTGCCGAACGCGACGGGCAATGCGGTCCTCGATCAGATCGGCGCGGTTCACGTGTCCGGCCTGCAGGTGGCGGCGGGCGGTCAGGTGATCGAGGACGCCGAGGGCTTCAGCGTGGGCCCGGCCACCGAGATCGGGGTGGTTGCCGCGCTGGTGATCCTGTTGCTCACGTTCGGCTCGCTAACCGCGGCCGGGATGCCGTTGATCACGGCCGGCCTGGGCCTGATCACCGGCGTGGCGCTGATCGGGCTCGCCACCCACATCACGAGCATGTCGAACATCTCACCCGAGCTGGCGCTGATGATCGGGCTCGGGGTCGGGATCGACTACGCGCTGTTCATCGTCACCCGCTTCCGTGAGAACTACCTCGCCCTCGGCGACGTGGAGCGTTCGGTGCTCGGTGCGATGGACACCTCCGGGCGGGCGATCCTGTTGGCCGGGACCACCGTGGTGATCGCACTGCTCGGAATGTTCGCCACCGGGGTGAGCTTCATGTACGGATTGGCGATCGCCGCGGTGATCGCGGTGCTGCTCACGCTCGTGGCTTCGCTGACGCTGCTGCCGGCGATCCTGTCGCGTTTCGGGCCGCGGATCGTGCGGCCCCGGGAGGCTCGGCGCAGTCCATTCGGTCGCCGCCGGACGCCAGCAACGGTCACTGACGGTGGTGGCGCAGCCGTCAGCGCGGCGCCCCGCTCGAGGTGGCGGCAGTGGAGCGAGATGGTGCAGGCGCGCCCGTGGCCGCTGGCGATCGTCTCGCTGGCGGTGATGATCGCGCTGCTGCTCCCGGTGTTCGCGCTGCGACTTGACACCAGCGACGCCGGCAACGATCCGGCCAGCACCAGCTCTCGCCATGCCTTTGACCTGCTGGCGCACGGCTTCGGAGCAGGGTTCAACGGCCCGTTGCTGGTGATCGCCGAGCTGCCCAGCCCCAACCACACATCGGCGCTGCCGGCGCTGCGGGCTGCGGTCAGCGCCGCCCCCGACGTCGTCGCTGTCACGCCACCCCGGATCGCGCCGTCGGGCACCGTCGCGGTCATCGAGGTCTACCCCGGCTCGGCGCCTCAGGCGACCGCGACCACCGACCTGGTCAACCACCTGCGCCACGACGTCGTACCGCCGCTGGCGCGCCGCAACGGCGCGCCGGTCCTGGTTGGCGGCTTCACCGCAGGCTCGATCGACTTCTCCCACGTGCTCTCGGGCAAGCTACCGCTGTTCATCGGGATCGTGGTCCTGCTCTCGGCGCTGCTGCTGCTGGTCATCTTCCGCTCGCTGGTGATCCCGCTCCAGGCCGCGATCATGAATCTGATCAGCATCGGCGGTGCGCTCGGCGTCACCGTCCTGGTGTTCCAAGACGGTTGGTTCGCGAGCGTGCTCGGCGTGGAGAAGGGCCCGATCGAGCCATGGATACCCGTGCTCATGTTCGCCGTCGTGTTCGGGCTCTCGATGGACTACGAGGTGTTCCTTATCTCCCGGGTGCGCGAGGAGTGGGTCCGGCGTCAGGACGCTTCCGGCGCCGTGGCCGACGGCATCGCGTTCACCGGGCGGGTGATCAGTGCCGCCGCCGCGATCATGGTCTGCGTGTTCCTGTCGTTCATGCTCGGCAACCAGCGCACGATCAAGGAGTTCGGATTCGGGCTCGCCGCGGCGGTGTTCCTCGACGCTCTGGTTGTGCGCTGCGTGCTGCTGCCGGCCGTGCTCGAGCTGCTCGGCCCGGTCACGTGGCGCCTGCCGCGCTGGCTCGACGCTCGCCTGCCCCACATCAATATCGAGGGCTCGGCCGCGCGCACATCCACCGCGCCCGCGACGCTCGGTGACGAGGAGGCTGCCGAGCGCCAGCCGACGCGCGTGTAAGGGTTCGCATCGTGGGCCCTAAGGGTTCGCGTCGTGGGCCCTAAGCCATGGTGCCGGGCCCGAGCCGTGTCGCCGCAGCGGTGGATTGGGGACTAGCTGCGCGGCAGCTGAGGCACCGCCGGCTTCATGGCGGTCGCCGCGGCCAGGCTCAGCTCGCCGCTGCCACGGCGGTCCGGGGCCGCGGTGGGGACGTCGCGCATGATCCGCTCGATGTCCTTGCGTTCGATCACCTCGTTGGCCAGCAACGTCGCGGCCAACTCGTCCAGCTGCACGCGGTGGGCGTCGACGATCGCGCTGGCAGCCCGGAAGGCCTCGTCGGCGAGCTCACCGACCTCCTCGTCGTGCACTCGGCGCGTCGCCTCGGCCAGTCCGTCCGGAAGTACGCGCAGCGATGTGACCGCGTTGCCCATGGCGAACTCATGGACCATCGAGTGGGCGATCTCGGCCACCCGTTTGAGGTCGTCAGAGGCACCGTTGGTGATCGCGTCGAACACGAGCTGCTCGGCCGCTCGTCCGCCGAGCAGCATCGTCATGAAGTCGATCAGCTCCTCACGCGTCTTCAGGTAGCGGTCCTCATCGGGCAGGTTCAGCGTGTACCCGAGCGCGCGCCCGCGGGGAACGATCGAGATCCGGTGCACGCGGTCCACGGACGGCAGCAGCTCTCCGCAGAGCGCGTGGCCGGCCTCGTGGTAGGCGATCACCCGCTTCTCGTGATCGCTCAGCGTGCGCCGGGACTGCATTCCGGCCACGACGCGCTCCAGGGCCGAGTCGAAGTCCTGCATCTGCAGCCGGCCGGCACCCCGGCGCGCTGTGAGGATCGCCGCCTCGTTGCAGATGTTGGCCAGATCGGCGCCGGTCAGACCCGAGGTCTGGCGCGCCAGCAGCTCGAAATCGACGTCGTCGTCGAGCGGCTTGTTACGCGAGTGAACGGCCAGGATCCGCTCACGGCCGCCGACGTCAGGAGGCGAGACGAAGATCTGACGATCAAAGCGTCCCGGCCTCAGCAGTGCCGGATCGAGCTTGTCGAGCAGGTTCGAGGCGGCGACCACGACCACGTCCTTGCGTGACGTGAAGCCATCCATCTCGACCAGCAGCTGGTTGAGCGTCTGGTCGCGCTCGCCCGAGCTATCCATCCCGCGGTGCCCGCCGATGGCGTCGAGCTCGTCGATGAATACGATCGCGGGGGCGCGATCGCGCGCGCTCTTGAACAGGCGCCGGATCCGAGCCGAACCCACGCCTACGAACATCTCGACGAACGACGCGGCCGACTGGGAGAAGAAGGTGGCGCCCGACTCGTGCGCGAGCGCCTTGGCCAACAGCGTCTTGCCCGTCCCCGGTGGTCCATGCAACAGGATCCCCTTGGGCACGTTGGCCCCCAGCTCCTTGAAGCGCTTGGGATCACGCAGGTAGTCGACCACCTCGCGCAGCTCCTCCTTGGCCTCGTCGACTCCGGCGATGTCGGCCCAGCCGATCTGGGGCGAGGCCTCGGGGCGGATCTCCGTCGGACGCGATCGTGGCATCCGGCGCATCAGCCCGACTACGCAGAAGACCAGCACCGCCATCAGGATGATCGGCAGCCAATCGTGCAGCCACGAGTACGCGTCGGGATACCCGAGGAAGGCGGTGCGGATCATGAGTGCTCGGCGGAATCCATGGCTCCTGGCTCAATCATCGGCCGGACGGGCCGATCACTGAACCTTTTCCAGTCGGGGGTTTGGCGCATAGGCCCGTCCGACCTTCGCGCAGGGGTGCCCGTCGAGCAGCACGACGTCGGCGGTGAAGTCGTTCTCGCCGCGGATCAGCGACGAGCCGACACCGTAGGCGTCGACCGGCACACCCTGGGATTCGAACTCCCTGATCCGTTGCGCGTTGAAGCCCCCGCTGGCGACGATCCGCACGTCGGTGAAGCCTGCGCCGTCCAGTGCGCCGCGCACCTTCTCCACCAGCCGGCGGTTTACGCCGGTGGGGTTAAAGCCACCCATCTCGTCGATCAGGGACCTGTCGACCAGCTGCTCGGACGTGTCCAGGCGCACGCCCCACAACTTGGGGCCCAGGGCCTCCGCGACGTCCAGCGCGGTCTTGACCGAGTCGTTCTCGAAGTCGACCAGCACGGTGATGTTCATCTCGCGGTGGAAGTGCTCGGCGAACTTGACCGAGGCCTGGACAGTGTCCCCGCCGTAGGCGGCGATCAGTCCGTGGGGGACCGTTCCGATCCCGCGCCCGCCCCACCAGGAGGCCTGGGCGTCGGTCGAGACCCCGATCGCTCCGGCGACGTGCGCGCTCCAGCCGTCGCCGGTCTGCACGAGCCAGTGGTCATGGCGGGCGGGGAAGTAGAAGATCTGCTTGCTGCCGGCCGCCTCCACGACCTCGCTGACGTTGCGCATCACCAGCGAGCGCCGAGCCAGCACGCCGAGGTAGACGGTCTCCAGGTGGACGAACAGGCTGTAATCCCCCTCGATCGTCATCACCGTCTCACGCGGCGCGATCCGGTCTCCCTCCTTGAGGGCCTGCACCTCCAGCTGGTCCCAGCCGGAGATCCAGGCGCCGTCCCGGTGCAATCCGGCGCACGTCTTGAGGATCGCGATCGCCTCGTCGATCCCGCCCAGCACGGAATCGCGCTTCTGGAAGACCTGCATCGTTACGCGGGGATGGTGATCCTCTGACTCCAGCAGCGTCTTGGTGAGCACGAAGTACGCGTCGGAGTAGTAGCCGTCCCGGATGCGGTCGACCGGCAGTCGGAAGATCTCCGGGTCAAGACGGGTGGACACCTGCGTCGCCATGCCGAGATCTTATTTTGCCCCGCTTGGTAGCCCTGGAAGGACGATGCTCCCGCTTGCTCGACGCTGACTCGCCCCCGCGCCGCCGTCGCCCGGTGAGGGCACCCGCGGCCGCTGTTTCAGTCCCCCCGGTCCCGTCGAGAGTGTGTCGTGAGTTCGTATCTGCGCGTCCTGCGCTATCCAGATTTTCGCTATCTGCTCCTGGGTCAATCGGCGAGCGCGGTCGGCGACCAGGCGGTGGTCGTCTCGCTGGGCCTGTTCATCACCCAGCTGACCGGATCGCCGACCGACCTGGGTCTGGTGCTCGCCGCCCAGACACTCCCGCTGGTAGTGCTGATCCTGTTCGGAGGCGTGTGGGCCGATCGCCTGCCGCGCCACCGGATCATGATCGTCACCGACTGGCTGCGAGCCGCGCTGCACGGGACGCTGGCGATCCGGATCTTCGCCGGCGCGGTGCTGATCTGGGAGCTGCTGCTGATCCTCGCCCGGCCGATGCAGGACGTCGTCTTCGCGCTGGGCGCGCCGGTGGGCGTGGTGATCGCGTTGGCGTTCGGCACGGGCTGTGGCTCCTCGCTGCTGATGATCTGATGGGAGACGGCGCTGGCCCGCCACATCCCACCCCACGCTCTGTCACGGGTCAGCGCCTATGACCGGATGGGCTCGCCGGCCCTGCTCCCGCTCGGCTACCTCCTGGCCGGGCCGCTGGCGAGCGCCGTCGGTCCCCGCAGCGTGCTGGGAGTCGGCAGTGCGATTGGGCTCATCCTGCTGCTGGCGGCGCTGGTGTCGGGCTCGGTTCGCCATCTCGGCGGCGGCCCGGCCGGAGAGGCGGACCGGCGCGGCCGTCAGCCGAGCAGTTCACGAGCGACGTCGGCATAGAAGCGCGCGGCGAAGCCGAGATCGCGCACGTCGATCCGCTCGTCGGCGTTGTGCATCAGCGGCGCCGCCTGCTGGAGCGTCTGGTAGCGCTGGGGAAAGAAGCCGTAGGCCACGCAATCGGGAAACGCGTGGCGAAACCAGCGCGAGTCAGAGAAGCCGGGCAGGATCACGGGAACCGTCCCGGCGCCCGGATCGTTGGCCTTCACCCAGCGCTCGATGGCGTCCATCAGCACGCTGGTGACCGCGGACCCATTGCCCGGGACCTTCTCGGTGAAGTCGATCCGCAGGTCTTCGGTCTCGCCGCCCAGGACCTCGTCGATTCGCCGGCGGGCCGCGTCCTCACCCAGCCCGGGCGGGACCCGGCAGTCGACCTTGAGCTGTGCGCGGGAAGGGATCACGTTGATCTTCTCCGACGCGCTGATCATCGTCGGGGTCAGCGTCACGCCGAGCATCGGCTCCAGGAAGATCAGCAGCGACGGATCTTGGGCCGCGATCCGCTGCAGCGCGAGCGCCGGGTCGCTCGGGTCCTCGCCCAGGCCCGCCAGCAGAGCGGCAGGCGCCTCGGTGAGCTCAAAGGAGTCCGGTTGGCTGGCCAGCCGGGCCAGCACCGGCCCGAGCTTCAGCAGCGCGTTGTCGCCGGTCTTGGGCAGCGCGGCGTGGCCGGCCGCACCGCGCGCGGTGACCGTGAAGCGAAAGATCCCCTTCTCCGCGCAGCAGACGCCGTAGCGCCGCCTCTCGCCGTATTCGAACACCTGCCCGGCGCCCTCGTTGAGCAGCAGGTCACAGCGGACCTTGTCAGGGTGGGTGGCGGTCAGCCAGTCGGCGCCGAACTCGCCGCCGGTCTCCTCGTCGGAGACGAACACCAGCTTCAGCGTCCCCCGCGCCGGTCGCCATCCCTCACGGGCTAGGCTGACGGCGGCGACCGCCTCCGCGGCGACCTGGGACTTCATGTCGATCGCGCCGCGACCCCACAGGTAGCCGTCGGCCAGTTCCGCCGACCACGGGCCGTGGGTCCACTCGGACGCGTCGGCCAGCACCGTGTCGACGTGACCCAGGAAGCACAGCGTCGGGCCGTCGCGCTCGCCGGCCAGATCGGCGACCAGGTTCGGCCGGGCGTCGTCGGCGGCCAGCACCTCGGTGCGCAGTCCGGCGGACTGGAGGTAGCGCTCCAGGTGCTCGATCACGGGGCGCTCGTTGCCGGGCGGATTGACGGTGTTCAGGCGCACCAGCGCCGCCAGTAGCTCGGTCGTCTCCTGCTGGAGTTCGTCGGCGATCATCCCCAGGTGAGCCTACCCGCACCGGGCGACGAGGCCCGCGATCGCGGAGCCCAACGACGCCGACGAGGGACTCGGGGACGGACGTGCCGGCGGGAGTGGCCTTGGCATCGGCAACCAAGGCCCGAAAGCCAACGGCGCCAGTGAGAGGGAAAGCGCCTCTGGCCGCCGGCGGGAGTCGTGACCGTCGACGGACTCGCGGCGCGGGCCCCGTTAGCAGCCGGACAACTTCGCACTCGTCCACGCCCAAATGACGAGTGCGAGTTTGGCCGCGATGGTCAGCGTCAACTCCCCAACCGCCGTTTCGCCACGCACGAGTGCGAAGTTGTCCGGATCCACCCTGCCGAGCCCGGCAAGCATCGACGCCAAGCAGGCCGCCCTCAAGCGCGCCCTCTCAGCAGCGCCGTTTCTCGCCCGCACGGAGGGTGATTTCGCCGCGAGTTCTAGGATCCCGTCGATGGCCGCGATCCCCGACGACCTGGCGCTCGCGCTCGAGCTGGCCGACCTCGCCGACATGATCACCCTGCGGCGCTACCGGGCTGATGATCTGGTGGTCGAGACCAAGCCGGATCTGACGCCAGTCACGGAGGCCGATCGCGACACCGAGCGCGCGCTGCGCGAACAGCTGACCATCGCGCGGCCGGCGGACTCGGTGATCGGCGAGGAGTACGGGGTCTCGACCGCGCCTGACAGCACGCGGCGCTGGATCCTTGACCCGATCGACGGGACCAAGAACTACGTCCGCGGGATTCCCGTCTGGGCGACGCTGATCGCGTTGGAGGAGGACGGCCGGGGCACGGTGGGAGTCGTCTCGGCGCCGGCGCTGCACCGCCGCTGGTGGGGTGCGGCGGGGGGAGGGGCCTTTGTCAGCGACGGGCTCGGCGCCTCGCCAGAGCCCAGGCGGATCGAGGTGTCCGGTGTCCGCGAGCTCGCCGACGCGCAACTGGGGCTCTCGGGATGGGAGGAATGGGAGCAGGCCGGTCGCGGCGAGCCGATGCTCGAGCTAACCCGCCGCTGCTGGCGCAGCCGCGGCTTTGGGGACTTCTGGGGCTACATGCTGGTGGCTGAGGGCGCGCTCGACGTCGACGTCGATCCGGTCGTCTCGCTCTGGGATCTCGCCGCCTCGCTGGTGATCGTTCGCGAGGCCGGGGGGCGGTTGACCGATCTGGGTGGACGCGAGACCGCCGGCGGCGGCGATGTGATCGCCAGCAACGGGCTGCTGCACGACGCTGCGCTGGCGATCATCGGCCGCTGAGGGCCCGCGACGGGTCCCAGTGTTGTGATCCGGAATCCACGGTACTAGCTCATACTCCCGGCATGGAGCGCCTTTTCGGTGAGGAGGAAGCCGCGGCCGCAACCCACGCGGCCGATGAGTCGGTGCCGCTGGCCACGCGCCTGCGCCCGCAGACGCTGAACGATGTGGTGGGTCAGGAGCAGCTGCTGGCGCCCGGCTCGGCGTTGCGCCGGGCGGTGGAGGAGGGACACCCCCATTCGATGCTCCTGCACGGGCCGCCGGGCAGCGGCAAGACGACGCTCGCGCGGCTGATCGCGGCGGCGTCGGGCGCGGCGCTGGAGGAGGAGAGCGCCGTGGAGGCCGGGCGGGCCGAAGTCCGCGCGGTGATCGGACGTGCGCGTGAGCGGCTGCGCGGCACCGGGAGCCGGACCGTCTTCTTCCTGGACGAGATCCATCGCTTCAACAAGGCCCAGCAGGACGCGCTGCTGCCGGCAGTCGAGGATGGTCTGCTGACGCTGATCGGGGCGACCACGGAGAACCCCTACTTCGAGGTCAACTCGGCCTTGATCTCCCGTACGCACGTTTACGAGCTCCAGCCGCTCGACGCCGATCAGATCCGCGTGCTACTCGATCGCGCAGTCGCGCGGGGTTACTGCGGGGAGCCGGGCCGGGTGCAGGAGGACGCGCTGGCTTTCCTGGCCGAGCGCTCGGGCGGCGATGCGCGCACCGCGCTCAACGGGCTGGAGCTCGCCTGCGAGGCTGCGGGTGCGCATGAACCGGTGACGCTTACCCAGGCGCAGGACGCACTGCAGCGCCGCGCGCTGCGCTACGACAAGCAGGCCGA
>OCTA010000426.1_pt1 | contig 38920 bp, 38 predicted proteins | sample 1538991 | NCBI WGS metagenome assembly OCTA01 (sample SAMEA3539302, study PRJEB22396) | soil metagenome | biome: tundra; feature: field; material: soil | place: USA | collected 2010-05 | depth 0.15 m | reverse complement strand
GGCACCGGGCATCCCAAGGCCACGGACTGAGGGGACCAGGCCTGCGGGTGCGTCACCTGGGCTGGTATGCGGTCTTCAGCCGGGAGGTGAAGCTGTGCTTGCGGCTGTTTGCGTCCCTCAGCCGCGTCAGGTAGACCGGCGCAGAGGTGTTGCTCATCGTGTTCTCCTTTGCCGACCAGTGACCGGGCGGGAAGTCATCGCCCCGTCACTGGTCGGCTCGCGGGTGTCATGGTCAACGCAGGATTGCCGCGTCTGTTGTCGGATGCAGACGTCGGGCGCCTCGATGAAGTCGTCCAGCGTTCCGCCGAATGAACGGCTAGGCATCGACGAGGTCCACGAACCGCCGCCAGGATGCCCGCCACGAGGAGCAAGAAGGTGGAAAGAAGCAACCGCGCCAATCTTGGTCGGCGGTGATCGCCCGCCGCTCGCCGTGCTTGTCTCACCGGAGCCCACGGTCATGATCTTCCCGATGCCATGGAGCGCCCATGAGGCTGCTAGCAGGCAATCGGTGAACCGTGCAAATATTGCAACTTCAAGTTGCGATATTCTATATGGTGCCATGGACTTACCAGAAACGCAACTTGAAGTTGCAATGAAGCTGGGTTCCGCTCCCGCAGGCCGCTCCCGGCCGGCTGGGCGCGGTCCGAAAGTCCGCGCCACGATCCTCGCCGCAACGCTTGCCGAACTGACCGAAAGCGGCTACGCCGCCCTGACCGTCGGCAACGTCGCGCGGCGGTCCGGCGTCCACAAGACGACGATCTACCGGCGCTGGAAGGACCGCGAGGCCCTGGTCGCCGACGCGTTTACCAACCTGCTCGCGACGAGAGGAGGGGCCATTGCCGACACCGGGGACATCGGCGCGGACCTCCGCGGCATTGCGCGGTCGCTCGTCACGTGGCTGACCAGCCCGATCGGCAAGGCCGTCCTCGCCGCGCTGATGTCCGATGCCGCCCGCATACCGGAGATCGCCGACGTGCAGCGCCGGTTCTTTGAGTACTACTTCCGGCGGGCCGAGCCGGTCATCTCCGGCGCCATCGCCCGCGGCGAACTTCCCGCCGCTACCGATCCAGACGAGCTGGTCAGAACCCTTATCGCACCAATCCACCTGCGGTTCCTGGTCACCGGCGAGCCGATCGATGAAACCATCGCCGATAACGCCGCAAAGGTGGCGCTCGCCGCCGCACGCGCCGGTGCACTCAGCTCAGCCCCCGCATAAGGCCCAGTCCGCAACGCATGGAAAGGCGATGCCACAATCTCGATGCCGTCCGCCGACAGCGGGACCGAATGTACCTGCCACCCGGTTCACCATGCGCGGCGGCGGTGAGCTCGACCCAGACGTGCTGCGGGCGATGACGCTGTGCTTGCGGCTGTTTGCGTCCCTTAGCCGGGTCACGTAGACCTCGAACTGGTTTCGCCAGACCTGGGCGGCCGCCGGACTTCGTTGAGAGGCTGCACCTGGGCAGCATTCAGGTTGCTTTCAGCTTGGTGAGGTGACTATAGGTGCGTGATGCCCGATGCGTCGGTCAACCAGGCGCGTCGGGTGCCGACCCCGAACGCGGCGCAGCCGCGCGCGCCCCAGCGGCGGCCAGCGCCCCCGCCCCGTCCCAGAATTGTTGACACGTGCGCCGCGCTGGCCGGTCTCGGCGTCGGCGCGGTTCTTGCCGCAGTCATAACCGGCGAGTCCCGCGGCTCCCTGGCCGCGCCGGGCGGGCTGCTGATCGCCGAAGGCCGGCTGACCGGATTCACGGGCGCGTACCTAATGCTGATCATGGTGATGCTGGTCGCACGGCTGCCGTGGCTGGAGCGCTCGGTCGGGCAAGATCAGCTCGTTCGCTGGCACCGGCGGGTCAGTCCGTGGGCGCTCGGCCTCATAACCGCCCACGTGGTCCTGATCACGCTCGGCTACGCGCAGGCGGCGAAATCGGGCACGCTGCACGAGATGTGGGTGCTGCTCACGTCGTACCCGGACATGCTCGCAGCGTTCGTAGGCTTCAGCCTGCTCGTGCTGGCCGGGTTCACCTCCTACCGGATCGTCCGGCGGCGGCTGCAGTACGAGACCTGGTGGGTCGTTCACCTCTACTTTTACCTCGCGCTCGCGCTCGCGTTCGCTCACCAGATCGTCACCGGCGTCTCGTTCATCGGCCACCCGCTCGTCCGCGCGTTGTGGATCGTGATCTGGGCGGCCACGGCGGGGATGGTCATCGTGTTCCGGGTCGCGCAGCCGTTGTGCCAAAGCCTGCGGTACCGGCTCCGGGTCGTCGAGGTCCGCGACGAGGGGCCCGGGGTGGTCTCGGTCATCTGCCGGGGACAGCGGCTCGACCAGCTCGCAGTATCGGGCGGCCAGTTCTTCCTCTGGCGCTTCCTGACGCGGGACCTGTGGTGGCAGGCGCACCCGTACTCGCTGTCGGCGCTGCCGAGCCCGCCCTACCTGCGGGTGACCATCAAAGGGCTCGGCGATCAGAGCCGCGCGATCGCCCGCCTCCAGCCAGGCACCCGCGTCTCCATCGAGGGGCCCTACGGGACATTCACCCCCCACGCGCGCTCCTGCGATGGCGTCGCGCTGGTTGGCGCCGGAGTGGGCATGACCCCGCTGCGCGCGCTGCTGGAGGACCTGCCGGCCTGGACTGACGTGGTGGTCGTGGTCCGCGCATCGACCATCGCTGACCTGGTCCACCGCGAGGAGGTCGCCGCTTTGGTGAAGCAGCGCGACGGGCGGCTCCACGAAATCGTCGGCCCCCGGCACAAGGTCAGACTCAACGCCCGCGTGCTGGGGCGCATCATTCCCGACATTGCCGAGCGTGACGTCTACATCTGCGGACCTGACGGGTTCAGCTCGGATATTGTCGCCGCGGCCGTGCGGCTCGGGGTGGGTGAGGACCAGATCCATCAGGAAGCGTTCGGATTCTAGGCCGCGGAGGAACGAAGATCACATGCGCACTCTCGAAGGCCCGGCCCTATGAGACGGGCACCGATCGTTATAGGCGGGACTGTGGCCGGTCTCGTCGGTGTGCTCGCGTTTCACACCAAGTCGGCCCCCCTGAGCCTCCCAGCCGCGGCCGGCGCAGCCGCAGCCCCCGGCTCTGCCGCCAGCGCCGGCCCGAAAGGAACGGCACAGGGTCAGAGCCACCCCGCGTCAGGCTCTTCGCCCAGTCCGGGTTCGGCGGGCCAGCAGGCGAGCGGGGCGCGGACAGCCGTCGGCGCCGGGGTCAATTACAACTACGGCATATTGTCGGTCAAGGTCACGGTTTCGGGAACCAAGATCCTTAAAGTCGGGATCGCGTCGATCGACGACGGTGGCAATCCCCGCTCCCAGTACATCGATCAGCAGTCCATCCCGATGCTGGAGCAACAGGTCATACAGGCACAGAGTGCCAACATCCAGAGTGTTTCGGGCGCGAGCTACACGAGCGCTGGTTTCGTTCAGTCGCTCCAGTCAGCGCTGCACACCCTCGGCTTTAAGTGACTGCTGGAGTGGGAGCCGCGGATGGCTCGCCGGATCCACCCGCTCATCCGATCCACCACCTCGAGACCGTGATGGGCACGATCGTGACCATCGATGTCTACACCACCGCGGGCGTGTCGGACGCCGAGGTCGCCGAACTAGGTGGGCAGCTCGACCGCGCGCGAGCCATCCTCCATCACGCGGACGAGGTCTTCAGCACGTGGCAGCCGCACAGCCCGATCAGCCGGCTGCGCTCGGGGGAGATCACTGGCGCGCAGGCCCCCGCGGCGGTAGCCGAAGTCCTTGAACGTTGCGCAACCGCGCGCGAGCTCTCCAGCGGATGGTTCGACCCGTGGGCCATGCCAGGCGGGATCGACCCGACCGGATACGTGAAGGGTTGGGCGGCGCAGAACGCACTCGCCGCATTCTCCGCGAGGTACATCGTCGGCGCGATCGTGAACGCGGCCGGTGACATCGCCAGTTTCGGCGGCCTGGGAAACGGCAAGCCCTTCCGGATCGGCATCGCCGATCCCCTCTCACCCCGCCGTCTCGCCGAGATCGTCGAACTCACCGGGGGGATCGCCACCTCAGGCAGCTACGAGCGGGGCAGCCACCTGATCGACCCGCATCGTGGGTGCCCGTCCGCGCGGGCCGCCTCCGCCAGCGTGACCGGCCCTGACCTCGGTCTGGCCGACGCGCTGGCCACCGGCCTGGCGGTAGCCGGAACGCCCGGCCTGGCCTTCATCGAGCCGCTCGAAAACTATGAAGCGCTCATCATCGGCTTCGACGGCAGCAGGCGATGGACCGAGCGCTTTCCATTTGCCCCGCGCGAGGCCACGCCGTCTCACTAACGGCCGGTGCCTGGTCTGGGCACCGGCGACCGGGCCGCGGATGGATGTTCCCGTCCATGGCCTGGCCGGGGATCTCCGGCCGGGTCATGAACGAAACCGCCACGCGTTACGTGCTGGGGGAGTACGCAGGTCATTCTTGTGGGAGCGGAGATACGTGATGCGTAACCGATGGTGGGCGCCGGCCGGCTTGGCTGCTGTTGCCCTGATTGCCGCGGCATGCGGGAGCACATCCTCGGCGAGCTCGGGCGGCTCGGCCAGTTCCCCGTCCAGCGCTACTTCCTCTTCCTCCCCGGGCACGGCATCGTCCAGCGCCCTGAAGACCGCGACGATCGGCGGCGCGACGGTACTGACCAACGCGAAAGGCTTCACGTTGTACTCGTTCGCCCCGGACACGGCCACCAAATCGAACTGCAATGGGTCATGCGCCACGTACTGGCCGCCGGTGAAAGGCCCGGCGACGGCTGGCCCGGGCGTCACCGGCACGCTGGGCACGATCACGCGGTCGGACGGCTCGACGCAGGCCACCTACACCGGGCATCCTCTCTACACGTACGTGAGCGACGCCGCCCCCGGGCAGGCCAAGGGCAATGGGCTCAACGTGTCTGGCGGGGTGTGGCACGAGGTGACCGTCTCCGGCGCAGCGGCGCCCGCCCCATCGGCCAGCTCCGCCGGCGGCGGAAACGGGTACTGACCAGCAGCGACGGCATCACGCCCGGGCAGTCCGGGGGGCCGGCGGACGCGGGAGCAGGAATGGTTACGGAGCGCACTAGGCGGCAATTGAGCCGCCAGCGGCAACTCGGGTTGCGGCTGGCCGGGGGAGGGCTGCTCACCGCTACCGGGGCGGTCCACCTTGACTTGTACCTGACCGGCTACCGGTCGATCCCGGTGATCGGCTGGCTGTTCCTGCTCCAGGTGATCGCGGCGTTCGTCCTCGCCGCGGCCGTGGTCGTGTCCGGCAGCCGGCTGGCCGCCGCGGCGGGTGCGGGATTCGCGCTGTCCACCCTCGGCGGTTACCTGCTGTCGGTGCGGATCGGCCTGTTCGGGTTCACCGAAGTTCGCACCACGGCGGGGATCATCGCGGGGGTGATCGAAGTAGCCGCTTTCGCGGCGCTGGCTGCCCTCGCTGCTATCCCGACCGCGTTCCGGCCGGCGGCCGGGCCGCCAGCCCCCCGTAGCGCGCTGCTGGCTCGGCTGCAGGCGGGCGTTCCCGGTGCCGGGAGGCTGATCGCCGGGGTGTCTGCCGCCGCCCTGGTGCTGCTAGGCGTCTTCGCGGCGGCGGCGGGCGGCGGGGAGACGCCGGCCGCGGGCGGAGCCGTGAAAGCCGTGCAGATCGGTGGCGTGACCGTGCTGGCCAATGCCAAGGGCTTCACCCTGTATTGGTTCGCCCCGGACACGGCCACCACGTCGAAGTGCAACGGGACGTGCGCCGCCTACTGGCCGCCGGTGAAAGGACCAGTGACCGCCGGGCCAGGCGTAACCGGCAGGCTCGGGACGATCAAACGGCCCGGCGGGCCGGTCCAGGCCACCTACAACGGTCATCCGCTGTACACCTATATCGGCGACACGGCCCCAGGCCAGGCCCACGGCAACAAGCTCAACCTGAACGGCGGGCTGTGGTACGAGGTGACCACATCCAGCTGAGCCGCCGCCGCAAGGCGGTCCGGTTGACCAATGCCGTCGCCTCCTCCTCCTCCTCCTCCTCCTCCTCCGTCGCCTCCTCCGCCGTCAGCTCCCGCCAGCGCCGAGTGCCGACAGCAGCACCAGGCCGATCGTGGCAGCGGCGAATAGGCCGTGTCCGATGACGACTGGCAGCGGAAAATGCCGTTCCGGAGGCCCGGTTACACCCACAGCTACCCAAGCAGCCTTCCATGGGGTGCTTCGGTCTCCGGGCCAGGATGTGCTGGCACCCTCCGGCATGACCGGCCGGGTGGCTCCCGGGGAGTGAACGTGGCGATAAGCCGCGGTTCGTTACGGCGGTGTCGAGCGCCACTGCGGGGTGGCTAGATGTCTGACCCGGCGCAGTTCGGCGAAATACCCGCTAGATCGCCGATCCCACAAGAACACGATGACGACGAGGCCGACGCCCCATTCGGCCAAGCTGAAGATCCAGGTTGGAATGGTCAAGAGCCCTTGGTGAAAGCTCTTGGCGACAGTGAGACTGTCAATGACGAAGAAAACCGTGGACATGATCCGCACTCCCGGCCGGCCACGTCTGGTCCTCCTGGCCACCCAGAGCCACACGCCGATGCTGAGCAGCCCGCCGACCATCGTAATGTCCAGCGCGCCGACAGTCGCCGCGCTGAGCGCCGCATGGCCCGCGGCTGGATTCCGCTGCTTGATCAGCGCCTTGAGCGTGGGCGCGGTCGCGAAGTCGGCGATAATGCTGCCCGCGGCGAGGATGCTGCCGGCGTACATCAGCCGGACCGCGTTGATCATGGAGGATGGGGGAATCAGCCGCCCGGCTCCTGGCATCGCGGGCGGATGTCGCGGAGAGTCTGCCGTGCTGGCCGCGGACGGGCTGGGCGGCAGTGCGGCGTGGCTGGCCACGACATCCGTCGGCGTCAGCGCGGCGTGTTTTGGCGTGGCGGCTACCATCCGGGATGCCGCCGGTGGCATCGCGGTGGCGGCCATGACCGGTGACAGCCAGGACTGGCCGGATTCGGCCGTCCCGGCGGCACGCGCCAGGCAGAATTCGATGATCTGGCTGGGCGCGGGCCGGGCTGCGGCGTCCTTGGCCAGGCAGTGCTCGATCAGGGTCCGTAGTTGCGGCGGGCAGCCGTCCAGGTCTGGGGGCTCGTGCAGCACGCGGTACGCGACCGCAGCGCTGTGACCCTCGCCGAAGGCAGGCCGGCCGAGTACCGCGAAGGCCGCCAGCGAGCCGAGGGCGAACACATCGATCGCCGGGGTCACCGGCATGTCCCGGATCTGCTCAGGCGCCATGAAGTGCGGGGAACCGATAGTCATGCCGCTGCGGGTCAGCGAGGTCGCCTCCAGCGCCCGGGCAATCCCGAAATCGATCACCCGCGGGCCATCCGGTGCGAGCAGCACATTGGACGGCTTGAGATCACGGTGCACGATATCGGCTGAATGGATGGCCTGGAGGGCTTCGGCGACCCCGGCGATCAGCCGGAATACCATCGCCTCTGGCATCGGGCCACTATCGGCCACAGCTTGCTGCAGGGACGGCCCAGACACGTAGGCAGTCACCAGCCACGGTGGCGTGGCGGCTGGATCGGCATCGAGCAACTGCGCGGTGTACAGCCCGTGAACCCGTCGAGCGGCCTGGATCTCATGGCGGAAGCGAGCCCGGAAATCCTGGTCGTCGCTGAGTTCTGGCCGCACCACCTTCAGCGCGACAGGCCGGCCGGCGGGCGTGGACGCCATATAGACCCGTCCCATCCCCCCAGCGCCGAGCCGGGCGCGCAGCCGGTAGCCTCCGATCTCGGCGGGATCATCGCTGGTCAATGGCTGCATAACTAGATTCCTCGTCCGTCCCGCCGTCATGACTAGCCTCGATCAGCTACCAACGCGGCCAATCCGGTCGAGAGCGGCCCGGAAGCCGCGGACAGGCTGCCGCCGGCACACTATCCGCTCATTTTCCGCGCATCGAATCTAACGCCTTTCACCCAGCGACACCCGGAAACCCCGTATCGCCTCGCGTCCTCAGCCGCCGCGAACGGCGCCCTTCCCCGCCGGGCGGGCGCGGCGCCGGGTGCGACGGCGCCGGTGCCACGTGCCCAGCGCCAGGCTATGGTCTCCCCCTGGAGGGACAGTCAAGCCCGGTTTGCCCGGGAGCGCGGGTCCTGGGCGCGGAAGTCGGCCTGCCCGGCGAGCTCGGCGGCGCGGGCCGCTTCGAACTCCTCGATGCGCTCCAGCCGCTGCTGCAATTCGGCGATGCGCTGCTGGGTCCGGGCCCGCACGGCCTGCAGCAGGGCGGCCAGCTTCGGGCCGACCGGTTCATTCGCATCCTGCAGGTAGGTGCCCGCGAGGTCGCGGATCTCCTCCAGGGTCAGGCCTAGCCCCCGCAGCCCTCCTACCACGCCGGCGCACCACAGGGCTTCCTCGCCGAACAGCCGGTAGTTGCCCGCGCTGCCCCGCCGTGTAGATCAGCCCCATGTCCTCATAGGCCCGCAGTGTCTTGACCGGCACTCCGGTCCGGCGCGACAGCGTCCCGATGGTCATCACCATTGCGACGGGCACACCTCCCTCTGGTGGGGTTGAAGAAGTTCACGTACCCGCGGCGGCCCGCTCCAGCACCCGCCGCAGAGCTTCCACGGTGGGCGCGCCGTCAAGGCGGCCGTCCTCGCCGCGGTACATGCGGCACGCCACCGCAGGTCCCCCACCCGGCACGGCGAACGGGTCCTGCCCATTTACCAGGAGGGTTGGTGACCCGTTCATCCGCCATCTGGTCGCGTCGGCCGCGTCGGCGATGACCCGCCGCCCTACGGTCACGCCATCCTGTCCAGCGAGCGCATCAGCCAGCCGCTGCACCAGCACCGGGGCGTTCGGGCAGCCCGGCACCGCCAGCACCGTCAGCTCCATCCCTGTGCCCCTCCCTCGCCGCTACCCGGAATCGGGTATGTTCTCAACGCTACGGCTGCCAGTGCCTGGGAGGTCAAGGGGGTAGCGCACTGGCCACGGCCGTCAAGGCCGATGAGTTTTCAGCCTGGCGGTGGTCACAACGGCGGGAGCGTGAGTGACCGCCCGCTGGATTTGAGCAGAGGCCAGGTCGTGAGCGGAATGTCGGCGGGGCAGGGCAGGATGGTGGTCGTGTCCGGGACATCGGAAGGGAGTGCAGATGAGCGGAGTACGGGTACTGGTTGGCACGCGCAAGGGCGCGTTCGTCTTGACGTCGGATGGCAAGCGCGAGCGGTGGGACGTCAGCGGGCCCCATTTCGGGGGATGGGAGGTCTACCACGTCAAGGGTTCGCCGGCTGACCCGAACCGGCTGTACGCGTCCCAGTCCAGCAGCTGGTTCGGCCAGCTGATCCAGCGCTCCGATGACGGCGGCACGACCTGGGAGCCGGTGGGTAAACAGTTTGATTATGACGGCGTCCCCGGTACGCACCAGTGGTATGACGGCACGCCGCACCCGTGGGAGTTCGCGCGGGTCTGGCATCTCGAGCCATCGCTGGATGACCCGGACACGGTCTACGCCGGGGTGGAAGACGCTGGTTTGTTCCGGTCGGCCGACGGCGGGCAGCAGTGGCAGGAGCTGCCCGGCCTGCGCTGCCACCCGTCAGGGCCATCCTGGCAGCCGGGCGCGGGAGGGATGTGCCTGCACACGATCATCCTGGACCCGGCCGAGCCCGGGCGGATGTACGCCGCCATCTCGGCCGCGGGCGCGTTCCGGTCCGACGACGCGGGCGAGACGTGGCGGCCGGTGAATCGTGGCTTGCGTTCTGAAGGCATTCCCGACCCCGACGCCGAGGTCGGCCACTGCGTTCACCGGCTGGCGATGCACCCCGCGCGTCCGGAAGTGCTGTACATGCAGAAGCACTGGGACGTCATGCGCAGCGATGACTCCGGCGAGTCGTGGCACGAGGTCAGCGGTAACCTGCCCACCGATTTCGGTTTCCCGATCGACGTGCACGCGCACGAGCCGGACACCGTTTACGTGGTCCCGATCACCAGCGATTCGGAGCATTTCCCGCCCGAGGGAAAGCTGCGTGTCTACCGCAGCAGGACCGGCGGAGACGATTGGGAGGCCCTGACCAAGGGCCTGCCGCAGAGCAACTGTTACGTCAACGTGCTGCGCGACGCGATGGCCGTCGACTCCCTCGACTCATGCGGCGTCTACTTCGGAACGACCGGCGGCCAGGTATACGTCTCGGCCGACGCCGGGGACAGCTGGGCGCCGATCGTCCGCGATCTTCCGGCCGTGCTGTCCGTCGAAGTCCAGACCCTGCCATGATCCGGGTGGTGCTTCCCGCTCACCTGCGGACGCTCGCGCGCATCCACGGCGAGGTGGAACTCCGCATCGCAGGCCAGGTCACCCAGTGCTCGGTCCTTGATGCCCTGGAGGCCCGCTACCCGGTGCTCCGCGGAACGATCCGCGACCGCGACACCGGGCGGCGCCGGGCTTTCGTGCGTTTCTTCGCCTGCGAGCAAGACCTGTCCCACGACCAGCCCCACGCCCCGCTGCCCGACGCGGTCGCCGTGGGCACGGAGCCGTTCCTGATCGTGGGAGCAATGGCGGGCGGCTAGGACAGGCGATCGAGACCAGCCATGGGCGGCCAGCACCCGGCCCCGCTGCCGCAGGGCCCGCCGTGGCAGGCTTCCCGTGCCGCATCGACCGGGCGTCCTGGGTACCCGCGTAGGCTCTGGCAGCGTGACGCCAGATGATCGGTGGCTCGCCGCACTATGGCCTTTCGTCCGCGCTCACCTCCCAGCCGCGCCAGCCTCGATTGTGGAAGTGGGGTGCGGGCCGCAGGGCGGTTTCGTCCCCATGCTGCGCGCCGCTGGTTACGAAGCGAGCGGTATCGACCCCGAGGCACCGCCGGGACCCTGGTACTGCCGGGTCGAATTCGAGCGCTATGACATGCCCGGACCCGCCGACGCGATCGTTGCGTGCACTTCGCTGCACCATGTGGCCGACCTGGGTCAGGTGCTGGATCTGGCCGATGCGGCGCTGGTGCCTGGAGGTCTGCTGGTGGTCGTGGAATGGGCGCGGGAACGGTTCGACGAGGCAACTGCCCGGTGGTGCTTTGACCGGCTCCCGCAGCCCGAAGGCGATCCTGGCTGGCTGGATCAGCGGCGTGCGGCATGGCGCGAGTCAGGGCAGCCATGGACGGCTTACTGCCGGTCCTGGGCGGAAGCGGAGGGCCTGCATGCTGGCCAGGAGATCCTCCGCGAGCTTCGCGCAAGGTTCGACTCCGAACCCGTCACCTACGGACCTTACTTCTTCCCAGACCTGGTGGGCATCAGCGAAGCCGACGAGCAGGTGGCAATCGACCGCGGGCAGATCCAGGCCAACCGCATCCAGCATGTGGGCCGGTCGCAGCGAAGCCGCCGCCTCCCAGCACCACCAGCTTGATGCGCCGGTCCCTGCGCACCCTGGTGATGCCCACGGGAAAGATGGTGCCCTGGTGACCGCTACCTTGTTAGCCGGGCCGCGCTGGGTGGCAGATGAGCAGGGACGACCGGAGGCCGGGTGCGCGGATCTGGGCGGATGCTCGCAGCTGTGGCCAGCGCGGCGGAGCGTTTTCTTCTGCTCCTGGTGCTGGCGGCCGCGGCTGCTGGTGTTGCTGTTCCGGCGCCGGGTCGTGCTGTCTCGGCTGCGAACGGCATCGATGCGGCGCTGGCCGTGCTGGTCTTTGCCACAGGGCTGTCCTTGCGCGCCGCTGACCTTGCGGCGGTCCGGGCGGTGTGGCGGCGGGTGGCTGTCGTCCTTGTTGTCAGTACCGCGATTCTTCCGGCGCTGGCGTGGGCGGCCAGCCAGCTGATCGGCGATCCGGTACTGCGCTCGGGAATGCAGACCGTCGGCGTGGCGCCCGCCGAAGTGGCCACGGTGGCGCTGTGTGTGATCGCGGGCGGCGAGGCGGCGGTGTGCGCTGTGCTCCTGGTGGCGTCCACGATCGTCACCGTGCTGGCGGCTGGCCCGGTCCTGTCGGTGCTGGGCGCGGCGGTCACCGTGTCCGCGGCTGGGCTGATCAGCACGCTCATGGTCGTCGTGGCGCTGCCGTTGGCGGCGGGGGTGGCGCTGCGTGCCGTCTGGTCACCTGGGCAGCGGATGGATGCGGTGGTGCGCATTGTCACGGTGGGTGCGCTTTTGGTGTTGCTGTGGCAGGTCGCCAGCCAGATCAGGCTCGATGCCGCCTACACCCGGGTGATCGCCGCGCTGATCGTCTACATCGCAGGTTCCGCGGTGCTCGGCAGGGTTCTGGCGGCGGGCCTGCCGGCCGGCCGGGCCGCGGCGGTGCTGCTCCCGGTGGCCATGCGGGATTTCGCGGTCGCGGCCGGGATCGCCGCCGCGGCGTTCGGGCCCGCCGCGGCCGCCCCGCTCGGTGCCTACGGGGTCCTCGTCCTGCTGGCCGGGTCAGCGGTGACGCTATTCACCCGCCGCCGGCTCCATCCCTGATGCCGGGGCATCCTGGCGCAGCACCTCTACGACAGCGGTCGGCAGTACCTGCAGCCAGGTCGCGGCCCGCTGTCACGGCTCTGCGTTGCTCACGAGTTCCGGATTGTGCTGGCGCCGAGGCGGCTCCCGCTCTTGCAGGACCTCCTCGGCGAGGGCGGCGCAGACCTGCCCTCGCGCCTGGCCGGTATCGCCCTGAGTGCCTGGGCATCGGTTCTCGGCTACCTGACACTGGAGATCTTCGGCAGCCTGACCCGGCTCATCTCCGACACCGACGAGCTCTACCGCGCCCATGTGCACACGGTGATGCTCGGCATGGGATTCGACCCGGAGCTCATCAACACCGGAGCCAGCAACGCGAGCGAAGGGCGCCTCAATGTTCCCGGCGGCTGAGCGCCTCCGGCCCGGGGTGCTCAGCGACAGACTGATCAGCTCCTGTCTCTGTGATCGGACCGGGTTACCTGGGTGCACGCCGCGTGCGGCTGGCGGTTGGTGCTGCCTTATCGCTCATCACTCATCCCGTCCGGCGGTGGGGGATGTCTCAGGGCGCGGCCGGGTTCATGTGCTGGCTCCCTTCCCGGCGGGCACGTGCGCCGCCGGCGTGATTATGCCGAGGTGGGGTGGTGGGGCGGCTTTCCTGCTCTTGCCGAAGCGGCGGAGCCGCAGTGCGTTGCCGACGACGGTGACTGAGCTGGTGGCCATCGCGATTGCGGCGAGCACGGGCGGCAGGATGCCGGTGGCGGCCAGCGGGACGAGTATCAGGTTGTAGCCGAAGGCCCAGCCGAGGTTCTGGCGGATTATCCTGCGGGTGGCGCGGGCCAGCAGGACGGCGTCGGCGGCGGCGCCCACGCCGCCGTGGACCAGGGTAATGTCGGCGGCGGCCATCGCCGCGCCGGTGCCGGTGCCGACCGCGATGCCGATGTCGGCGGTGGCGAGCGCGGGCGCGTCGTTGATGCCGTCGCCGACCATGGCCACGGGGCCGCGTTCGCGCCGCAGCTGCTCCACGAGCGCGGACTTGTCCTGTGGCAGCAGCCCGGCATGGACGGTGCCGATGCCGGCGGCATGGGCTGTGGCCGCGGCTGCCGCCGGGGTGTCCCCGGTAGCCAGCACCGCCTCAAGGCCGAGCCCCCGCAGCCGGGCCACGCCGTCAGGGCTGTCGGGGCGCAGGGAATCGGCGACACCGAGCAGCAGGCGCAGGCGCCCGTCGATCGCGACAGCGACCGGGGTCTGGGCGGCCTCGGCCAGTTCTCTGGCCACCCGGTCTGCGGCGGTGGTATCGGCGCCGGTCGCGGTGAGCCAGGCTAGCGACCCCACCTGAACCCGCCGCGAGCCGGCCGTCGCGGTCACGCCGCACCCGGCCACGGCTTCGACATCGCCGGTGCTCGCCGGGGTGAGGCCCCTGTCTTCCGCGGCCGCCACTACCGCGCGGGCCAGGGGGTGTTCGGAGGCCGCCTCCGCCCCGGCTGCCAGCGCGAGCGAGTCGAGCCCGTCGCCCCCATCCAGCGCCTCGAGGCTGACGACCGCCGGATGGCCAGTTGTCAGCGTGCCGGTCTTGTCGAGCACGACAGTCGTCAGCCCGTGAATGCGCTCAAGGCTCTCGCCGCCGCGGATGAGCAGCCCGAGCTGGGCGCCCCGGCCGGTGCCGGCCATGACGGCCACTGGCGTGGCCAGGCCCAGCGCACAGGGGCAGGCGACCACCAGCACGGCGACGGCGGTGATCAGCGCCGCCACGACGCCGGCGCCCGATATCAGCCAGCCGGCCAGGGTAAGGGCGGCCATCGCCAGGATCACCGGGACGAACACCGCCGAGATCCGGTCGGCGAGCCGCTGCGACTTCGACTTCTCCTTCTGGGCGGCATCGACCAGCGCCATGATCTGGCCCAGCACCATCTCCGCGCCGGTACGCGTTACCCTGAGGATCAGTGGCGCCAGGCCGTTGACAGTCCCGCCCGTCAGCTGGTCGCCGGGCTGCTTGTCACGCGGCATCGGCTCGCCGGTCAGCATCGACTCATCGACGCTACCGGCGCCTTCGGCCAGCTCCCCGTCGGCGGGCATGGCCTCGCCCGGGCGCACCAGGACGATGTCGCCGGCCCGCAGCGCCCCGGCCGGGACGTCGATCGCTGCCGCGGGGTCGCTGCGCTGGCCGCTGGCCGCGCGGGCGAGCAGGTGGGCCGTCCTGGGCTGCAGCTCGGCCAGTGCCTCGATTGCAGCGCCGGCGCGGGCGCGGCCGGCCAGCTCCAGGTACTTGCCCACTGCGATCAGCGTGATGATCAGCGCCGTCACGTCGTAGTAGGTGGGCCGGCCCGGGAGGGCGAAGGTGGCGATCGCCGAGTAGCCGAAGGCGACGGTCGAGCCGAGAGACACCAGAGTATCCATGCTGGTGGTGCGGTGCCGGGCGGCCTCGAGCGCGCCGCGGTGGAACAGCGCCCCGACCCAGAGGTACACCGGCAGCGTCAGCACCAGCTGCGCCCACCCCGCCCAGGCTGCGGCGGCGAAGCCGTAAGCCACGACCAGGACGGCAGCGGAAAGGATCGCTCCGGCGCCTAGCTGCACCCGGCGCCTGCGCAGCTCGGCCGCCTGCGCCAGCCGCCGGCGGGCGACGTCGTCGGCGCGGACGGCGGCGGGGACCGCAGCCTGGTAGCCGGCGCCCGCGACGGCGGCGATCAGTGCGCCCGCTTGTACCGGCCCGCTGAGCGCGATGTCCGCGGACTCGGCCGCCAGGTTCACCGTGGCCGCCGTGACGCCCGGGATGCCCGCCAGTGCCCGCTCGACCCGGCGGACGCACGAGGCGCACGTCATGCCCGTGATCTCCAGCGCCAGGCGTGCCTCGCCCCCGGTTCCCGCTCCGGGCACCGGGGGTACTGGGGGCACCGGCAAGGTCTTGGTGCTCAATGCGGAGCCCGGCGTGCGCCTCGCGATGACCCGTCCGGAGTTCCGGCCCTGACCGCGCTGTCGGCCAGCGGCAGCGGCTCGGCCTGGTGGCGGAAGTCGGTCAGGCCCGAGCTGAACGGCAGCGCATCCATCAGCTCGGCGATCTTCTCGGGGCCCTGCCCGGTGCGGATCGCCTCCGAGACGCAGGTCTCCAGGTGGTTTCGGAGCAGGACGCGGTTGACCTTCTCCAGCGATGCTTGCATCGCCGCCACCTGCTTCATCACGTCGGGGCAGTAGACCTCGCCCTCGACCATGCCGATCACGCCGTCGATATGACCCCGCACCGTCTTCAGCCGCAGCAGTGCCTCGCGCTTGTAAGTGGCGATCATCTCGGGCCTCCTCATCCAGGAGGCAGCATACCCCACCCCGGGTGGGGTGGCGCCATCGGGGAGGCGATGTAGCGCTCGCGGCCGGCGGATCGATGACAGCACTTGTGAGGCGTGGATGACGTCGGCGTTGCGGCTAGGTGCGTCGACCTGGATGTCGTAGGCGGCCCGGGCGGGCCTGCTGTCCTGGCGTGGACGCCCGGGAGCCTGGCTAGGATGACCGCCGTGGATAAGAGCACCCTGGCCGGGCGGCTGCGGCGGATACCAGTGCGGGCTGGGGTCATGGCCGGGCTGCTGGCCATGGCCGGGTGCGGCACAAGCGCCGCCAGCCCGGCCAGCCCGGCGGCGCAGGCGGGTGGCGGGCAGGCGCAGGCGGCCGCGGCCAACCCCGACCTCGACCCGGGTTCCTCGCTGGGCGGGCTGCCAGCGCCGGATTTCCGGCTGGTCAACCAGTTCGGCCAGCCGATGTCACTGCGCCAGTTCCGCGGCAAGGTCGTGATCCTGGCCTTCAACGATTCGCAGTGCACGACTGTGTGCCCGCTGACCACCGTCAGCATGCTGGAGGCGAAGGAACTGCTGGGCACCGCCGGGGAGCACGTGCAGCTGCTGGGGGTCAACGCGAACCCGCAAGCCACGGCAACGGCCGACGTCATGGCTTACTCCCAGGCCCATAGCATGATCAACCAGTGGGACTTCCTGACCGGCTCACCCGCGCAGCTGCGGGCGGTCTGGAAGGCCTACCATATTTACGCCCAGATCCAGGCCGGTCAGATCGACCACACCCCGGCGGTGTACGTGATCGACCAGCGCGGCCGGGAGCAGAAGCTCTACCTGACCACGATGGCTTACGCCAGCATCGGCCAGGCCGCGCAGATCCTGGCTCAAGAGGCCGCCAGCCTCCTGCCCGGCCGGCCGCGGCTGGCCAGCCAGCGCTCGCTGGCTTACATCGGCGGCCTCGCCCCCACCGCGCCGGCGACGCTGCCGGCCGTGCCTTCCGGCTCGCTCACCCTCGGGCCCGGCCGCCCCCATCTCGTGCTGTTCTTCGCCACCTGGCTGACCGAGACCTCCGGCCTGCGCGCCCAGCTCACCGCACTGAACCAGTACGCCCAGGCGGCGCGGCACGCCGCGCTGCCACAGCTGGCCGCCGTCGACGAAGCGGCCACCGAGCCGTCCCCCGGCGCGGCCGGCACCTACCTGGCGCACCTCGGCGAGCCGCTGAGCTACCCGGTCGCCCTCGATACCACCGGCCGGCTCGCCGACGGATACGGCGTCGCCGACCAGCCGTGGTACGTGCTCACCTCCGCCTCCGGCAAAATCGTGTGGAAACACGATGGCTGGCTCCCGGTAGCCGCCCTCGAAGCCGCCGCCCGCAAAGCCTCACCCGCCACCCCAGCCAGCTGACATCTGATGAATCCCCACCAGGAAAGGGGACAGCTAATGCCGCACGCAGGCCGCCAGGAGCGGCTGCGCCGCTACTGGGACAAGCACGCCGGGTCCTACGACAGGCAGATGGCATTCTTCGACCGGCACCTGTTCGCCGGCAGCCGCGACTGGGTCTGCTCCAGGGCCGAGGGCCAGGTGCTGGAGGTCGCGATCGGCACCGGCCTGAACCTGGCCTGCTACCCGGACGGCGTGCGGCTGACCGGGATGGAGTGGAGCCCGGCGATGCTCCAGATCGCCCGGGACCGGGCCGGGCAGCTGGGCCGGGAGGTGGACCTGCGCCAGGGTGACGCGCAGGCGCTGGACTTTCCGGACGCGTGCTTCGACACGGTGGTGTGCACGTTCTCGCTGTGCGCGATCCCCGATGACCGGAGGGCTGTGCAGGAGATGGCCCGGGTACTGCGCCCGGGTGGGCTGCTTCTGCTCGCCGACCACGTCGAGGCCTCGCCCTGGTATGCCCGCGCGGCACAGCGGCTGATCGAGGTGGTCAGCGTCCCGGCCGGCGGTGAGCATTTCCGGCGCCGGCCGGTCAGGCACGTGCAGGCGCTCGGGTTCACCGTCGAAGACCACGACCGGTTCAAGCTGGGCATCGTCGAACGGCTCGCCGCCCGCAAGCCGCACACCGGGCCGCTGGCGGACGAGAGCCGGTAGAAGCGCCCTGCGGGGAGCCGGTCAGTGTGGCAGCGGGCCGCCAGCCAGGGCGATGAGGAGCCCGGCCGCCCCGGCGGCCAGCAGGGTCAGCACCACGCCGCGGCGCAGCAGCAGGAGGAGGACGGCGGCCGCGGCCAGGACCGCGTACTGCCAGGGCTGGGTGAGGGCGCGGGCCAGCGGGATGGCCGAGCCGAGGATCGCGCCGATGGCGGCCGGGCCGGCGCCGCTGAGGAACGCGCTGACCTGCTGGTTGCCGCGGAGGCGGTCGAAGTGGCGTGCGCCGAGCAGGATGAACGCGAACGACGGCGTGAAGGCGACCGCGGCGGCCAGCAGGCCGCCGGCCAGGCCTGCTGCCGCGTAGCCGACCACGGCGACGGTCTGGACGACGGGCCCGGGGGTGATCTGGCCGAGCGCGACCGCGTTCAGGAACTGGCCGCCGGTCATCCAGTGGTAGTGGCTGACGGCATCGGCCTGCATCAGCGGGATGATCACGAAGCCCCCGCCGTAGGACAGCGCACCGACCTTGAACGCCACCCAGGCCAGCGACAGCGTGACCCCGCCGCCGATCGCGCCGGCCGCCAGCAGCGGGACCGGCGCGATGCCAGCGGCACGGTCCCCGTCCCGGTGGCTGTGCTGCGCGGCCAGTTCCACTGCGCCGCAGCCGAGCAGGACAACCACCAGCCACGGGCCGATCGTGGCGGCTGCGGCCGCCCCGGCGGCGAGGTAACCCAGCCAGCGGGCCCGGCTCGCCTGCTCCGCGCGGCGCCAGCTGGCCGGGAGCAGGCTGGAACCGGCCTGCACGGCGACCGCCGCGACCGCCGCTCCGGCGCCCGCGCCGGCGCCCTTCACCCACAGCGGCGGAGAACCGAGGAACAGCGCGGCCAGCGCCAGGATCAAGATCAGCCCGGGGATGATGAACGCGGCCCCGCCGGCCAGCGCGCCGGCCCGGCCGCGGACCCGCCAGGCGCAGAAGATGGCCAGCTGGGTGGACGCCGGGCCGGGCAGCAGGTTGCACGCGGCGACCGCGTCCTCGAATTCCCGCGCGTCCAGCCACTGCTTGCGTTCGACGCACAGGTCGCGCAGCAGCTTGATGTGCGTCGGCGGGCCGCCGAACCCGATGCAGCCGATCCGGCCCCACTCCCGCACGACCGTGAGCAAGCCGGCCTCGGCCGGCGCGGGCGCGCCCTCTGCGCGGGGCTGCGATGTCACGTACGGTGTCCTGCCTGGCTCATCGGACTTCGCCCGGCTGGGCTGGCCCGCCCGCTCGCGCTGGAGCGGACCGTGAGTCCAGGGGGAGCGGCGGAGCCGGCGCCTGCGCGATGAGGCGGAGCAGGAAGCGGACCCGGGTTTCGATGCCGGCCGCGGCGCGCTGGAAAGCGGGGTAGCTGTCCTCGTCGGTGCCGCCTTCGCGGGCCGGGTCGGCAATGCTCCAGTGGATGAGCTGCGGGTGGCCGGGGAAGCCGGGGCAGATCTCCCGTACTTTGTCGCACAGGGTGATGACGTAATCGAAGTGCTGGCCGGTGAACGTGCTCAGGTGCTTCGATCGCGCGCCGGTGAGGTCGATGCCGTGCTCGCGCAGCACGCGGATGGCGTTGGGGTGCACGTGCCGGGGATGGCTGCCAGCGCTGGCGGCCTCGACGGTGCCTGCGGTGAGATGCCGGGTGAGTGCCTCGGCAAGCTGGGAGCGGGTGCCGTTTCCTGTGCACAGGAACAGGACCCGGGCCCGGGCCGGCTGCTCGCCGCGGCTAGCGGGAGGCGGGGCGGACAGCCGCAGGCCGGGGTGGAGCGCTGCCCCGGCCGCCGACAGCAGCTCGCCGCAGCGCGCCAGGTCGATGCTGTAGTAGGCGTCACGTCCGTCAGCCGAGCTGCGCCGCACCGACACCAGGCGGCTGCGCCGGAGCCGGCCAAGGTGGTAGGAGATGAGGCTTTGCCGCTGGCCGAGCAGGCTGGTCAGCTCGCGGACCCGGCGATCACTGCGGGCAAGCTCGCTCAGCAGCCGCCAGCGCAGCGGGTGCCCCGCCAGCTGAAGGAAATCCGGCGGCCCAAGCTCTCCGCGCCGGTGCACCGACTCCACCCGCGCCACGGTACATCAAACAGAATCAATCGATCAATCCTGTTTGCTCGATTGCACGGGTGAAGGGGGGCGGCGGTCCGGGACAGGGGCATGGGCCGATGGACACGCGGGCGGGCTGTCAGATGGCGCCGAGCAGGTACGCGACGAGGAGCATCGCGAAGACGTAGAAAAGGTAAAGGTTGACGTCGCCGGACTGGAGCGGCCGGACCACGTCGGAGAGCCACTCGAAGGCCCGGATGACCGGGCGGTAGAGGTAGCGCTCGAAGACCGGGGTGACCTGGGACTCGTAATGCACCGGCCCGGACCGGCCCGCGGGATCGTCGGACGCGCGCCGCACCGACACCGACGGCCGGTAGAGCGCGTCGAACATGACCCGGGTGGGGGCGGAGAACGTCATCGCCGAGTACTGCATGCGGGGCTTGAACTCCAGGATGCCGCCGTCCCACACCGGTACGGTGACGCTCCTGGCGCGCGGCCGCCCAGCCAGATAGATCAGCAGCGGGACGATCAGCACAGCGAGCATGAACGCCGCCAGGTAGGTGGGGGAGAACGCCGAGAAGTCAGTGTGCGCGGGAATCACGGTCAGGTTCCCTGGCAGCAGAACCGGCCGCAGGCCCACGCCGGTGACCGTACGCACCGCCCGGGACAGCGCGATCAGCATCAGCGGTGCTCCTACTCCGAGCGCGACGCAGCACACGGCCAGCAGTGCTGGCCCGGCGACCGGCTGGCCGGATTCGGTGGCGGCAGCGGCTTGCCGGGTGCGCGGCATGCCGAGGAACGGGATTCCGAACCCGCGGACGAAGGCGTAGATGGCCAGTCCGCTGGTCAGCCCGAGTGCCGCGGCGGCCAGCACGATCAGGATGCCGAGCAGGTGGCTGCCGGTCCTGAAGCCCTGGAAGAGTCCCTGGAAGATCAGCCATTCGCTGACGAAGCAGTTCAGTGGCGGGAGGGCGGCGATGCCGACCGTCCCGGTGAACGTGATGACCGCGCTGCGGCGCAGCCGGTGGATAAGCCCGCCGAGCCGGTCCATGTCCCTGGTGCCGGTGGCGTGTTCTACCACGCCCGCCTCCAGGAACAGCAGTGTCTTGCTGGTCCCGTGGCTGGCCACATGGTAGAGGCCGGCCAGCAGCAGGAACGCCCACAGCGCGTGCTGGCCGTAGGCACCGAAGATCATGGCGGCGCCGAACGCGGTGACGATGATCCCGGTGTTCTCGATGGTGGAGAAGGCGAGGAACCGCTTGATGTCGCGCTCGCTCAGCGCGTACAGGACGCCGATGGCGGCGGTCACCGCCCCGGCGGCCATGGTAATCAGCCCGAGCCAGGCCGGCGCCCCGGGCAGCAGCCTGAACGCGAACAGCGCGATCCCGTAGATGCCCAGCTTGACCACCAGCCCGGACAGGAACGCTGACCCGTCCGCGGGGGCGACCGGGTGCGCCTCGGGCAGCCAGACGTGCAGCGGGACCACGCCGGCCTTGAAGCCGAATCCGGCCAGTGCCAGCAGGTAGGCCGTGTCCCGCCAGCCCGCCGGAACCAGGTGTTCCCGCGCGGCCATCACGTCAAGCTGCATGGTGTGCGTCTTGGTGGCGAGGATCACGAACGCCGCGATGATCAGCACGAATCCGGCTTCGGACAGGGCCAGGAACCAAAACCCTCCTTCCGCAACGGACCTGCGCCGCGGATGCCGCAGGATGAGCAGGTAGCAGAGCACCGCCATCGATTCCCAGGCCACCAGGAAGGTCACCACACCGCCCGCGGCGAGCACCGCGAGGCAGGCCAGCAGCGCGAGATTGTAGATGGCCAGGTAGAGGGCGCTGCCATGACCGGGCTCGTGGTAGCGCGGGGCGTACAGCGCGGTGCCGATCGCGACGAGGCCGAGCAGCGCGGTGAACACCCCGGCCAGGCTGCTCGTCTGCAGCTGCAGCGTGCCCACCACCACCGACCCGCCCAGGCTGACCATGCGCGAGTTCCCAGACAGCAGCGAGGACACCCCGGCGGCCAGCGCCGCTATCCCGCCGAGCCCGGACACCGCGCAGGCTGCCCGCACCCCGGTCCTGGCCGGCGGAGTAGCCAGCAGCAGGAGCGCGGCGAGCCCCCAGCAGGCCGCCGCCGCGACCATCCAGGCCAGCGAGTTCATGTGCTGCCTTCCTCCATCCCTGGGTCGTCCGTGAAGCTGAGGGCGCCGACCTTCTCGGCGAGCCGGCCCACGGCCACCAGCAGCCCGTGCAGCAGGGCGAGCGGGCTGGGCGGGCAGCCAGGAATCCACACGTCGACGGGGAGAATCTCGGACACTTGGCCGTGCACGAACGCGTCGGCCGCCTGCACACCGCCGAGGGCACAGGCTCCGGTGGCGACCACCAGCTTGGGCCCGGGCATCGCCTGATAAGCCTTGCGCGCCGCGACGTCCATGGCCCGGATCATCGGGCCGGTCGCCAGGAGCAGGTCAGCGTGCCGCGGCGCGGGGGTGAAGAAGAAGCCGAGCCGGTGCAGGTCGTAGTGTGGCGCGGCGAGCAGCCGGATTTCCTGCTCGCAGACCGCGCACGAGCCAGTGTCCAGCGTGCGGATGTGCAGGCTGCGGCCGAACTGGCTGGCGATCTGCTCGCGGAGTTTCCGGGCCACCTGCTCCTCCTCAGCGGGAGGCCCCCCGCCCGGCTGGCCTGGCCGGCCTGGCGGCGGGAGCAGCACGGGGCCCGGCGTCATGAGTCTCTTCCCAGCAGCGGGATCCGCTTGATAAGCGCGGCACGGTCGGCGGTGGCCAGCTCGAACTCCCCGCTGGCGCGGACCGCCGCGGGCGCGACCTCCTGGCAGCGGCCGCAGGCCGTGCAGGCGCCCACGTCGAACAGGAGCGCCTCGCCGTCGCGGCGCAGCGCGTGGCTCGGGCACACCCAGCACAGCAGGTCCGCGACCTGCGGGGTCAGGGCGTCCGAGCGGAACGAGGGCGGCGTGGGCAGCAGCGCCGCCGAACTCTCTGGGCGGTGCGGGTAGTGCGTGGTGACGACGCCACGGCGCAGGCCGCGAAGGAACCACAGCGTCATCGGCGTTCACCTCCTTTAGCGTGCCGTGCCGGCGACGGTCAGCCAGAAGCTGGCCTCGATGATGGGAATGTCGGTGAACACGTTCTGCGACCGGCAGGCGTCGTCGAAACTGCGCCAGTTCCGCACCGAGGCGGGGCGCAGCCGGGCCCGGGTAATCCGCCCACTGCCGTCGAGCTCGACCCAGGCCAGCGCCTCGCCGCGGGATGACTCGGCCCAGCCGAGCCCGGTTCCGGCGGTGGCGGGCAGGGCCACCGAGCCGGCCCCGGTGCCGTCGTCGAGCAGGTCACCAATCAGCCTGACCGACTCGGCGGCTTCGTCGAGCATCACCTGGAACCGGGACAGGACGTCACCGGCGCTGCGGACCGGCGCCGACGGCGGATGCTCGTGATAGGGCGGCATCGGGTGATCCACGCGGGAGTCGATCGGCTGACCGGACGCGCGGGCCACGGGGCCGACCAGGCCGAGCCGCAGCGCGCGGTCCGGCGTGACGATCCCGGTCGCCTCCAGCCGGTCCATGAAGGAGTTGGTGGAAAGGAGGGCGTCGGCGGCCCGCCGCAGTTCGCCGTACGCGCCGGGTAGCCCGGCGCGCAGCGCTTCGGCATCCGGTGCGCGGGTGACGCCGCCCGCCTCCACGACGCCGAACAGGTAACGGTGGCCGAAGGTCGCCGCGTTGAGGCGCAGCAGTCGCTCCAGCGCGATCTCGGCGGCGGACTGGCCGACCGAGAGGCCCGTGGCCTGGCATAGCGCCGCGGTGGCCGCCGTGTGGTTATAGATCCGCTCGAGCTCCAGCGCGACCGCCCGGGTCCTGGCCGCTGGTGCGGGCGGCTGCACACCGAGTGCCGCCTCCACCGCGGCCGCGAATGACCAGCTCACCCCGGTGGCGCTGAGCCCCTCGGTCCGCTGCACGTAGAACATGGCCTCGCGGGGCGTGCTGCCGCGCAGCCGGTATTCGATGCCGCGGTGCTTGTGCCAGGTGAACAGGAACAGGTCGACGACTTCCTCGCCACTGGTGACCAGGCCGTAGTACAGAGACTCCACTCCGACCTGCCGGACGGGGCCGAAGGGGAACTCGAACGCTTCCCCGCCGACGGTATGCGGCATATGGACTTCGGCGGGCGGCTCCGGCGGCTGATGGCCGAGGCGCGGGAAGTCAGGCCCGGCGTGCGGTGGCAGGACGATCCTGTTGAGCGGCTTGGCATTGGCCGGCCGGATGCCGAACTGCTCGTAGATCTCGCACTCCTCGACGAAGGCGGCGGGCGCGATGTCAGAGAGTGGCGGGTATTCCCCAGCTGCGACTTCCGACTCCGTGACGAGGTACTTACGCTCGGCGTCCAGTGCCCAGACCAGGCGAAGTGTGACCGTATCGCCATCGGCCGCGAACACGTCGGCCAGCCGCGCGCCGCCACTGGCGGCCAGCTGGTGCACGCCCTCCTCAAGGCGTCCCACCGGAACGACAGCGGTGAGGGTTCCGCTGTCGTCCTGGCGGGGGGCGGCGTCGGCGAGGGCGAGGAGCCCGCTAATCGCCCCGGCGGGCCCGCGCTCCACGGCGGTCATCTGATCGCCGCCATGGAGTGCATGATCACTGTGTTCAGGCCTGCCGGGATCCACAGGCCGAGAACCAGCAAGATGACGAGCCCCGCGGCTAGTGGTGCAACCCCGGCCCACGCCGCGGCGCGGCCGTGATAGGGACTCGGCGGTGCCGGTGATTCCCCCGTCGCCATCCCGGCGGTGGTCCGCGCGAACGCGATGAAGGCCACAGCGAGCAGGCCGAGCAGCAGCAGCGGGAGAACCGGGCTAGCTGTCGCGAAGCCAGCCCGCACGATGGTGAATTCGGACAGGAACAGTCCGAAGGGAGGGGAGCCGAGAACTGCGAACGACCCGAGCAGCAAGGCCCCGCCAGTGAACGGCACCGCCGCCAGCAGGCCGCGCACCTGCCCGGATTCCCGTGTCTTGTAGCGGAGCGCCACATCCCCGCTACCCAGGAACAGGACCGCCTTGGCGACGGCGTGGTTCAGGGTGTGCAGCAATGCCCCGTACAGCCCGAGCACCCCGCCGAAGCCGAGCGCGATCGCGATGATCCCCATGTGCTCCACGGACGAGTACGCGAACAGCCGTTTGAAGTTGCCCTTCCTGATCATGAACAGGACTCCGACCACGACCGAGGCGAACCCGAAGGCCAGCAGGACCCCCCGGGGGTACGCCTCGCCGAGCCGGACCCTGGCGATGGCCAGGAACCGGATAATCGCGTACATCCCGGTATTGAGCAGAGCCGCTGAAAGCATCGCGCTGGCCGGGCTCGGCGCCTCGGCGTGCGCGTCGGGCAGCCAGGTGTGCATCGGCGCCAGGCCCACCTTGGTGCCGTAGCCGACCACGGCCAGCAGGAAGGCCAGGCGCAGCGGCTGCGGGGCCAGCGCGTGCGCATGCACGAACAGGTAGGGCCAGGTCAGCCGCAGATTTGAGGTGAGGTGCAGGGCGCTGCCCGCGTAGAACAGGTACAGGGTGCCCGCCAGCGCGATCGTCACGCCAAGCGAGCTGATGATCACGTATTTCCAGGCGGCCTCCAGCGAGCGCGCTTTCCCCTCCAGGCCGACCAGGGCGGCACTGGCCAGCGTGCTCGCCTCCACCAGGACGAAGAGCAGCCCCAGGTTGCCGGTCTCCAGGGACGCCAGCATCAGGGACGCGAACAGGCCGAAGAACACGAAGTACAGCCGCACCTGGAACGGGCTGAACGCCCCGGCGTCCTCCTCCGCTGACACGTACGCGATCGAGCCCACCGCGGCCAGCAGGGTCACCCCGCTGACGGTGAGCAGGAAGAAACCGCTCAGGGTGTCCACGTACAGGAAGCCGCCAGCGCCCTGCAGCGGCGCGCGATGCAGCTGCGCAGCCAGCAGGATGACAGCTGCCGCCAGCGAGACGGCCGCCCCGGCCGCGCCAGCGCTTCCGGCCACCCGGGCCCGGGCGCCAGCCAGCGCGGCGGCCAGGCCAGCCAGCGGGCCGGCCACGATGAGGATCGCCAGGGCGGTCATCCGCGCAGCCCTCTCAGCTCGCCAGCGCTAGCTTCAGCTAGCTGCCGGGTCAGGCCGGACACGAACACCAGCATGATCAGTACCCCGGCGGCGATGTCGAGGAAAATGCCCGCCTCCACGATGAACGGGAAGGTCGCCACCAGGGTGATCGCGCCGAGGAAGACACCGTTCTCGACGATGAGCCAGCCGATCAGCTGGGCGACCGTGTGCCGGCGGACCACCATGGCCAGCGCGCCGAGCAGGATCACCGCGGTGGACAGCGGCACCACCGCCGCGGCCACTACGCCCCGGGGGATCAGTTCGGGACGGGTGACGAGGTAGGCGAACGCGGTGAGCGCGCCGCCCGCGATCAGCGAGGTGGACAGGCCCGTCGAGATGGCCGTGTCGCGACTGAGGGCCAGCCGTCGCACCAGCAGCCGGCGGGTGGCCACGGGGATCCCGATCCCTTTGATCGCGAAGGTGAGCACGGCGAGGATCCACAGCTCGATGCTGTGGAAGGTCCACGCGACGACCGCCGCGGCGAATGACAGCACCACCGATTGCGCGCCGTAGTAGGCGACGTAGCGGTTGAACAGCTTGGAGCCCAGGCAGGCGAACGCCAGCAGCAGGATCAGCACCCCGGACAGGTCGAGCAGCACCCCTGCCGGGCTGGTCGCAGCGAGTTTCTCCACGCCTCACGCTCCGATCACGTACGAGGTGGCGATGCCGACGAGGGCGAGCAGGAATGCCGCGCCGAGGAACTCCGCGATCCGGAAGAAGCGGAGCTTGGCGAATGAGGTGTCGATCACGACGATCGCGAGCCCGCACAGCGCGAGCTTGCCGAGCAGCACTGGGATGGCGAGCAGGGCGCTGGGCGCGTCGCCGGAGGTGCCCAGCCCCCAGGGGATGACGAAGACGTTCATGAAGATCGACGACATCAGGAACAGCTTCATCCAGCTGCCCCACTTCACCAGCGCGTACTCGCGGCCCGAGTACTCCAGGACCCGGCCTTCCTCGATCATCGAGATCTCGGTGGACCCGCCCGGATTGTCGATCGGGATCCGGCCGTTCTCCACCAGCACGATCATGAAAAACGCCACCAGGCCGAGCAGGTGGGTGGGGAGCACCAGCACGTACGGGGAAGAGGCGATGGCGTGGTTCATCAGGTAGGGGTTGTCGGACGCGGACACCGCGCCGACCGTGAAGAACACCAGGATCAGCGCGGGCTCGGCCATGCTGCCGATCCAGCTGGCCCGGCTCGCGCCGAGACCCCCGTAGGGGCTCGCGGTGTCCAGGCCAGCCAGCGAGATCACGAAGCTGGCGAGGGCAAGGACGAAGGCACCGCCGATCAGGTCGGCGAGGAACGCCAGCGGCAGCGGCGTGCTGGTGATCACGGGGACGATCACAGACACCGTCAGGTAACAGGCGAACGCCACGAACGGGGCACCACGGAACACCCAGGACGCCTGGTCGCTGATGGCGCTGCCCTTGCGCAGCAACTTGGCCAGGTCCCGGTAAGGCTGCAGCACACTCGGCCCGCGCTTGGAGCCGGCCACCGCCTCAGCCCGGGCCAGCACCCCGGCGTAGAGGGGGGCGGCAGTGAGGACCACGAGACTCTGCAGGAACTGGATGAACAGAGGTCCCACCCGTGCCTCCACCTGTTGTCCCGACGTCCGTAACGCCTGTGCAGGTAGAGGCCATCAGCCGGGCCGCAGCAGCCTGGCGGTACGCGAGCCTCATCGCGTGATGCCGATCACGATACACCGGCCGGCCGGCATTTGCCCGAGGCGCGGAGTCGATCCGCCGGAGGCGCCGAAGTTACTGCGCGCTAAGCAGGAGGACCGGGATTCTGCTTGACTTCGCCGCGGCCTCCGCTACATGGCCAAGCCGGTGATGGAGCAGGCCGCCGTCACCATGGCGTCCGAGCACGAGCAGATCAAAGCCATGCTCGTCGGCGTAATCGCAGATCGAGCGGGCAACCTGCGGACCCTCCGCGATCTGGAGACTCAGCCGGGCGCGCGAGGTCGCCGCGAGCGACTCCCTGACGAGCTCGAAGATCCGTTCCGCGCGCTCGGCACCTGCTGACCCTGCTCCTGCAACGCCGCGCTCCCCTTCCAGGTGCGGCCGCGCGGGCACGATCGCGAGGGCAACCACGTGCCCTGACTCGTCACCGACGACAGCCGCCGCGGCCCGCAGCGCCGCCATGGCGTCAGCCGAGGCATCCCAGGCGACAAGCACCCTCCGGAATCGGCGGTGGGTCACCGCGGCGGACTGATCATGGCTGGCATCGGGAGCAGAAAACATCACAGCCTCCACTCGCCCGGAACCCGGGCAGGCGCGTCCGCTCGCGGCCGCGTCAACGAGCTGTGTCTCAGCGATTACCGGCGAGCCTCATTGCTGCAGACATTGTGATGGACACCACACTCGGAGACAAGCAGGCGGGGCGGACTCCCGACACCGATGGATACTCCGCCGGCGACGGCGGCGTCCACGGTGGCGGCCCGCCGGAATCGGCAACGCGGCCCTGATCAAGGTCAACCAGATCGGCATGGTCAGCGAGACCCTGCGGGCGATGACGATCTGCCGCATAGCGGGCTACGCGCAGATGATCTCGCACAGATCCGGGGAGACAACTGACACGTTCATCGCGGACCTCGCCGTCGGGACCGGCTGCGGGCAGATCAAGACCGGAGCGCCTGCGCGTGGCGAGCGCGTGGCGAAGTACAACCGGCTGGCCGAGATCGCCGCTGCCATGCCCAGCCTGCCCTACGGGCTGGTGAGGACCTGACCCCTGGCTGATCGCGGCGGGTATCTGGCACCCCGGCAACCAGTGACCTCACGTACCCGCCGGTGACGATGCGGAATCCAGCAGGGCGAGCACGTGAAGTAGCGCCTGCCCGCGTTCGGTCATTTCTCGCTCGCCGCGCTCGGCGTCCCGGGCCGTGGCCTGCCCCAGATCCGCGGCCGTGCGCAAGGCACTCGCCAGCCGGTCGGTGCTCTCGCAGTAGCGCTGCCCGGCGGCCCGGATCAGCTGCCTTGTCGCCTCGGCCAGCCGGTACTGCAGGTCTGCCCGCACCCGGCCGACCTGCTGGGGTACCAGGTCAGCCAGCTCGCGGTTCAGGTGCGCGCGTGCCCGGCGGCGCCCCCACTCGCCGGGGACCCGGCGGCGGATTGCGCCGGCCAGCAGCTCGGTCTGGCCGACATTCTCAGCGACGTCGTAGAAGAACCGCAGGTCCGGCCGGAGGCGGTCGCCGGGGCCGGGGACGGTCAGATCGAGCCCGAGTAGCTCGGCCGCTGCATCGCGCACCGCGTCGAGCTCGGACCGCAGGTCTGCGGTGAGCCGGGCGTCCAGGCCGCCGAGGCCCTCTTCGAGGATGACGCGCTGTTCCCGCCGCCAGGATTCGGCAGCTTCCACCGACAGGTCAGCCAGCAAGTCCCGGCCCCTCCGCTCGATCTGATCGGCCGGCGCCGCCCGCAGTTCACCGTCGAGGAACTCATCAAGCCGGGCTCGGACGGCAACCCTGAGTTCCGCCGCCGCCCGCCCCGCGGCCTCGTTCAGCTCCGTGAGCATCCGGGCCGATTCCGCTGCCGCCAGGTCGGCTGCGTCCCGGCTGCGGCCGGTCACAGCGGCCAGCCGTGCGCTGAACGCGGCAACACGGTCGGCCGCGCCTCCCGTGCGCATCTGCGTTGCCCGGCGGGCGAGGTCGGCCTCATCCTGAAGCGCCCCTGCCACCCGCCGGGCGTGCGCGGCGACCGACCGCTCAAGGTCGGCTGCCCGCCCGGTGTCCAGGTACGCCGTGAAGTCGGAGGCGAACGCGGCGAAGCCCGGGTCGCTGCCGGAGGTAAGCGCGGCCCGCGCCGACACAGGGTAGACGTGTAGCGTCCGCCCCGCCGCTTCACCCACCACCCGCGCCGTGAACTCCACGGCCTCGGCCAGATCGCTTCCGGCCGCGCCATCCCCGCTCAGGTAGTCGGCCTTGTTCAGCACAACGAACAAGGTCACCGACAGGTCCGCAACGCGGCTGATCAGTGCACGCTCGCCAGCCGACACCGGAGGGTCGGCGGTGAGCACGAACACCGCCACATCCATCGTCTCCAAGGCCGCTTCCGCCTCGGCAGTGTTGTGCTCATACACCGAGCCGATCCCTGGCGTGTCAACGATCTCCATGCCCCGGTCCAGGGCTGGCGCATCGACCGTCACGGCGACCGTGGCGACCTGCCGGCGGTTACCCGGGTTTCCGCGTTCCGTGACAAGGTCTTCCAGTGCGCCGAGGGGGAGCCGTTCGCTGTGCCCGTCGCGGAAGACGGCGCGGACGCCCTCATCCCCGCCGTGCCGAACCGTCGTCGCCAACGCGGTGAGCGGGATGACGCCCGAGGGCAGCACAGCCCGGCCGAGCAGCGCGTTCACCAGTGTGCTCTTGCCCCGCTTAGCCTCGCCGACGACCAGCACGCGCAACCGCTGCTCCCGCAGCCTGTCGCCAAGCCCATCCAGCAGTCCGCGGGCCTGCTCTCCGGCCAGCGCGGACAGTTCGTCGAGCGCTGCCAGCAGCGGGCTGCTGTCCATCGCACGCACCCAGGGCCTCCCACCTACTCAGGCAGGAACCATTGGCGGCCGTGCCGCGGTTGCAGGCGGGTCCCTCCGCCACGCGTCGTGCCTCATGGTACCCAGCAGCACTGACATCGGGTGGCCGCGAGCCGGGCTGGCTGGCCGAACGGGCACAGCTGAGGGATAATACGGGCAGGCGATGGGGCTCGCCTGACGAAACCGTGGCCAAAGCCGCTGACGGCCCCTGACACGCATCGAGCGTGGGAGGAGCGTCAGTGACCCTTTCCCTGCCTTTCCACAGCATACTTTTTGACGAACCCAGATACAGGGCCGACGTTGCTGGTCGGGAAGAGCCGGACTTCTTTGCCGACCTGAACCTTGATCAGGTCGTGGAGTCCATCACCGCGGGCCGCCAGGAATACGATCTCAAACCATTTTTCTACACGCTCCTCAATAGCGTCGAGGCGATTGCTTACCGGCATGCCATACTGCGCGATCTTGAAGGCAAGGCCCTGTCCGGGCATATAGGATCATTTGCGCAGAAGATGCGGACCATGCGCGAGCATCTTTCTCAGGCGGCCAAGCTGCATTACAGATACCAGCAGGAGAGCTGGTTCCTGGACGCGGCAGAAATATATTGCGACGCCGTGGTCGCCCTGGCCGGCGGTCTGACTCTGGCAGATATCAGGTCGCGAGGCTTCCTGGCCTTCCGCGAGTACCTGGCGAACTATGCGCGGTCCGATGCTTTCACGCTGCTCGCCGCCGAGACGAAGGACCTCAAGGAACAGTTGTCCGGGATCAGGTACTCCCTGAACATCACGGATAACCGGATCAAGGTCAGCAAGTATGAGATGGAAGCTGACTACAGCGCAGACGTGACAGCCACCTTCGAGAAGTTCAGCCAGGGATCAGTGCGGGATTACCTGGCCAAGTTCCCCGCATCGCCTGACATGAACCACGTTGAAGCAGCAATACTTGAATTCGTCGCACAGCTGTATCCCGACATATTCTCGGCGCTGGACGACTACTGCGATCGCCATCGTGAATACCTTAGTGCAAAGGTCGCGAATTTTGACCGGGAAGTTCAGTTCTACCTGGCCTGCCTCGAGTTTGTCGCGCGCTTCGAGCCCGCCGGGCTGACGTTCTGCTATCCGCAGGTCTCCAGCCTGTCGAAGGAGATCCAGGGCCAGGGCGCATTCGACGTGGCCCTAGCCACCAAGCTGGCCGGTGAGAAGTCAGTAGTGTGCAACGACTTCTACCTCAAGGACCCGGAGCGCATCTTCGTCGTGTCCGGCCCCAACCAGGGAGGCAAGACCACCTTTGCCCGGACCTTCGGCCAGATGCACTACCTGGCCAGCATCGGCTGCCTGGTGCCGGGCGGCCAGGCGCAACTGTTCCTGTTCGACCGGATGTCTACTCATTTCGAGAGGGGCGAGAACCTCAAGGACCTCCGGGGCAAGCTGGAGGACGACCTGATCAGGATCCGCGAGATCCTGGAGCAGGCCACCGCCAGCAGCATCATCATCATGAATGAAATCTTCACCTCCACGACGCTGGAAGACGCTATTTTCCTCGGCACGAAGGTGCTGCAGAAGATGATCCAGCTTGATCTCCTGTGCGTATGCGTCACGTTCGTGGACGAGATGGCTTCACTGAGCGAGACGATCGTCAGCATGGTGAGCACGGTCGCACCCGAGAATCCCGCTGTACGGACGTACAAGATCGTCAGAAGACCCGCCGACGGGCTTGCCTACGCCGCCGCCATTGCCGAGAAGTACGGGCTCACGTACGAGGCACTCAGGGGGCGGATGGCGTCATGAAGGCCTTTCTCATGTACCCAGGCCGGGACTTCAGTATGGCAGGGGAACTGCCGGCCAACGAACCGGCACTGACCCAGGACCTTGGGCTGGATGTGCTGTTTGGTGCCATGGCCCGCGGGGACGGGTTCCTGTTCGAGGTGGCACGACGGGCTGTCCTGTCCAGCCTGACCGAGCCGGAGGCGATCAGCTATCGGCAGCGCGTCTTCGCGGATTGCCTGGCGCAGGCTTCGGTCGTCAGGCAGATCTACGCCATCGCGGTCGAGGCGATCGACGGCGAGAAGAAGGTCTACCGTGGCTTTTTCAGCGAGTATCCCGACGCGGTCCTGCGCCGGTCCGTGGAGGTCCTGCAGCTGTTCGTGGGGATACTCAGGAGGCTACGGCAGATCGCCGACGAGCACGCCGCGGATTTCCGGTCAGACGGCTTCGCCGCATTCTTCGGTGCGGTTACCCGTGAGCTTGGCGATGACTACTTCCAGGCCGTTGAAGATCATCTGCGGCAGCTGGGATTCCGCAACGGAGTGCTGCTCAGTGCCGGGCTCGGCAAAGGAAACAAGGGGGTCAACTACGTTCTGCGCAGGCGCCGGAAGGTGAAACGGAGCTTGCTCGAGCGGATCTCTGTGAGCAACCGCCCGGCATACACCTTGAGAATCAGTGACCGAGACGAGAGCGGTGCCAGAGCCCTCGCGGAACTGCGCGGCCGGGGAATCAACCTTGCGGCCAACGCACTCGCCCAGTCGACCGACCACATCCTCAGCTTCCTGACTATGCTGCGCCGAGAGCTGGGCTTCTACGTCGGCTGCCTGAACCTGCATGAGCAACTCGCCCGGAAGGGCGAGCCGGTGTGCTTCCCCGTTCCCTTGGCCGCGGCTGAGCTCGCGCTCTCCTGCCGTGGTCTGTACGACGTCTGCCTGAGCTTGAGGCTGGAGACGCGGGCCGTGGGCAACGACGTCAACGCCGACGGCAAGTCACTTGTGATGGTCACGGGGGCGAACCAGGGCGGCAAGTCGACGTTCCTGCGCAGCGCCGGCCTCGCCCAGCTGATGATGCAATGCGGCATGCTCGTCGCTGCCGAGTCATTTTCCGCCAACGTCTGCGAGGGCCTGTTCACGCACTACAAGCGGGAAGAGGACGCGGACATGAACAGCGGGAAGCTAGATGAAGAGCTCAGCAGGATGAGTGAGATCGCCGACAACATCACGCCCAGCTCCGTCATATTGTTCAACGAGTCGTTCGCGGCGACGAACGAACGCGAGGGATCGGAGATCGCGCGGCAAATCGTGCGTGCCCTGCTGGAGTCGGGCGTCAAGGTCTTCTTCGTCACCCATCAGTTCGACCTGGCGCACAGTCTTTTCCTGCAACAGGCACCCGCCGCCCTCTTCCTCCGGGCGGAGAGGCGGCCCGACGGGCAGCGGACGTTCAGGCTCGGTGAGGGCGAGCCGTTGCCCACGAGCTACGGCCAGGACCTGTACGAGCGCATATTCGGCGCCGTCCCGCAGCCTGCAGCCGCACCTGCGGGCCGGCGCCCGGCTGGTTCGCACCCTGACGGGCAGCGCTGCGGCCAGCAGTAGCACGGCAGTCTTGGGCTGGGCCGCTGAGCCGGGTATTGTTTTCGCCAACGGCGGAGGGGCTCGCCGTCCAATCGCGGGCATGCCGCCAACGGTCCCTGCCATACGGCGGAGGCTGACGGCGTGCGTGATGAAGGCACTGCTGCCCGTGCCGCGGGGCGGTGCCCGCACGCGGGGGCCGCGTGGCGGGGGCCCAGTACGGAACCCGGCGGCCCGGCGGACCTGCCGGGTGCGGCACTGCGGGAGCGGGTCACCCATCTCTATAACTGCCAGGGGCTGTCCACCTACCAGATCGCCGGGATCGTGGGTATCAGCCGGCAGCGAGTGGGCCGGATGCTGCGCGCGGCGGGCGTTCCTGTCAAGCCGCGCGGTTCGGGGCGGCGACGCCGGGCCGCCCGGCCGGACCTTGACCAGCTCATGGCCGATCTGTACCTCCAGTTCGGCCTGAGCTCAATCAGGATCGCCGAGCTGCTGGGCATTCCCGGGCGCACGGTACGGGAGCGGCTGCGCTCGCTCGGGGTGCCCATGCCTAGCCGCGGGGGATTCAGCCGGGAAGACCGGCTCTCGGTCCCGGCGGAGGCCATCGCCGCGTTGTACGTGCGCTCCGGCCTGTCCGCGCGGGAGGTGGGCGAGATCTTCGGCGTGTCGCACCGGATCGTCCTGCGGGCCGCGCATGACATGGGACTGCCGGTGCGCGTCGGCGGCCCGCCGACGCGCGGCGGGCCGGAGGAGATCGAGCTCGTAGAAGCCCTCTACGCCGACCCGGCCGTACAGCACACGCTTCAGCGCCATGGCGTGCCGAGAGTGCCGCCCGGCGGCACCATCTGGCAGCGGTTCCCGGTTGCGCTGCGGGTCACTCCCGAGCTCGCCGAGGAGCTGTACGTCTCGTGCGGACTCGGGCTACACCACATCGAGCTGATGACCGGCCAGGCCGCTGCGACCATCGGCCGCGAACTGGTCAACAGCGGCATCGAGCTCAGGCACGCTGGCGGGCGGTCACCGTTCCTGCGCCGGTGGCGCACGGGGGCAGCAAGCAGGGGCCAGCGAGCATGAGACCCCGGCAGGGAAGCTTGCCGCGCGGCCTGCACGCCGGAACGGTCACCTTCATCACCATCGGGTCAGTGCAGCCTGGTTGCCCGGATCCAGGCCTGGGCGCCCATCTGGACCGCTTCCCAGGGGCTGCCGAGGGGAGGCGTGTAGGACAGGTCCAGATCGCTGACCGCGTCGACGGTCATGCCGTGGAAGATGGCCGTGGCCGCGATGTCGATGCGTTTGGCGATTTCGGCGTGCCGGTGGCCGAAGAGCTGCACGCCGAGGAGCCGCCCGGTGGTGCGGTCGCCGGTGAACCGCATCGTGATGCGGTGGCTGCCGGGGTAGTAGGCCTTGTGGTCGTCGGCTTCGGATTCGACGGTGACCGGGTCCAGCCCGGCCGCGGCTGCTTCGTGGTCGCGCAGGCCGGTGCGCGCGGCGGCCTGGTCGAAGATCTTCACGACCTGGGTGCCGAGGCTGCCCGCGAATTCGCGGTTTCCGCCCAGGGCGTTCTCGCCGGCGACCCGGCCCTGCTTGTGCGCGGTCGTGCCCAGTGGCAGGTAGCTCTCGCCGAGCAGCCGGTGGTGGGTGATCACGCAGTCCCCAGCGGCGAACACACCCGGGAGATTCGTCCGCATGCCCCGGTCCACGGCGATCGCGCCCTTAACGCCCAGTGCCACCCCGGCTTCGGCGGCGAGGGTGGTGTCGGGGCGGACGCCGACGACGACCAGGACCATGTCGGCCAGGCGGGTCACCCCCGTGCCATCTGCCGCGGTGGCCTCGGCCCGCAGCCGCCCGCCCGCGCCGGCCGGTGCGCGGCTGACCTGCCGCACGGTGGTGCCGGTCAGGACCTCGACACCACGGGCGGCGAGCTGGGCGTGCACGAGCTGGCCGAGCGCGGGGTCGACGGTGGGCAGGACCTCGGGCAGCTGTTCCATCTGGATGACCTGCAGGCCGCGGGTGCTGAGGGCGTCGGCCATCTCCAGGCCGATGTAGCCCGCGCCGACGATGACCGCGGTAGCCGGTGCGGTTTCCTCGAGGGTGCGCATCACGGCGAAGGTGTCGCCCATGGAGTGCAGCAGGTGCACGCCGTCACTGGCGCCGAGAGCGTCCGGGCTGGCCAGGCCGGTGATCGGGGGCCGGACGGGGACCGCGCCGGTGCCGACGATCACCTTGTCGTAGGCGATCAGTTCCTCAGTGCCGTCGGCGGCGGTGACGAGGAGTTTGCGGCCGGCGGCGTCGATCCGGCGTGCGGTGGTGTCCAGCCGCAGGGTCATCCCGGTCGCTTCCAGGTCGGCGGCCGTGCGGTGGGCGAGGTTGCGCCAGTGGGTCACCTCCCCGGAGAGGTAGTAGGGGATGCCGCAGATCGAGAAGTTCGGGTAGGCGTCCGCGACAACCACGCTGACTTCCGCGCCGGGGTCTAGTTCGCGGGCGCGGAGGGCGGCGCTGATCCCGGCGTCGCTGCCGCCGATCATGACCAGGTGCATGCTGTGCTCCCGTTCAGGTCGGGCCGTCACCGAGGCTGGCGCTGGCCGGGTGTCCAGCCCGCGGATGCGGATGCGCGCCGCCGCCCGCAGCGTGATCGGGCCGTGGTTCAGCCTGGCTCTGGTGGTGGGGGACGATGACATCGGCGGCCTCCGCCGCGGTGACGCCGGGATACAGCGCCCTGATAACTGCCACGGCCAGGGCGCCGCCGATGATTTCGGCGGCGATGAAGCCCGGCACGGAGGACGGGGCGATGCCGGCGAAGGTGGCGGAGAACATCCGGCCCACGGCGATCGCGGGATTGGCGAAGCTGGTCGAGGACGTGAAGAAATAGGCAGCCCCGATATACGCCCCAACGGCGGCCGGGGCGGCCCGGCCGCGGCCCGACCGGGCCAGCGCGAAGATCACCAGGATGAGCCCGAGGGTGGCAACGATCTCTGACAGGAAGTGGCCTGGTGATGCGCGGTGCTTCGCCGAGATGCTGACCGCCGCCCGGGAGAACATCAGGTTCGCGATCACGGCACCGCCGATACACCCGGTGACCTGCGCGGGCAGGTAGGCCGCGGCGTCCCGCCAGCGCAGCCCGCCGAACGCGGCATCCACGAACGACACGACCGGGTTGAAATGACCACCGGACACCGGCCCGAACATCAAGATGATGGCGAACAGCCCCGCCGCGGTCGCCGCCGCGTTCTCCAGCAGTTCCAGCCCCACCGCACCGGGGGACAGCCGCTGGGCGGCGATGCCCGAGCCGATCACCACGGCCGTCAGGAACGCGCTGCCCAGTAGCTCCGCGAGCAGCCGCCGCCACAGCGCCACGTCGTTCATCGCGGGTACCCGTCCGCCGTCTCGCTCACCCGGCAGCACCGCCTTGCGCAATGCCTCTGCCGCATGTGCCGCACCCGTCCTGGTTTCCATTGATAAGCGTCTATGCAACTGGATTAGCTTGTCAGGCTGCATAGATGCCCGTCAAGATAGAGATATGTCGATGCAGGCTGGCCGGACCGCGCTGGAGTTCATTCCCGCAGCCGAGTCGCGGGTCGTTGTCGAGGCCTGCTCCACACCCCTGGTCCGTGAACCGATCGGGGAGAGCGCGGCCGCGGGGCTGGCGCAGGTGTTCAAGGCCCTCGCGGATCCGGTCCGGCTCCGGCTGGTGTCCCTGATCGGCGCGCATCGGGGCGGTGAGGTGTGTGTCTGCGAGCTGACCACGGCGTTCGACCTCACCCAGCCGACGATCAGCCATCACCTGAAGGTCCTGCGGGAAGCAGGCATCATCGACTGCGAGCGCCGCCGGACCTGGGTTTACTACTGGCTCGTGCCCGCCGCGCTGGAACGCATGGCCGCACTGCTGTCCGCCCCCGCCAGTTAGTCATCCGCCAGGCCTCCCGGTGCGCTGCCGGCGGCGAGGGTGGTGAGGATTTCCAGGGTCCGGTCGATTTCGGCATCGGTGTTGTAGTGCAGGACCCCGACGCGGAGGGCGCCGTCTTTGAGGTTGAGGGCATTCATGATGGTGGGGGCGTGGAAGTCACCGGCGGTAACGGCGATGCGGTGGCGGGCGAGGACCCTGGCGAGGGCGCGGGGGTCGTGCCCGGGCAGGGTGAGCGCGAAGGTGGCGGTCCGGTCGTGCATGCCGGGCAGTCCGTGGAGCCGCCATGGTCCGGGGAGTCCGCTCAGGAACCGTTCGCCGAGTGCCCGCTCGGTTCTGTCGATGAACTCCCATCCGGTGCTGGTGATGTAGTCGAGTGCGGCGGTGAGGCCGGCGAGTGATTCGAACGGCAGTGTGCCGGCTTCTGGAGGGCGCCAGGTGTTCGCTGCTGGCCGTCGCGCGTAGTAGATGCCCAGGTGCGGGCCGAAGAACTTGTAGGCGGAGCCGATGAGCACGTCCACCCCGGTGTCCGCGACGTTCACCGGCCCGTGCGGGAGGTAGTGGGTGGCGTCGGCCCACGCGATAGCGCCGGCCGCGTGCGCGAGTTCGGTCACGGCACGGACGTCGACGTGTGTGCCGGTGGCGTTGCAGGCCCACGGGAACGCCACGATCCGGGTACGGGTGCCTATCGCACTGGCGAGGGCATCCATGTCCAGCCGGGTGTCCGTGCCCACTCCGATCGTGCGGATCACCAGGTCATGGTCCGCGGCAGCGTCCAGCCAGGGCGTGATGTTCGCGTCATGGTCCAGGGCGGTCACGATGATCTCGTCACCGGCTCGCATCCCGCGGATGGCTTGGCCTGCGAGGTGGGTGTTGAGCACGGTGGCGTTAAGCCCGAACCCGACGTCCTCGGCTCCAGCGCCGAGAAAGGCCGCGAGGCGGCTCCGGGCTTCGGTGACCAGCTGGCCGGTGGCGGTGCTGTGCGGGAACGCGCCGCCCAGGTTGGCGCAGGTAGCCCGTCATCGCCTCCATGACAGGTGCCGGCGTCTGTGACCCGCCGGGACCGTCCAGGCGCGCCCACCCGTCCGCGAGACCGGGGAACAGGCCGCGCAGCTCGGCGAGCCGCGCGGCGTCCGGCGGGCGAGCAAGGGCAGATTGAACAGTGGTCACGATGGCTCCTCGACGCGAGATGAGAAGGGTGCGGCTGCGGGTGCCACGTGCCTATCTAGCAGCAACTGGCGGCCGAGGCGGCCTGCTCACCCGGTGCGTGGGCGTCGGCG
>OCTA010000425.1_pt1 | contig 38999 bp, 43 predicted proteins | sample 1538991 | NCBI WGS metagenome assembly OCTA01 (sample SAMEA3539302, study PRJEB22396) | soil metagenome | biome: tundra; feature: field; material: soil | place: USA | collected 2010-05 | depth 0.15 m | reverse complement strand
CGGCGACCACCGAGATCTACACTCTTTTCCTACACGACACTCTTCCGATCTACTAATTTGCCGGCCACTGCCGCGATGGGCACGTTATATGTCCCTGCGGCAAGCGCTGCTTGCACCGCGACGACCTTATCCGTCCGCACGCCGGATTCAGCGGCGGTCTGCGAGACCTCCGTTCCGGCACTGCTCAACGTGGCGTGGTCGCCCACAAGAGGCGGGGTGGCCGCCCCGGCAGCCGAACCCGGCTTCACCGGTCGCGCCTGCTCCAAACCTGCCGACGGCACTCCGAGGAGCGTCTTCAATCCTTCAACACTGTTGCGAATGTCCATGCGCTTTTCTCCTTACCCTGCTTATCGGCACCGCTGTTCATCACTCTAGTCATTCATGGTTGCTGATTGTGGTAACTTTGTGCTGATTTCCGATTGCCGGCTCGCATTGGGAAGTTTTCCCCGAATGGGAAAGACTGTGCAGGATGCTCGTGGCAATGCCGAGGCCGCCTGCCTCGCTCAGCGCCCGGCCCAGGGATTCCGAGGCAAACTCCCCCATCGCTCCGCCGGAGCCCGAGCCGGAGTCGCTGTCCTCTCCCGTCAGCCCGTCCGAAGCGGTCATCGGCTTCAGCAGTTCCTTCATCATCTGCGCCTCGAATTCGTGCGCGGCATGTACCAGTCGCGGCGGCGACGTTTCATTCGGGCTCGCGCACGCTCCCGCAGTCATTCCAAGTCCCTCGATCACAGCGCCTCCAGAATCACAGCACCTCAATCACAGCACTTCAAGGTCGGCTTCCAAAGCTCCAGCCTCCTTCATCGCCTGCAGAATTGAGATCACGTCCCGCGCACCGGCCCCGGTGCGCTGCAGTTCCTGAACCAGGTCTTCGACGGTAGCTCCTTCTTTCAGCTCGATACGATTCACCGGCTTATCCTCGGCCTGCACGGTCGTTTGCTCCACAACCTGCGTCGTTCCTGAGGAAAGCGGGCCTGGCTGCGAGACCTTGGTTTCGGAGATCACGTTCACCGAAAGTCCCCCATGCAGGATCGACACCGGCTGCAGACGCACCGTGCCTCCAATCACCACCGTTCCGGTGCGCTCGTTCACCACCACGCGCGCCCGCGGATAAACCTGAATCTGCACCGATTCCACCTTATCAAGCAACGCCGCGACGTCTTCCTCGGACGTGATTGCAATCTCAACGCGGCGGCTGTCGATCGCGTGCGCTCGCGCGGCGCCCAGAGTCTTGTCGATGGCAGACGCCATGCGCTCTGCAGTATGAAAATCGGCGTCATTCAACACCACGCTGACCGTGTGCATCTGCTTCAGTTCGAATGGAACGGCCTGTTCGACCAGCGCGCCGCCTGGAATCCGCGCCGTGGTGGGATGGTTCACCTGCCGCGTGTTGCCTCCCGCCGAGGCCATGTAGCCTCCCAGCACCAGGGCTCCCTGGGCTTGCGCATAGATTCTGCCATCGGGACCGTACAGCGGCGTCATCAGCAGAATGCCGCCTTCGAGCGAGCGCGCGTCGCCGGCCGACGATGCCGTGATGTCGATCCGGTAGCTGGGCCGGCTGAAGGGCAGCATGGGGTGCGCAACGAAGACAGCAGCCATGTTTTTGACCTGCATGTTGCTGGCGCTGTTCGAGCCGGTCTGGGGAACGGTAATACCCATCCTCTCCAGCGCCGAAATGAGCGTCTGCGCGGGAAACACGGTCTGCGAGCTGTCGCCGGTGCCGCGCAACCCAACCACCAGACCATAGCCGACCAGCTGGTTGTCGCGAATTCCTTCAATCGAGGCCACGTCCTTGATCCGCGCAAGCTGGGGTGAAGACTGCGCACGCACTGCTCCGGCGGTCAGCGCCATGAATAAGGCCAGCGTAACGGAACCCCTAAAGGCTTGGGCAAGTTGTCGCGCCGCTTCCGTCCTCATCGGCAACGTCTCCATCTCATGTCCTCGCCCTCGTTCTCTGCCCTAGAACACGAGCAGCTTTTCAAGCATGCGCACCAGCGGATTCTGGCGGTAGGTCGAATCGTTGATAATGCCCTTGCCTGTCACTTCCAGTTCAAGATCGGTCATCGCAGTTGAGAGCACCTGGTTCTGTGCGCTCACATCCTCAGGCCGAACCAACCCGCGCAGTTTGATCAATTGGGTTTGCTGCGAGAAGGTCAACTGCCGCGTGGCCTGCACCACCAGCATTCCGTTCGGCAGCACGTCCAGAACCTCGGCGCCAAACGTAGTTACGAGGCTAGAGTTGGTGGTGCTCTGGCCCTGAGCCGTCAGCCCGGACGACGAAGTCTGCCCGATCAGATTCTGCATGGCGTTCGAAGCCTTGAGTGCGCCAAACAGCGCCGACAAGCTGGAACTGGCATTCGAGGCGCGGGTATTCTTCACCTGACCATCGGTCGATGCCGCCAGGCTCTCGGTCACCACAATCGAGACCACGTCGTGGAGCCGGACCGCCTTGGCATCGGTACCCAACCGCACCAGCCGGCCCTCCGGGCTCCAGATCGAACCCGGAGTCTTCACCTCCGCCGCCTGTTGCGCCCGCACCCGGTCAATATATGTGCGCAGCGCCGTTTCCGGCGGAGTCGCCTTCGCCGCAGTATCGGCAGCCTTCGGCTTCTTTATTCCCGCCTGCGCTGGCAGGGCCATGGCCAATGCGGCCAGCAGATAAATCGCCCAGGCCCTATTGCGTCGCGCTGTCATCGCTGCACCTTGGATTCCAGCCCGAGCATCGCCCGTCCCGGACGGAGTGCGATGGCACGCACGACCTTGCCGCCGATCCTTAATCTCGCCTGGAAACTGCTGCCTGCCGCCGCGGATCCCAACGCGATCGCTTCAAGCCGCGCCTCCACAACTGCCAAGTTCTCTTCGACAATGATCCGGTCGCCTCCGCGAATTACCGGTTGGGCGGAGACCGCAGTCGATGAAGAATTTGGAATCACACCCTTCGTATACGTAGCCGGCGTCATCACGCCTGGGCCACCAGGGTGGGTCGGATTGCTTCTGAGCAGCCAGCGAGTCCCAAGCTGAGAGTCGTCGATCTCGGCCATCACGCGGACCGAAGAACTCTCGCCCGCCGTCGCTTCCTGACCTTGAGAAACGGCGAATCCGTCATGCGCGCAAAATGTCGCAGCGACCAGAAGTCCCAATAAGAACGCCGTTCCCCCTCTCAAAGCCGACGGCTCTCCACCTTGCTTAACCCTCATGCCACCCTCTTGCATCACCGAGTCATGTTGTTGACTTGCGAATACATGTCGTCGGCCGCCTTAATGACCTTGGAATTCGATTCGTAAGCGCGCTGGGCCAGGACCATCTGCACAAACTCCGTGACCACATCTACATTCGAATTTTCAAGGTACCCTTGCTGCAAAGTGCCCAGCCCTTCTGCGCCGCCGGGGTTGCCCAGCACCGGGTCGCCTGAACTCAGCGTGGCCTGCAACAGGTTTGAGCCCAGGCTTTCCAGGCCCCCAGGGTTGGGGAAGGTCGCCAGTTGAAGTTGCCCGAGCTGCGAAGGATTCTGCTGCCCGGAAAGTGTAGCGTTCACCACGCCATACTGCGTGATGGTCACGGCAGTGGCGTTCGACGGAATGGTGATGTTGGGCAGAACGGGATCGCCATCCGTGGTCACGATCGTCCCCTGGTTGTTCAAATGAAACTGCCCGGCACGAGTGTAGGCGATGGTGCCATCGGGCCGTTGCACCTGAAAGAACCCGCTCCCCTCGATGGCCACATCCAACGGATTCGAGGTCTGATTCAGCGATCCCTGTGTCATGATCGCCTCCGTAGCGGCGGACCGGTTTCCGAGCCCGATCTGCAAGCCGGCCGATACGGTTGACTGGCTCTGCGCGGCACCGGGCGTGATCAGGTTCTGATAGACCATATCTTGAAACTGCAGACGCAGCTGGCGAAACCCGGTGGTCGACGAGTTGGCCAGATTGTTCGCAATGGTGTCCAGGTTCATCTGCTGCGCGCTCATTCCGCTGGCGGCTGTATAGAGTGCTCGAATCATTGTCTTCCTCGTCTCGCAGGCGAGCCCCGTCGCTACACTTTGGGCAGGTCTTCGCTGGCGAATTTATTGAAGTCGGTATGGAAGATAGTGAGCGCCCTCTGCATCATCTCCGCCTGGCGCTGCATCATCATCAGGTCCATGGTGCCCTGGACAACATCCTGGTTGGCGCCCTCGATGGCGCCCTGGTGCACCGCGGCATCCTTCTGCAAAGCAGGCTTCACACCAGGCGGCGCGCTATACCGGTTCGCCCCTTCAGGCGTGAGTTGAATGGCTACTGGGAATGCGTACACTCCGATCGTGGCCACTGCCCCGCCTGCCACCGAGAGCACCCCGTCCGCTCCGACCGATACTTCACCCGGCGGAACGGCAACCGACTGGCCGGTCGATGAAAGAACGGGTTCGTCGGCGGAGGTGACCAGCAGCCCTTTCTGCGAACGATGAAAGCTGCCGTCGCGTGTGTAGCGCTGGCCGCTGGGCGTCTCGACCGCAAAGAATCCCTGGCCTTCAATGGCCAGATCCAGCGGATTCCCCGTCTGCTGCAATGCACCCTGCGCCTGGCTGAGTCGATCGCCACCGAGCAGGCCGTAATTGTTCACGGTCTGCCCCAGTTGCGAGTCTGAGGAATCGGGCCCCAATAGCACGGAACGGAAGAATGCGCGCTCAGCGCGGAACCCGGGCGTCTGCGCATTAGCCAGATTGGCTGCCGCCGTGTCCAGCGCCTGACTGCGCGCTTCCAGTCCGGTCATGGCTGCGTAATATCCACTGTCCATCGCGGTTCCCTTTCGCGATGGGTTTCTTGCAGATAAGGGACCGGAAAGGGTCGGGATGGATTAGAGAAATATCAGAATGGGGAGTGCCAGAATGACTTCCTGATCATCGAACCTCGTAACATGGCCTCTTCCTTCTCAGGCGGCCATGCGCTCAAATCACCGGAACCGGAGCCGCCAGAGAAAGGGCCGCAAGAAACAAAGCCGCAGGGATTCGACGCCGGGAGGGATGCTTTTCCGAGAATGATTTACCGCTTCAACTCGCGCGGCCTATTGCAGGCCGTCGCAGACAATGGTCACGGCGAAACAGGCGTCCTCAAATCGGTAAGTGTGATATAGCTGGAACTCGGGCGCCTGCACGTGCAATTGGTAATCCCGGCCTGTAATGACAGCTGGAACCGACAGGCCGCAGTTGGCAGCCAGATCGGGAACCTTGCCTTTCCAGGCACCGGCGAGCATGTTGCAGATTTCGCCAATCCCATCTTTGACGGTGTCGTCCACTTCGTCGAAGTTCATGCCTGTCATGTGCGCAGCCACCTTCATCGCCGCCAGGGCGCCGCAGCGGAAGACACATGCTCCGCTTAACAAACCCCCAAACCCAACTACCGCGGTTACCGATTCCGGTTCGGCCTCCTCGACGGCCGCCGCGCGAACGCAATGCACGCCCAGCATCAACCGAAAAACTTCTTCCACACTCGCATCAAGATTCTCCGGATCAGATACCAGATGCACAGACTCCCGCAGTGACAGCGCCATTCCCGACTCCGTTTCTTCTTCGCCCCCGCCCCATTTACCCGCGATCACGGCTTTTCGAACTCCATTCAAAAGCACACCGGCACCTCGCGCTTATGCCGCACCAACAAGCGGCAGCACCCGCTCCTTCACCTGTTCGGCCGTGAAAGGCTTGCGGATGTATCCCTGTGCTCCGGCCAGGATGGCCTGCTTCACATGTTCCTCGCTGGACTCGGTCGTGATCATCACCACGGGAACGCCGGGAGCCAGGTTCTGCGCCCGGAGTTGGCGCAGGAATTCAAGTCCGTCCATTGAAGGCATATTGATATCGGAAAGAATCAGGTCCACCTGCTTGGCTCTCAACAGATCCAGCTCCTCGGTACCGCTTGCGGCTTCATGCACCACTAGGAGGTCCAGGCCCGCTTGACGAAGCGCACGCTCCACAATCTTTCGCATCACCGTCGAATCGTCCACAATCAACGCTCGAACTTCACTCATTGTCGACAACTCCTCTGCTGCTTTCTATCGGCGCGCAGGCTCACTTCTTGAACCGACTTGTCTGTGCTTGTGCCAGAACCCACCACGTGTTAGTCCCCAATCCGGCCAATCGAGCAGACCACATCCGAGACCGTGTCCGTCTCGGGCAATGGTCCGCATTGCGGACTTCCGCACATCCGCAGCCACAGGCAATCGTGTACCTTGACCAGGCGCGACGCCACCGGCCGCGACCGCTCGATCGATTTGGCGAGCGCCAGAACGGCCGCCGGTTCCGAAACAGCCTCGATAAGTTCTACATACGGAAACTGCGCACCGAGCATCCGATTGTGCGCCGCCGAAAAAAGCGAGCCTTGCACGATTCCGCTCTCTACGCGCAACCCCGACATCCGCTCGGTGGCCAGGGCCAGCACCGGGTCAAGACTCTCCTCGAACCCAAGGTAGAGAAGCCTGCCCGCAGCCAGACGCAACGGCAACACCCCGAATGCGTCCACAAAAAGGCGCGGCATCACGCCGGTGAGCCCTGCTGCGTCGTGGTTTTCCAGCGGCAGCACAGGACAACTCCATTGCAGGCCCAAAGCGCGGGTCACTATTTGTTCACTCGTCGCGCGCTGCCGCACCAGCCAGTGACCCAACCGGCCCGTCCCTGCCAATCTCTGCGCTTCAAGCGCCTCGCGCAACTGGGCAGATGTGATCCAGTTCTGCTCAAGCATGATGAGGCCCAGTGGAATGCGATGACGGTGAGCATCCCGCACCGAGCCTCGTCCGCCTGATTCGCGACGCACTGCGGAGGCTACCTGCGCGCGTGTGCATTCGAACGAACAGCACCATCCTCCTTCGAAGACCGGAGCCGAGTGGCTGCGCCACAGGTGCAGCCAGCCGGAGCGGCAACCACGATTGGCGCAGGTCTCGAAGAACCCGTGCGCGGGAGGCACACCGAGCCCGTCCGTTGCGGCATAGGACGGCTCACGGCCGAGCGCCGATGACAGGTCGTTTCGAGCCGCTTCGCCGCTTGGAATTCTGCGGCTCAGAAGAGGCATCGTATGCTCTCCAGGCGTTTACGTGGCGCGGCCACTTCGGTCACGCGCAATCCAAAATTTCCATTCACCAGAACGACCTCGCCCCGCGCCACTATCTTGTCGCCTACGATCAGGTCCACGGGGTCGGTCACCTGGCGGTCCAGTTCAACCACGTCGCCCGGGCCCATATCGAGAATCTCGCCCAGCGGCATCTCCCGGCAGCCGAACCGCAGCGCCGCCTCCAGTTCCACGTCCAGCAGCAACTCGATTCCGGGACTCAACCCTGCGGAGAGCTGCGGAACAGCGGAATCGGGTGCTGGCCCGGGAGACGGAGAGGAAAGAGGAGGTTGTGCGTCAGCCTCTTGCTTTTTCGCCCCCTGTGTTTTCAATTCATCGTGGACCCGCAGGCTCCAGACGCCTCCGGATGACTTGAGCTGAAAACCTCGAGCCGGCGCATCGCACTGCCCAGTCAACTCCTCGATTTTCTCCACTCGGCATTTTTTCCCGGTCTTGGCCAGCAACTCCCCTGCAGCGGACTCGGCCACCTCGCGCAAAAGCTCGCTCCACCCAGCTTTCTGATCGATGCCGTCGCCGGTAAGCGAAGCAGCAAGAAGTGCAGGGTCGAGCATCACCGAGAACTGCCCCTCCTCATCCCCGATCAGGGTGGCGACGAAACCAAAGGCTCCATGGGCCATTGGCTCCGCCCGCAACTCAACAAGTTCCGGTTCCCCAGATAGAGCTTGCGAAAAGAGGACTGTCGCAACCGATACCCAGCAGTCGATGAAGCGCGTCATGCGGTCTCTCCTGGACGGGCAGCTTCGATGCGCGCCGCGCGATGTGCGCCCTGCCGTACAGCCTCGGCCGCCGAAAGCCGCTGTCCTCCGACGCGCCACTCGGCTGGTGACGTGGCAGAAAGGTTGAGGCGTAGAACGGTGCCCTCCTGCAGGTTTTCGATGGCGCTGGCCGGCAGGCGCACCGGGGGCAATTGCAGGGTGCCGCCCACAGGTATTCGCCTCAGCGAAGCCTCCATTCTTGACCTGGTCTCGGATGCCTGGCGCCTCCGGCCCCACTCTGAGGTCAAGCGGCGCAGGATGGTATTGGCCACCACGGCCGGAAAGGCAAGGTTCAGCAACCCCGAGCTGTGCGGCATGCGAATCTCAAAACTCAGGCACAGGGTTTTTTCATTGACCGACATGATGCGCGCCACTTGGGTCTGCATCTGGCGGCGCTCAAAGTTGAAACTGAGACCTACCGGCTGCCAGGCCGCGGTCAGTTCCCTGCAGATGATCTCGACCACACTGGCCAGGATAGCTTCCTCAATATCGGTCAACTCCCGCAAAGGACCGTTCTGGCCTTCCCCGCCCAGAACCAGGTCGATGATGGGCGGGGCCAGCGCCAGGTCGATCTGCATCACCGAAAGCGCTCCCAGAGGTTCCAGGCGCACCGAAGCCATATAGCTGATTTCAGGAATGCGCAGCAGGAAATCGTTGAAGGGAATCTGCTCGGCCGAAACCAGGTTGACCTGGAAGCGGCTGCGGAGCCACGCAGTGAGATTGTGGGTCAGATTGCGCGCGAAGAGATCGTTCAGCATGCTGATGGCGCGCAGCTGATCGTTAGAGATCTGCCCGGCCGAGCAGAAGTTGTACGGTATCACGCGACCGCGCTCCTCACTCCGCACGGCGTCTGCAGTCGAGGTGCGAGCGGCCTGAAAGAGAGCGTCGATCTCATCCTGCTTGAGTGTTTTTTCCATCAACTACTACTCCTGTTGCTTCTTTGCCGCTGTTCTTCGCGCACCGTTGCGCGCCCTGCCTTTAGTGCGGCGCAGCCGTGCACCTGGTTGTCCGGCTCGGTCTGAATGCCCCTGCGGAGGCCAGGTCCCTGAGCGCCACGCGCAAGCGTATCACCGCCGAGGCGTGGACCTGGGAGATTCTCGATTCCACCACTCCAAGCGCCAGACCGATCTCGCGCATGGTCATCTCCTCGAAGTAGTAGAGGGTCATCACCAGTCGTTCTCGCTCGGGCAAGTGAGAGATGGCGTCAGCCAGGCGCTCTTGCAATTCACCGCGCAGACAGCGGAAGAGAGGATCCTCGTCCGGCCGTCCCGGCACATAAGCCAGTTCTTCTTCGCCCGAGTCCTCGTTACGCTCGATGTGTAGCGTGCCGATCTCAAGCCCCTTCAACTCGCCCAACAACAGCTGGTATTCGTCCAGGCTGACGCCCAGCTCCTCGGCCACCTCTCCTTCGCCCGGCGGCCTGCCCAACCGAGCCGTCACGATGTGAATGGCTTCCTCGACGGCACGTCCCTTTCGCCGCAGTTCGCGCGGGCTCCAATCAAGTGTGCGCAGGCTGTCGAGGATCGCGCCCCGGATGCGAAACTGCGCATAGCTTCGGAACTGGACTTTCTTGTCGGGATCGAACTTCGCAAACGCATCCATCAACCCAACAACGCCGGCTGACACGAGATCTTCGATGTCGACATGCTGCGGAAGCCGTTCGTGGATGCGGCGCGCCAGAAAACGCACCACCGGAAGATGCTCGAGGAGGAGGCGCTCCTGGTCGCCGGTCAGTCCCGGTCCTCCCGTTGCCGAGGGAGGATATCCGCTCGCAACCGCTCCTCTGCGTCCCGCTCCCCGATTTCCCAGCGTCCCCATCGTTTCGCCCCCCATCTCAGTCCTCCTTAGCCGAACGCATTCAGCGCACGGTTCCCACCGGGCGCAGGCGAATCTCGGGAGGAATCTCTCCAGAAGCCACCACCGCCAGCCGGGGCAATACCGGTTCGAGCCAGCGCTTAACGTGGTAGCGCGCCGGACTAGGGCAAAGGAGCACGGGAAGGGCCGCAGCGGTGGATGCTCCAATGAGTTGGTTCAAAGAATCGAGAAGGCGGCGCACCACCGGAGTTCCCGGCGCTCCTGCGGCCGTAAGCAGCCGCTGGCCCGACTCTGGCGCCAAAGTCGAAAGAATCTCTTCTTCGAGGGCCGGATCGAGCAGCAGGACCGGCAACAGGCCGTCCCCGTCCAGCAAAGGCCGAATCAGCCTCCTGCCCAGCGCCTGGCGCGCGGCCTCGACCAGCGGCACCAAACCCTTGTTCACTGGCGCCGTCTCGAGAAGCGCCTCCAGGATCGCGCCCAGGTCACGAATTGAAACCCGCTCGCGCAACAACTGTTCGAGTACCCGCCCGACCTCGCCCAGGCTGAGCAGCTTTGGCACCAGTTCCTCGATCAGTTTGGGATGGCTGTCATTCAGGGCGTCCATCAGCCGTTTGATCTCAGCCCGTCCCAGCAACTCGCCGGCGTTGCGACGGATCAGTTCGCCCAGGTGCGTGGTGATGACGGTGACCGCATCGACCACCGAATAGCCGGCAGCGATGGCCTGGTCTTCCAGCGCGGGCGCTATCCAGACGGCAGGCACTCCGAAGGCCGGTTCGCGCGTCTCCCTGCCGGAGAGCGGCCGCCTGCCCGGATCACCCGAAACCGCAAGCAGTTGCGCTCCTTCTGTTTGCCAGCGGCCAATTTCAATCCCGCGGAGAGAGAAAAGATATTCCCGCGGTTTCAATCGCAAATTGTCCGAGATGTGTACCGGAGGCACCAGAAAGCCCATCTCAGCCGAGAGATGACGCCGCAGCGAGCGCACGCGGTTCAGCAGGGGGCCCCCTTGTTTCTCGTCCACCAGCGGAATCAGTTGGAAACCAATCTCCAACGTGAGCTCTTCCAGCCGAAGTAGTCCAGCCAAGTCCGACCCGTGCACCTGTTCCGCCTTTTTCTTCTCCGCCGGTCCCGCCTCCAGTCCCGTGGCCGATTCCGCGGCAAACCCGATGCGGCGGCCGATCCAGTAGAGCCCTCCGGCCACCAGAAGGAACGGGAGCTTCGGCAGCCCCGGGATCAGGCACATGGCTCCCGACACCAGGCTGGCAAGATAAAGCGTGGCGGGCTTGGCCAGCAGTTGCTGATGAATCTCGGTGCCCAACAGTCCGGCCGAGTTGGCACGGGTCAGCGTGATGCCACCCGCGACCGAAACCAGCAAAGATGGAATCAGCGTCACCAGGCCGTCGCCCACCGTGAGCACGGTGTAGGTGCGCAATGCTTCGCTCAGATCGATGCCCTGCTGAAGCGTTCCGATCAGGAGACCGGCAATGATATTGATCGCCGTAATCAGGATGGTAGCCAGCGAGTCCCGCTGATTGAAGCGCGCCGCACCGTCCATGGCTCCATAAAACTCCGCCTCCCGCGCGATTGCCTGGCGACGACGCCGGGCTTCGGCCTCGTCAATCAGTCCCGCATTCATGTCGGCGTCGATGGCCATCTGTTTCCCCGGCAGCGCATCCAACGTGAAGCGCGCCGTGACTTCGGCGGTGCGCACGGCGCCGTGTGAGACCACCAGGAACTGAATGGCGATCAAGGCGAGAAACAGCACGAAGCCGACCACATAGTTCCCGCCAACGACAAACTGTCCGAAAGCCTCGATGACTTTGCCGGCCGCCGATATACCCTCCGAGCCGTGCAGCAGGATGCGCCGGCTGGAGGCAATGTTCAGCAACAGACGAAAGAGCGTGAGAAGCAGCAGGAGGGTTGGAAAGACGCTGAGTTCCACGGCACGGCGAATCTGCACAGCGGAGAGAAAGACAATGATCGACGCGGCCATCGAGAGCGCCAGCAGAAAGTCCAGGCCTGCGGCCGGCAGCGGCACCAGCATGACGAAGATCACGCTGATGGCGGCAAGGGGCAGCACCTATTCGCGCAGCCGGTGCAGGACGGTCAAGGGGTTAAGCGGCGCGGCCGCGAGAGCGGTGGTGCTCATCCCGGGCCTCCTTCATAGGGCGGGATCACGGCCATGGAGCGAACCGTGCGATCTGCCGCGTCAGACCACGCCTGGGCACGGGCTGCGGCTTCGTTCGCGCGACGTTCGCGCAACTCGGTCTCCACACGCTGGCGGTAAAGATAGGCAAGAATGGCGGCCACAGCGGCGTAAAGATCTACGGGAATTGCCAGACCGACCTCGACGGAGCGATAAAGCGAGCGGGCTAAAGGCGGGTTTTCGATGATCGGCACTCCCGACCAGCGTGCCTCCGCCTTGATCTCCTCGGCCAGTAGATTGCGCCCTTTCGCCAGCACCTTGGGCGCGTCCATGGTGCCGAAATCGAAGCCCAGGGCCACCGCATAGTGGGTTGGGTTGGTCAGCACCACGGCGGCCCGGGAGACATCGGCCTTGACCCGGCGGCGGCGCATCTGGCGCTGTAGTCCGCGAATGCGGCTTCGGATCTGGGGGCTGCCTTCGGTTTCCTTGAACTCATCGCGCATATCGTCGCGGCTCATCTTGAGGCGCGATTCGCGGCTGCGCCACTCGACCACGTAATCGACGGCAGCCCAGGCGAAGAGCAGCCACGCAGCGGCCACCAGCAGCCCGTACACGTCGGAGCCAAGCAGTTCGAGACGCGCAGTTGAAAAAGGCGGAACCGTCAATTCCCGTGCGATCCTCTGCACAGCAAATATCGCCAGAATTGCCGCCGGAACCAGGGATTTGCCCAAACGAGCCGCAGCGCGCAGCGAGAACAGGTTCTTGATATTCGACAGAGGATTGATGCGGTCCAGCTTCAGGCTCACCGCTTCGGCGTAGAAGCTCAGCCCGCCCGTCTGCAGGATTCCAATGCTCAGTGTTGCCGCGGCGACTGCTGCCATCACGATGCCGACTGGCCCCAGGATCGCGATGGAGAGGCTGCGTGCGGCATAGAGAGTCGGTTGCAGCTCTGCGGATTCCCAATGCGCGGGCTCGCCCAACTCGAGAAACGCGCTGAAACTGCTCCGCCACGCCTCAATCGCCCTTCCACCCATGATTCCCAGTGCCATGACCCCGGCCAGCATACCCGCCGCCGCCGACAATTCGCGGCTATGCAGCAGATCGCCTTCCTTGCGAGCCTTCTCGCGACGATGCTGCGATGCCTGTTCTGTGCGCTCTCCGGGCATTGGCTATCCCCCCAACCGAGCGGCAGGCGCCGTGATCAGCCCCTCGGCCAGATCGAGCAGCCCGTCGAAACGCGCTTCGATGAAGCGAGGCCACAAGGCCAGCGAGCCCGCAAGCAGTGCAAACCCGGTGAGCGTCTTGAGGGGCACAGTCAGCGACATCACAGGCAACTGAGGGCTCAGCTTGCCCATCAGGGCAACCGCCAGCTCGACCAGCAAAGTGGCCGCCAGGAGCGGAGCCGCCAACTGCACGGCGGCCAGGAAGATGCCTCCCGCGGCGCGAACGATAGCCAGCGTCGTCACGGGCGCCATTGCGTAACTGCCCAGAGGCGCCACGCGAAAGCTGCGCACCATCGATGCCAGCAGGATGCGATCGAGTCCCGCCGTCAAGATACACAGGGTACCCATCAGTTGAAACAACTCACCCAGCAGCGGTGTCTGAATGGCCGAGGCCGGGTCGAGGAGATTGACCAGCGAGAAACTGAACTGCAGGCCCGCAATCTGCCCGGCAAACAGCAGCATCTCGTTCAGCAGCGCCAGAGTGAGTCCATAGACCAGTCCAATCGCCACCTCGCCCAGCAGCGCGGAGAAGGTAATCTCAACGCGAGCGTTGGGCAACGTGGCAACCAGTGGGGCCAACAGATAGGCCACCGCCAGCGTAAACACCGCTTTCGCGCGCATCGGCAGCGCAGTCGACGAAAAGAAAGGCGCAAAGGCCACCATTCCGCTCACCCGCACCAGGGCTAGGGTCATTGCGCTCAAAAAGTGGCTCCACTCCATCATTTCGCTTGACTCCTGGCGTTTAGCTTTCGGCGCCAGCCATTTGCTTTCAGCCTTCAGCTTTCAGCTACTTGTTCCCAGCTGCTCACTTCTGTTTCTTTCCCGTTGCCTTTTCGGCTCTTTCATCTCTTTCCCCCTCGGACAGGACCTCAACACGCAAACCGCAAAACTGATAGCTGAAAGCTGAAGGCTGGAAGCTGTCTCTCAGCCCACGTAGCGGTGCAAATCGGCCAGTAGCAATCGTGCGTATTGCGCCATCCGGCTCAGAAACCAGGGCATCCCGGCCAGCAGGATCAGGGCCACGGCAGCCAGCCGCGGAACAGTGGTCAACGATTGCTCCTGCAGGCTGGTCAGAGTCTGAATCAGGCTCAAAACAAAGCTGAGCACAACCGTTGCAATCAGCACCGGTGCGGCCAGGATCATTGCCTCCTTCATCAGTTGACGCAACAGTTCAGCAACCATGTCGGGGGTCATCGAGGCTCCTTCAAAAGCTCTTCAACAGCGATCCGGCCAATAGATTCCAGCCCTCCACCATCACAAAGAGCAAAATCTTCAGCGGCGTTGAAACAACCACAGGCGGCAGCTGGAACATGCCGATCGAGGTGGTAATTGCCGCCGTGACCATGTCAATCAGCAAAAACGGGAGAAACAACACTGCACCGATGGCGAAGCCTGCTTTCAACTCGGAAAGAATGTAGGCGGGAATCACAACGCGCATGGGCAGATCGGCGGGCTTGCTAGGACGCGGAATCTGGCCCGCCGCGGTAAACAGGGCCAGGTCCTTCTCCCGGGCGTAACGCAGCATAAAAAGCTTCACCGGCTGCGCTCCATCGTCGATCGCCTGCAGGCCGGTAATCTGGCCCGCGCGATATGGCTCGACGGCCACTTGGTCCACCTGGGTCAGTACCGGCGTCATCAGAAACCAGGTCATCATCAGGGCTAGGCCCAGCAGCGTGGGATTGGAGGGTGCTGTCTGCGTACCCAGCGCCTGGCGCAAAAAATGAAAAACCACCAGCAGCCGCACAAGAGGCGTCATGCACATCAGAATCGCAGGCAGCAACGTGACCAGTGTCAGCACAAAGACGATGGTCCAGGGGGTCGAATCCGACGGGTGCAAACGGGCGTTCAGGTCGGGCAGCGCGGGCAGGGCGGCCGCGGTTGCTTCCCGCGCCGCGACCCACATCGCTACCACGAAACCCTCCCCGCTGAGCGGGCCGGTCGAGTGATACTCCCCGGCCGCGCAGGCGATGCGGTCCCGTCGAGTGCATAAAAGGTCGGAGCCCCCTCTGGCGAGACTGCCACCAAAAAGCGTCGCCCGTCCGCTTCGACCAGGGCCACGCTGTGCCGAGGCGCCACGCTAATTCGTTCCAGCAGCGCCAATCGCGGTTGTGCCCGAGGAGCTCGCCGGAAATGTTCGAGAAGCCAAAGCGCAAGGCCGCCTACTGGAGTTTCTTTCATGTCGTTTACGTGGGCGGTCGGATACATTTTTTCGTCTCTCTCGCACTGTCATCTAGCTCAGATGACTTCAATGCGCGGGTTCGCCCCGCTCAGGCCAGCCGCGTGAGTCGCACAGCCAGCTTTTTGTCGATAACCTCGAACTCGCTCCAGGCCAATTGAACCTGGCTCGCCGCCAACGGCATATCGGCACCGTCGGCCCACTGCGTTTCAACCACCTGACCCGGCTCCAGCGCCAACAGATTCCGAACCCTGAAAGCCTTGATCGGAATGGCTACATCGAGCTCAATCGGGAGTCGTGCGACAGACGCGCCAAAAGCGATGACGGCAGGCTCGAACTTGCGCGGAGAAGGCACCAGGGCCTCTTCGCCCGATCCCCCCGGCTCCCCTGCATGAGATCCCCGAATCTGATCAATCGCCTGTCCCGGCAGTGGATGTGTGGTGGCCATGTGTCCCGGAAACAAGCAGAAAGATGACCAGAATGATGTGAGAAAGATTGGAATGGATTAAGAGGTGCGCCACAGCGTCAGTCAACCACTTCCCCTCAACCAGGCCGTCGCATCGCTGCTACACTGGTACTGATAGTGAGGGGCGGAGTGATGCTCCGCGGGATCCATATAGCCCGTAGGCGGTCCCGGATCGAGGTCGAAACGTCATGGCAGAAGTGAATGGGAACAGGAACCTTGCGAGCACTGGTTTGCGCTTGAAGATCGGATTGGCAGAGATGCTCAAGGGCGGCGTCATCATGGACGTGATGAACGTCGAACAGGCCCGCATCGCCGAGGAAGCAGGCGCCACCTCCGTGATGGCCTTGGAGCGCGTGCCGGCGATGATCCGCGCTGAAGGGGGCGTGGCCCGCATGGCGAAGCCCAGCCTCATTCGGCAGATCATTCAGGCTGTTTCGATCCCTGTCATGGCCAAGGCCCGGATCGGGCACTTCGCCGAGGCGCAAATCCTGCAGGAACTCGGCGTCGATTTCATCGATGAGAGCGAAGTCCTCACGCCCGCCGACGAAGCCCACCACATTGACAAGCATGCCTTTACCACCCCATTCGTATGCGGCGCGCGCAACCTTGGCGAAGCATTACGTCGCATTGCCGAAGGCGCCGCCATGATCCGGACCAAGGGCGAAGCCGGCACCGGCGACGTGGTCCACGCTGTCCGGCACATGCGCCAGATTACCCGCGAGATGAGGGCGCTCACGGTTCTCTCCGAGCAGGAACTGTACGCCGCAGCAAAGGAACATCAGGCGCCTTATGAGCTGATCCGCATGGTGGCCCAAGCGGGCAAACTGCCGGTACCCAACTTTTCCGCGGGCGGCATTGCCACGCCGGCCGATGCCGCCTTGATGATGCAATTGGGCGCAGAGGCCATCTTTGTCGGCTCCGGTATCTTCATGAAGGAGCGCGCGACTCCGCTGGACGTCGAAAACGACCCCAAGGAGCGTGAGGAGGCTGTCTCTCGAGCCAAAGCCATCGTGACAGCAACCACTCACTACAACGATCCCAAGATTCTGGCCGAAGTCTCCGAGCAGGTCACCGGTACCATGAAGGGTCTCGCCGCGGCAGCTCTCGATGAATCGCAGCTCCTGCAGACGCGAGGCTGGTAAGTCGGCGGATTCCAGAGGGGAGCCGGGGATTGACCGAGGATCGTTTGCCCTTGCGCATTGGCGTATTGGCCATTCAAGGTGACTATGCAGCTCACGCAGAGGCTTTGGCAGATGCCGGGGCCTTCCCTGTCGAGGTGCGCAAGCTCGAACAACTTGCCGGCCTCCACGGTCTCGTCCTGCCCGGCGGCGAATCCACCACGATGCTCAAGTTTCTTGAAAAACACAGCTTTTTTGATGCGCTGAAAGAGTTCTGCGCGCTTCACCCAGTCTTTGGCACTTGCGCAGGAACCATCTTGCTGGCACATGAAGTTGTCAACCCGGCACAGCGCAGCCTGGATGTGCTCGATGCCACAGTGGAGCGCAATGCATACGGCCGCCAGATCGATTCCACCATTCTGACCGCCGAGACCGACCTCCCCGGAGGACCGCTCGAAATGGTCTTTATTCGCGCCCCGCGAATTGTGGCGACCGGGCAAGCAGTCGAAGTGCTGGCGCGACGCGAAGGCTACCCCGTGCTCGTGCGCCAAGGCGGTATCATGGCTGCAACCTTTCACCCGGAGCTGTCGACCGACCGGCGGGTGCACAAGGCGTTCGTCCAGATCGTATCGGACTCAGTTCGCGGCTGAAACAGCTCTCTACGTTCCACTGAAAGCGAATTTCACAAAGCAAGACCACATCTTCGAATACCTGTGCGTCCAAACCTAAGTAAGAGTAATCTCATTTTCACAGAGGCCCACTATGCCCTCCACCTTTACGCATTCCCCTGCGGAGACGGAACGCAAAGAGCCAGGAATCGGCGGTAAGCCACCTGTAGACCGACGCCCCACCGGCGGCGGAGGCGGGGGGGGCGACGACGATTGGAGGCGAGAAAACCGTGGGCCGCGCGAGCTTCTCAACCGCATTCGCTTTTTTGTGTTTTTTGGCCTCGCGGGCGACATGATGTTTTTCGCCATGCTGGTGGTGCTCTTCTTCGCGCGCCAGGCTGGCACCCACATGGACCTTCACACCCATGAACAGATCGGCGATTGGCATCCCATCATGCTCCCGCCGATCCTGTACTTGAATACGGCTGTACTGGTGCTCAGCAGCCTGGCCATGGAACTGGCGCGGCATAATATATTTCGGGAAATAGACGTGCTGGAGGAATGGCTCGGCCTGGGGCGGCCCGCACTGCATCGAACCTTGCCCTGGGTGGGCGCAACCCTCGCGCTTGGTTCGCTATTCCTCGCTGGACAATGGGTCGCCTGGAAGCAACTGACCGCGCAGGGATTTGCCTTCGACCGCTGGTCGACCCCCGCCAGCTACTTCTTTTATGTCATCACCGGACTGCACGCTGCGCACCTGGTCTTTGGTCTTTTGGCTCTGGCTGTGTGCCTATGCGCGCTGGGCCGGTTAAAGCGTGTGGAGTTGCGTCAAATTGCGGTCGACGCCACGGCGTGGTATTGGCACGCTATGTCCCTGGCTTGGTTGATCCTGCTGGCCGTGCTAGCCATCGGGCAATAGATACCGCCTTCCTCCACAACCCAGGGGCCCTTGCGTTCCCTCAATGCTTTTGAACTCGGGGTTTCAACTTTGTGGCCGCCTTTCGCCCTGGCACCATTAGCGTGAACTGATCCTTCTTTTCGACACCGAGTTCGGCGGCCTTCGGGTCCTTTACCTTCCACATCACGGCGTGCAGTTCGCGCTTGCTGACCTCTACGGTGAGGTAGTTGTATACCGGAAATCCCGGATCCCTGTAGAGGTCAGCACGGCCGCGAAAAAGCAGCGGATATGGCTCAGCGCCGCCTCCTCCCGTAATGACGTACTCTACGCCGTTGCGCACAAACCGCTCGTAATTATGAATATGCCCGTTGAAGACAACGACCCGGGCGCGAAGCTTTGCAAGATGCGCCTCCAGAATATTGCGAAGTCCCAGCGCATCACTGCTGGGCAGATTCACAAAGACCTGGGACTGCTTATCCGCCATCCACGGTAAGTGATAGAGGATGAACAGAAATTGCACCTGCGGGGGCACGTGGCTCAGTTGGGTGGCAAACCAATCGCCCTGGGCACTGGCTCTGCCCGAAGCGGAAGTGCAATCCAGCGAGATCACTTCCACATTCCCAAGCAGCGCCGAATAATAGCGATGATCCTCAATCTCAGGGAAATTCTTGAGATAGTTGGCAATGCCCTGCTTCGCACCGCCATAGACCTCGTGATTTCCCGTCGTCGGCAACACCAGAATTGAGCCGCTGCGCCATGATGCGGTTTCGTCTTGAAAATTCACCCAGTCCGCCACGCTGGCCCCGGTAAACGGTGTATCGCCGGTTATGAGAAGCACCTGTGGATTCTCTTCCGCAACCCTCTCCGCGAGCCATTTCCGGAGTCGCGGATCGACGCCGTTGGTAACCGCAGGATTTGTAAAGCGCGTGTCCCCGTAGACCACGAGGCGAAGTGGAGTTCCCGGCGCAAATTGAGAGAAGGTAAATGTAGGGCCCGCGTCAACCGATTCGGCCGATTGCAATCCAGCCCCGTACAGAGACCCTCGACTCAATAGCAAAACAAGTAAAACATACGAGGCCCGCATCACGGAGGCGCTGAATCGGGAACGGTTCACGGCATCAGACTACCATTGCGCCATGCAACCGCGCGGCTTGCCGCCGCAATGGAAGTCCGCATAAATAGTATGCAGTCTAAACACGATGCGGATGCAGGAAGGAATGCCAACGCTCGCGGAGTGTCATCACCGGTGGACAAGCGAAATAAACCTCGTGGTTCAGAGACATCAATATCTGTACCGCCTCTAGATGCGCGCGGTCCAGAACTGAGGACTCGTCGCAGAAATACTCATCCGATACGTATTCGATGGCGTGCCCCAGCATTTCAAGGGCGCGGCCCGCGCTAAATGTGATATGTCGTGGACGGTCGGGATACGCAGCAGGAACTGGTGACACAAGCGCGAATGCGTCGACCGAAATACTTGAGAGGGAGGCTGCCATGAGGTTCATCCTCACCCGTTTCTTCGGCGCAATCTATGCGCTTCTTGAGGTGACGGATGTACTGTGTTTCAACTTGAAACTCTGAAGTATGACCTCCCATTTCGGGAAACGAAGTGATGTAGCGCACTGTCTTGGCGGCGCGCTCTGGCTTATACAAACCAAATGGGCTTTTGACTCTAGAGCACCAATGACCGGAAACTGTCCGGTGCCTCCGATGCCGATCGTCCATGCGCCACGAGATGAACCAGTCTGCGGTGATCGCCTTGACGGGATGAGGTTGAAAACCTAAGCTCAAACCAGCGGCCAGTCGCAATGGGGTGAATGTGCCCCGATGTGCCCGGCGCGAAATTTTCGGAGTTTTTTCCGGACAAGGCTGCAATGATCCCTTATCACTGGCAATATCTGCCGCTCCTGATGCAAATCGCCTTCGCGTTCGGACTTGCGGCCTTTATGGTTGTGGGCTCTTGGTATGTCGGCCAGCATCGCAACAATCCAGTAAAACTGGCTCCATATGAATGTGGCATCGAGGCCGTTGGAGATGCGCGCGGTCGCTTCAGCGTGCGCTTTTACATGGTGGCCATGCTCTTCATTTTATTCGATGTTGAAGCGGTCTTCATGATGCCCTGGGCAGTCATCTACAACAAGTTGCCGGCCATTACCGGCAACCGGCTCTTTGGCTTTTGGGAGATGGTGGTTTACCTCGGATTTGTGGCTGTGGGCCTGTATTACATCGTGCGCAAAGGCATTCTGAACTGGAGTATTGACAAGGCGGACCTCTGATATGAGCGATGCCTTGCGAACCACATTGGCGGATAAGGAAGCTGTCCTGGAAGGCCTTCCCGATCATCCCGCGCTTAAAGCGATCCTGGCCTCGACTGCCGGCGCATTGACAGATGCCAAATACGACCGGGGCGAGTTGACCCTCACCATTGCTGCGGACTCCATCAGGCTGGCCGCCGCCACAGTTCAAGCAGCCGGATTCAACTTTTTTGAGGATTTGACCGCGGTCGACTGGTATCCCTCGTCACCCCGCTTTCAACTTAGCTACCACATTCTGTCCCACACCTTCAAAGAGCGCATCCGTCTCCGTGTCATGATCGACGAGGTCGATCCCACAGTCGACTCGATTACGCCCGTCTGGCCCTCCGCCAACTATTACGAGCGCGAAGTCTTCGATCTATTTGGAATCCGCTTCGCGGACCATCCAAACATGCGCCGAATCATGATGCCGGATGATTGGAAAGGCTTTCCGCTGCGCAAGGATTATCCAGTGGAGGGCTACCGCTGATGACTGAGGTTTCCGGCACACCGATCCTCGAAGCCCCTGTAGCTGAAGGCGCCAAAGATCAACACATGGTCCTCAACATGGGGCCGCAGCACCCCTCCACGCACGGCGTGCTGCGCCTGGTGCTGGAGATCGACGGCGAGATCATCGTCCGCCTCTACCCCGAAATTGGGTACCTCCACACAGGCATCGAGAAGACCTGTGAAGCCAAGTTCTACCAGCAGGTCGTTCCGCTCACCGACCGCATTGATTATCTGAGCCCCATGGCCAACAACCTTTGTTATTGTTTGGCCGTGGAGAAACTGCTCGACCTTGAAATTCCCGAAAAAGCGCAATGGATCCGCGTCCTCCTCTCTGAGTTGACCCGGTTGAATTCGCATCTCGTGTGGCTCGGCACTCACGCCATGGATATCGGTGCCCTCACCGTTTTCCTCTACACCTTCCGCGAGCGCGAAGATATCCTGCGCATATTTGAGGCAGTGGCCGGCCAGCGGATGATGACCAGTTATTTCCGGGTCGGCGGGCTCGCAATGGAGCCGCCTCTGGATCTCTTCGAGCGGGTACAGTCGTTCATCAGGACATTTCCCGAGAAGATCGACGAGTATTCCAATCTCCTCACCGGCAATCCGATCTTCATCAATCGCTTGAAGGGTGTGGGCTATCTCTCTGCAGAAGATGCAATTGCGCTAGGCGTCACCGGCCCGCCTATGCGCGCATCGGGGGTGGACCTTGACTTGCGGCGCGACATGCCCTACTCCGGTTACGAGAAGTTCCAGTTCAAGGTGCCAATCTCCACCGATGGCGATTGCTGGGCGAGGTATGTGGTTCGGCTGGATGAGATGCGCGAAAGCGTGAAGATGATCCAGCAGGCGCTGGATGGAATGCCGGAAGGGCCGATAAAAGCCGACGCGCCCAAGATTGTCCTGCCCGATCGCGAGAAGATGAAGACGCAGATGGAGGCCTTGATCCATCACTTCAAGATTGTCACCGAAGGATTCGCAGTGCCTGCAGGCGAGGTTTATCAGGGCATCGAGAGCCCGCGCGGCCAAATGGGCTACTATGTTGTTTCCGACGGCACAGCAAAGCCTTACAGGGTGCATATGCGCAATCCGTCCTTCGCCACCCTGCAGGCCCTGGAGACCATGTGCAAAGGCAGAATGCTCGCTGATGTTGTCGCGGTAGTCGGGTCAATTGACATTGTGCTCGGAGAGATCGACAGATGAACTTGGTAGATACGATTGAGAAGGATCTTTATGCCTCGACGCTCGATGAGCGTTCGCAGATTGCAATGAGTTTTCTCGACAATGTGATTCACCACCTTGAGTCGGATTTGGAGATGGCTGAAAAGTACAAGGCGACTCCTTCCGAAAGGGGAAATTTCAGCTCAGCCTTTGACGCGCTGGGGATCAAACTCGAGGTTGTGCGGGGCGACGCTGTTCACAAGCTTTCTACTCTCACGCTTTCGTCAAGCTTTACCAAGATTGAAATCTTTGCGAATCATCCGCCGGGTTGGATGTTCATTCAGATATCGAAGCGTTCGGCAATGTTCGAAGGCGTCATCCACTACGGTGTCATCGAAGTTGTTCTTCATCCGCAGCGCGAGCGCCCCCACGAGTTCAACTTCACCAGGTGTGGCTGGCTATGGTTTGAGGGGATGCCGGACAAGGATAAGATCCGTCCCCGGCTGATTGCGGAGCTGCTGTGGAAGCACCTGGTAACGACGGAAATCCACGCACAGCTTGAAGAGTTGTCGGAGAAGGCTCGCCGATGATCTGCTGTCGCACAGAAGCAAATTTCAACCAAGGAAAGCGTGTAAACGAGGCGGCCCTGGGCCGAAGGCGGAGCGGAGCCGGACCTGTCGAGATGTGTGGCAGAGAAGGTCGGCCGACAGACGGAAAACATCCATGATCGATTACGAGAAGATTGCCAGGGAAGAAAAGGCCAAGCAGGACGCGGCAAGTTTAGCAGCGACCGAGAAGCTTAAGCGGGATGAAGCGTCGCTCGTTTTCTTTAAGAACATCGAGGTCGCCCTGGCCGAGGAAATCCAGAAGGCGAATCCCGAGCTCGCAAAGTATGGTCTTCTGACCGGCCATAAGACCGGCGGAATCACAACGGATCAAAAGCGGTTCGATACGCAGGTTCGCCTGACCTACGGCAGGGCTGCATCTTGTGAAGTGAATTTTGATCAAGCCAACTCCATGATCCAGGTGGACATGGTCATGGAGCAGATTGGGGAAGTTCCGGTTCCTCCTCAGAAGCTGGCTTTTTGTGTTGGTTTCACCCAGACAGGCACAATTGCCGGCAAGCTTGAACCGGGCAAGGAACCAACTGGCAGATTCGCGCCGAAGGATATCGCGGAAATTGTCCTTGCGGGATTGATTCGGGGCCATTTTGAGTGATCTCGCGTTGAGTGTTTACGCCGAGCTTTGGGTTTCAATGGCTTCCCTGCTCCGCAGTTATACCGCGGCGCACGGGTTGAACAGGGATCGACAAGCGACCGTCGAGTTGGGCGAGGAACGGATCACGGTTCGGCACGGCGAAAACTGGCTGGACTTGCGGCGAAATGGGTCGACGGTGATGTGGCAGCGCGAAAATGGAAGAAGCGGCGAGCTTGAGTTGACTGAAGCCGGAACGCTGCGATCGGGAAATTCCAATGGGCGCGAGGAAGAGTTGGACATGGCGGCAGAAGCGTGGGCACGGGAGTTGATGCAATGAGTGACGAGACCATGACCATCTTTTCGCCGCAGTTGGCTGCCCGCTTCGACGCACTGGTGTTGAAATATCCAATGCGGCGCTCGGCTTTGGTGCCCATGCTCCTGTATGCACAGGACGAGATCGGCTACCTCTCCGATTCCGTGATCGCAGAGGTGGCTCATCGTATCGGCATCACCGAACTCGATGTGCGTAACGTCGCTTCCTATTACTCCATGCTGCGCTTCAAACCCGTGGGCAAATTCAACGTGCAGGTCTGCACAAACATCAGTTGCATGCTGCGTGGAGCCTACGACGTTTTCGACCGCTTCCAGGAGGAACTCGGAATCGGGCACAAGGGCGTTACGCCGGACGGCATCTTTTCTCTGGAGGAAGTCGAGTGCATCGGGGCATGCTCCTGGGCACCTGCCATCCAGGTAAATTACGCATTTCACGACGAACTGAACCCTGAAAACGTCGCGGACCTTCTGGCCGAATATCGCGGAAAGACAGCGGCGGAAGGGACGGCCGCCCATGCCTAGACTTGTCTCGCATCTCGATGAAGTAAAAATCGTGACTGGCCGATTTGGCAAGGGCGCGGCGGACATCGAAAAGTACATCGAACTGGGCGGCTACGAGGCCGCGAAGAAGTGCCTGGCTCAAGGCTCTGACTGGATCATCAACGAAATGAAGGTCAGCAACCTGCGCGGACGCGGGGGCGCAGGGTTTCCCACCGGGATGAAGTGGTCGTTTGTTCCCAAGCAGAGCACAAAGCCGAAGTACGTGCTCGTCAACGGCGATGAGAGCGAGCCCGGCACCTGCAAAGACCATCTGATTTTCCTGCACGATCCCCACGCCGTGATCGAAGGCACGATCATTGCAGGCCTCGCCATCGGGGCAAAACTGGGTTTTATTTATCTCCGCGGTGAATACCGCTACCTGATCGAAATCGTGGAGAAAGCGGTCGCGGATGCTTACGCCAAAGGTTTTCTTGGCAAAAACATCTTCGGCTCCGACACCGAGTTCCAGATCATTACGCAATCCGGCGCAGGCGCTTATGAAGTGGGCGAAGAGTCGGCGCTTATGGAGTCGCTCGAAGGCAAGCGGGGCATCCCGCGCATCAAGCCGCCGTTCCCTGCTGTCGTGGGCCTCTATGGTGGCCCAACCGTCATCAACAATGCTGAGACCATCGCCACAGTGCCGCATGTGATTGACATGGGCGGCGAGGCTTACGCCGCAGTCGGTACCCCGCGCAACGGCGGCACACGCTTGTTCTGTCTCAGTGGCCACGTGGAGCGCCCCGGCGTCTACGAGTTGCCCATGGGCTACAACCTCAAGAAGATGATTTACGAAGTTGCCGGCGGGATTCGCGGCGGCCGCAAGTTGAAGGCGATTGTTCCCGGCGGTTCATCGACTCCCGTGCTGCTGCCCGAGGAGATCGAAAACCTTGGCATGGACTTCGATCAGGTCGGCAAGGCTGGCTCGATGCTCGGCTCTGGCGGCGTCGTGGTAATCGACGACCACACTTGCATGGTCGAGTTCGCGCTCCGCACCATCAGCTTTTATCAACACGAAAGCTGCGGCTGGTGCATCCCCTGCCGTGAAGGAACAGACTGGCTGAAGAAATCCCTGACGCGCTTCCATGCGGGATTCGGAACCGACAAAGACATCGACAACATTCAATACCTGGCCGAAAACATGTTGGGCCGCACCTTCTGTCCACTCGGTGACGCAGCGGCCATGCCGACAATAGGCTTTGTAAAGAAATTCCGCAAGGAGTTTGAAGATCACCTGGACGGGAAGCCCTGCCCGTTCGCCAAACACGTAGAAGTAGCTTTGGTTTAAGGGGCGCTGGAGACGAATGGCAGACGTAACCTTCACAGTCGATGGAAAGAAGCTGACCGCACCAGCGGGGACTCTGCTCATTGAGGCCTGCCGCAAGGCGGGCATCGAAATTCCAGCCTTCTGCTACTACCCCGGGCTCAGCCTGCAGGCGGCCTGCCGCATGTGCGTCGTGCGCCAGGAAAAAGTGCCCAAGCTGCAGACCGCCTGCACCACGACCGTCGCCGAGGGCCAGGTCTTCGTCACCGAGTCGCCTGAAATTGCACAGGCTCGCAAAGCCACCATCGAGTTGCTGCTTGGCAATCACCCGCTCGACTGCCCGGTCTGCGATGCGGGCGGCGAGTGCGAATTGCAGGACATGACCTTCAAGTACGGTGCGGGCGAGAGCCTTTACGAAGAGGCCAAGGAGCACCGTGACGAGCAGCAGTGGTCGCCCGCAGTCTTCTACGACCGCCCCCGCTGTATCCTTTGTTACCGCTGCGTCCGCGTATGCGGCGAAGGTATGGATGTCTGGGCACTTGGCGTGCAGAACCGTGGTGTCAGTTCCGTCATCGCACCCAATTGCGACGCGCAACTGGACTGTGAAGAATGCGGCATGTGCATAGACATCTGCCCGGTGGGCGCGCTGACCAGCAGCAGCTATCGCTATAAAACGCGTCCTTGGGAGATGAATCACGTTGCAACCGTCTGCACCCACTGCGGCGACGGATGCAAGGTAACCCTCGGAGTCCGCCAGTCCAATGATGGATCCGAGATTATCCGCGCCGATAACCGCGACAAGAGCGGGATCAACGGTGATTTTCTCTGCGCCAAGGGCCGCTTCGGCTTCGATTTCGTCGAGAACCCCGACCGCCTGAGCAAGCCTCTCGTGCGCAATGCCGAAGGCAGGCTCGAGCCGGCCACCTGGGAACATGCGCTGCGATTTGCCGCCAATAAGCTCAAGGAAATTCGCGACAGCCATCCGCACAGTGCATCCGGCTCAGCCATCGGCGTGATCGGCTCCAATCACACTACCAACGAGGAGAACTACCTGCTGCAGAAGTTCGCTCGCTCCGTTCTGCAGACAAACAGCATCGATCACGAGCGCACAACCGACTACGCGGGATTCGCCCGTTCCCTGGCCGGACACCCCGGCGCCGCCGCCAGCCTTCGCGATGCAGCAAAGGCTCCGGCGATCCTACTTGTCGGTGGCAATCCGACCGAAGAGCACCCGCTGCTGGCGTGGAATCTGCGCACCAATGTGCGGTTGAATAAAGCGCGCCTCTATGTGGCGAATGCCACTCCAATCAAGCTCGAGAGACAAGCCAAAGCCGTCCTGCGCCTCCCTGCCAACGGCTATCCCGCCCTCGCAGACTATCTGACTGGCAACGATGCCTCACTCGGGAATTCAGCTTTCCGTGACGCTTTATTGACTGATGAATCTCTCCTGGTGATTCTGGGCCAGGAGTATCGCGGCGCTCAGATTGCTTCCCTCGTTGACTGGGGTCTGCAAAAGGGCAATGTGCGCTTTGCCTACCTGGGCGACCACGCCAATTCCCGCGGCGCCGCCGACATGGGCCTCTTCCCCGATCTGCTTCCCGGCTACGTTTCGGTGAATACGCCGGGCGACTTCGCCGCAGAGTATCCGGGAATGCCCGCAGCGCCGGGAATGACGCAGCCCGAGATGTTCGAGGCAGCAGCCAATGGTGGCCTCGGCGCATTGCTGGTCGTCGGCGCAAATCCGGTGGCAAAGCTGAACATCGATCCAAAAGCGTTGCGCAAAACCTTTGTCGTCGTTCAGGACATCTTTCTCACCGAGACAGCGGCCCTCGCCGATGTAGTGTTTCCGGCGACCAGTCTCTACGAGAAGAGCGGCACCGTGACCAACACCTTCGGCGATGTGCAACTGACGCGCAAAGCTGCCGACCACGCCGGCGTGAAACCCGACTTTGAAATTCTCGTGCGCCTGGCTGGCGCAATGGGTGTGGACGTAAAGACGCTGGTCCCATTCGGCAAAGGCGGAGTCACAGGCGATCTGGGCCAGTCGCGGGGAGCACAGTCCGGCGAAGCGGATCGACACGCAGTTTGGCTCGCGGCTAATGGCCTCGAACCTAAACTGAGCCCCTTCGATCCGCTTGCTGCGCTGGATGAAATCGAACGCCTTCTTCCCAGTTACAAGCTGGATCGGCTGAATCTTTTCGGCGGAAACGATGTGCCCACCGAGCCAGGTTTCGTGCCGCTCTCCGCGCTCGCCGGGTCCGATCTGGTCTTCCCGGCGCATGATGGACTCTTCACCTCCGGGACATTGAGCCGCTATAGCCCGGCCCTGAAGGAACTGGAGCAGTATCAGGCAGACGAACTGGCAGAAACGGCAGCCGACTGATGGAGCGCTTGGCAAGAGAGGCTGAACACTCGTGACAATATTGCAGTTTTTCCTGTGGAGCTTGCTCAAAGTAGTCGTGGTGACCGTGGTGATGCTGCTCGGCGTTGCCTACACCGTGCTGCTGGAGCGGAAACTCGTAGGACGCATCCAGAACCGCTGGGGACCCAGCCGAGTCGGTCCTTTCGGCCTGCTGCAGCCGCTGGTCGACGGTGCAAAGTCTTTTCTCAAAGAAGACATTATCCCAACTGGTGTATACAAGCCGCTCTATCTGCTGGCTCCCATCCTCGCTTTGAGCTGCGCTCTCATCTCCATCGGTGTCGTTCCCTTTGGCAACCCCGGAGTGACCGGTCCGGGCGGGTTTCACTACTTTCAGATTGCCGACGTCAATATCGGCTTGCTCGTTGTTTTGGGCATCACCTCGATCGGCGTCTACGGCATCGCCCTCGCTGGCTGGTCGTCGAATAACAAGTATTCCCTTCTCGGCTCGCTGCGCGCTTCGGCCCAGTTGATCAGCTATGAGCTGGCCCTGGGACTTTCGTTGGTCGGTGTGGTGATGCGTGCCGGATCTCTGAACCTGCGCGTCATTGTCGAGAGTCAGGCAAACAAGGGGATGCTCTCCTGGAATCTCTTTGGCGGACTGCAGTTCGTTGCCTTCTTCATTTACCTGATGGCAGCCTACGCTGAAACCAACCGCTCCCCTTTCGATCTGCCCGAAGCCGAGAGCGAACTGACCGCCGGTTATCACACCGAATACAGTTCCATGAAGTTCGCCATGTTTTTCATGGCCGAATACGCCAATATGATCACCGTGGGCTGCGTGGCCACTTTGCTCTTTCTTGGCGGATGGACCAGCCCATTCGGCGACATGATCAAACTTCCACAGAACTTCCTGCTGCAGGCGTTCCTGCCGATCTTCTGGTTCGTTCTCAAGGTTTTCAGTTTTCTTTTCTTGTACGTCTGGGTGCGCGGCACGCTTCCACGCTTCCGCTATGACCAATTGATGAACTACGGATGGCGTTATCTGATGCCGCTGGCCATTCTGAACATTGTGGCGACAAGCCTCTGGCTTGCCTATCGTTAGGAGCGCTCCAAAGCCTCAACCTCCTTGCGCATGTGGTAGATCGTTAACCGTCAAGGAGAGAGGCGTGCTCAAGTACAATCGGAAGGGATTTCCGGAGCCACCAATTTCTGCTCCAAGTACCTTCTCTCAACCGGCCGGCTCGCTTGCGGCCATCGCTCATCTACGACGGAACGATGCACCTGATTCTCTTTATCGTCTTTGCCGGATTCTGCCTTGCAGGAGCCATTAACCTCCTGCTTCAGAGCCATCCCATCAGCAGTGCCCTTTCGCTGATCGTGGTTATGACTTCGCTGGCTGTGCTCTACCTCCTTTTGGGCGCTGAGTTCCTGGCCGCTGCCCAGGTCATCGTCTATGCCGGCGCCATCATGGTGCTGTTTGTTTTTGTGGTGATGCTGCTGAACGCGGGACGTGAAGAGCGCACACTGGGCAGCCGTGCCGCGGCCATCGTTGGCTTTCCCGCGGTCGTGGCCATTCTGGGCGTGATTGCAACCATGGTCCTGCATATGCAGGGGCTGGGCTCGGCGGCGCTGAGCGACGGCATCACTTCTACTCAGGAACTGAGCACCGTGCTCTTCACCAAGCTGCTGTTACCGTTTGAGGTCACTTCGGTCCTGATCCTCATCGCCATTATCGGCGCCGTCGCCCTGGCCCGGCACACTGACGGAGAAAGGACGGCCGGCAAGTGAATCCCGCTCATGCAAATCTGCTCCAGCAGGAAGTGCCTCTCTCCTGGTATCTACTCCTCAGTGCCGCTCTCTTTTCGCTCGGCGTAATCGGCTTCCTGATTAAGCGCAACCTCATCACGGTTTTCATGTCCATCGAGCTGATGCTGAACGCCGTGAACCTCTCTTTTGTGACCTTCGCGCACCAGTGGCATGCGGTGAAGGGCCAGATCTTTGTCTTCTTCGTGATGATGGTGGCTGCGGCTGAGGCAGCCGTGGGTCTCGCCATCATCATTGCTGTCTTTCGCGCCCGCGCCACCCTGGCCGTCGACCGAATTGATCTGATGAAACTATGAACGAATCTCTCCATCTTTGGTTGATTCCGCTGCTGCCCTTTGCCGGGTTCGTGCTCAATGGGATTCTTGGCCGTCGCATGCCAAAATCCCTGGTGACCGCGATCGCGTTGCTCGCTCCTCTCGGAGCATTTGGCGTAGCCTTGAACGCCGCCTTCGCATCAGCATCCGGACTCTCGCTTTCCCACGTCGAGACATACGGCCAATGGATCAACGCCGGACTGCTCCACGTCGACTTCAGCTTTACGCTCGACCATCTCTCACTGGTCATGCTCCTGATTGTCACGGGCGTCGGCTTTCTGATTCACGTTTATTCCATCGGCTACATGCACGAGGACCAGGGTTACTGGCGCTACTTCAGCTACATGAACCTCTTCCTCTTCTTCATGACCCTCCTGGTGCTGGCTGCCAACGCCCTGCTGATGTTTGTTGGTTGGGAAGGCGTGGGTCTCGCGTCCTACCTGCTCATCGGCTTCTGGTATCAGAAGAAATCGGCAGCCGACGCCGGCAAGAAAGCATTCATCGTCAACCGCATCGGCGACGTCGGCTTCCTTATCGGCATGTTCCTGCTCTTGGCGAACTTCGGCACACTCACCTTCAGCGCCATCAGCGCCAATCTCGCCTTAAATCCCGCATGGACCGGAGGCATTCTCACCGCCATTTGTCTCAGCCTTTTGCTCGGTGCAACCGGCAAGAGCGCTCAATTGCCGCTCTACGTCTGGCTGCCTGATGCGATGGAAGGCCCTACACCGGTCTCCGCTCTCATCCATGCCGCCACCATGGTCACCGCGGGCGTTTACATGATTGCGCGGACGCATTTCCTTTTTGACCGTTCGCCGTTCGCGCTTCTCGTGGTGGCAATCGTCGGAGCGGCTACTGCCCTGTTCGCGGCCACCATCGCCCTGGTGCAAAACGATATCAAGCGCGTCCTGGCCTATTCAACGATTTCGCAGCTTGGCTATATGTTCCTAGGCTGCGGTGTGGCAGCTTACTCGGCAGCCATCTTCCACCTCATGACGCACGCCTTCTTCAAGGCTCTCCTCTTCCTCGCAGCCGGCTCCGTGATTCACGCCATCGGCGGCGAGCAGGACATGCGCAAAATGGGAGGCCTTCGAACCAAGCTGCCGGTCACATTCTGGACCATGACAGCCGCCGTGCTCGCAATCTCAGGATTCTTTCCATTCGCCGGTTTCTTTTCAAAAGATGCAATTCTCTATGCAGCATTCCTCCACGGCGCAGACGGCAAAGTGTTCTGGTTCGTCGGCCTCGTCATCGCGCTCCTCACCGCCTTTTACATGTTCCGGCTTTGGTACATGACTTTCTTCGGTGAATCGCGCACCCACGACGCGCACCCTCACGAGAGCCCGTGGTCAATGCGAGCGCCCCTCGTGATTCTTGCCGTGCTCTCTGTCTGCGGCGGCTGGATCGGCATCGAGCGCTTTACCGCCTTCCTCTCGCCCTCCGTCGGCGAACATGCGGTCGAAGGTGCCAGCACTGGCCTTGAGATCGGTCTCAGCATTCTCGCCGTGCTCGTCGCAGCTCTTGGCTGGTTCATCGCCGATCTGCTCTACCGCCAACGGCCTGAAAGACCTCAACAGCTTGCCGCTGCGTTTTCGCCCGGATACAAGCTTCTGGTCAACAAGTATTTCGTCGACGAAATTTACGGTTTCGCAATAGTCAAGCTGCTCCTCGGTTTTTCCAAGTTCGTTTTGGAGTGGGTTGTCGACGTCGCCGTCCTCGGTGGTCTGGCGTGGCTCCTTGCCGGCATCGCCACCTTGGCGGGCGCCATTCTGCAGAGGTGGCAGTCGGGCAATCTGCGTTCCTACGCTGGATGGCTGGCTCTCGGAGCCGCCGCGTTGCTCTTGTTTGTGCTGGTTCCCTGGAACATGGTGCTGGCTGGCTTCTTCGGAGTTCACCTCGGCATGGCGGGGCATTAAGAGATGGCATTGAACGATTCAATTCTCACGTTGATCCTGCTGGTCCCGCTGGCAGGTGCGGTCTTGGTTGCCATCCTGCCCGATCGCGGAAAGCTGCCTGCCTGGATGGCGCTGCTCACGACCCTGGTCAGCTTTGGCCTCACCTTGCATCTTCCAGCGCATTTTGTTCTCGGCCAGCATGGATTCCAGTACGAGATAAATCGCCCTTGGATTGAGAATCCCGCCATCTTTTACCACGTGGGCGTCGACGGGCTCAGCGTATGGATGGTGGTGCTGGTTGGCTTGCTAGCTCCTGTTGGCGTGCTGGCAAGTTGGAACGCAATCAAGGAGCGCCGCAAAATCTTTTATGCGCTTTTCCTGGTGCAACAGACGGCCATGTTCGGCGTCTTCGTCTCCCTTGACCTCATGGTCTACTACGGCTTCTGGGAACTCTCGTTGGTTCCCATGGCAATCCTGATTGCCATGTACGGCCGCAAAGATGGGCCGAAAGCCGCCATCAAGTTTTTCCTGTATACCTTCATTCCTTCCGCACCTTTGCTGGTCGCGATCTTGTGGCTGTATGCCCGCACCGGCACCTTCAACTTCTCTGATCTGCAATTCATCATCACCAGCGGTTCGCTTCCCGCCGGGCCGCTCTACTGGGTGGCGCTCGCGTTTCTGTTTGCCTTCGCCGTCAAAGTTCCTGTCTTCCCGCTGCATGGCTGGATCGCAGACACCTTCAGCGAAGCCCCCGCAGCCATGGCCATGGTGGTCGCCGGCAAGTTGGGCCTCTATTCCATGCTGCGCTTTCACGTGGAGCTCTTCCCCGCACAGGCCCGCGCCATTGCGCCACTCCTCATCGCTTTGGCCGTCATTGGCATTCTCTACGGAGCGTGCCTCGCCCTGGTGCAGCGCGACTTCTGGCGGCTCCTCGCTTTCGCACTCCTCAGCCATTTGAGTCTCATCACGCTGGGCATCTACGGGCTCACATTCACCGGCTGGGATGGCGCTGTCTATCAAATCCTCAATAACGGCGTTGTCGATGCTGCCCTATTCCTTCTTCTCGCGGTGCTTGAAGTTCGTTACGCCACCAGCCAGATTGCCTCCTATGGCGGCTTGGCCAGCAAGATTCCGCAGACCGCAACCCTCTTCGTGATTGCGTCGTTGGCGATGATCGGGCTGCCCATGCTCAATGGATTTGTCGGCGAATTTCTGATCCTCTCCAGCACATTTACCGGAGTGAGCCGCGGCTGGACCATCGCGGCCGCACTGGGAGTCATTCTGGGCGCTGCCTACATGCTGTGGCTCGTACAGCGGCTTTTCTACGGACCGGAAAGCGACCTGGCCGCTTCAACTCCACCGACAGACCTGCGACCCGGTGAACTAGCCGTCCTCTGGCCCCTCGCCGTCCTGATGCTGGTGATGGGGCTCGCGCCATCCGTTTGGATACCCACCATCGAGAACCGCATCGGCACCCCCGCAGTGAAAGGATCAAATATCTTGCCTGAATCCGGCTTGAGCATCCCGATCGATGAGGAGGGGCGGCCGTGAATCCTGTTCCCAGCATCCTTCGCATTCTTCCGGAGGTCGTCCTTACCCTTACCGGCGTCCTTATCATGCTCATTGACGCCTCGCTGCCTCCCCGAGTGCACCGCCGCGGACTGGGCTGGGTCGCCGCCATTGGGACCACTCTCGCCTTATGGGCCAGTTTGTGGCAACTCTCCTTGCCGGTCGGAACCGGCTTCTACGCCACAGTCGAAACCAGCCCCTTCACAGTCTTCTTCCACGCTCTCATCTGCGGTATCGTTCTCGTCGCTCTCCTGCTGGCTATGGATACGCTCCCCGAGAACAGCCATCACCAGGGCGAGTACTACGCCTTGGTTGTCTTTGGCGCCGTCGGCATGTGCTTGCTCACCAGCGCAGTCGAATTGCTGCTGGTCTTCATCGCTCTCGAAATCTCTTCTATTTCCACCTATGTTCTGGCCGGCTATCGCAAAGAAACTGGCCGCAGCCCCGAAGCCGCCATCAAGTACTTCCTCCTCGGCTCTTTTGCCACTGCTTTCCTGCTATACGGGATCGCCCTCGTCTTTGGCGCCACCGGAACGACGCAGATCTATGAAATTGCCCAAAAGCTGCCCACGGCGCAAAACTCTTCGCTGGTCCTGGCCTCGTTGGCGCTGATGTTGGTGGGCATTCTCTTCAAAGTCTCGGCCGCACCCTTCCACGTGTGGACACCAGACGTCTACGAAGGCGCACCTTCTCCGGTCGTGGCGCTCCTGTCTACCGCGCCCAAGGCCGCTGCCTTCGCACTTCTGTTGCGCGTCACGTACGAGATGTTTCCCACCCTGCGCTCCGTATGGGTGCCGCTGCTCTGGGTCGTTGCTGTGCTCTCGATGACGGTGGGCAACCTGGCCGCTCTCCGCCAGCAGAACGTGAAGCGCATGCTGGCCTATTCTTCCATCGCGCATGCCGGATACTTGCTTGCAGCCTTCGCCGGCCTCGGCTCCAGCGGAATTGCCGCCGCCAGCTTTTACATCGCAGCCTATGCGGCCATGAACGTAGGAATCTTTGCGGTGGTTACTCTGGCTAGCGGGTACGACGAAGAGCTGCCTCTGATCCAGGATTTCCGCGGCCTCATCTATCGCTCCCCGCTGCTGGGCGGGCTCCTCATCTTCTTCCTGGTGTCGTTGGTCGGAATCCCCTTCACTGGCGGTTTCTTTGGCAAGTTCTATTCGTTCTCGGCAGCGGTCAGCGGGGGCGCGGTATGGCTCGCCATCATTGGCCTGTTGAACTCAGGCCTAGCCGCGGCGTATTACCTGCGTTTCGCTTTTGCCTCGGCTCAGCGGCCTCTCGAACACAACGGCCATGCGCCAGCCACTGCCCCGCAGGTCGGCGTTGCGGTGGGTGCGGCGCTGCTGTTTGCGGCCGCTGCCACTCTTGTCCTCGGCATCGTGCCCGGCGATGTACTTCACGCAGCCCAGGCCGGTGCGCACACCTTGCAGGCCCCGCCCGAAACAATGGATCCGCCGGCAGTCACCCTAACGGAAGTGCCGAATCCATAGACGCCACCCCTTGCCCCGTCCTGTCGGATGGCAGTCTAAGAAGACTTTTATAAAACGCGGCAGTCAGCCCCAGGATATGTCCATTGACAAAATGCTCAATGACCCTGGAACGCGCAGCCGCACCCATCCGCATGCAGCGCTCCGGATCTCGAAGCAGCTTCAGTACAGCCTCGCAAATCGCCTCAGGATAGCCGGGCGGAATCAAGAGTCCCGTCACTTCCGGCACCACCGCATCCCGCGCGCCGGTAGAGAGCGTGGTGATCACGGGAATGCCCGTTGCGGAAGCCTCCAACACGGCATTCGGAAATCCTTCCCGCCACGTCGGCAGTATCAACAGGTCCATGGCGCGGTAACACGGGGCCGTATTCTCCATATATCCAGTGCAGATAATCCGCGGGTGGTTCTCGATTCGGGCACGCAATTTCGCGTCAAGCGCGTCCTCGGAGTCATCGAACCAGCCAACCGCGAGAAGATATGCATTTGGCTGCACTTTCAGAATCAGATCGAAGGCATCGACCAGATCTGGCAGTCCCTTATCTTCTGTTAGCCGTCCTACGAAGCCGAGCACTGGGGCATTGGCGGGCAGATTGAGCCGATCGCGCAGATCACTCAGGCCGGGAAAGAAGCGCTCAATATCAACTCCATTACTGCTGCCCGTTCCAAGCAAATGCAACTTGGCAGCAGGCGCAACGCGAAGTGCGAGCGCCTTTGCACGAAGGCTCGCGCTGTTGCACAGCACGACGTGCGCGCAGCTTGCGGATACCCGCTCTGCCAGCAGCAGAATCGCCCTTTTTAATCCCTTCGCTGTTTCGAGCCTTAGGCCGCGCAGCATGTAGACTCGCCTGGGCACGCCCGCAAAACATGCAGCCAGAGTACCCAAAAGTCCCGCATTGGGTGTGCTGAACTCGGATATGTCGGGCTTGAGTCTCCGTAACAATCGCCACAGCCGCACAAAAGAGACAATATCTTTCAGCGGTGTGATGCCACGGTTCATGGGAACGGCGAATCTCTCGACACCCTCGCGCAGTGCCAACCGATCGAACAATTGGCCGGGACCAGAGACCAGAGTCACGCGGAAGCCTGCTTCGCGCAGCGTGCGCAAACGACCGGTCAAGACCATGCACGTTTGAGGGCTGGTGATTCCAACCACAATGTGCGGAGCCGGCGATGAGGCGCAGGGATCAACTGCGTGGCGAGTCTTTTCGGAACCGAGCATGAACGGGTCCGTACTCCTTGCTTGTTGCTGGTTCTCTTCCCAGAGCAACGTACTGTTAGCAATGCCCGGGTTAGGCAACTCAGAATTCCAAATGGCGCCGAAGAAGATAAATTGAGCCCATATTCTTTTGTTTGAGAGAATCCTCAGAGCCAATGCACAAATGTTGGTGAAATCAAAAGGAAATGTACCATTTCAGTGCATTTATGGGGTGTGAGACGCATCACTTCTGCCGCGCATGCTCTCATGTACATTCTTGACACACAGTTAGGCCCATGACGCAACGTCCCAGGATTCTACTGTTAATCCCGCATCTCGGCGGAGGCGGCGCAGAACAGGTGACCCTGCTCCTCGCGCAAAACCTGTCTGAAATAAAATATGACCTGCACCTCGGCCTCGTTACACAAAAGAGCGCTGGCGCCCGGGATCTGCCTTCTTCGGTCACGGTTCATGCCTTGGGTGCTCGCCGCGTGCGTTCAGGCCTATTTTCGCTCCTTCGATTGGTTTGGCGCGTACGGCCTGATCTCATCCTCTCCGGCATGGCGCACCTGAACTTTCTGGTCTTATTGGTGCGTCCGCTCTTCCCTCCTGGCACGCGCGTTCTGATCCGTCAAAACAGCACTGTTTCATCTTCGCTGGCCGCGGGTGATCTCCCCGTTTGGACGCAGCTCATGTACCGGCTCCTCTACCATCACGCGGATCGAGTAATCTGCCAATCCCCTGCCATGGCAAAGGATATCCGCCACGAGATCGGAATCTCCCCGCGCAAGCTGGCCGTCTTACCTAACCCCGTAGATCTTCAGTGCCCGCGGGCCTCAGCGGTCACGCGAAATCATTGGACCGGACCAGGGCCACACTTGCTTGCGGTTGGCCGGCTCTCAACACAGAAGGGATTCGATTTGCTGTTGCAGGCACTCGCAATCCTCAAGTTGCGATTCCCCTCCGCCGATATGACGATTGCTGGCGCCGGGCCCGAAGAGAAGTCTCTCAAAGCAAGTTGTCGCGCACTGGGAATCGACGCGGCGGTTCGCTTCCCGGGTCAGGTTGAATCTCCTGCGGCATATTTTGCCGGGGCGTCTCTTTTTGTCGTTTCCTCGCGTCACGAAGGCCTGCCCAACGCCCTTCTCGAAGCCGCTGCCGCCGGGCTTCCCCTCGCTGCTCTTCCCTCCTCAGACGGAATGGTGGATCTTTTGCGTGGCAAGCCAGGTGTTCGAGTGGCGCGTGAAGTGTCGGCGAGTGCTCTTGCCGAGTCATTGGCCGGCGCTCTTGAATTGCTGCGACCGGGTGAGCGTTTCCGGCACGAATGGATCAATGAATTCCGGCTTGACCGTGCCATTCGTCGCTATGAAGACCTGATCGATGCGACTCTCCTTCAGGGTTGCGCATGAGATCCATTGCGTTCCTCATTCCCACTCTTGACCGCATCGGCGGTGCAGAGCGCCAGGTTATCCTTCTGGCCAAAGAGCTCGCCAGGCGCGGTTGGCGCGTTAGCATGGTCGCGCTGTCAGGAACAGGGGAACCGGTGGCCGGCAAACTGGCCTCCGAGGGCGTTGAATTCCTGAGTTTGGAGATGCGGAAAGGTCTGGCCGATCCACGCGGCTGGATTCGCTTTCATCGCTGGCTGCATCGTGAACGGCCCGATGTCGTTCACGGGCACTTGCCCCACGCCGCTTGGTTCGGGCGGTGGTCCCGGCTTTGCTCCCCGGTTCGCTTGGTGCTGGATACGATTCACACTTCCGCAACGGGCATGTCCGGCCGGAGGTTTGGCTACCGAAGCAGTCATTGGCTCCCCAACAAGGTCACTGCCGTAAGCGATTCGGTGGCTGACGCGTATCTGTCGGCCCATTTGGTTTCGCCGGAGCGGCTCACCGTCCTGCCCAACGGCATCGACATCGAGAAATGGAAACCCGAACCGCATTTGCGCAAAACGCTGCGCTGCGAACTTGGTTTGGCCGATGAATTCATCTGGCTTGCTGCCGGCAGACTGGAGCCGGTGAAGGACTATCCCACACTCCTTCGCTCCATGCTGCAGATTCCCTCACCGGCGCGCCTTGTCATCGCCGGTGGAGGACCACTCGAAGGCGCGTTGCGGCATCTCGCGGCCGAACTCGGCTTGACCACGCGGGTCCAATTTCTCGGTTTCGAACCCGACGTACTCCGCTGGATGCAGGCCGCTGACGGATTCGTACTCTCCTCCCGCTGGGAGGGGCTCCCTATGGGGTTGTTGGAGTCCGCAGCTTGCGGGTTGCCCGCCGTGGCGACGAATGTGGCCGGCAGTTGCGAGATAGTGGTCCACGGGTACACCGGCTTTCTAGCCCCCGCAGGAAATGTCGGAGCATTGGCAATGGCAATGAACCGCCTGATGCAAATGCCGCTGAAAGAGCGCAACTCGATGGGCCAACGCGCGCAGCAGAGGGTAACGGAGCGTTATGACCTGGAGCGCGTCCTGGACCTCTGGGAAAGCCTGTACAGCACGCTCCTGGCGCAAAACCCGTTGCCCTTCCGCTGGGGCCGCGCGCATCGAGCGGGGTTCCCTCAGCCCAGCACATGTCGGGGCTTACCCCCGATTTAGGCGGCGGGAAAGCCGGATGCGCCAAGACGAAAAGACTTCGTACGCCCGTTCGGTAGAACCGAGGGCGGTAGACCGATATTCTGTTTGCACCCTGTCAAATGAGGTGAATTGCGAAGCATAGGCTTGCACAAAGGCTCGCAGCTCTTCCACCAGCCGCTTGCCCGCAAAGTTACT